>Ga0307508_10000890_pt1 | contig 34808 bp, 45 predicted proteins | sample 9_EM_MG_FD_203089 | JGI IMG/M metagenome (GOLD analysis project Ga0307508, IMG submission 203089) | Populus trichocarpa ectomycorrhiza microbial communities from riparian zone in the Pacific Northwest, United States - 9_EM | ecosystem: Host-associated > Plants > Roots > Unclassified | place...
TCCCAAATCGCCCCCCCCCCCCTCCCTACTCAAAACAGTTTGTGGATAAGGAAAAAAAAAAGAATGAATAAAAAAAAACCGAAAAGAAAAAACGAAAACCAGTGGAATAGATATTGTGATGGAAAATGTACAGCAAAAAGAAAAAGCCCGTTGCTATCCATCAAAGGGCTTCACAGGATATCATAAGGGAATACAGAAGAATGTGAACAAATCGTGGGTAAAAGAAAAGAGAATTGTGAAATGAATGTGGAGTGGGGCTGGGGATCAGTTCCTGGGCAGAATCCTCCGGTGCGAGTAAAGGTTGTGGCGACCAATGCGCTTCCGCCTATCTTTGAGCGAGATGTTTCCAAGCAGACCTTCCCATCGCTTTCCAACGCTGTGGCCATCTCCCTTCCCAAGCGAGCGCGCGCACTCCTCCCAATCGCTCTTGCTAAGCTGCAGCCTTCCAAGCACCAATTCCACGAGCTGGCGGTCATCGTCAGAAGTCCAGCTCATATCCTCGTCCTCGTCGTCGCTGTCGGCCAACAACCCTCGCACGCCACGGTTGGGTGCGGGGGGAGGTGTAGTCGGGCGCACACGCTTACGTGGCGGTGGGGTCGCGAACCGGTCGTTTCGACGGCTGTTGAAGTCTTTGTCCGAATTGTCGCTCTCCTCGCCCACCGGGGACGAGTCAAAGGCAGCCGATCGCGTGCGCTTGTTCGACGAGCACGCCACGAGTACCGGAGCCTTTGGCAGTGATGGTGGCGGGGGCAGAACCGACGAGACTCGCGACGAAGAAGCGCGTCGTACCGGTGTCCGCGGTGGGTCCCGAGCAGATGCGGCTGTCGCACGACGGTTGCTCTTTCCGACGGTTGTCTGCGTCGATGCGACGGCGAGAGCCATCGGCACGGGAGCGGGTGATAGCCTGTCGCCTCCCGAGAGGATCTGCTGGAGTCGCCGACACGTCGACATGAGGCCAGTGGTGGTCGCCGACACGATCCCGGTCTCCTCCAGAGGGGGCGAACGGTAAGGCGAAGGCGCGACGACGACGGAAGAACGCGCCAGCGAAGGCGCGAGAAACTCGCAAGGAAGGGCGGAAGGCAAAAGCATCGTTATGGCAGCAACGCGCACGCAATTATCGGGTAAAAGGGATGTGTTTGCGATGAATGTGTACGAGAAAGGCAGTTCAGTCCGAGTTCGATCTTTTTTTTTTCCTCAGCGCGATGGTTGATGTTGGCGGATGGGGGGGTTGAGGTAGGTGATGATGCCGGTGGTGAGTGTGGTGAGTTTCCTGGGGGGGGAGGGGAGTTTAGAATTCGCGAAGAGTAAGCGGAGCGCGGACAGAGATTTTTGTGCGTTGGCGGATGACTGCAGGGAGCGACAAGTGAGCGGAGGGGGTGGTTGCTGCGGTGGTTGTAGGAGTGGACGGACGAACGTGTGGTCTGGGGGGGGGGATCTGTGGGAGAAGTGGAGTTGGGTGGGGAGAGGGAGCGACTTTTTGGGGGGGGATTCGGTTTGAGAGCACACAGTCGACGTGGATAGTGGTGACAAGTGGCAGGCGTTAGACTAGACTACTCCAGCAGCGGCGGAGGATGCGCAGCGATTCAGGATCTCGATGCGTGCGGAAGGGTTCGATAAGAGGCGTGGACAGCGGGCCAAGCGGAGCGGTATGTACGAGAGTACGGAAGTAGAAATATGTATGTTCGACGCAGGTGATTGCCGAAGAGGTTAAAGTAGAGCACGTCGTACGTGTAATGTGTCTGTGGTCTGGGTTGGCTGGTTTGCGTGCGTGAGGAGTTGGGGGGAGAAAGAGAGGAGCGTGTTTGGTTGAGAGACGAGGCAAAAGAGGATGGTTGGTTGGGGGGCGAGCGGATGGGGCTGGGAGATGGAGTGGGTATGGGGAGGGAGGGTTTGGGAGGGAGGTGGAAATAGACTGGATTCGGCGATGGGGGGCGTGACAAGACAGCGATTGTCCGGCCGAAGAGAGACAGCGGCAGGGATGCTGGTTGGCTGCGAGTTGAAGGCGATGGCCGAGAAAGGGAATTTAGGGGCTGCTGGACGCGCTGGAAACGAGAATGCGCTAGGTTGGGAGCTATTAGCTCACAATCCAGCCCGATGCGGATGGCGTGGCGTTGAAAACGGCGGCAAGCAACAACGCCCAGCTTCCCCCTTCGGACGGGTCGGCGTGTTTACGTGAGCGAGTGACGAGCGAAGAGGTGACTGAGGCGAGAGAGAGAGAGGAAGGAGGTGCGAACCCACCGCAGGTGACAAAATGGAACTGTACCTATAGATACATATCTATATAGATAGATAATAAACAAAAATTGCTTCGGATGCAGGTCGCCCTTTCGCCAATGCGAGGTGGATCACACAGCACACACACCGAGCTATATATCTACAAGCACACGGACAAAAGTCGCATGGCCGGCAGGAAGGGGCGGGGAAGCGGTGGACGAGGGGTAGATAGACACAGAACGTGCGTGCGTGCTGACGGCAGTGGGAACGGGGAGGCTGCGGAGTGGAGAGGGCGCCTGCGTCACGGCGACTAGCGACTCAGCGCGTCGCAAAGCTGCGGAATGCGGGCGGGAATGCTGGCGATCCACGCGAACTCGTCACCGAACACCTGCACTCGCATCGGTGGCAGTCGGCAGCACGACTCCGGCGGGCGTCGCGAAGCGTCTGTGGCGTGATGGCTGCACGATGGAGTGGAGAGGCACTGCAACGGCGGCTAGCCGACCGCAACGCAAAGAGAACCCTCATCACGGCTCGGACGGGCAAACGCGTCAGCCCCAATCGTGAGTGTTGGTCCGCACTATCGCCACCTTCAATCGCGGCACCCCGCAATTGTGCCTCAACTCCCACGCGACAACGGCCAACTCGCACCATGCTGTTCCCTCGGCCGCCGTTCGGGATCGTCTTCGCCGCCAACTTCTCCATCCATTCCGCGGCATCTCCACAGCCTCGACAATAATACGAACAACTCCGATTCACCACCATGACTGCCTCCCAGCGTCTGTCGACCGCCTCCGCTTCCGTCGGACCGGAACTCCCCACAGCCGGCTTCATCGGCAGCAGCGATGAGCTGCTCGAGAAGAAGCCCTATACCTCGCTCTCAAAGAAGGTGCGCCCAGGATTCCCCTCTTTTCCCCCTCTTTCCCCTCTTCCTCCGGACCCCCATCTCGTTTTGCATCTCGTTTGCTATTTCTGCAAACATGCGGGACTGCGGAGGTGGGCACCAAAAAAGATTTCGCGCTTCTTCCACCCGTTTGGTTCTTTCTTGCTTGTTTTTTTTTTTTGCCTCTCGCGGAAGTGGAATTTGCTAACAGTGTTGATCCGGGGGGCTGGCGCGCTCCGTCTCCGTTGTCTGGTTTCTAGCTCTTCATCGCCGGCCTTTTCCTCCCATTTTTTCCATGGATCCACGCCGTCTTGACGGTTCTCGTCTTCCGTCGTCCGCGCTCCGTCGCCCACACGGACCCCGAGAAACACTCCGTCGCAGCCGAAGAATCCGAAGACACCGACCACAAGCGCAGAGAAGACCGTTACTGGGCCTGGGTGTGCCTCCTCACGCTCTGTGGCGAGCTGCTTCTCGCCGGTGTCATCGTGGGCATCGTCGTCTTCGACAAGCACAAGGAACTCCACCTTGTTGGCGAGAGACCGCTTGTCTCTCCGAGGAGGGCTCGTCCGCTCGTTGTGCGCTAGCGGAGGACAGCACGGGATAGGAAAAGGAACGTCCGATACATAGATTCGGCGAGAATTGAGCACAGTACTTTGCAAGCGAATCGGTCCGAGATGGACACCTGCAACACGCCGTCCGTGCACAAGCCTGTGTGTGTGTGATGTCTCGCAGAAATCAACCCGTCCAGCGCAGCGCGCGCGCGAGCCGAGTGCGTGCGGACGCTCTCTCGGCCGGCGCTGGCGGATAGCCATGTAGAGTGGGCGGTGCACGCGCGGACCAATGCTTCTTTCGTCCGCAGCTGCGGGGATGGGGATCACGATTTGCAGTTCGGAATCGGAGAGGCTGGGCGGTGCTACTGGTAAGTATCCGGTGATGATGTGATGATGGTAGTAACCCGTTGATTTTATGCGGCCTGCACAGGTCTGGTAATGCACTCTCCCGTTCCTTGCCACGGCCCGATGCAGCATTCTCCCTCGACCTAGTCGCCAGTGTTGACGCCCTTATTTTCTTGTACTCGCATCTGGCCTAGTTACCGGGAATGGTGGCGTGGACACACTTTCTCCTTTTTAGTCCGCAGGCCCCGCAGCGGGCTTGGTGCAGCAAATCGCTTCCCCCCCCAATCCGTTTCCTGCGCCGGCGGCATTGACATCTCCTCGGGAGTGATCCCCGGTGACGGAAGCCCTGCGAGTGAGTGATTGTGTTGCGTCCACATGGTAGCCATCCCGTTGCTGTGGAAGCAGATGCCTCGGTTCGGAGTTTTCCACTTGCGGAGATTTGTGCTAATCTATACGGGTAACGCGTTCCTACTGGCCATAAAAGCTCCGAGCGCAAAAAAGAAAATAAAGGGCACTCCTGTCTCCCAAGGTTCGCAGTCAACATATCTACAAACCGTGCGAGAGCCAAATCGCCGGATACAAACCATAGGCAGAGGACAGATATCGCGATCAGAATGCAGATGTTCAGATCCACCACGCCATCGTTGCATCACGCCGCGAGAACCGTGTGCTTGAAAACACACAGCAACGAGTTCGTCTCGCTGTCGAACTTCGCAACGCCGTTGATCCCACCGTACCACGGTAATCCACTACTCTTCAATGCGCATCTACAGACCGCATGGACGGTAACGAAATTCGACGACCCGTTCACCATCCACTATGCGCGGCGTCATTTCGTCCACCCGGTCGACGGCGGCCACTTCGCGGTCGACTTCGTGACTTCCGAGTTCCCCGAGTCCGAGTCTCCGGACGACCTCCCTGCGCGCACACGGCACATGTCGGCCTCCGAGCTCGAGTGGCAATCCGCCGGCTCGCCCGACTCGCGGCCGGTGCTGATAGCACTGCACGGACTTAGCGGCGGCAGCCATGAAGTCTACCTGCGCGCAGTGCTGCACGGCCTGCTCACCGGCCCGTCCGGCGGCGACTGGGAAGCGTGCGTCGTCAATGCCCGGGGCTGCGCCATGAGCAGCATCTCGTCGAAACAGCTCTTCAACGCGCGCTGGACGGCGGACGTGCGCGAGGTCGTCAGGTTCCTGCGGACGGCGTTCCCGAACCGGCCGCTGTACGCGGTCGGGTTCTCGCTCGGCGCGAACATCCTCACGAACTATCTCGGCGAGGAGGGCGACGGATGCGCCATCGCCGCTGCCGTCGTCTGCTCCAACCCCTGGCAGCTGGACGTGAGCCACAAGGCGCTGATGCGCTCTTGGATTGGGCGGGAGGTCTACTCCAAGGCCATGGGCGCCAACATGAGACGACTCTTCGAGACCCACGTCGAGCAGCTGCGGCTGGACCCACGCATCGACGTCGAGGCCGCCCGCAAAACCGTCTATCTCCACGAGTTTGACCGCGAGATCACAGCGAAGGTGTTTGGATACCCCACCGTGGGCGCTTACTACCGCGATGCGAGCTCGACGGATAGTCTGCTCAAGGTGAGGGTGCCCACGCTGATCGTCCACGCGAAGGACGATCCCATCGCAGTCGAGGAGGCGATACCGTACGACGAGGCTCGCGCGAATCCGTACGTTTTCATGGCGGTTACCAACGGTGGCGGCCATCTGAGCTGGTTCGAGAGCGGCGGCGGGAGGTGGTTTGCGAAGCCGGTATGTTTGTAACCTTTTTTTTCCCCTCCTCTTTTCTCTTTGTTTATGATATATGCGAATGATGCTTACCGTGTATGCTGTAGGTCGCCAACTACTTGACTGCATTCGCAAATAATGTAGTCGAGGTTGTGCCTCCATCCGAGTCCGATGTTCCGGATACGCCTGACATTATCGACGGCGTTCCTCAGGATGGATTTCTCAATGTAGCCCAATTGAAGAAGACGGAGTAGGAGCGGAGTTGGAGGGGGGGTGGGCATGGGCATCGCAGGGCGTTTGCTGCATTTCCGCTTTCTTGGATTGGCCCACGGAGATTCTGGACATCAACCCAGGCTATATCTGCTCCCTTTCGTTTTGCACAGAATTGCTTATGTATTGATAGAATTACCACTACCAAACGCCGAATGACCATCGCATGTAGATCTGTAGGGGAATACCAAAGCACAACTTTTTTTTTGTTTCCGACGTGACGATCCCTTCCTCCGCCTACCACTTCTCCCACACATATCGCAGCCAATTTTTTCTTTCTTAGCCCATTACTCATGATGGCCTCATGCAAAGCCGACCTTCTTCTTGGGCTTGCCATCCTTCCCGAGCGGCTCCTCCGCGAAAGCCGAGGGCTCCGGTTTACTCGATTTCCGCTTCCGCCTGACCTTATCTTTCGTCTCGTCGAATTTCTCGCGCCGCTGCTCCTCACGCTTTTCGTCCTCGCGTCTGCGGGCCTCCCTTATGGCTTCGATTTTCCTCTGTTCCTTCCGGTCAGCCGTCCCTCCCTCCCTCAAACACGCCAGCCCCAGCCCTCTAAAGGAGGGGGGGAATACGTACTGCTCTCTCCAGTTTGCTCTCAACACCGACATCCTGTTTTCCGGCGGCCTGCTCGACGAAGCGGTGGAGCTTGTCGGAATCGTGATCGTCGACGAAGACCTTTCCGATCTTCCCGCGGCCGCCTTTGATCTTGCCCAACGCGGCGGCGGGGACGACTGTGTTCAGCGTCGGCAGTGTCTTCTCGAGCCGCGCAATGTCGGCCGTCCGTTGCTTTGGCGTGCGCTTGTCGTTGCGCGGCGGCTTCTTGGCCACGCCTAGCGACGTGTGCGTGCTCTTGATCCCGCCCTTCGACTTGGGCGCGCGCGACGCCTTCGGCGCTTTCTTGGGGCCGGCTGCGGGCGGTTTGGGCGCCATTGCGTGAGGACGTTGTGGAGACGCGGGATGAGGCGGCGGAATTCGAGCTTTGCTGCCTGCTGGTGTCTGTTGTCGGAGGTGAAGATTTGGGCTGCGAGCCAAGACGGCGGTTGCCGCTACACAACTACATAACTAGAGTTTGCAGCTGCACGAACGTCATCACCACCACCATCTACAACCGCAACAACATGTCGAAAATTGCACCCCTCGCGGCGCAGACCCTTGCACAGGACACTCATACCGTCCACCACCCAGACCGCAGCAACATCGCGCCGTCGACGTCGGCCGATGCCAAGTTCCCCGTGCGTCGCCACGACGACATCGACGAAGATGACGACCGCCACTCCATCTCCTCGTCGATCTTCGGCTACCACGAGCGGCCGGCACGGCGCCCCCTACCGCCGCTGCCGGACCTGAGGTTCGAACAGAGCTACATGGCCAGCATTGCCCTGGCGCGGGGCGTCTGGTGGAAGGTCGCCCTGATCACGCTCAAGGATCAGGTGCTCATGCCCCTGCTCCAGGGATTGGGATTCAATCTGGCGCTGTTTGGATGGCGCTGGTGGAACAGAGGTGTTAAGTTTAGTGGCGCGGGATTGGGGGGTGAGTGTTCTCTTTCTCTCTCTCTCTCTCTCTCTTTCTCGGTGACGGGGTGGAGTTGCTGACGGGTGAAATGATATAGCGAGAGCGAGGAGATGGTGGTGGGAGGTAAACAACTGGGAGCTTCCTGCGGAGGTGCGGTAGAAACGGTAGCATTATTTTCGGAAGCAATCGTGTCTCATCGCATCATTCGGGAGTTCTATATACTGTTTTCAAGCTGACCTGGTTCACTCTCACTCCTTGTTCCACCCTACGCAATCCTCAAACCGTACTTTGTCACCGCCGAAAATATCGAGCGCACTGCCGTACGTAAGGTCTACCTTCCCGCTGCTGAGCTCCTCCACGGTCTTCAAATCCCGAATGCTATACGCTCCACCCGCGTACGTAACCGGAATCGTCGCCCACTCCCCGAGCGCCTTGACCAGATCCTCGTCGATACCGCGGCACAGCCCCTCCACGTCCGCGGCGTGAATCAGGAATTCGCTGCAGTAGGCAGAGAGACGGTCGAGCGTTTCTGCCAACCCGACCGCCGGTCAGTGTGAACTGGAGGGCGGGCGAGGAAACCCCAACCTTTGTTGACCTCCATGTCCGTAACCGTCTGCCACCTATCCATAGCAACCCACCACCTATCGCCGCGTCGTCGACACGAGAGGTCGATTACCAGCCTCTCCTTCCCCACCGTGTCGAGGACCTTCTGCAGCCGCTCCATACTGAACGTGGCATCGGGGAAAAGATAGCTCGTGATGATAACCTTTCTCCCCCTTTCCCGTCAACTCCGTACATCTCTCCCTTCTCACACCCCTCGTCCGTGTGTATCTCACCTTCTCGGCCCCCTTCTCGATCCACCGCTTCGCATTCTCGTCATTGATGCCACCGCCGATCTGCAGTCCGTCGGGCCAAGCGGCCAGCGCCTCCTCCGCCGCAGCGTCGCAGCCGGACCCGAGCTTGATCACATGACACCCGCGCACGCCGTGAGCGCGGTAGAGCTCGGCGAAGTGCGACGACGGCAGTGTTGACGTGAAGTTCGTCTTGAGCGCCGACGGGGTGGAGTCGGAGAGCGTGCCGCCGACGATCTGCTTCACTACACCCGAGTGCAAGTCGATACAACCCCGGAATCTGGTCATCGTTGTGGCGGCAGGGCAGCAGCAGCAGCAGCAGCAGTGGGGGTGGTGTACGAATGGCGGGGTGGGATTATTTTGGCGGGGTAGTTTTCACGATGGGCCCGAAATCAGGCGGGAGCTTAATCCACACATAGCGCTGCCAAGCGGAGCTGACCTCCACACTCCGGAGTCCGCGGTCACCGTATAGATACAAGGTAGATACATAGGTATGTACGAGTGAGATTACTTCATCTGGAGATACTTAGATTTCGAGGGTATTCTGAACTGCAAATGTGGCCCATCTCGGAAATATCAACCAGACTACCACGTGAAAAGAAACATGTGCCATGCCACACCATCCATCCACATCCAACTTATCCTTGTGTCACCGCGGCCCATAAGAGAGCGTCTCCACGGCTAGAATCCTCCACCCGGCAACACCTCCAACGACACCTACTACAATCATGTCTCTTCCAGGCACCGCGAACGGTTCCAAGTGCTTTGAAGTGCTCCTCAATTCCGAACTGCGGCAGCAAATAATCATGCAGCTGTTGGCCTTTGCGAGCGACAAGCCCTACTGTGCTGTTTGTTCCCTCGCGCCAGGGATAATATGTAAAGCGATAGACTGATGCGAGCAATAGACGTACATAGCTATATTCGCCTTCTTTGCGTACCTACCGTTGCTGGGTCTCCTAGTGTTCCTGGTGTCATTGATGGTGCTGCTTCTCGCCACGTTGGTTTTCTGGATTGGAGTCGCTCGTTCGTTCCCTCTTTCCCCTCCCATCTTTACCGTGTGTGTGTATTGAAAGGCTGACGGAGGGGGAGGGGGGAGCAGTGCTCGTGACTGCCTCCTTCCTGGCCATGGCCGCTTTGCTGGCCACAGGCGTGTACCTCTACCTTGTGGCAATATTCCTAGTCGTGCGGTGGGTGCGGCGAACGCTCTTGCCTGGTTCTGAGGACAAAGCGCAGGAGGGCAAGCAGCAAGCACGGCAACAGCAGATGGAGGCACCCAATATCAAGAAGGAGGAACATAGTGACGAGGAATCCGGCTCGGGAGCCCCGGCGCGAACTCCTGAGAAGGAATCCCGCGCTGGCACTCCGGAGGATGAGCAGGACAGGATGAAGGATAGGATGAAGAGGGATATTGCAAAGAGCCTGCAGTAGGCAGGCGGCGCGGAGGTTGAAAAGGGATCAGATCCTACCGTGTAGGAGTGTATGCAAATATATGAGGATATTGAGCTGAGGTTTCGCGAACAATTCCATGACACAAGTCAATAGGCAGTGGTTACACGAATCGGAAAGTCAAGTTCCAGAATCGGTTTGGCTTGCAGAGTAACTAGCGGCGGACACAAGACGTCACCAGGGTTTCCCGTCAATAGATCTACATACATATGTATTTTCCGCACCCGAGAGCTCAGAGGATCTCCCAGCCACGATATCTATACTCACCAATACAATGGCATCGCGACGCCTCCTAGACCTCTACGCGATCGCCAATGCCTCTGCCGCGATAGCGCGAAAGCATCTCCTGATCCGCTCGCACCAGATAACCCACTACGCTGCTACGACCAGCGTCGGAATCGGACGGACCTCGCGAAGGCCGCAGCCAGTTCCAGTCCGCCATGAAGCTACTCCATCGCCGCAAGGCGCACGACCGGAAGGCCAAGCCCAAGCCCGCCACTACGCTCCGGCCTCGAGTCCGCCGGAACCGTCCACCCCTCTCCCCGGCCTGGCCGCGACCAAATCTCCGCCACCGCTCCGCCGGCATGCACCGCCGCCCCTGGAACCGGCCAAGAGCCTCCAAACAACGTACGAAAGCCGCATCCCCTCCGAAACCGCGGACCCGCCGATGATGTCTGAGACGCACGCGGACATGCTCGGACGGGAGGACATCCCCGCCGGAGGCCTCACGCGCGGCCTGAACAAGGAGCCGTTCTATCTGCGCCACGGAAAGACATCACAGGTGCTCTCGAACCTGCCCAGGGCTAAGATTCCGAGAGCGGCAGAGACCGAGCACCCGAAGGGCGCCACGGCAAGGATCAGCTCCAGCGAGTTCATGAGGGATCTGTCGCAGCAGCAGACTACAGAAGGCTTGCCGGCTGATGGCGGTAAAGATGCGATCCCGAGAGAGACCATGGTAGATCAATCCGGTGAGGTTACGGAGGAGGTCGATTCGAGTGAATTAACAAGGGACCTGTCGCATAATAGTGAGCCGGGAAAGGCTATGAGGAATTTATTGGGAAAGGGAGAGGGAGGGAGGGTCCCGAGGGAGACGGTGGCGGATCGGCCAGGAGAGGTTTCGGGGGATATCAACTCGAGCGAATTCGTGAGGAAGTTACCGCAACAGGAGGATGAGGAAAAGGTGCTGGAGGAGTGGGGGAGTCAGGCGTTTATGTCCAGGAAAGCCAGGGGACTGTTTGGTGTCCGACCAGGCCTGAAGGTTCCACAAAAAGATGCTGGCCAGCGGAATGCGGAGAGTGTGTCGAAGCCTGCGTCAAAACCTGAGCCACAGCAGAAGGAAGAGGAGGATATACTCAACGCTATTGCGGAAGAAATAGAACGGGAACGGGTGGTGGTCGACCAGAAAGAGGTCGAGGGGATCGCAGTAGAGGTGCACAGGCAGATGAGCGTCGACAAAGTATGTGGTGTCCCTAGGAATGCAGCAAACTCGTATGCTGATCGTACGGCACGGCTGACCCAGGGTTACCCTTTCTCCAGCAGCAGGCGGTAGGGACCCCATACCAGATGGCGGCTTCCAAAGTTCCGTCGTCACGGATGGGGCGTCTGTTCCATTATGGTGGACTTGCCGCAGGGATGGCTTGGGGTGCAGCCAGTGAATCGATCAAACGTGTCGCTGGCGGCGCTGGCGATACGGCCACTAGCGTGATGTTCAGTGAGCCTAATGTGGAGCGGATGGTGAAGAAACTCAGCCGTATGCGCGGAGCGGCCTTGAAATTGGGGCAGATGATGAGTTTCCAAGGCATGAGCCATCAAAGAACCCGTGCGTGTATGACCCGTATTTAACACCGACGTGCAGACAAACTTCTCCCGGCACCGGTACAGGAAGTCCTCGCCCGAGTCCAGGACAGCGCGGACTACATGCCTGCTTGGCAACGCGATAGAGTCCTTGCCTCTAATCTAGGATCGAATTGGCGCGATCTGTTCTCCGAATTCTCCGAAGTCCCCATGGCAGCCGCGTCGATCGGCCAAGTCCACGCAGGGAAGCTGGCCTCAAACGGTATTCTGGTCGCCGTTAAGATCCAGTATCCCGGCGTCGCCGACTCCATCTCCTCCGATCTCAATAACCTTGCTGTACTCCTAACAGCCTCTAGGATGCTCCCCAAAGGACTGTACCTCGACAAGACCATCGCGAATGCGCGCCTCGAGCTCGGCTGGGAATGCGACTATATCCGTGAGGCAGAGTGCGCAAAGCGTTTCGCCGAGATCCTCCAGGCGGAGAAAGGCGTGTTCCGTGTGCCCCGGATATTCGATGAGGCGTCGGGGCCTCGGGTGCTAACGATGGAGATGATGAAGGGCGTGGCGGTCACCAAGACCATGAAGAACCTGAGCCAAGAGGAGCGGGACTTCATCGGGACACAAATCCTGGGCTTGTGCTTCCGTGAGGTCGCCAGGTACCGGTTTATGCAGACGGATCCGAACTGGACCAACTTCCTGTGGAATGCCAAAGACAAGAAGGTATATATCGTCGTCATCATCTCGCGCCTCTAGATAACACGCAGCTAACCAGCCACAGATCGAACTCCTCGACTTCGGGGCCTCCCGTGAGTTTTCAGCGGAGTTTACGGATCTGTACACCTCGATCCTCCGCGCGGCCTCGCGGAAAGACCTTGAAGCGCTCCGTACGATCTCGGTCGAACTCGGGTACCTGACTGGGCTCGAGTCGGAGGCCATGACCAAGGCGCACGTAACCAGTATCCTGACCCTCGCGGAGCCGTTCTCGAAGGACTCGCCGGAGATCTACGATTTCAGCGAGCAGACCGTGACGGATCGGGTCAAGGCGCAGATTCCGCTCATGATCAGGGAGCGCCTCGCCCCGCCGCCCGAGGAGACATACAGTCTCCATCGGAAATTGAGCGGTGCATTCTTGCTCTGTGCAAGACTGGGAAGTAGAGTCAGGTGCAGAGAGATCTTTGAGGATGCGGTGGGGAAATAAAAATGTACATACTATAGATTTGGTTGTCTTGATACTTTTTTTTATTTATTCCTTTTCATATATTCATTACTCGCATACAACCAGTTTTGATCATGGCGGGGCTTGAGAAGATCTCAGGATTGAAGGGGAGGAAACGAGCGGATTAGCAACCACTCCAGGGCCCCGAGAAGCCCTAAAATGGGCGAGGTACCTTGGGGCGTCGGTGGGCGGGCGCCTATATATGCTCATGAGCATCACACTCTCATCCTAGGGTTCTGGTCTGGCACGATGTGGCATCTCCACTCCAAAGCCCTGGGTGAGTTTCCCAGGACAGTTGGCAAGGTTTTTCTTTCTTTTCATCTGTCTTCGCAAGACAGTAGGGAATTTTCATGACATCCCTAGATCATGTGGATTAATCTGACGCCGCAGTCAGAAGTCGAACCCCTCCAGGCGGATGAATTTGCTTCAGGTCCTCGGCACCTCAAGGCGTCACTACCTCTGTAGCTATGCGCAAAGTTCCTGCGGGTTTTAGGGCTTCTCGGCCCCCCTATCTTGTTGGTACATTACACGAAGAATTGCGTATGCTATCACCCGCTCCTAGCGAGTGACCACGGGTGATGACAGCTGTGCAGGCCGTACTCAAAAACAAATCAATGTTCTCGCTCTTTGCCCAAATTATTGATTTAAAGAAGGTATTGGGGCTGTTTAGGGTTGCAGATTTCAATAGCTTTCCCCGACAATGTCCATTCTAAGATAGCGACAAACATAATCCACCTCACCACCCCTTAACAACAACTCTCAGCCCACGGTGTCTCCGGCATTTCGGAAACAACCGAAGCCAGCAACAAACACAACGATCGAGCCGAGATGTGGACGCACACATGGGTAATCCTTATGCCCTGCGAAGCGAACACAACACAGGTCCCGCCACCACAGGGCCGTCTACCAGCAGAGCGTAGAGGCCAACGGTTTTACTGATCATTGCATACGATCCAGTTCTACCATTCCAACTGGCCGCTTTGGAAACTTGGGCGAGGGGGACGACCCCTCCCCCCCCTTCCTGCCCTGCCTCGCGATTATCGAAGACGGTATGTGCCTGCCGGTTCAGAAACCAGCTGCCAAAGGCGACAACAGCGTTGAACCGGACGACGTTGATGTCGTCGCCCCCCCCCCCCCCCCCCCCCCGGGCGGGGGGGGGGGGGGTGGGTGGTGGGGGGGTGGGGGTTGTGGGGGGGTGGTGTTTGGCTGGGTTGCCGGTTGTTGCGGGGGGGGGGGGGGGGGGGGGTTGCTGGGACTCGCGTTATCTACTCTACAGCAGAGCGAGATAGGAGGAAGAGTATGTAGTATCGGATACAGTTGCTTGCGTATGTGAATGCGCACTATGTGTCGTGAACTGTAGGGTAGGTTGTTATGTTGTCCGCGAGATAGGCATGATGAGCATGTACTTAGACGATCGAACTCGGTTTGAGCTGAGAAAGTGATCCTCCTTTGTATATAGGCAAGACAATTCGGCCTGCTGGCGTTAAGCCAGGCAGTCTCTCGGTCGTTGGATCGGGGGAACGGCCGAGCCATTGTTTTTGAATGGCCCCGATTTCTTATCCTGACGGGCGCAAGTCAACGAGTGACATGGTATGCACAGATGACGACTTCAGCTCACTTCAATCCTGAATAACAATATATTGATTCCTCCTCGCACCTCCCGCCGTTTCTCCGCCGCCCTCCAGAAGAAATACACCAGAAGCGAACCATAGATATCATACATCCCGCCAGATCCACCATCGGTCCTCCAATGCCAAAAGACCAAATCGCGAAATTAATAAGAATGGGAACTTACCCCGTAATCAGAATAAGGAAAGACCACTTATGAATGCAAAATCAATCAATGGAAAAAAAAAGAAGGATCGGACCACCAACAGCAACGGAAAAGAATGACACCGATTCCGCCATGAAAAGGATGGAAATGAAAGTGATGCAAAAAGGAAAAGAACCATGTCGACCATCCAACCCTTCCGTACCTACCAGTTCAATCGCATCCCACATTGTAACATAGACACTACATAGCGTGCTTATTCGCCTGTCGCTGCATCTTCATCAGGGCCTCCTGGTGGAGCTCGAGCATATCCTTCTGCCGCATCCGCTCCTCCATGAGCCCGCCGCGGAGATTGCCCTGCACTAACTTCTGCCGTTCAAGCATAGCGGCGTGCTTACGCTCATCAAACATTTCGGCGCGGCGCTGATCCGTTAGATGTGCTGCCGCCGTGGTCTCTTGCATCTGTAGACCTTCGTTCAAATGCAGGGCCTCTGTGCGCTTTTCGTGGTACTGCCCTGGGACTGGTGTGGTGGCGTGCCGCTGTGGGGTGTTCCAGCTGCGACGTGTCTGCAGCTGGAGAAGTTGCTGACGGTCCGCAAGTGGCATGTCGTCACTGAGCACCTGGTGGCCTTGAGGTGTGGCCACGCGAGATTGCGGTGTAGCCACGCGAGATTGCGGTGTAGCCACGCGAGAGTTGGGCGTAGTCACTCGAGACTGGGGAGTGGGAACTCGTGCATGCGTGAAACTCATTGCAGACGCCGATCTGTAAGGATCGGTACCAGACCACCCAACTGGTAGAGGGCCTCCCGAAGGGGATGGGCCGCTATATGCATCTAGCGCGGTGGTGACGCTTGCCCTTTTACGGACGAGAGTTTCTCGTTGGCCAAGTAGTGTCCCTTGCTTCGGGAATCTGTCTTCCCGTTGGACTGCAGCGGAAGTCGCACGCTCAATCAGAGGAACCGGTGAGAGCGCGCGCGCAACTTGCTCAGATGCAATTGGCGGAGGGGAAGGTGATTGTTCAGTTGTGGCGATCTCTGGGATTGGAAGCGGGATGGAGTTCGAACGGAAGCTGGAACGGGTTGGCGGGGTCGCCAATGTAGGCGAAGGCAACGGTGAGGGAGTATTTGTTGATCTTCTGGCTTCTTTCCGGGAAATCGGCTTCGAGGCTCCCTGGAGCTCCTGGAAATCCAAGTGCGCCGGCTGCTCACCATCCCCGTCCGCAGCCTGGGGAGCAGATAGATCATCGAGTTCAGGCTTGTCCGCTTCACCCAGGTGCTTGGCCCATTCGTTTGTACGATATGTCTTTACAACCTTTGAGCACTGGGTCTGTATCTCGAAGGTTCCTCGTGAAGTTGTCGATTCAGCCTTGGATTTTGGAAAGGAAGCGGGAACCAAGTCCTGAGGAAGAACAGAGGCAGGGGTTTTTGGGGCCGTAGATGAGGAATTTGGCGTGGCAATGGAAACCGCATCGACCGGGCCTTCCGGGGAGGTGGGCGTCGAATCGATAGAAGTGCGTGCACCGTCCGCAAATGGACCTTCCGCTGTATCTTCTAACATGGAAACCCTAGGAGATAGCGGCAAAGCGATATCCTTGGGGTCGATTACGGTAGAATTCCTACCCAGCTCTGGCAAGCCGTCGTCTTCCTCATCCAATCGGCCATCGCAAGTGGCTGCAAGACTAGACGCCCTTGACGCCCTGTTAAATGAAAAAACCGGCATATCCAGCCCCTCCTGCTCTTCAATGATGACCGAGAAATGATCTGAATCCGCTCTGGCCGCTATCGAAGACCCTTCGCTCCTGTTGTCGTCCTCGGCTTCGCGCTGGATCGGAAAGGGCAGTGGGATAACCATAGGACCACCCGACTTTTCCGGGAAATCTTGATCATCCTCGCCCTTTCCACTTTGTGTTGACTGCCGCCGTAGCGATTGTGAAGACTGCCTCCGAGAGGCTGCCCCGGACGAGTTTCTCCTAGAATCCTGTGCGCCCCCATGCCGCGGCTTCAAACCTTGATCGTCCGCCAAAGTGGATATGGCGTCTGAATCCTCTCGTGCTTCCGACTGCCTCCGTGAGGACTCTCCACCCACCGTTTGGATGTGCCACTCTCTGGTTTCCTTCATATTCTCCGTCTCCACAAGGCCCTCGACCACCTCGCCGCTTGTCCGTGTCTCATCATCTCCGAGACCGGAGTCTGTCTTGCTCGCGCCGGTTGTCGGACGCACAACAACCGAGGCATCATTCTTGTCCTTATCTCCATAGATAGCTTCCCACTTGCTCCTTTCTTCCTGGTACTCGGCCTCCACCCTTCTGCCAGTCTCGGCATCCACTGCCTCCAGATCCGCCTCCTGGATTCGCCGCGCAGCATCCTTAACTTCCCTCCGTTCCTGTAATATCTTCCACAGTTTCATCTGTGACATAACCCCAACTGAAAAAACTACGATGATCGCAGCGATTTCGACTTTCATTCCACGGGTGTGGGGATACGTATCGGTTCCGAGCGGGAAGAGGCGATCGTTGAGCGCCCATATGTACAACCAAAACTCCTTCATTTCCAGCGGTTAGCTTCGAAGAGCGTTTCACAGCCTCCGACAGGAAGTACCTTCAGTCTGTTCCACGTCAGTAAGATGTAAATAAGTGGAAAGGGGCAAGGGCTCACTACCCAGCGCGAGAATAACAGTCGATCCCCAAGATTAACGAAGTGGCCCCGGCAAAGGAGAGCGATCCTATCAATCCCCACGGTCGGGTGACCCGATGAAATGCGAGAGAAAAGACGACGAGGCAGAATGCTCCGATCATGATGAGCTTTCCGTAGACGGAAGTAACAAGGCCGCCGGGCTTCAGGACCAGAACTAAAGCGGGTGTCAACCAGCGCACGTCCTAAACTTTTGATAATACCCACACCACATCGACAGGCAGAAGCCGCCTAATAAACATCCCAGTCCTTCCGTCACTTCCGGGAATACCACCGCCAGCCCTCCGAGCGCGGCACCGGTGATGACTACCGCCACAACGTATGCACCTTGGATTGCGTTTCCAACAGGCGGGTTCATAACGTAGACGATCAAAACTGTGACTGCCAGACTGACCAGATAGGCGCTGGACAGGAAGATGTATACTCTTTGATGGTTCACGTCAGCAACCCGTGACTGCGTGAGTGACCACATGTGATGATCATACCGTTTGACCTTGATCCCAACCAGACAACAGCACAACCCAGTTACCATCAAGAATATACCGGTAACTCCGAGTCCAGGTGTGATTTCGGGTGGGATAGGTAGGCCACCGGCGTAGACCTCCTTCGGAGACTCATCTTGGTGATATCAGTCCATCTGCCATGATATGCTGAAGAAAGGAAGCGCCCTCCACTACTAACCACCTCTTTCGTCCTGAAAGATATCGGTAACGGACGCCGCCGGGGCCATGGATATGGAACTGGAAACGGATGTCGACGTAATACTCGCACTGCCACCCGACGTCTTTGCCGTTGACTGCGATGTCGAGCTTCTCGTCGATGAAGTTCCGTCTTCTGCTCCAACCGTAGTGGCCTGTCGCACTACCAAGGCTCTGGCCCTTGGAGACCGGAGCTCCGGCGAACCTTCACACGAACCCAGATAGACGCAGAACAGTAAGGCGACGAGCGCGCAAAGGAATGGCCGGCCGAAGTGCATTATCAATGTTAAACTGGGTAGTCGGCTAGTAAATAGCGGCTGTAGCAACTACTAGGACAGCTCGGCCGCCCGACGCACGTATCTGCAAACCAGCGGCGAAAATTGAGCAGTCTGAGGCGTATGTGAGCGCAAAATGCTGAACGAGCGGACGTAGGTACTGCGGTTCAGAATTCCGTGACGTACATGGAGGTGGGGAGAAGAAAAGAAAAAAAACAGAGAAGAGGGGGAGAGGGAGAGGGAGAGACTCTTGTGCGGGGGAAAGCGGGAAAAATCAGTCGCGAGCAGAGCAAGGAAGGTGAACGGGCACAAGCAGCTGTGTATCGAGCGGGACGGTATGTAGATTGGTTATGGTCGGTGCCTTGGTGGGAAGTGGGAGCCGTATTGTAAGGAAGGAAGGAAGAGGAAGAAAGGAAGGAAGGAAGAAAGGAAGAAAGGAAGGAAGGACGGAAGGACGGAAGGAAGGAAGGGGAAGGAAAGGAAGTAATGGGTACGGTGACAGTACAGAGCGTGCTTTGGGATTGCAGGAAAGGCTCAGAGGTGGGCCGTCCAGCACAATGAGTGGACGATCTGTATATACAGACGCAGACGCAGAAGCATATGTACGGAATACCTGTCGAGGGTACCTGGTAATGGATGAGAGGATGGAGCGGGAAGTAGTTGGAGAAGCGAAGGAAGAGGCAGGAGAGACAGGAGGGTGGGCCCGGAGAACGGCAGAGCACTGTAGAGTGCGGGCAAGGCCTTGATGGAGAGGAAGAAGCAAGAAGTACTCAAGTATCATCCAATTGGGGCCGAGACATTATTCCACACACATGGCCGCAAAACATCTTTGCGCTAAAAGGTAGGCTACCTACCACCCCTCCCACCACCACCTGTGCTTCACACTCGTACATGTCCGTCGTTGTGACATGGCCGGCACTGTGCAACCATCCAAACACTGCTGCGGCACTCTAGTTCCAGGTACGCCCGTCCTCTGCGACTTCACCTCACGACTCCACCTCCACCCCACGACTCCACCCCACGACTCCATCCCACGACTCCACTCCGCGGCTGCACTTCGCGTCGCCACCTCGAACCCAGAGAAAACAAAAGTGCGTATGCTTCTCTGGGACGCCCCGGAGCCCGGAGAATCGACACGGAAAGTACTTACTCTTCTCAGCAGGTGGGCAACATGCCGTCCGCCCGACTCATCCTGTGCTGCCCCATCGTGCCATCGAAAACCCAAACAAGATGAAAAGACTGGTTGGAGACAATTTAACACGGAAAAAGCAATACCCTGGTAGATTGAAACCTCACACAGATCCTTGATCCGCTGAGAAATCGGCTGCTCTCGACGAATCACAGTGGCGGATTCCGAAAAAGCATGGAGCACCCGCCCCCTCCACTTTTCCCGCAGAACTCAGCGCGGCCTCCCGTCGCCGTATCGATGGTGTGAACTCGCGCACGATTCGGTTGATTGATTGTCCCAGGCCTTTGGAGGTGTCTTTGCATCCCGAATTATCGGCAAGTCGCATCCTCCTGCTTCGTTCATCCCAGCCGTCGCACATGGGTATAATCCTCAGCAGATCGCGACTTACGGACATGTTGCGCTACAAACGTGACGTTCGGCGCGTCGTCACGGCCGCAGGGCATCTGTACATATACGAGCACATCCGAAATGAGAGGAAGAAGACGATCCGGCGGGCTGCAGCCCAGTGAGCAGCTGAAAGAAGACAAAGAACAAGAGGCGCCGATGACGGTGGACAACTCAGAGCCACTGAACCCCAGCCTGTTCGCCTTGCCTGCCTCTGGCGTGCGGTTTCTGAGGATAGGATATCGCAGGAGCTGGACACACTGACGTGATTTCTCGCTTTTCTCCAGTGGTCCCAGCCAACAGACATCTCCATCCACCAACCACGCCGTCGCCACGGCTGTCCTCCTTGCTTCTCTGGACAACACCCCCATGCGCGGACCAGGAAGAAGCCATTCGGGCACTTTCGATTCCGAATGTCTCTCGATTTCGAGTGTGGAGTAAAGGTATGCATATCTACGTATGTATCTAGGTAAGTACACACATGCAACACCTACATACACACCTGCAACACATACCTGCATGCATGTAGATACATATGTAGAATGTACAAAGTGTTCTGACACTCGTAGGATCATCATGGAGTCAGCAAAGTTTGCAGTCGGATCTGGAAGGAAGGAGAAAAGTCGCTTAGGTCGCGATATAGACTCCACACTCTGGGTATACTGTGCTCGCGATAGTGTGGACATTGCTCCCATGTTCCTGGAGTGTATGTAGAGTGGATAGACTGCGGAGTAGATATCTACGTGCCTAAGTGCAAGTGTACTGCGAATGATTTACACTGGGTACTTAGGCCTGTTTGGTTCGACCGTATTTCGCCAACCGTCGGTTCACGAGAAGTTGAAGGTTCGCAAAGCTATATCTAACTAGCTTTTAGCGTCAAGCCCCAACTACCCTCACAACATTTACGCGACACCACAATTGCCAGACTCCTTTGTTGAGAAGCACATACGAACATGTGCAATACACCAATCGCGTAATGTGAAGAAGGTTACGAGTGGCATACGAAGAAAATAGAAGATAAAAGATCGTCAACATGTTGCTTCCCAGTCGACTTCGAGATATGATATGGTGTTCTAGATATCGTATAGCGTATTCTCGTGTTGAGCGACAAGAGCAGCGACCGCAAGGAGCTTTGCTGGGCTGAGGAATGGGGTAGTGGAGTCGGACATTGTAGCTGTGGCTGTAATGGAATTGATTCAGGGGTAAAGCATCATGAAGACACTAGTGGTTTTTTTTCTTTCTTGTGGCTCAAGTCAAAATATTCAAAATATTATCTATGCGGCTCAGAAAAATAGTTCATATTTTCTTGAACCGACAACTCGCAGGGGCGCTCACGTAAACTCCAAACCGATGGTTTCTCAAAATACGGTTGAACCAAACAGGGCCTTAGTTACTCTACATATCCACCACATTATAGAGTAGATATCTACTCCACGTTTTGAAGCCCCAGACTGGCACGGACGGATCAGCCGACATCATCCTACATGCAGGGGATACACGGTCCTCGTTCTTGTGCTCTCGACCACTGTTGTGCTCTCTCCACCGCACAGGCGTACGCGGCCTCCAGCTTGGCAGCTTGGGGAACACATCTATTCGATCGAACCATGGCCCGAAGAATACAGGCACATATACTCTACTTAGGCACTCTCCGTAGGGTACTTCTGCAGTCAGCCTGTCTACATGCTGCGTGCAAGATCTCTCCTTCACCACACCAGAGAACACCACAGCACGAAGTTTTCCACTTGGCCATCTCGACGAGTCACGACAATGCCGTCATTCCGTTCCCACAAGTCGGGGGTCAACTCATCTCCAATCTGTTGAACACGACGCCACTTCTTTGCTGCCCTTCGGGCAAGGTGCCTGTGGCTATGCGGCCGTATGAAGTTCATCTGGAGGCGTACGATGCAGAGTGTGCAGCAATCATCAGGGTGCTATGTGTGTACGCGTGGTCGAGAGATGTTATCTCGCTTAATGCCTGCCAAGCCTCACCTTCGGGCCAAGCCCAATGCATCCACGAAAATTTTGGCTCTCTAGAGTATTCTGTCGCCGAATACCCCATAGACTACCCCATCAATCCGACCCCACCCTCCCTCCAACCGTCCCAGCATTCCCCCACCGAACCCGCACAGGCGCAATTCACGCACGCACATAACCTACTCATCACCATGTTCTCAACACGTGCATTCCTTCGCCCGTCGGTCTCGGTCATCCGGTCGTTCAGCACCTCCGCCGCGCGCGCCATGGCGAAGGTGACGATCATCGGCCGTCTTGGGGCGGACCCAGAAATGGTTACCTCCAGCGGAGGCAGGGAGTATATGAAGTACACCGTCGCCAGCTATCATAAAAGCGGGGGTGAGGAAAAGATCTCCTGGTTCCGCGTTGCCGCATTCGAGCCTTACCAGAAGGAATACTTGCTTTCTCTCAAGAAGGGGTGCGTTTGACACGGATCTCGATCGATTCGTGTGGGAAGAGACAACGTAAGACTGACATGGGAATAGAACACTCGTCTACCTCGAAGGTAACCTCAAAACCAGTACGTACGAGGTCGAGGGCAAATCGGTCGTCAGTTACGACATCAGTCAGCGTTCGTCTCTCCCAATCCCTCCCCCACCCCGCCGTTGACAATCCTGTAACAGGTCAAATCAACGTTCTCTCTTTGCCGAAGCCCGCTCCTGCCGAAGAGGAGGAATCGTAAACAAAAAACCCCCAACCAACCAACCGATGGTAAAAACGATGGGGCGCGGGGGCGATGGTGGTTTTTTGTTTGCACATACGTGGGACGAAGACTGTACGCTACGGTAGTTGATGAAAAGCAAACGATACCAAGGGGAATCTACCGGTGGCTCGCAAATCGCACGTGCAACGAAACATAGGCACCACACGCTCGGAACAGCTGGCGTTAGGTGTCACCGCTGGACGAGAATCGATGCGTGACACCTGCTGGCTGATTCGATCCCCAGTGTATATCTACCCTCGCACCGCCCGAGACTGGCTTTTTCTTCTCCCCGCCGTTGAAGATGGCGCGCCTAGTCGTCGTAGACTGCAGGCCAGTCATCGCAGACATGCACAAAGCAGACAGCCCTTCGGTCCGCTCTAGTTGTTGGTACGGACAAGTTATCTTGAGGAGATAAACATCTGCAACACCGTGACTTAGTCGTCCCTTCCGACCCGTAGCTTCGAACCTGTACTCATTGACTGCGCGCAGGTATGTATCGCACGGTAAGTATCTGCCGCCGCCGCCAGCTCATCGGCAGACACAGACATGAGCTATCTCCCTGATCCTAGGGCAGCGATATCGGTATCGCTATCGACAAAATAAAGCTTGTGTATAATGTAACTTTTTTTTTTTTTGGGGGGGGGGGGGGTTAATCACTAATTGTGTGCGACACACTTTTTCCAGTTCCCGATATCGATCAGCCCGCAGGCGGCTTGTTGTGGCTCCCCGCCTATGTATGTATTTTTTTGGTTTACTCGGTAATTGCATGCGACCTATCTAGATCGTGACAATGCACACCTTTCCCTCTTCCCGTCCACTGCCCCGTCGAGCGCTTCAGGTGGGCAAGGGAAGCGTGAGCCGATGCCGAGTGAGAATCTATGAAAGTGATGCTGCGAACCGACGATCCTGACGTCCCACACACAACACAAGCCGTCTTCTCCCGCCCCCCACATACGCACGCCATACCACAACATGCAATATTCGGCTATGTACTCACTACTACCGCTGTGCGGCCCATCTAGCCACTTGTTTTTTTTTCTCCATCAATAGGAGGAAGGGGAGAGGGTATGGTCGCCGACGCCGGTATGTGTTTGCCGCGACTACCTAGGAGGCGTTGTCTATCAAAGTGCCTACCGCTTACTCGGCAGTCGAGGTCGATGTAGCCGGGGCTGGGCTGGGCTGCTACATAGCTCCCTCCATACATCCACGGCGAGAGTGATACACTATGACCACGACCCGACCACGGAAGGATCCTCGATCCAGTCTGTTGCGATCCTACAAATCCTCGTCGAGCGCCGGATCAGTTTCTTTGCTGGTACTTTAGACAGTCGGTGCTTGCAACCGTGAGAGAAGCAGGGGAGCCGGTGTTTGAGCATGATTTCCCGCCGGGGAACGGATATGACCGCTGAGATCCGAAAAGGACCATTGGCTCACAAGAGGTTTGAGAATAGTTGTGTGATGATACGACGCAGCGGGCTTTACTTGTTCGGTTGAAAGTACTAAACAAAAGTAGACAGAATTGATCATACTATGGATATGGGGGGCCTCGAACGGAGTGGGGGAAGCCTCAAGTGAACGGAGTGAGCGCCACACGAAGCCAGAGGCGGCGGGTAAACGATGAGCCTCTCCGAAGGGAGAGGTTGCTGGAACGCGGAATGGTGAAAGTGATTTCAAGAACGTTCTGGATGTAGGGATCAGTCCGGAACGCCGCGAGTTGACTTGACGGAGTTCGCACAGGGGAGATGATTTGTAGCTTATCTAGCACGCAGAATAATTTGTACAAGATGGAGGGGTTTCACCGGGGGGGGTGGGCGGTCGAAGCGGGACGACGAGACAAGTTGACGTAGATTTCTGGTGATGCCGAGTCCAAACAAAAGTGGACTCCTGGAAATAACGATTCCTTGGTGCTTTTTTTCAACATGTAATAGTTGGAATGGTGACTAATAAACAATTGGAATAGGTAGTGGAATTGTGGACGGTTGTGTCGTCGCCTTGACGACGGTATATCCCGTATTCATAGAATACCGGATGATGCAAAAGCGTTGCGATTCTGGTTGTCGGTAGGACCTCGGGCGATGCCAACAAAGCTATTGGAGGCCTCGCTTCGAGGATGGAAGCAGGCTTCGGGGAATCCAACCAGAAAATCAGCCATGTCGAGGGCTAGATCGGGACGATGAAGTAGCAACTCGGTTTCTCCTTGCTATGGGGAGTGGCTCGGTAAGCGATCGCTCATCTAGATACTCCTGCAGCCAGCAGTGTGGGTGAATGCAAGAGTTCCCGCCAGCTGAAAATCTCTCCGAAGGAAGAGGTAAGATTCTATCTTTATTCGCTGGAACGCGGAACGCTGGAAGCAAATCCGCCACCGCGCGGACAGCGGACAGGAAACCGGACTGTACATAATCTCGCCATGATCTAGATAGGTCGCATGCGAGTATGAATAAATAAATAAATAAATAAATAAAAGCTGGAAGCAAATCCGAAGAATGTTCCGGATGTCGGGAGCTGCAAGCTAGGCTTGGCGGAATGAGAGATAGTTCTCGTGATGCTTCGGATGATCGTCCTTGTCGCGACTGCCCCGATTCGCGTCCCTGCGAGGGATACCGGGAGGGTTGTCTCGGCGGTTGATACTCGCCTCATTGCGGGTGACTATATGGTTAGCCGTGAGGGTAAGCTGACTAACTGCCGTGCTTGTGCAAATGTTTTGAGTTAATTGATTCGGGTCAGTAACGAACCTGTGGATCCATCGCACAATGTGTCCGGCTGCGGGGATGCATTTCGAAGTGGAATCCGTTCTCGCGACAACAGATGCATCATCTCAGGCAGACTGCACAGGAACCAGTATATCTGGACGTCGTTAGAGGCGGTTCATATCTTTCCTCTCGAAAGGGGGGGCCTGTGGATGGAGTACAACTATGGACGGTGGATCGCTGACATGGACGACACCGCTGGAGCCTCGGAGATCAACTACAGTCTGTTTGATCGGTACTTGATTTCGGTGAATTCGGATGTGATCGCTTCCCTACCGAAAATCCATTATCTATGCTAGCCCGTAAAAGGACGACTGCCTACAAGATCGTCGAGTTTGGCATCATTGGCGTGGATGGACGGACCCTCGATTCAGTCTCGTCGCGGTCCTGCGAAGAATCTTGCCTTTTGCTTCGCAAAGGTCTTTAGATGCTGAGAATGCTTGCGTTTGGAATCACTCGGTCTGAGCACAGACTCTGGCCGCCAATACGCCATCATAGTCTAGATAGGCTGAATGCGAGTATGATTAAACAAAAAAAACAAAACATGAATACATGAGTAACAAATCACATGATTCGCCCAGCCGAATCCCATACAACCGAAACTCCGTTGCCGCCATCTATCCGCCGAAACACCGAAGGAAAAACGCTTCGTCTAACCAACCCTCGTAACCTCATCTTTGATGCAGTTGAGAAACGCCCAGTACGCTCGAGTCACATCCGTGAAGTTCCCCTCCAAATAACCCTCATCACGATCCGACTCCTCGAAGAGTTCAATAAACTTTGCGAACCGCTTGTAAAATTCGTCGCTGCCAGTTTTGTGCTTCGAGGCGATGATGCCGGCGTGAGTGTTCAGAACGTCGATTGTCTCCTTGTGCACTGGACAAGTTAGCCTTGATACTTAATCAGAGAATAGCAAAAATTACTCACTGATCGTTTGCACGGTCTCAGGTAGAAGCCCGTAAAGCTTCTTGAAGACAGGGAAATCGCGTCTTCCGTTTGGGCCTTGATACAACTGTGCATCAGCCACAGCGTCTCCTTTACGGGCCCATCGGTTCCCTGCTCCGATGATCTCCCTGTCCCTGTCGGTTGCGTTTCCCAATTTATCTCGCTTGAAAGCGCTGATGAAACGGTTCCTTAGGGGGTTGTAAACGTCAAGCGAACACGTCAGACTGCTCACGCAGTCCTCCAGAGAACCGACTTTGATCTCGAGCGAAGGGATCTCGGCGACTTGCTGTTCGAGTACACGAACGCGCTCCAGAAGACCGGCGCGGCTGAGACCGCGGTGGTTGCCGGCGAAAGGTTCTCCTCTCACGTCCTTAACGTGGTGTTCCTCCTCTTGTGGTGCCTGTCCGTCCTGCTTCATTCCGTCCGTCTATCGAATGGTGGTGAGGTTGAGTGGGCTTGCTCCGGGGACCCCCCTCTTCTTAAGTACAAGTCTCACTACCCGTCATTTTACCTGGCTCTGACTGAAATGTTTACATCAGTCGCCTAGATGCGACCAGGCTCCTGCCGCCCCTGTTCCACTGGCAGCGTTCAGACGCCTGTTCTGGAACGCGGAACGCTGAAGGTAGATAAATCCAGAGAATGTTCTGGATGTCAGGAGCTACAAGCTAGGCTCGGCGGAATGAGAGATGTAGTAAATGGTTAGGCTGGAGGGTATTAGCCCGCTCCGCTGCCGCCGGTATTGCGAAAGTATTGTCATGTATTATGACCAATGCAAAAGCCGTGACGGTATATGTTTTTGCCAAGCATTGCACGAGGGGCCGGTGTGGCAAGTAGCGGCTAATGAATTGTTGCTTGTGGTGGCGGAGCGGGCTATGTATGTACTCTATTGTGGATCCTTCTCCGAGAGTGGTATCATACATAGAGTGACATACCCAGGCTCCATCCAACCAGTCCCCTCAGAGTTAACTGCTGGTTATGAGCTTTTGATTGGTTCCACTATCTCGCCCCCTATATGAAGCTAATTCCCAACGAACTGCTCCTCCAGCAACTTTGAGTACCCTTACTGTATAGGGAGGGGTAAAGTAAATGATATCTAGTATCTACCTTCTACTAGTCAATCCCTGTCCCCAGAACGTTCCTTGTTCCAGCTATTAGAGGCCAGAAGGCCGTCCCACAACACTTACGTAATACTTACTTCGGGGAGAATCGTCAGCACCAAACTTTTGTATCCCAACACTCCGAACTAGTTTGAACTGCACATAACTTCGCTATGATCTAGATTCTAGGTCGCATGCGGGTAAAGATTGAACAAAAAAAAACACCCCCAACTATCCGCGGACAGCGGACGGGAAAACCTGGATAAAAAGTGCGCTGCCATAGTCTAGATAGGCTGTATAGTATGCGAGTATGATTAAACAAAAAACAAAAAAAACAAATCCACACCACAACCTTCCCTCAGGATAGCATTTGCAGTCGAAAAATGGCTTTTCTAGGTGAAAGCCTCCTGTGCCGTATTCTCACACAGCACCTCTCAGTCTAGAAGACAGCTCCAACTACGGTTTTTCTCGAATCTCACGTATCATTTCTGTGCCTGGCTGGGAATCTTGCTCAAACACTGGCTCCCCTGCTCCTCTCATGTTTGCAAGCATCGACTGTCTAAAATTCCACCGGAGAAGCTGATCCGACACTCGACAAGGATTTGTAGGATCGCGGCGAGACTGGATCGAGGGTCCTTCTATCCACGCCGATAGTATCAATACCAAACTCGACGATCTTGTAGTCATCCTTTTACGGGCCAGCATAAATAACGGATTTTCGGTAGGGAAGCAACCATATCCGGATTCACCGAAATCAAGTACTGATCAAACAGACTGTGGATGTGCTCACTAAGGAGGAACCCATTCTGCAACGAGTTGATCCCGGAGAACCCCAGCGGTGTCGTCCATGTCAGTGATCCACCATGCACAGTTGTGCTCAACCAACAGGCTTCCCTTCTCGAGAGGAAAGATACGAACCGCCTCGAATGATGTCCAGATATACGGAATCCTGTGCAGTCTGCCTGAGATGACGCATTTGTTGTCGCGAGAATGGAGCGGATTCACGGTTCGTTACTGATCCGAACCAATTAACTCAAAACATTTGCACAAGCACGGCAGTTACTCAGCTTACCCTCACAGCTAACCATATAGTCACCCGCAATAGGCGATTATCAACCATCGAGACAACCCTCCCGGTATCCTTCACAGATACGCGAATCGGGGCAGTCGTGACAAAGACGATCATCTAAAGCATCACGAGAAAGTTCTTCCTGGTAAGGTACCCATTCTGTATTAGGCCCCCGGGACAACACCTGGATTGGGAGTACACGCCGCGGAAATGAGAACGATGACCGGACATCGCATAAAGGTTGGGTGAACTCCGCCTGTGCTGTCTCCATCTATCAAATGGTGGGATACTTACTATTTGAGACAAAACGTGAACACGCTAGTCCACCCGTTGTTTAACCTTGTGCCACATCTGTCATCGTTCCGCCAAGCTTCACCAGCAGCGTACATATGTACTCTGACTGTAGGAAAATGCCGATTACCGTAAAGTCATGACGGTAAATTCTTGGCGGTACTCTGACTGTGTGCACGCCACACATGGCTGTGGAATGGAGCCAAGTAACTATGTGGCGTGAAGCGGAGTACGAACCATACCTCGTCCGCCCCCACAGAGTTAACAACATAGCGACAGGCATAGAGCTCTGAAATGCCCGGGCATCATGCGAAATAGAGATCGGAATTTGCGACTGTTGTCACGGTGGTAGAGGCAATCAAACCAGAGCGTTCAAGGGGGTCTCGGAATTCTACCGTAGTATCTAATAATGTTTCTATTGTAATCTATCGCGGATGACAGATATGTACTTCATTTTTGCCCATCTCTATCATGGCATACGAGGTTAGCTTACCAACCGACGATTTGGTTGGCTGATAACCCAAGTCGTCAGCCAATCACACTGCATTCCCACCACACTTCAGCCACCGCTAATGCACGCTAATTCCCAACCAACTGCTCCTCCCGCAAACTTTGAGGACCCTTGCAAATGGAGATGCATAGTGTGATAATTAAGCGCTGTGAGTATCTATACCGCGCGACGTCGGACACAACCATGAACGAACCAATGCCCTCCAACCCTCCGAAATGAGCGTGGCATTCGCCGTTCTGGCGCTTCACCATCTTCGCTCTGAGAAGATTGAAGTTGGACAGCAGAAGAATTACGTCATGCGAGGAAAGGGCAAAGGCTGAAGTAGCGGCACTTCTGATAGTACAAGGACAGTCGGCGATCGGAGGTGGTAATAGTAACAATGATCCACCAAGCAAGACTGTGAGCCTCCACTCACCTGGGTGCCACGAGGCCCGCCCGCAAAGCAACGCATGACAGAAGGTGAGATGAGAAGGAAGGCAGAATGCAACTATGGTGGTTTGCCGGACATTCTTAAAAAAAAAAAAAGCACCATCACGGTGCTCCAACTGTAAAGGATTGGGCCACTACGCTTCGACATGGCGCAAAGCACACACCTAGAGTAGTAGTAACAGATGAATAGTGTGCTTTACATCTGTGTATCTGTGGATTTCCGCGATAAATTCAACACCGCTGTGACCTCTGCGGCAAAGTCTGGTGCTTGGTCGCCACGCGGCGTGCACTTGACGCGCTACCCCCACTTGCCGCGCGACGTGGGCTATTGTATGTACTTGGGCAGAATTGCACGGTATCCAGAAGTTATGCAGGATATTTGGGGAAATAACAGCAAACCTCTAAAATGCTATGCCGTTTGAAACTATCCATTAGACGCCCTACTTTTTCGTTTCCACTATGGACGCGAGGGTCGAACGCCACATGGCCGGCCACAAGTACTTGAATTTATAGAATTGTGAAATGAACAGTTTGCCACTGCACATACAAAGATCGCATGCTGCCTGTTGCCGTGGGAGCTCTGTGAGCGCTCAATCCCTTAGCTGGTAAGTGAGACAATACGTACTTGTCACTTTTCTTTGTCGTTACCTAGGTACGCTGAAATCAGCACCGACAAGCCCAGTCAGCAACTGCCCCCATGAATTGCGAAAGCTCTTCGAAGCGGTAATCTTTATTTCGCGATGGCGGAGTACGGAGCGGGCGGGAGGCGTGCCGGATCCACTTGGGAAGTGCTGCCAGTCCATGGTGGTTGTGGTGCTGGTAGGGGTGACGAGGTACACGGTATACACTGAGAACGAAATAGTCGGGCTATCTTGGTTTCTATATTCGCGAACTTCGTATGCACCCCGCTGCCGAGTCCTTCCTGGTCCGCACCAAAGTACCTAGGTAGTCGAGTTTCAGTTTGCTGCTGGAGACATCCCAAGAAAATCAGCACGATGTTTCGTAAAGACTTCTCCGAGTGCACCTTGTCCAGATGCTTTGGCGGGGATACATGTATACATATAGAGTCAAAACGCGACTACATGTGATGGTCAAGCCTCATCGTTCCGCCAAATCTCACTTGCAGCGTTATATTGAGTAGGACTGGAACGCTACAAGTTAGGCTTGGCGGAACGAGAGGGTAGGATCTGTGTATAAGAGGAGGGGTTTCACCCCCCCCCCCCGCACTCTGCGAGAAGGGGCGAAATCCTTCAGCCTTTCGATTCGGCAACCAGCGATCGAACAAGAGTATCGAGCGATGCGACGAGCGAGCATTTACGAGCGATCCGACGACCGAACATCTGCGAACCCATCGGCAGACATAGCCCTTCGACGAGTATCACAATGGGTCACAACGCCGGGCGGCGGGAGGAGAGAAACCTCAAGTGGCTTGTCTCCTATTCCAACATATCGATTTCCGACGCACAGAAGAGACTAGGATTTCGGGTGGAAAAACTCAAAGCGATTTCGGTTGCGAAAATGTTGGCAGATGCCAATTATGAGCCTGGAGGGGTTGGACTCTCGAAGACCAAGGAAAAGGTGTATGGCGACATAGTGCAATACCTTGATACTGAAGGCTATCCTATGGTGGGGATCCCGGAATTCAATGATGCCAATGCCAGCGACTTAGTTTATACCATCACCAGTCCGATACTCGAGTTTCAGACGCAGGAAGGGGCAGGATGTATGTTTGCGGAGGGAGAAAGAGATCTTTTCTGTGGACGGTGAGACGGGCGGCAAGGAGGAGTTTGTCGTTGTGGACCTGATAGATGAGGCAGAGGAGCGATTTGTCCTCATGGTTGAGGGAAATAGATCTTCTCTGGGACAAGCGATGAAGCGGTGTTTGCTGGCGATGAAAGATATGAGAGACAGAAATGGTGGAGGCAAGGTGTACGGTTTCGTTACAACCGGAGAGTCCTGGCGAATGATCAGCTGCGATGGGAGATTCCAGATGACAGATAAGATGGAGGTGTTGTTCGATACAATGGAGGGTGCCAAAGAGAGATGGATGAAGGATTACTCCGTTCTGGTGGACTGCATGTACGTAGCGTTGAGCAACGGAGGCACCGTGGAGGATAACTGAACTGGTGGAGTTCTTTTTGCTTCTAGTAGCCGACTTATTACTTAGCGAATATTACTGGAGGTTGTGTACTGCAAGTCGGGGAAAGTGCTGGTTTTTTTTTTCTCCTTTTTTTTACAGACCAAGTAACTAACTCTTCAGTCAACCCCTCGCAATTTCCATTTCTAACCTTCTTGCGCATACGGTCCTTCTCGAATCTCCGTCATTTTATGCATCATGCCCCAAAGACCGACCCCCCGCTCCCACTGCCACCTCAGAAGTTGGTTGGTGCGAATACCAGAGCTCCATACAGGTGGGCTTGGTTTTGAAGCAGCACAAGTTTCTCCGCTCGAGAAGGAAAGCCTGTGGGTTGAGCACAACTATGGCCGGTGGATTGCTGACATGGACGACACCGCTGGCGTCTCAAAGATCAACTCGTTGCGGAACGGGTTCCTCCTTAGTGAGCACATCCACAGTCAGTTTGATCGGTATCTTCTCTCGGCGAACCCGGATGTATGTTTTACTCTCGCATTGGGCTTTTTTTCTTTTACGTGCTGACAGATAGTTGAAGGACAATTATAAGGTCACGGTGTTCGATGACCGAATTCTCGATCCCGTCCATCGCGATCCTAACAAATCCACACCCAGCTCCCGGGGTGGCACTTTAGCCAGCCGGTTCTTGATTGCGAACACGGGAGGAGCGGGGGAGCCGGTCTTTGGGCATGGCCTCTCACCGGTAATGGGGCATGGTGGCTGAGATCCGAGGAGGGCCGCTGGCTCAGGAGAGGTTTGAGTTGGAGCTGTCTTCTACATGGACTGAGGGTTGGATGATAACACGCTCCAAAAAAAACAAATTATACTTACCTTGTCAAGCTCAGCCCTAAACGGCCCCTCATACATAGCCCGCACGCGGACGATTGCATGGTTAGGATGTCGGCGGCGGCGGCAGCGACAGGATGCAGATATGTACTACGCACGCCAGGTCTTCACCCTATATCTACATATGTAGGCAGTAGCTACGCCATACCTACCGCAGTGAGCTGCTAGTTATCTATATAGATACGACACTCTCATTGCCCCATTACCGACTTACCGACTTACCGACGTGCAGGTTCCCGTCCCCTTGCCCCCACTCCATCCTGTGCGGTTGGTTGCAGTTGCTGAGAGTAGAGTGGGGCAGGACAGGGCAGGCAGGTGGGCGAAAGATCGGTTGGGGTACATATGTACCTATTTCGAAGGAGTGGTTGGGCCAATCGGTCGCGAGAAAAGGAGGAAGGTGGTGCACAACGGCGGTCGATCCGAGTCGTACTGCAGCGAGAGTTGCACAAGGGAAGAGAAGGGAAGGGAGGGGAAGGGAGGGAGAGAGGGAATATGCGGTTCGCCGGAGCGCCCCCTCCACGTGAGCGGTAATAGGTTAGGGTGGCACATTGTTGCATTCAGCTTCCTACATACATACGATAGTTACAACCAGCGGGCAGTTGCATACTCGCCACAAAAAATTAAAAATTAAAAAAAGAATTGATATCAAAAATCGAAAGGGAAAGAAAACAGAACGCCCTACATTGCAAACACATAGCTAACAGATCACACTCCCCCCAACAAAATGTCTCCATGAAATACCATACCCGTAACATACGCCGTCTCCATCCTCCCCCCAACAACAACATACAACACGAGACAGCCGGTAGTCTGACTGTGCTTGAAAGCATTTCCCATACTGGCTACCTAGGTGGCGCTGGTCACATATGGTCCTCCCCATCGCTGGAGGAGAAAGTCAGGGTTCTGTTTGACTGCATGTTAGCATGGAACTTCGGGGGAAGGAGGGGTGGGCATTACGAATCCGCTCTCGTTTTCGATTCTACGCTCCCCTGGCCGGTGACGGGAGGCGCGGAAGCTCTGGCGCCCGGCTTCTCTCGTGCCATGAACCGGTCCGGCAGGTACTTCCCGATCCCAACGCGGTTCAGCCAGTCCCTGTAGAGCGTCATCGCATCCTTCCCCAGACCGAACAGGAGGAACACCAGGAAAACGACGCCGACGGGCGGCCAGCGGTCGAAGTTGATGCGGTTGCCGGTCGGCATCTTCTTGGTCGACAGCCAGTCGTCGCCATGGACTTCGGACCAGCTGTAGGGAAGGAACTCCTGGCTGACGTTCAGGAGGAACATGCAGATGTTCGCCGGGAGGAAGATGAGAAGCACGACGATCGCGAGGATGAACAGGCGCATGAAGCGGGACTTGGTCGCGTACGTACTGTTGGAGAGGATGCTGGCGAAGCGGGTGCGGCACTTGTGCAGTCGGAAGAGATTCATTAATCGTATGCAACCCTATTGGATCATGACGATATTATATACAGTCCTTTCCTGTCCACCGTCCGCTGTGATCTCGAACAGTTCGCCAGCGGCCCGCGGCAACATCCCATCGCTGTGTGACGAAGTTTGGTTAGTGTTAACTGTGTCTTTGGCTTGGTGTGAGAGGTGGTGATCGCTCATACCTGCGTAATAGGACGCTATCAACGCCGTGATCGGTGGCCAGATGAAGATGATGGCGATGCTCGGCCACGACCTGTCGACGACCACGCCGCATCCGGAGATGGTGTAGAGGTAGTAGCGTCTCGTTTGAACCACGTAGTGGATCGCCATCATGAAGAGCGGTATGCCGAGGCAGATGATCAAGTCCTTGATGTTTTCCCTCCTCTGCAACGCCTTCGTCCGCATGACCGGGTTGCCGTCGGAGAGGATATTGGCCAGGTTCCGAGCGATGGCGAGTATCGACATGATGATTTTGGTGCAGCCGGCTATGGTGATCTTGATCTGGATGTCGCAGTAGATGCCGCCCTCCCAGCCCGTGTAGAGGGACTCGTCCGTCGGCCAGATGAAGGAGTTGACCCACGTGCACAGATTGTACGGGACCAGCCAGAGGACCATCGACAGGCCGCACGTAACTCGGAAGAGTGTTAAAACCACCATCTTTTTTTGTTTGTTTGTTTTCGTTCTTCTAGCCCGAAATGGGGGCACTGGAAGGAAAGTCGGGCGGAGAGAATGCGAGAGGGCCGGAGGAGTTTGTCGCTGAAGGATCGCGGTCTTTCG
>Ga0307508_10000891_pt1 | contig 34787 bp, 29 predicted proteins | sample 9_EM_MG_FD_203089 | JGI IMG/M metagenome (GOLD analysis project Ga0307508, IMG submission 203089) | Populus trichocarpa ectomycorrhiza microbial communities from riparian zone in the Pacific Northwest, United States - 9_EM | ecosystem: Host-associated > Plants > Roots > Unclassified | place...
TACTGACGTTATCACGAGTTTAGACCTGCATCGTTGAAAGTATTGGACCAAAAGCCAAAGGGCCTGGAAGGCAGAAAGGACCTTCCCCAGATAATACGCCTTGCTTTTGTCGAGGATGTCTTTCTTCTCGAACACTGGCTCTTGGAAGTCGTCGAACAGTCCGTCCTTGAGGTATTTGACGAAGCCTGTCGGAGTGACAGTCGCTATGAACCTTCCGGGAACGCGCTTCTCATTCGTCTCGTGGAGGTTATGTGTATAAAACCTACCCGTATGCTTCTGCTTGGTGCGCTTGTTGGACTTCACTTCCGATCTATCGATCAAGAACCCGCCCATGACAACAAAGAACGCAGTCTCCATCCCCAGATCCTCGCTGGCATCGTCCTGTATGCTCTGGAAATGATCGTTCCATTCTTTCCTGATCCTCCGCGCATCTCTCCACTGCTGCCACGCAAGCACGGCGATCGCCTCCGGGTTGACTGCCGCGATGAGCATCAGCAGCATCCGGTAGAAGAACCGATACCAACTGGACAGTCCCGGGACGATATCTGGGTGCATCGCCGTCCAGACACAGAACAGGAGCGTGACCGTGCAGCTGAAGATGATGCTCCAGGTTCCGCGACCTTCAGGTTCTGTGGCGAAGGTCATTTTGCCGAGCGAGGTATTGTGATGGTGCACATTGACGCCCGTCGTGAGGTTCTGGTGGTCCGCGAACGTGCCCGAGGCTAGGGAGAGAGCGATAATGATTGCCAGTGGAACGGGCGTTCGTGCCGCACGGATGCAGTCAGACGCCATCGTATGGTTCCGCAGCGGTTAGACGTCTCGAACTGACGGTGGGCCCAGGTCAGTACATGCAGAGGGCTTGATATAAGGATTCCTATACCCGGTTGAAGATAGATACTAACAGCGCAAGTTACTGGTGGGTGAAGACCGAGCACAGGAGATAGTTCGAAATTCAGCTGCTAGTAGTAGCGAATCGGCGCCCGATGGATAGGACAGAAGCCGCCTCACGAGGTGCAGAATCCAAAGACACCCATCTGACGTGACTCGTTTATATCCAAGAGCCAAGAGATTTGATGCAGCCTGCCTCCGATAGCGGTCATTCGAAGCGGTTTAGTGAAGGCCTAAGCAGCCTCGTCATCAATGCAGGAGCTTCGCCCCAAAGGGGCTCACCACTTGCAGTGCGCGTCTTCCTCAAGATCGGAGGACGAGCCGAATATTGTGGATCCTTGATCCGCAGTCACCATGTCTCACGCTACTAATTGATGCATCACCGGAGGGTGTAGTGAGGACGAGAGGCACACCTCTTGCCGACTCTAACATTTTTATGTGCCGTCCACTCACCTTATCTATAGTGCGGCTGAGTTACTTTTTTTATACGTTGCGGCGGAGCTACTTTTCTGTTTGGTGGGTGGCTGAGCTACTTTTCAATTTTCTGGGCAGGCTGGAATTTAGTCGCCGAGACATCTCCCATACAAGCGGGGTGCCAACTTGAAGTCTGAATGTGGCACTGCTAGCTGTAAGTCGCTTGTTTTCTCCTCATTCTGTAGAATCGCTTCAGCCTTTCAGGTGCGTCCGCGTGCCCTCGTGCCACCACTCTCTAGTTGCGTTACGCAGAGCGCGCACGCCAAGAGAGGAGGAATAAATCCTACGATTCAGGCTTTCTCAAACAAGGTTGTAGTGACATTGACGGACTGGCTGCGATAACATGTACTCTACCATCTACCCCACTTTCTCGACGGAGCGTCAAGGTCGGGTCTCACCATGTCCACCGACGGGCCACGAGGCAGCCAGGCATGCAGTTGCATGACGGAACGGTCAGCGCTGGGTGAGCATCAAACCCCACATGGGCTACAACCACAAGGCCTACAGGGCACTGGAAACCGCCGTGAGGCGCATAGCCTCGGAGGAACTTGGCCCCGGCCAGATATATGCAATACAGGCTAGAAAGCACATCGCAGCGCTACGGGGAGCACGACCGGGCATCACCATTGAGATCCGGTGGTGCCCAGCGTACAAAGGGGTCCCGGGGAATGAGAAGGCCGATGAGTGGGCCAAGCTCGCGGCGGATGGACGGGATGCCCACGGCATAGAATGGCTACAAGCTGGAGCGCGACCAATGCCGCTCCCCAGACCCCTCGCACGCTTCAGGCGGGAGATCTCTCATCAGGAGGGATATCTCTGAGAAGAGGGCGGAAGTCCACCAGTGGGTGTCTCCGCTAAGAAATACAAGCTACCTTGTGAGCAGCGGCCGGACAAGATGGTACATGAATCAGACACGGGAGTATGTCTTCAGGAACTGTCCCGAGTGGAAGACGCAACAGAAGATCCCATGGGCAGAGGTTAGGAATGGGAGTGGGAGAATGAAAAACCGGTCCAAAATCCGGAGGGAGGAGGAGAGAAGGCAAGAAGCTGAGGTGTTGGGCGCTGGGGAGAACGAAGAGCGAGCGCTCTTCCTTCCTACACCCTCCTTCGTGACCTCCGCGAAAGAGAAGTAAGCAGAACGTAGGAGTATTTCCTTTGTCTTTCTTTTGTCTTTCCTTTGTCGGTGCGCTTTCATCTTCTTGATGATGATGCGGAAAAAAAAGGTGAGAACGAATGGGATGGAGGGAGAGAAGAATGAATGACTGACTATCGATCTATGGGAGCGGAAAAGAGAGACATTATATATGTACACTGGCCACCTGGCCTAGACGGCGATGTCGGCATCGGCCTCGCTGCCTCGACATCGCCTAACGTGTCTATGGCGCCGGTATCGACATCCGCAAGAAAAACATCCTTTCCCAACTGAACGCAGGACACATCAACGAAACTTAATGGTGTCGAGGCCACAATACGCAATGCCCAACACATGCGTCAACAATTGCGACATGCCTGGGCGGAGGGCAAAGGGGAACTTGCAATGAGCCGCCGACACCCGGACAGCGGATAGGAAACGGACGGTGCATATTTCGCCAGGATCTCACCACCTCCTTGGCTTAGCTGTCCGACGGCAGTCTGAGCAACCCCTGCCCAAACCTCCGCACCCTATTGTCTAGCTGGGCTGCTGCTATTCTGAGCCCTGACTCCATTACCACCGCTCCGAGATCAGTCGTCCGGAAGCAGCCCGTGACTGCCCGCGCCTGCTGGTTGATCTGTAACTGCAACTCGTCTGCCCTTCCCATGTTGCCCACTACCCAATCGCCCTCCCACCACAGCTCTGGCCCAAACATGGCGACCGACTGGATGCAGGCCGTCACGATCTTCCGGTAATTGACCAGAGAAATACCCATCTGCCCTGTCAGCCGGCGGAGTCGGCCCATAGCCTTCCTCCCCTCCTTCAGCCTGATTGTGTGGTGCTCTTTCTCCGCCCACCATTGTCCGATCGCTGGTTCAATCACAATCGGACTTTAGGGCCTGTTCTTTTCAGCGTATTTTTTTTCTTCTATGTACCACACGGATCTGGGGTACTGTGTATCGGACACTCGGTAAGCGAAGGAAAGCAGAGCCACAAAAAAAAAGAAAAGGGGGGGGCATCTCTCAGTTGTGAACCCCCAATTTTTTTCTATGTTGTCCCGCAAACACTACTCAGCATTGTGTACTTGTTGCCCAACACAAATTTGCTCTTTGGCATGATAGGATTCCATCCCATTCATCAATTTTGATCGGCAGCCAGTACGTCGAGGAACATCTGTCTTCTAGAGAAGATTGGGGAGTAGACACCTCCTACTCCGAACCAGCACTCTCTTCACCCAATTGAAAGTTCGCCCAGGGAGCTGCCCGCTGAGAATTGTGGATATGTGGAATTTTTTTTTGTTTACTCATCGCTCGCACGCGACCCACCAGACCATAGCGAGATCATGTACAGTCCGTCCCCCGTCCGCCGTCCGCGCAGTGGCGGCCCGTTGCAAGCTCTCCTTTGCCTCCGCGCAGGCCTGTCCCAAGAGAAAGTAGACGCGTCCAAAGAAATTGACAAAGGAGAGAATAAAGAAACGCGCGATCCGTCCCCTACTCGCCTGCCGATGCCATGAATGGGGGGTGGGAAGGAACAGTGGGAGTTCCGCCCCGCCCTCCCCCACAGCGCCCAGCGCCTCTGCCTCTTCCTCCTGTTCTTTTCCCCCCGCTCCCGGCGCTCCCGGAGCTCCCACTCTGACGCCTGGCTCCCGGCGCCGTTCTCTTCCAGCGGCGGCACTAGCCTTCCCACATCCGTTGAGGTGAGGAAGTCCAGCACCGCCCGCCCGCATCTCCTATCAGCCAGCAGGTCCCGGACCGTCCACCTGCTCTTCCACCTCTTGGTTTCCTTCAACACCTCCGCCCACAGAACCTTCTGCTGCATTTTCCAATCCAGACACACCTTGAAAAGGTGGTCTCTCGTTTGCGAGGGGCACTTGCACCACCAGCATTGGGCATCGGGCCGAACTTTCACCCAGTGCAGGTACTGTCCGGTGCGGGCGTGTCCTGTCTTTAGCTGGTAGTACCTCGAGGCAAGCCTTGGTGCTGCTGGCCACAGCGCCACCGGGCTTTTGGCTTTCCGGCATATGGTACTTCGCCTTGGAGGTGCAGCCCCTGCCCACCGCCTAGCCTCCGCCCACTTCTTCTCCGAGATTTCCCGCTTGAGGTTGGCCAGGGATCGCGGGAGCGGCCCGTGGGAGCCAGGCTGCCCTGCCGCTTCCTTGGCCCACTCATCCGCCTTCTCGTTGCCGGCGATCCCTTTGTGCGCCGGACACCACCGGATCTCTATGGTGATGCCTGGCTTAGCCCGCCGCAGCGCCGCGATGTGCCTTTGAGCCTGGATGGCGTATTTCTGTCCTGGGCCGGGATCGTCCGATGCCATCCGTCTGATAGCTGCCTGCGCATCCGAAAAGATTGTGACTCGTTCCGGAGTCGTGTCCTTTGCGTTGCTATCTCCAAAGCGTAGGCAAGAGCGGCGCACTCTGCATCATAGGCCTCTTGGTTGCTGCCCATGTGCACCTTGGCGCCCGCCCAGGTTAGGCCCTTCCACACCACCGAGTACCCGACTGCCCCCCGTCTAGCCGTGACCTGTCCGTAAACATTGTCAGTCCGGGTCGGGTCCTCTCTGCCTCCGCTTTCGCCTCTGCTCCTCCTCCTTCCGTAGCTCAGCGTCGAGGGTTTCAGGCTCCTCAAGTAGCACTGTGCTCTCTGTCTGTCCGCCGTATGCGAGGGCATTTGTGAGCCGCCGCCCGATTCCCGTTGGGGCTCCCATCACCTCCCGCGCCTGGTCCCCCTGCGGTAGGCTCAGCAGCCGTAGCCCAAAGCACCGCTGTCTATTCTCCAGCTACGCTGTCGCTGCTTTAAGGCCTGACTCCATCGAGAGGGCTCCCAGGTTGGTTGTCCGGAAGCAGCCTGTTGTTGCTCGGGCCTCCTGGTTGACCAACCACTGAATCTCCTCCGCCCGCCCTTGGGTTCCCGTGGTGTAGTCCCCTTTCCACCACAGCTCCGCACCGAAAATGGTGGTTGACTGAACGCACGCCGTCATAACTTTTCTGCAGTTGGCCGGCGAGAGTCCCATTTGCCCTGTGAGCCGCTGGAGCCTAGTCATTGCCTTCCTACCTTCCTTCATCCGGGTGGCATGGTATTCCTTGAGCGAGAGCTGGGCATCGAGCCAGATTCCCAGCCACCGAGTTGCCTCCTTGTTGAACGAGACATCATTGGCCCCGACCATCACTGCTGCCATAGGCGGTGTTCGTTTCTTGTGGAAGAGTGCCGCTTCCGATTGGTGCTGCTGGTGACCCCTACGGGATGCCAGTGTCCACTGGGCTCGCCTCGCCCGTCTTGCCGTCAAGTACCAGCTTCACTTGGCGGTCGAACATGAAGCTGCCCGTCCATCTGATGAGATCTGGCTCCACTCTGTGGATATGTGGATAGGGAAGCCGCCCGCTACATGATGGATCTGTCTTTATCAGTAACGGGTCACCTGCTCGCTCCCCTTCAACTACTCTTACTGGTGTGGGAGGATTTAGGCTCTATCGCTTCATTGCTTTAGGTTCGGTTGCTGCACTTTATAGGGTTCTGTTGTTTCATTGTATTAGGTTCTGTTGCTACATTGCGCTCGGTTCTGGTGGATCATCGAGGGATTGGGATCCGTGGGTTCAGGGAGGATTGACCACCCCCATCTGTATATGTACAGAGGGGCGGAGCGGACTTGGTCCTTTATCCTGTTTATCCTGTTTATCCCCTTTATCCTGTTCATCCTGTACCTCATCCTCCTAGCCGGACAGAATCAGACAATCATTGGGGTAACGCCCACACTCACCCACTCCCTCTTCTCTCCACCTTCCTTTCTTTGTCGTTCTCTACCTTGGGCCTGGCATAGGTCCTTCATCTGGTGCGCCAAACCCGGAATTCGATTCCCTTCAGACCGTTGTCAGCACCCTGGCAGACGCATCCTATTGGGTGAGAAGAATCGAATACCTTCGGCAACGAACCAGTGACGATCAAGCAGCGGTTCAGAGTTTGCTTGACCGGCTCAATCAATTCAGGATTGAGCAAGGTGAGAGAAGTCAACCATTGGGTACAACTGATTTGTCGGGAGTATCTAGAGGCAGTGGAGGAAGTGGAGGATTAGGGACGTCAGCCATGTCGACAGTAGGTGGGGTAAAACCCTCGCATAATTCATCAAGTTTAGGAAATAGGTCTCCTATGCGTGAGACAGATAATGGTCATAGGAGTCGCGAACGGTACGAAAAACGCGTCTCGGAAGAGAGTGATCGTGCCGTTGCACAGCATCATAATTACTAACATGGGTCTCGAGCTCAAAACGACAGTGTGGTCATCGATAAGTTCAGAGGAAAAGCTGGGGATGACATCGATCGGTTCTTGGGAACGATCCAGAGACAAATGGATGGGAACGTGCAGAACGGTAAATACAATTCGGATGCAGAACAATACGCTGACCATGTGGCGTTGATAAATAGACACTGCGGATCCAAAGTCCGAGAATTCATCCGCAGCCTGAAAGGGACTTGGGAGGAGGAACCTACCGGAGCCCAAGACGGGCTGATTCGCCGATATCGATCCCTTGGAGACGACGGTGTGGACACTGGGAAAGACAAGATCCTCAGCCTCCACCAGAAGGGGGGTGAGTCATTTGAGCACTACATTCAGAGGGCTCAAAAATTGACGATCGCCTGCGATGGACGAGAGGACATGCATGATGAGCTGACCTCCCGGTTCTGTCGCGGTGTTCGGGAGAGAGGTCATCGAAACTCCTTGGCCTCAATGACAGATATCTGGACTCAGACCGGTAGGGCCAGATTTGAGGTTTGTATGGCGAATGCACGCCGCATTGCCCGCTCAGACGTGTCGTACAAGGACTGCCTTCAACTGACAGATTCGGATTCTGATGCTGACTCGTCCTCGGACTCTTCTTCGCCATCTGACTCGGATGAAGATGCCCGAAAGGATAGAAAGAAGAAGAAGAAGGAAAAGCGCAAGCGCAGGGAGTATAAAGAGAAGAGACGGCAGGAGAAAGCGAGGGCAGCAGAGAAGAAGAACGAGGATCCCTGGGACACGCACCGAGGTGACAAGTTGGACGAGAAGCTGAATGAAATACAGAGGTTGAAGGAAGACTTGCTAGACAAGAAGCCGGACGAACTTCGGGAGTTGGCCTCGCAGGCAAAGGTTTCTCCACCAACCGTTCAAGTGCCGACATGTGGCCCGTACATCTGAATCGCCCAATAGCCGTTTGCGCCATCCGCCCACCAGTACAACTTGAACCGGGACCTACCTATAGCATTGATAATCGGCTCCGTCCTCTTCATTGGATAGTTTGTTTTGATCGTGGCGTTATTGATCGGGCAATAGATGTGGACCATCCGCAAGTCTCCGTTTTTTTTCACCGGGAACTTGCAACTGGCACTCCAAGGGGAATTAACCCAGTCGATAATTCCGGCATCCAAGAGCTCAGGCAAGTGCTTCTTTTGCCATTCTGCTTCCTTCTACGTGTACAACTTGGGTTTCGACCGAGCCGGGGTTGCTCTTGATCGTAGGAATCCGGTGTTCAATCAAGTCCGTTGCCGGCAACTTCCTCACATCCTCGCAAAACTGGTCCCTCCAGGTGTACAGCAGGCGCCGCGTTTGAGACTTCTCTGTTTCCGTCAATTGCTCTCCAATCTGGATCTTCTTTCCTTCCTCCTGATCGAACCACTCCTTGATCTCCTCGTCTGAACTCGTTCTGTCCATAAGTCTCTTGCTTTCGGCCGGTCGTCGGAGCGTAGGGAATCCGAGAGTATTGCCAAACGCCTCTTGCAATTCTCCGTCTGACTCGACATCCCCGTCTTCCATGGCACCCAGCTCTTCTATCTTCCCTCCTATTCCTTCTTTCTCGGCGCTCCATCCTATTCCCTCTTCTTCCGCCTTCTCTTCTTTCTCGACGTTCCATCCAATTCCTTCTTTCACCTCCTTCTCTTCTATTCCTTCTTCTTTGCCGTTCCATCCTATTCCTTCTTTCATCCGTTTCCCTCGAAATCCGACGTCCCCGTCGGCACCTTACGAACTCCAGTCCTCGGCGGCTATACTCTGGGTTTCGTCCTCGGCGTCTCTTCGATGTTCATCCTCGACGGCACATTGGCTGTTCCGAAAGTCCGCGCTTCTCGCGATTGCCTCTTCGAAATCTCTCAGCCATTCCATCTGGACATCCCACGGAGTCCACGGATCCAGCAAGGTAATCGTCTTCCTCGTCCGGCTTCGTCCTTCTCCCAGCTTCTCCCACTTCATCCATCGGCACCAATCTTCCCAATCTCCGTCACCACCAAACAAATCCCTCTCGCCCGTATCCAACAACAAATAGCAAATGCGCACATCCTGCATCAAATCCGTCGTCACTTCGAACTCCTTCTTGGCTCTTCTCTTCTTTTCTTTCTTTTTTTCGATTTTCTTTTCGGCGCCCTTCTTTTCTGCGCCGCTTTCGTTCTTCTTTTCTTTCTTCTTTTCGACAGACTTTTCCTTCTTCTTTTCGATCTTCTTTTTCGGCATCCTTTTCTGTCTTCTTTTCAGCGCACTTTTCTTTCTTCTTTTCGGTCTTCTTTTCGGCATCATTTTCGTTCTTCTTTTCGACATCTTTTTCTTTCCTCGTATTACGCCCCTCAACATCACCGTCCTCCATACGCTCAACCGTAACCACATTCACCTCCACCTCTCTTCTCAATCTGCTTCTGCACTCCCTCGAAACAACCTCATCAGGTTCCCCATCCGATACTACCCGCTTTCTCTTGTCCGCTGGTTTCGGATCCGGTCCGTTCCAAGATAATACGTCCTCGTATTGCGTATCATCCTCATAGGTCATATCTTCCAATGCCGAGGCCAAAATTCCCACGTTCTCGGTCTCAATCAAGTTCACGGCGTTTGGTCCTTGTCCTTGGCCTTGTCCGCTTGCCATCGGACGGGGCCGGTCGTGAGCTGGCCTTGTCCGCTCGCACTCTGACGCGGTCCGGCCATGATCAATCCTTGTCCGGCTGTGATCGGGCCATACCCGGCCGCGAACTGTCCGGGTCCGGCCGTGATTTGTCCTTGTCCGGCCGTGATTTGTCCTAGTCCGGCCGAGAATTGTCCTGGTCCGGCCGCGAACTGTCCTGGTCCTGCCATGATCTCGCCTTGTTCGGCCGCGAATTGTCCGTGTCCGGCCGCAATAGGACCATACCCGGCTGCGAGCTGACCTTGTCCGGCCGCGATCTGGCCATGTCCTGCCATGATCTGGCCTTGTCCAACCGCGAATTGTCCGTGTCCGACCGCAATAGGGCCATACCCGGCCGCGAATTGTCCGTATCCTTGACTAGCTCACTGCAGCTCCAGGTTCTGTCTCCGAAGAAACTCCACTTCTTGCTGAACTTGACTGTCGTTCCCACTCTGCCCAGAACGAGGTGGATATGACTTCCTCCGACCGGAATTCGCGTTGATCCGTTGGACGTGTTCTGCTCGGATCTCTGGAGCGACACGAGGCTTCCAACATCGGGACTCGTAGTGACCTGGGGTTTCGGCAATTGTAGCAAACAATATTCGGATTGTTTGCTATCCACTCTTGACGGCCAGTCTCGATTAAATTCGACTGGACAGCCGGGAGAGCAGGTGCCGAAAGGCCGTAACTCAATGATTCCACATACGGCTGAGCTGCGTACAAAACGGCATTCAGTTCGATCCTTGGGCAATTTGCCTATCTAAGAATGGGACAAGGCTTGACGGGCGCTCCTCACACCTATGCGCAGTGGAAGGATTTGGTAATGGGCCCGATTCCGGAGCCAATGGGGGAACGGCCATTATCTGGCTTTCTTCGACGACGATATGGGAGCGACCACATCCTTCGAAACCCAGATGAATTTCCTCCACGATCACAATTTCCCTCGAATGCACTGGGCCAAATTTGTGTTGAACCCGGCCAAGAGTCATTTCTTCATGCCTAAGATTGAGATGCTAGGACTTCAAGCGGGCGGAGAAGGTATTCGGCCTGGAAACGATAAGTTGAGAGCGTTCAGGGAATATCCGGCCCCGACCTGTGAGAAAGGGTTGGACCAGTTTGAGTATATGACAACCTATCTGAGGAAGTTCATTCCGGGCCGAGCGAATCATTTCCGGACCATGCGCAAGTCGGTGATCAAGGTTCTGGAATTGGAGAAGACGAAGAAAGCCGAGAAGAAGCCAAAGATCAAAATGAGGGAAATCGGGTTCCAGTGGACGGACGAAGCGGAGACATCATTTCAAGTTGTCAAGCGCTCCGTGTTGACAAACGCTTGTCATGGAGGTGATCCGGCGAGGCAATATCACCTGGCTTGTGACGCTTCCGGATTTGCTTATGGAGGAGTGTTATTTCAGCTGGCGGATCATCCGGTGGGAATGATTATGTCGCCAAAGATGGTCGGATCGATGCGAGTTGTCCAATTTATCTCGAAGAAGTTTTTGGATGCCGAAACCCGATACCACACCACGGAGTGAGAAGCCTTGGCCATTGTCCGATGCCTGGAAGAAACCAGATGGCTTGTCAACGAAAATCGACACCCGGTTCTGATTTATACCGATCACGAATGTCTCAAAACGGCATTGCAAAATTCGGACAGAGGCCGGATCGTTGGCTGGCAGCTGAGGTTGAGTGAGTATGATTTCCAAATAATTCACATCAAAGGCAAAGATAACGCCCTGGCAGATGGAATGTCAAGATTGCCGGTGGAAATCATGGATTTAGGTATGCCGGGAAAGGAAGAGAGAGCCTTGGAGATCATGAACGCCGTGGCATTTACGAGACCAACGACAAATAAGGTGGCAGTTGCGAGACCGTCGACGTCGGATTTCGTGGCATTCGCGCCACCAACGACAAATAATGTGGCAATTACGAGACCGTCGACGTCGAATTTCGTGGCAGTTAAGGCACCGACGACGAACACCGTGGCATTCGCGAGACCGACGACCTCGAAAACCGGGGCAATCGCGGCAGATTCGGCACCGGATACTGTGGCACCGGCGCCTAATATTGAGACCGCTGTGCCAGTGCTGGTGTCTGAACAGGTGGAGATAGCGGATAGGAGAGAAGACGGAGCGGAGAGGGGAGAAGGACGTAGCCGGAGGAAGAAGAAAATCACCTTGCCGGGTCGGTAGATTCCTTCCGACGCCCCGATGGGATGGCTACGGGATTTCGAGGAAGGAATTGCCAGAAGGACGGACTCTCAGGACGCACATCAACGTGCCGCCAAGGGCGGTTATCATCGATACGCCACCGATGCCAGATATATACACCGCGCCATATATCTGGCATCGGTGGCGTATCGATGATAACCGTCCTTGGCGCGGACATCTGTTTGCTCACGAGGACGTACTATGCACCACCGAAGAGAGACATCTACTACTCCCCCCCCAGGAAGGGCATCAACGACGCGTCGAGGATGAACCTCTCCGAGCCGAAAACAGAGTGCAACGAGCTGCTGCTGGGGACGGCGTGAAGACCATGGATTTTGGCTAGATGAAAAGAAGAAGGAGGCGGACCGAGCAAGGAGAAGGCGGTGCAGAGCGAAGGGATGACGGGGCGGAAGATTGGAAGGAAATTGGAAAAGAAGGAGCGGTGGATTTGGACAAATTCATCGAAACGGGGCTGGTGATTTTTCAGATTGGTTGACGAGAGGGACCTCGTCTTAGAGAAAATTGTTGAAAGAATATCAATTCGGTGAAGTTCAATTCCAGCCTATATTGAACAAGTATGTAGAACTAAAGGAGAAGTACAGAAAGAACAGTAGATATCACACTCTTACGCTTCTCCGCTCTTGCGTAGTCGTGTCCTCAACAAAACTGTAAAGCACAAGCGCCAAATCTAAAGACCGTCTCGGCACCTCAACACAGAACGCCGCGAGAAGCATTTCCAACAAAAATGGGGATAGCTGTGGGAGGATTTAGGCTCTATCGCTTCATTGCTTTAGGTTCGGTTGCTGCACTGTAACTATAGGGTTCTGTTGTTTCATTGTATTAGGTTCTGTTGCTACATTGCGCTCGGTTCTGGTGGATCATCGAGGGATTGGGATCCGTGGGTTCATGCAACCTGCCCGAATTTGCACGTGATATTCGTAGCTTGTACATGTCCATCTGAACGGTTATTAGCAACCGGGTTACCTTCACTTTGAACTGCGAACAGCTGTATACGAAAAGGACTCCTGCGATGGATCACAGACAAAAAACATTCTCTCTCCGCTGCTATCTATCTATGCAGGGAAGGTTTAAGAATAAGTGTCTCGACGAAGTTCGCTTCTGTGAGACTGGACCGTCCGGTGGGCGGAAATGGACTGTGTGTATCGCCATGATCTAGATATGTGGAACGTGTGCGGTTGGTGGGGGAGAGAGGGAGGGGAAGATTAACTTCTGGCATCGGCTCAGTCACTCAACGGAAGGAGGGGCGGCGTTGGTATCTTGTGCAGATGGATATATTGTGTATATTTGGTGATGCCCCCCTCTATCGGTCTCCGTGGCCAGTCCGCCGGACGATACGCCGGCACTATCAGTCTGATCTCCGAGAATGTGCTCAGGTGACATCTCATGATATGACCGATAGCGCGATGGCCGACAGCACCAAGAGGCTCGCCTCGAGGTTCTACCAGCTGAAGACGGGACACGCACGCACAGGACAACACCTGCACTGGGCTAAGGCCCGCCCCGATGCCCAGTGCTGGTGGCGCAAGTGCCCCTCGCAAACGAGAGACCACCTCTTCAAGGTGTGCCCGGAATGGAAGACGCAGCAGAAGACTCTGTGGGCGGAGGTGCTGAAGGAGACCAAGAGGCGGAAGAGCGGGTGGACGGTCCGGGACCTGATGGCCGATGAGAGATGCGGGCAGGCAGTGCTGGACTTTCTACCCTCGACGGACGTGGGGAGGTTGGTGCCGCCGCTGAAAGAGGAAGACGACGCCGGAAGCGAGGTGTCTGAGTGGGAGCTCCGGGAGCGGCAGGAGCGGCAAGAGGAAGGGGAGGGAGAGGCGGAGACGCTGGGTGCCGGGGGCGATATGAGCGATGGGGAGGAACTTCCGCTGTTCCATCCCACCCCTCCATTCATGGCATCGGCAGGCGAGGAGTAGGGGACGGGTCGCGCGTTTCTTTTGTTCTCTCCTTTGTCAATTTCCTTGGACGCGTCTACTTTCTCTGGGGACAGGCCGGGCGGAGGGCAAAGGGGAGCTTGCAACGAGCCGCCACTGCGCGGTCTGCGGACAGGAAAAACCGGACAAAATGTACGCCGCCATGGTCTACATAGGTCGAATGCGAGTATGATTAAACAAAAAAAAAATCTCCTGATATGACATCTTATTCGTAACATGAGTGACAATGTATGACTTCAGTGCCCCACCTTGCACCCCAGTCTATGTACTTCTAGAACGTGCTAGGATTGATAACGTCATACACGAGCGATTGATTCGAACGGCAACCGCCACCAAGTTAATAAACCACCCCCCCCCACGGTGAGCCTCATCCTACGAAACATATCTACCCGTCAGCACAATCCACATCCAAACATGCAACTGCTGCTCGTGCCCCTCCGCCGCACTGTGGCCTTCGCGCCCCTCGCGAGGTCATTCCCGTCGCGCACGCTCACGACATTTCGCCCGCCTGTGCTTCGCGCCGTCCGTCCGTCCTGTTCGCCGGTCGCGAAACGCGCCTTCACGACCGAACCTGCCATCACGGCGCGGCCGTCCCGATCGGAAGCGTACCGCAAGCTCGCGGTCGGCGGTGCGCTGTTTGGCGGCACGCTGGTGGCGATCAACGTCCTGTTCAACAGCGAGGGTCGCACGCACCCGATCCCGGCGTTCGAGCAGAAGTACCTGAAGGAGACGTTCACGTACACCGGCGTCGGCATCGGGATCATCGGCGTCGCGGCGAAGGCGCTGCACAACGTCGGATGGAGCTACCGCCTCATGGCCGCGAATCCCTGGCTCGTCCTCGGCGGCGGCCTGGTCGCCAGTGTCGGGACGATGATGGGCACGCTCTACACCGATCCCGACAATTGGGCCCAGAAACACGCCCTCTGGGCTGGCTTCAATCTCACCCAGGCGGTAGTCCTCGCCCCGCTGTTCTTCTACAGCCCGGCGGTGCTGGCGAGGGCCGGGTTGTACACCGTCGGCATCATGGGCAGTATCAGTTACGTCGCTGCTACAGCCAAGGAAGTCAGTCGCTCACCCTCCTGTCTTCCCTGCGTGCGCACTCTCGTGCTGATGTGTGATACAGGATAAATACCTCTACCTCGGCGGCCCGCTGCTGGCCGGCGTAGCGGTGGTAGCGCTCTCGGGTCTGGCGCCGATGGTGCTCCCGCTTGGCAGCAGGGCGCTAGTAGGCATGGAGGCTATCTCGCTCTACGGTGGACTCGCGGTCTTTGGTGGCTTCACGCTGTACGATGTCCAGAAAGTGCTGAATCATGCGCGCGCCGCCGAACGCGGACTGATGAAGAAGGATACCGTCAATGAGAGCGTTGGGCTCGAGTTGGACTTTATCAATGTGAGGGGACCCCGCAGCGACTGGCTGGATGGATGCTGACGGAAAATACTAGATCTTTGTCAGGCTTGTCTCGATCCTCAGCGGACAGCAGAGGAAGAAGTAGAGTGTCTGGAACGAGTTTCTCGTAGGGCTCGCTGGCGTTGCTTTGCCTTGGTTATTTTTCTTTCCTTTCGCGATTTGTGTTCCTAGCGACTCCACTCCGTAGCTAGGTGTCTAATTTACGTACCGAATCACGCTTCGCTTCGTAATCTCCACGTGACTCGAAGGAACGCGTTGATCGATGACCATTCGATTTCGCCCCCCACCGTTTGTCCCACGATCGCGTCTCCCCAGTGTCACCACTTGCACCCCGCCTCACCATGTCCACCACCGCATCGGGCACCGACTCCGAATTCGACCTGGACTATGCGCCCGCCGGACCCGCGAATGCGAAGCGAAAGCGCACGTCGCCAGATGCTGCAGCATCAGGCGCGGAAACGGCGAGGGCACCGGTATGCAGCAGCGGCGAGAGGATCACCATGACGGACGACGAATCCGACGACGCGGTGCTCGCTGCGTGGAAGCATCGGAAGGCGTTGGCGGCGCGCAAGCCCAAGCCCAAGCCGGCAAAGCGCCAGTCGCAGTCGGCGTCGGCGAAGGCGAAGGCGAAGGCTGTGTCTGGCGGCGGAATCGTCGGGCGGACGGCCAAGCGGAAAGCGGTCCCGTTGGCATGGAACTTCACCGAGGACCGCGCGACGTCCGGCGACGGCGTGCGCGAGTCGCAGGAGGTCGCGCTGCCGTCGTACTTGGTGCCGCGCCAGGTGGCGGCACAGCAGGCGCGTGCCGCGATGGACGCCGGCCGCCTGCCGGCCGAAGGCGGCGTGCGCTTGCCGCCGACCTGGGACGACGTGCCGTTCAGCGACGACGAGCGCATCGGCGAACTGGAGTCCCGCCCGGACTTCGGCGGCGCCGTCAAGCCCTGCAACCCGTACGCGGACATTGTGCTCCCAGACTCCTGCGGCGTCGTCCCCTGCTCGATTGCCCAGCACCTGAGGAGTTACCAGGTTGATGGCGTCAGGTTCTTGCACAAGAATTTCGTCATGCAGGAGGGGTGTATCCTGGGCGACGATATGGGGCTCGGGAAAACGGTGCAGGTCATAGCCTTCCTCACCGCCGCCTTCGGCAAGACGGGCGACGAGCGAGACGCGAAGCGGATGCGGAAGGCACGCCGCGCGGGCGTGTGGTATCCGCGGGTCCTCGTCGTCTGCCCCAGCAGCCTGATAGCCAATTGGTGCGCCGAGTTCAAGACGTGGGGCTGGTGGAAGGTCTACATTTATCACGGGGCGAAGGAGGATAAGGAGATGGCGCTCCGGGCCGCGATGGGCGGAAGCGCGGAGGTGGTGATCACGAACTACGAAACGTACAGACTGAGACACAGGGAGGTGAATCTGGTGGAGTGGGATGCCGTGATCGCGGACGAATGCCACAAGATCAAGGGTGGGTTGGTTGCCGGTCTTCCGAGTCACTGGACGCGCGGCTGACGAAGTGCGCAGAGCGGAGCTCGGAGACGACGCAGAGGATGAACGAGATCAATTCGCTCTGCCGCATAGGTCTGACGGGAACGGCGATACAGAACAAATACGAGGAATTGTGGACACTGCTCAACTGGTGTCGTCCGGGCCAGATCGGAACGGTGGCCGACTGGGAGCGCACCATCTCCGGGCCGCTCCGGGTCGGCCAGACGCACAACGCGACGGTCCGCCAGCTGGGGAGGGCGAGGAAGGTCGCGCTGATGCTGGTCAACAACTTGCTGCCGCGCATGTTCCTGCGGCGGATGAAGACGCTCATCGCGCACCAGCTGCCGAAGAAGTCGGACAAGGTCGTGTTCTGTCCGCTGACGGAGACGCAGAAGGAGGCGTATGTGAATTTCACCGAGAGCGACGCGGTCCGGCTGATCCGCGATGCTGGCGAGTCGTGCTCCTGCGGCAGCCGCAAGAAGCGCAGGGCGTGCTGCTACCGCGAGGACGCGCAGGGACGCAGGATCAACGAGCTCGTCTTTCCCACCATCATGTGGACGCTGAAGCTGTCCAACCACCTCGCGAACTGGATACCCGACGACGGTGACACCGGCGACGTGCGCGCGCAGAAGCTGGAGCTGCTCGAGTGCTGTCTGCCCGACCGCTGGAAGGAGCTTGCGACGCGCGAGCGGATGTACAACTACATGGACCCGCAGATGTGCGGCAAGTGGATCGTGCTCGAGCGGCTGCTCCGGTTCTGGTGCGCCAACGGCGACAAGGTGCTGATCTTCAGCTATTCGCTGAACCTGCTCCACATCCTGCACGCGCTGTTCCGGAAAACCGAGTACAACGTCTGCTATCTCGACGGCGGCATGCCCCTCGCCGAGCGCGCGAAGGCCGTCGACGACTTCAACTCGGATCCAAACCAGTTCGTCTTCCTGCTCTCGACCAAAGCTGGCGGGGTGGGACTCAACATCACCGCCGCCAACAAGGTCGTGATCTTCGATCCGAACTGGAATCCCGCGTACGACCTGCAGGCGCAGGACCGCGCCTACCGCATCGGACAGACGCGCGACGTCGAGGTGTTCCGGCTCATCTCGACGGGCACGATCGAAGAGATCGTCTATGCGCGACAGATCTACAAGCAGCAGCAGGCGTCGATCGGCTATAACGCGAGCGTTGAGCGCCGCTACTTCACCGGTGTGATGGGTGACAGGACCAACAAGGGCGAGCTGTTCGGGCTCAAGAACCTGTTCACCTTCCAGGAGAGCACCATCCTCCAGGAGATCGTCAACAAGACCAACATTGCCGAGCGCAAGGCCGGCGTGATGGTCGCGGACATGGACGGCTCGGCCGACGACGCCGAGGAAATCCTGCCCGCCGACGAGGAAGCCGGCGTCCTGCAGGTCCTGACGCAGGTCGCGGGGGACCTCGATTCGCTCGGCGTCAAAACCGCCCGAAAGCCCCGAGCCTCGACAAAGAACAACGCCATCGCGGCCATCCTCGCGGACGCGGGAGTATCCTACACGCACGAGAACTCAGAGGTGATCGGCACGTCCAAGATCGAAGAGCTGCTCTCGCGCCGTGCCGTCGAGAGCGCCAGCCACGACGACGGCGGCGGTAACACGCGGTCCGCCGACAGGAAGGCGTTCGACAGCGACGACGAGGACAAGGTGCAGTACAAGTTCAAACCCCCACTGAGCATCCGGAAGCGGCAGTTCTGCTCCGCCGCAAAGATGTTCGGCTTCGACGACGTGCGCGAGTTTGCGCTCGTCGTCGAGGGCTGGAGCCAGGTGCAGCGGACGAACGCGCTCAGGAAGTTCTACCAGATGCGTAGGGACGGGCGAGAGCGGCTCGTCGAGGAGGGCGAGGGCGAGGGCGAGGGCGAGCGGATGGATAAAGAGGCGGAGGACGGCGACGACGCGATCGAGGCGCAGCTCATGAGGGAGGCGGCGACGTCGAACAGCGCGGCCACTACCATTCCACTCCAAGCGCCGGCCGATCTGCCCGCTGAGAATGGGGCCGAGGCGACGGACAGCGATACTGACGACGAGCTGTAATCTGCTTAGTTTTTTTAATTTGGCGGACGTGGAATTTCGTTCCGGCTCGGACGAGCGTAAATAAAGTCCTCTTTTTCGAACACTTTGGCCTGCAGTGCCACCGCTCTTTGCTTTTCCGTGTATGGGTCACATATCTCCCTCTCCAAATGGATATAGTCGGGGACTCCTGAAGCCGGAGTGGATCTGACACCCCAAGTTTGAGCCGCTTATTCTTCACCAAAAAAAACTTTTTTTAGAAAAAGAACTCTATTAGGAGCTTCTATTTCACTCGCTGCGTCGCCTGATAGACTCGGATTTTTGATATACCTTCTGGTGGTGGAGAAAAGACAGGGGTTTTGGAAGGGATGTCGCTTGTATGGTCGAAATCGGAGAAATCATGACGGTCACTCGGTTTTACAGGGGTATTTTGTATGTGTTACTAAGCAGAAATGAATGTCACTCCCCTCCGCGACTTGGTGTCCTCAACTGTAGGATGACAGAGGCTAATCGGAGCCCTCGGACGGTAAGACCAAGAGGACGCCCGGCTGGAAGGAATGAACGTCTTCACGTTCTCTGCGCCTTCAACAGCAGCACATGGAGCCAGTGTTTATCACGATCTGGGGTGTTGTGGCACGCGGTTATAAGTAAGGCTAGATTTATTAAGGGCTTTTACAAGTCCGGATGTATTTGGTCGGAGGATCAACAACTCAGTAGCTCTCCCTCAATCTTCAGCACATACTGGACCTACTGGCAGGTCCGAAGTGACGGCAAGCATCCATTCCAGATTCCGGGCCCCAAGGCAAAGACGGCCACTAAGTCTCTATTCCTCTCTTTCCTACATGCCCACACAAAGCGAATCTTCTGGCTCCTCGGGCCGGTCCCGTCGACCGATTCCGGAGTCGCCGGGTGTTTTCGCCGTCTTCCCGAGTGCGACGCCATGAGGATACGGTGACGTGCAGGGATCTTCTGTCGCACATGCAGCGCACGGACCAGTCTCACTAGCGAGTAGTGTAGAGGCTTGGTCAGCACGAAGCTTGTCGCCACTAGACTTACTTCTTCACACAACATCCGCTTCTCTCAGAACCCGTCCGGCGATACCCATTCGCAGCGTCCTGTCTCGACTTGATTGGAACTTCGCACTTCGCACCGCAGACACAGCAAACCAACGCACCTACACGCGATGCCGCCCATCGTCCAGACCTACGACACGTGGGGCGCTTCAGGCGCGGCGACGATCGCGCTGGACTCCAAGACGACGACGTCGCAGCCGGTGGCGTTGCGCATCGCGGGGCGCGCTTCGAAGAAAGTGTCGTATCACCACAACCCGCTGGCGGAGAACCACCACTTCGGGTCGTCGCACCCGATGAAGCCGTGGCGGCTGACGCTGACGAACCAGCTCGTGCTCGGGTACGGCCTGCAGGAGCACATGGACTGCTACGTGACGCGTCCGGCGACGTCCGAGGAGCTCGGCGAGTTCCATGCGGACGACTACCTCGACTTCCTGCGCAGCGTCACGCCCGAGAACGCAGACTCGTTCGCCCAGCAGCTGCCCAAGTTCAACTTCGGCGAGGATTGCCCCATCTTCTCGGGCATCTGGGACTTCTGCGCGCTCTACGCCGGCGCCAGCCTCGACGCCGCCAAGAAGCTGCTCAACGGCCAGAGCGACATTGCCATCAACTGGAGCGGCGGCCTGCACCACGCCAAGAAGAGCGAGGCGTCCGGCTTCTGCTACATCAACGACATCGTGCTCGCGATCCTGCAGCTGCTGCGCCACCACCCACGCGTGCTCTACATCGACATCGACGTGCACCACGGCGATGGCGTCGAGCAAGCTTTCTTCAGCACCGACCGCGTCATGACGCTCTCGTTCCACAAGTACGACAAGGACAACTTCTTCCCCGGCACGGGCAACTGGGACGACATCGGCGGCGGCGCAGGCAAACACTACTCGCTCAACGTGCCGCTGCGCGACGGCATTGACGATGAGAACTACATCCGGCTGTTCAAGTCGATCGTCGAGCCGGTGATCCAGTCGTACCGGCCGTCGTCGGTGGTGCTGCAGTGCGGCGCCGACTCGCTCGGCGCTGACCGGCTCGGCTGCTTCAACCTGAATATCAGTGCGCACGGCGCGTGTGTCGAGTTTGTCAAGTCGTTCGGGCTGCCGCTGCTGCTCGTCGGCGGCGGCGGCTACACGCCGCGCAACGTCAGCCGGCTCTGGTGCTACGAGACGTCAATCGCAACCGACACCGAGGTCGGCATCGAGCTGCCCGCGCAGCTTGGCCACCCCTTCCGCGAGTACTTCGCACCGGAGTGTGTCCTCCACCCGCGACTGGGCACCGACGGACGCTACGAGAACAGAAACAGCAGGAAGTACCTCGAGACCATGCGGCAGCGGATCATGGAGCAGCTGCGGTACCTCGGCGGCGCGCCGGGCGTCCAGATGCATGAGGTCCCGCCGGATTTGCTGGGCTGTCAGAGCGAGTGCGAGAACGTGGTCAAGGAGGAGATGCGGGCTTAGGGTGTTTTTGCGGGGGGGTTGGGAGTTTTCCTTTTTTTGGTTTTATTCTTACAAGAGATGCGAAGGAACACCCGGACATCGCCGTGGGAGATCTGACGGGGGTGGTTGAAAAGGGAAACGGAGGAAGTCGTGACATCACGTAACAAAGCAGGCTCCAGAAGCCAGAGTTGGGAATTATAGGCGGTGCGAGAGATGACATCGGAATTGCATTCCGGTGGTGGTGGGCGGCGGTGGTGGTGGTATTTGTTTGATTTTTCCCCGCCTATCTTTATTTCTATTTTTGTCGCCAATCTCGTATGTAGGAAGTATTTAGGTTGGCTGCACTCCGGTTGTGGGTGACGTACGTCATAACAGCTGGGCGCAGTTTGCCGGTACATATGTATGTAAGCACACTTCACGTGACTCAGCACATATACGTCCCTCTCCTCTCTACTCCCACCTCCGGAGCTCCTGAGGTACAGCACTCGAAACTGGCAGCTACACGCAGACCGACTGCGCGCGGTCGGCGCCGGAGCGGGCTGTGACAAGACCGCAAAGCCAACGGCCGGGGAGATAAGTGTGCATACACACTCACGAGTCACGACCAGCCCCGTGGGAATTACCATGACGCTTCTGGGCCGGACGGAGCGGTCCTGGTGGACGAGGAAACGGAGTATAAATCCACCCACCCTCGTCCTTGCCCCACCGATCGTAACCTCACACGGGCACCGTCGTTCTCAGCTTCATCTTCGACTCCAACCCAACTCGACTTCCTCTCCCTCTTTCGCCGGTGTTATGGACTGACCAAAACGATCCTAGAAGTGGTGGCGCTCGTGGACATGATTGTGCAGCTGGTGTTCGAGTGTGCCGACAGATACAGCTCGGGGCGGCTGGAGCCCAGGGACAGCGCGGGCCGATCTCGAGATGGGTGTTGCTCCGGTGGGGAATCGAACGCCTGTCGTCTAGGATGTAGGGGAAATGGCGCCGGCGAACGTCGCACATCATGTCGAGCGTCAACAGTGCATCGACCGACGATTCCACTCGGGGGCCCATCCGGTTCCATTGCGCCTCAGTCCCCCCGTCTATCTCTCTTTCGCTGCGTTGTCGCTGGGTGCTTTGTACCATATAGTAAAGAAATTGACAAAGGAGAGAGAACAAAAGACACGGCGCGATCCGTCCCCTACTCCTCGCCTGCCGCTGCCATGAATGGAGTGGTGGGAAGGAACAGCGGAAGTTCCTCCCCCTCGCTCATCTCGTCCCCGGCACCCGGCGCCTCCGCCTCTCCCTCCCATTCCTCTTGCCGCTCCCGCCGCTCCCGGAGCTCCCACTCAGACACCTCGCTTGCGGCGTCGTCTTCCTTTTTCCGCGGCGGCACCAGCCTTCCCACGTCCGTAGAGGAGAGAAAGTTCAGCACTGCCTGCCCACATCTCTCATCGGCCATTAGGTCCCGGACCGCCCACCCGCTCTTCCGCCTCTTGGTCTCCTTCAGCACCTTCGCCCACAAGGTCTTCTGCTGCGTCTTCCACTCCGGACACACCTTGAAGAGGTGGTCTCTCGTTTGCGAGGGACACTTGCACCACCAGCACTGGGCCTCGGGGCGGACCTTAGCCCAGTGCAGGTATTGTCCGCTATACGTATGTGTGGGACAGTCACGTGCACTGACTAAGCATATATGTGATTAATGAAGAATGGAGCACACCAGGATGTCAAAGGAAAAGACAAAGGGAAACCGCCTCCTACTCCTCCGCTAATATGTAGCTCCTCGGCCTCCCAGGCTCCCACTCTACAACAAGTCGAATCGTTGTTCCGGTTCGAGTGATGTCTCGTGCCCGCAGCCCCCCTTTGTTTTTTTGTTTATTCATTAAGTTACTCGCACACAACCTAGATAGATCATGGTGAGGTCTGGGGAAGAGGAGTTGTCGCTCCTCCTAGCGCCCGTGGCCCCGGTGTGCAGTATATCTACCGCATCGTCAAGTCGGTGATGGCTATAAGTCACGTGAGCACGTTCATCATGCACAATCCGTACAGAATCGCGGGGCTGCTGAGCGGCCGCTTCGTTGATCTCGCGGTAATTCCTCTCCAAGCATCCAATTCGCGTATACAGGTACATCGACTCCCCCTTCGCCCCTCCCCATCCCCCTTCCCCGTGTCCCGACAAATACAGTGTGTACGATGCATGCAGAAATGTAGTGTTACGATCACCCCCGAATCGCGAGGGAACACCAGGAAATTCCACCAAGGAAAGGCGAATGCCGAAAAAGAGAAAAGGAGAAAGAAATGCAGAAAGAAAAAGTTGCTATTCACAGGCTCTAGTTTTCAAGCATGCAAGCGCGACCCCGAAACGGATTCCCTAGGGCTGAAAAACAAACTAGCCACAGCCACATTTACAGTTACAGCCGCTACCGCATCTTGCTCCGGTCCCGCTTCATCGCGCAGGTCGGACAGAACCACTTGCCCTTGGGCTCCTCGGTGAGGTGCACGCAGCCCCAGTGGAACCACTCGTAAGGACACTCCTTGTCATCGCAGCCGACCATGCTTCCGTAACTAACCTGCTGGCAGACGCAGTACAGCTTCTTGTCCTCGCCCTCGCCGCCCTCGTCGTCCTCGTCCTCGTCGTCATCCTCGCCATCCTCGTCGATGACGCGCTTGACCGGCGGCTTCTTACGGCCCGTCTTGCGAGTACCGCTGTGACCGGAGGGAGTTCCAGCGCGACTGCTCTCGGCCCTGATACCAGGGGTCGCCGGACCCGGACGGCCCGCCAGCGACGAGATTGACGGCGTGCTTTGGTGGCCCAGCTTGAGACGCTTGTTTGAGCCGGCCTGCAGGCCCGGGGTGACGGGGGTGCCGCCGCGGTCCTGGTTGAATCCGCGTGCCAAACCGAGGCCGGGGCTGGCGCGGCCGATGCCGACGGCCCCGCGTCCGCCGCCGCCACCGCTGCCGCCGACGACGTGCTGGCTGGCGGCGGGGAGGTTGCTCGGAGGCGGTGCAGGCGTCAGCGCGTCGGCGGGCATCAGTCCCTCGCGCACAAGGTTCGCGATCTGCGCGTCGAGTCGGCTCTTATGCTTGTCGATGAGATCGAGCGCCTTCTGGGCAAGTTCGATCTTCTCCTCCTGCAGCTCCAGAACGCGGCGCTGCGACTTGCGAATGGCATCGACGTGAGGCGCCTCCTTCACGTTGTCCGAGTGCGATCCATTGGTGCGGATATGCTTCTGTAGCTGTGCGTCGCGCTGGAGGTAGTTGTTGCGGTATTCGCTCAACTGCCTGTCTTTGTGCGCGATCTCTTCGTAGATGTGGTTTATTTCCGCAGGTAGGTTACTAGCTGTAGGAGTGCACGCATGGATTTGTTAGCGCGAGAAACAGAGGGGGAGAGAGAGGAGCAGTGCACGGACGGGGGTGGCGAACCATCCGAGAGAAAGATGTCCAGAACGGCTGCGGCATCCTCTTGCGGTGCGGACATTATGAGTTCACGTCGAATGCCGCAGCAGAGCAGACGAAAAGTGCCGGGGTGTTTGTGTGTGTGGGGGGTTCAGGGGGGGGGTTGAGGGGGGGGAGTCACGGGGGTGGGGTGTTGTCCGTGAGAGCGATAGGACTGCGAATTTTCCCACGTGTCGCGTGTTGGGCTGGTGTGGTGGGTGATGGGTATGTAGATTAGATACGTCATGCATGGAAATGCTAATTGGGTTGCATTGCTTACCTCATCACACTTCTACAACATCAATCGGGAACGGTAATTATGACTCGCTGCAAGTTCGTTACCCAACACACTACGTTTACCGACCCGGCCCTCACACTACGTTTACCGACTCGACCCACCGCTTTTATTGACTTTCATCATTCGCAATCCACTTTCAGCCACCAGAATGAAAGATGCTCACTCTGCTCTGAAGCGCACCTGCTTGGGACGAAAGTGACAGGTCTTCGTTACATAGCTAGGACGATTTCATGGAAGCTGTTGCGTATATGGTGATCCGCACTACGTAGCGCATCCCTTTGTTCCAACTGGGTCCCTCGGTGGACACTGAACTGGAGCACCTGATAGGTTCCCGTTTTTCTTTCAAGTTCGGTCTCCAACTAACTTTGAGGACCTTTCTTCTCCAGGGGTCTCAGCCAACCACTCGCCACCTGGATGGGAGTCAAACGACAAGTTACACTCTCGTTTCTCGTCTCTTGTGATCACTGTCCGACTATGCGCTCCGGGTCGTGTGCGTTTGGCCTTCTTTGTTGAATGGTTGCCTCCCGCCGTGCTCGGAAAAGCACAAAGAGACTGCTGGTCAGCCGCGGAGCCACTCTCATTCCCGGAAGAACAAGTACTCTACGTATCTTTGTTTGCCACCGCAAAAGCGTGATTTCAGAGCAGCGTGCTGTCCTTGAACCTTCGGAGAAGGTGTGTTCTCGTGGTCTCATATTGGACGGATGAATGGATTGCCGCCCGGGGAGGTTGTTTGCTTGTTTGCTTCGCGGCGCGGTGGGGCGGGGCAGTGTCGCCATGGGACCACTCCCTCCCATAGACCGGGCATGAGCGCACCGCACGCCTACATAAGCCAGTCACTGCCCGGGCAGAGAGAAACAGCACACTCTCGCACAGTACAACGCGCAACGAGCAACGAGCGCGGAGCCATCCAGTGCGGGAGTTGGGGGCGGACGAAGGATGATGACCTGACGCTGTTCTGCATGTTGGACGGCGCCTGGAGCTATCGGCCCACCGCATTCTGCCATCCTCGGGAACAACGGCGTCTACCGGGGCAGCTTGCATCGGCGAACAATGCGGTGACTGGCTCTTTTCGATGGGCATAGGGTTGGTGCAAGGATATACTATCCCGCCGCCGCGTCTGTCGAAGTGTGTGCCGGACACCACTCGCGGCGGAGTTCCGACGTCTACCGCGGCTCGGTGGGTCGAGCTATTGCTGAGGCTACGGAGCCTTCGATAAGCACAAGAAAAACCTTCAGATCGTCCAGCCGGCGGTGTCGATGGGGAGGGAAGGGGGGGAGGGGGGGTATCCAAGGGGGCCATGACTACTTCATGCTGTCCTCGCCAGCCGTTCTCGATCGGGCGCAGTCAAATCATTTCACCCTGGCTCCCCCCTCCGCCGGGCGGCACTCGCAGGAAAAGAAAATTATCCGCCATTTCCTGTTCCCGCCGCCTACCGCGGGTCCATTCAAGATATTGGTGGGGCACAGGGAAACCATCTCGACCTTGTCGGGGCAGGCAGAGAGGAGAGCAGGACCGGTAGAGGCGCGCAGGGAGGTTTTAGGCAAGATGCCAAGAGTAGTCAATGCGCATGTGAGGAGAAGCGAAGTGGAGCGGAGCATCTCGATCGATTGCTGGCCGTCGCGGCGGTGGCGGCGGCGGTGGCGGCGGTACGGAGCGGAGCGGAGTTGGAGTGCGGCGGTGTGAGTGTGTCGGCGGAGGCGAACTGTGTACATACCAGTCTGCGCGATGGGAGGGACGGCAGAGAAGCAGGCGGACTGCACATGTCGTTCACGGAGCCGATACACACAGCCCACTGTCCTCGCGGCCGTTGTAGGCAGTTCTCCCTGCCTCCGCCGGCCTGTCCCAAGAAGAGTGGTTGCGAAATAAGGAAAAGATAGAGAAAAGACAAAAGAAAACCGCCTTAATTCCCCCCCCCCGCCGAGGCCAAGGAGGAAGGGGTTGCGGACTCGGACGCTCAAAGAGCGCCAGTGGGCCAGCGTCGGGCGTGAAAGAACCGCGCGCTTGCCGCTCGAAAAACTTCCGCCGACCGCCACCCCCCTCCTCCGCGCTATATAACAGACCCCCCCTCCCCAGACCGTGAGCAGCACCGATATCCGCCAGCGACGCCTCCCCCACCGCATCCGCATCCGCACCCGCCGCCCGACCGACCCACGCCTACCACAAACACACGAGCATGAGCGACGCCACATGCGCCAGCACGGCCACCGCCGGCGCGGTCGCGCTGCTGGCCCTGTACGTGCTCGCCCCCGTATGCCACTTACGGGTTCTTCCCCCTTTCCCCGCCCATTCGCTGCACTCCCGGCTGACCAGCCCCAACAGTACTTGAAAGAAGAAGAAGAAGAAAAACAAGAAGAAGAAAAACGCAAAGCGCTCCCCGCCCCCGCTCCCAGGAGCGTGCAGAGTGGCCGCCGCGCCGCCGCTAACGCTCAGGAGCCGATTAGCATCCACTGCCGCCACCATCCGTAGGCGGAGCTGCCTACCGCAGCGCAAGCGCGGGGGAACCACTGTCCGATAGTCCGAATAAATCGATCTCAGACGTCTGCCAGAGTAGTGCCGTGACCCTCATAGAGCCACGTGAAAAACCACATCGGACCAAGCATGCGATATCACTCGATGCAGCGCCCAGCCACAAAGTCCGAAAATACGGTCACCGACGACGCACCCGAGAAATGCCGTGCGCGCCGTAGCCCATGGATCGAGCGCCGCCGCGATGGTGGCGATGATGATGATGCTTCATTAATCGTGTGCGACCCTACTGGATCATGACGATGTTTATATACACTCCTTTCCTGTTCACCGTCCACCGCGACCTCTTGCGATCCGCCGGTGGCTCGTGGTAACTCCCCCTGCCCCCGCCTGGCCTGCCCCGAGTAAAGAAGGAAAGCGCAAGGAAAAAGAAAGAAAGAAAGAAGGACAGACAGACAGACAGCGCCCTCCCCCCCCCCCGGTTTCTCACTCCCCTTCCCCTTCCGCCTTCGTCGGTTCCGGCGGCAGCCCTCTCGGCCCCACCCTCGCCCCCACCTTTGTCGTTCTCAAGAAGTCCATGATCGCCCCAGTGCACCGCTCATCCGCGAACATCTCCCTGATCGCGAATCGGGGTTTCCCCCTTCCCGTCTTCTTCCGTATCTCTGCCCACAGTATCTTCTGCTGCAGCTTCCACTTGTTGCAGTTTTTGAACAGGTGTTCCCTCGTCTGCGTCTTGTAGTGGCACCACCCACACTCTGCTGTGTCCGTGATTCTTGCCAGGTGCTGGCCTGTGCGGCAGTGCCCCGTCTTGAGCCGATGGAACCGTCCTGCCAGCCTCTTCGGACCTCGTGCTACCGTGTTGTTCTGGTGCATCGTTTTCGGCATCTGGTACTTCTTCCTTTTTACCCTATTCTTTGACCATGCCCACGCTTCTTCCCACTTTTTCTCCGAGATTTCTCGTTTCAGGTTGGCTAAAGATCTGGGGGGTGGCATCGGTCGTCTCCCGAATCTGTCATTTTAGGTCATCCATTCAACCTCCTGCGCATCTGGTTCCTCTGCCGCTTGCTTCGCCCACTCATCTGCCATCTCATTCCCTGCCACTCCGCTGTGGGCAGGGCACCAGTGGATCTCAATCCGAATGCTCCGGTTCCTCTCCTTCAGCTTCGCCGTCCATTGCCTTGCCTGGACGGCGTATTGCTGGCCGCCGCGATGACACGGTAGGATACGTAACCCCCCCTCCTTCCCCCACGAGTGATACTCGATGTCCCGCTGCCCACGCCTCGAAAGCGCGGAAACCCCCCCCCCCCCTCCCCCAGATTTGCCCCCACGCCCCAATTTTCTGTTCCAATACCCAATTTCGCAGTTTCCAGCATACTCCTACAAAAAAAAAAATGATCGAGTGATATATCATGGGGCGTATACCGGACCATTCCGCAAGAGGCGAGTGGGAGAGCACTCGAACATCAGTTCTGCGTACAGAACACGGACTATCTAGTGCTAGCGGATGTGCTCTACGGCACTTTGGACGGCTCCCTTGGGAGCGTAGCGGCTGGGAGGCGCCCTGGGTCGGATATGATATATGTAGAGTGCCATGGCAAAAAAAAAAAAAAAAAAAAAAAAGAAGGATGGGACGGAGTCCGTTTTACAAAAAAAAAAATGACCGAAGGCCACCCCTCGCCTGGCGGGATAAAGGAAGAAAAAGAGTGTCTTTCAGCGGAACCTTCATCAAGTTGCAGTTCCGGTGGCCCTCGGTTTCGAATTGGTGGCAGTGTTTTGTGCGGATTATGTAAGCGGCTCCTCATACATGCATTCCAACCTAAGAGTTACAAACTCCTCTCCCGCGTGCCGCATCGTACTATTGCACAGCCACAGCTGTCTGCACCACGCGCCGCCCAGCTATCTATCAACTAGATACTGGACGCATACGGTAGCGGTACCGGCGGCCTTCGTCCAATCCCTTTCCGTCCTAGTGCGTCACATCCGGCAAGCAGTCCGGAGACCGGTAGGCCTGGTCCTCCCCCCCACCCCTCCCCACCGAAACAGCGCTGGTGACCCGGACTCCGATCGGAACGTTCACGGCGAGAAGTGCACCGGTTCAAGGACTGCAGCCGGCGCCCAGAGGATAACTGCGCTGGGACGAGGCACTGTCGGAAACGGGGCCCCCCCACACCCGGCCGCCAGTTCTTCGCGGTCGAACGAGCTATCAGGGCGTTCTTGTGCGGGCTACGGAGGCCGGGGCTGTGAGGCTTCGGGCGGCTCGGCGTGGTGCTTTCTGCATTTCCTTCGTCCGGGGCGAGAAAGAGGCGGGAAGATGCGATTCAGCCATGATCTATATAGGTTGTATGCTCTGAATGAAGAAACAAACAAACAAACAAAAAAACCCCGACAGAAACCCGACAGAAAGCAGGTGGCATGCATTCCCAACGTTGCGTAAGTTTCGTCCAGAGTCGTACGGTATATATATATATAAAAAACCGGAAGGAAGAGAAAGAAAAGATACAACAGAGTGAGCTATAACTACAACCAGCGAATCGAAGAAGGGGGGAATCCGTCATCCACATTATGCCACGGCGGGCGCCACAGCCGTTGCTACGCCATATTTTACACCGCCTCCCCGCTCAGCTCAGGTCCACCGGCGGCGCGTCGAGGCTCATCTGCCTGCGCGCTTCGTTGTCGATGTCCTCGACGGTGCGGACGAGCTCCTTCGTCTCGCGGGCCATGTCGAAGGCGAGCCCCGCGAGCTTCGATTTGCTCTCCTTGCCGACGCGCTCGTCGGCGTCGAGGCCCTCGCCGCGGATCATGGCCTCCTTCATGGCGACCATGCGGTCGCGGCAGCCGCCGAGATTCCTGACGATCCACTCGCCGCGCTCGCGGAGCACGGCGTTCTCCATCGCCGCCTCGGTCGAGGACAGCACCATGCCGACGACCGTCGCGATCGCGCTGATGTGCGCGCCGAGCTGCGGCGCCGAGCCGTCGGACTTGATCGCTCCGAGCAGCGACTGGATCGACTCGACTATCGCGTTGGTCTGGTTCTCGAGGAAGAGCTGCGAGCGAGGGCGTTAGCCGCTGGGGTGAGACAGGCCGGAAGAAGGGGGGAAGCCGCGCGGCAGCATGGACTCGCCTTCCGGATGGAGAGGCGCCGGATGGGGAAGGAGGCAGGATTGGGGGGAGGGCAAGGAGGGGAGGGTACGGCATCGTCATTTTCCTCTAGGATGGCATTTCTCTACATGTCTTTGCGGTCCGGCCCCACGTCCCATAGCAGCAAAGAAATGGCGGGTAGCAAGAGGAAAACAGCTGTACAAGCCGAACGGCATGCCCAAACAACATTCTATGCCTTTTGTACAGAAAAAATGTCGCAGTGGAAAAGGAAACAAAAAAAAGGGCCATTTGGCCGGACGTAAATGGCAAATAAAGGAAGAAACAAGTAAAAGGAAAGAAGAAAAAAAGAAAAAAAAAGAGAAGAAAAAAGGCCAAACCAAATCAAGCGTGCTGCATGCTCCGGTTCGGGGGCATAGGAAAATCGAGTGCACCTACCCTGAGCTGTTCGACGTCGCTTCTCGCAAACTGCGGCGGCGGCGGCGGCGGCGGCGGCGCGCTCCCCCAGTGCCTGCTCTCGGTCCCGATCGAGTTCCCCAGCAGCGCCGACCCGTCTCTACTCCTCGGTCCGCTCCTGCTGCCCCGCGGCGAGTTGACTGGGCTGTACAGAGAATCGTTACTTAACCGGTCCCCGGCTCCGCCCACTTCCAGCTCCGGAACGACGACGCTGCCTCCTCCAGACCCATTTACGTGATATGTCGAGGAATCGTTGCCGCCAACCGGCACGTGGTAGCTGGAATCCTCGTCTGCCGGCTCTTCGGCGCATTCTTCTGACTCGTCGGACTCGCCTTCCTGCGTGGGCCGGATGCGCACCAGCTTGACGAGCTCGATGACCGATGCCGTGAGGTGCGAGGCGGCGGCGTCCAGGAGCGATACCGGCGACAGTCCGCAGCCGGTGGCGTGGTTCTTGGCCGCGGTCGTGAGGTTGTTCGCGGTTGCCGAGATGCGGGATTTCGCCCGGACGACGGCTTCGCTCTGGTCCCGCTCGATGTCCTTCGTTAGCGCCCGAGTGGCCATCACAACGGATTTGACCTGCTCTAGGGACTGGTGGAAATTGATGCTGCGAGCGACCTTGAGGAGCTCGTCGATGGAGATCTGGAACTTGGTGAGGTGCACCGCCTTGACGAGACCGCGAGCGTCGACCAGATTCCCTTCCTTTCCGAAGAGGCCGCCCGACGTTGGCACCTGAAGCCCGAGGGAGGAGCTGCGGATCGACCGGATCGTCGTCTTCGCCTTCGCGTACCGCGCCTTCCACTCCTGCACATCGCCTTGCAGCTTCTGGATCTGCGCGTTGAGCCTCTCTTCCCGCTCGCAGGACTCGTCGGCTCGTTCGGAAATGTCCTTCATCTGCTTGAGGAACTCCATGGCCTCTTTGCGGACCTCTTCCGTGACCTGTCTCGCGTCAGCACCACGGCCACACCCATCACCGCCCGAAAGCCCGAACCGTACCTCTTCTTGCTCCCTCAGGTCCATCTTCAGCTCTTCGTGTTGTCGTAACAGCTCTTGGTATTCGGCGGAGCCTCCGCCGCCGTGCCCACCGCCACCACCGCCATTCCCCCGTAGCTGCCCGACTTCTTCCTGCAGGTCCCTCACTTGCTGCTGTAGTGACTGCTGGGTGGCCGCCGAGTCCGCCTGGACTTTGTCGAGCTCCGATCGTAGATTGTTGTTCAAGCTCTCCGCATCCGCCAGCTTTCCTTCGAGTTCGTGTCGGAGTTTGTCCCATTCGCGCTGCTGATCGCCCTACGACACCGGTACGTCAGCGGCACTGCACGCGACATGCAGGGGGGGGGGGGGGGGTGTCAGCGAACATTCTGATCCCTCGAGCCGCCCGACGTTCTGAAAAGATTCAACTCTTCCTCCTTCTCCTCCAAGGTCGCCTCGAGCCCCGCAACCTTGTCGTGTAGGATCTCGACCTTGGCCTGATACTCGGCGATGATTTTCTTGCCCGCCTGCGCGCTCCACGTCAGTTCGCATTCCCTCGCGAGAAGGATATCGCCAACCCACATCGTGACTGGCTCGACTCGCAATGCTCCGCGCGCTCCCTCTTCTCCCCGGCCCCCCGCTCCGCCGCTGACCGTTATCCTCAAGCCCAAACGCGTCCATATCGTCGTCGTCATCGCCATCATCGTCCTCGATCATGGTGCCCTTGTTCGGTATGATGGTGCTGTTCTGGAACGTCTTCGGTAATGGTCTCCCGAACGAGTTCTGTCCGTCGGGACCTACCGGTCCTCGCGGAGGTCCCGGTGGTGCGCCATGCGGCGGGGGTCCTCGAGGGGGCCCGCGGTACCCGTTCGCGCCGGCAGCGGTGCCGGGCGGTCCCCCGGGGCCCGGTCGGTACGGACCGCCCGGTCTCATCATGCCGGGGCCAGGACTCCCCGCCCGCATCGGCCCCGGCGATGCCATCCTCGGCGGCATCCCCGGGTTGCTTCCACGGCCTCCCATCGGCGGCATTCCGCGGCCATCCATGGAATTGGTCGGCGACGTGATCGGCGGGATCAGGCCGGACGAGAACCTCGGAAATCTCCGCTCGAGCTCGTAGAACACGTCCGTTGCGAGGTCCCTGAACCGGTCGGCGGGGAGCGTCGACAGCTTCTGGCGCGCCTGGTTGCGCTTCTCGTGGAAGTTCTGTTTCGGAGGCAGGAACGGCGGAGCCTCGTCCTCGGGTGTCTCGTCGTCCGTCGCGCCGGGCTCCCGGCGCTGCAGTTCGTCGTACACGTCCGTCGACAACTCCTGGAACTGGATCGCCGACAGGCGCAGCAGCTTGTCCCTCGCGCGGTTGGGCCGGATGTTGCCTTTCGTCCGCAGGAAGTCGCGCAGCCACTTCGCCAGCGCGGTGTGGTGGAGCGCGACCTGCTCCTCGAGCGCGATGTTCCTGAGCGTGGCGGAGCCCTCGCTCGACGCGTACAGCCCGGTGCCGTCGGAGCTACGCGCGACCGACGCGGGCGGCGAGACGTTGTGGCGGCCGTTCATCTGGTTGGCGCCGCCCGGGGGCCCGCCGAACATCAGGTCGTTCTCGGGGGAGTTGTAGTTCTTGATGCCGGACCAGTCGCTGCCGGCGACGGAGACGGGCGAGAGCGCGGAACGCGGGATGTTGGCGGAGCCGTTGTTCATCGAGATGGACAAGTCGCCGCCCTCGTGGCCGCGGATGGTGGGCGGGCTCGGCGGGCTCGGCGGATCGCTCGCGTTCGTCGCCATCGGGGGTTCTTGGCGGGTGGGGGTTTGGGGGAGTTTCAGGTATATATCGTAGTGCACACGGTGACGTCTGACGCCTTCGATTCCTATTCCCGTCCGAGTTCCAAGGCTGTCGACCTCGATGACCGCGCGTGATGTATAGTGGCCCCGGCGGAGTGAGGTGCGAGGACGGAGAGTGTGCGGACGACGGGACTGTGTTGCTGGCGAAACGTCTCGGATTCGGTGCTGCGACTTTTTCTTTCTTTCTTCTTTCCGCGAACCCCCTTTCTCGCTCCCCGTCCAGCCGTACTCTGCAGGAATTCCAACGAGCGACACACGCACACGCAGACAGACACACACCCGACTAGGCAAGGACTGTCCAGCTGTGCTTGCAGCAAAGAACGAGAGGCCGAGGTATGCGAGGAAGCCGAGTATGTCGGGGAAGTGAGGAGTTCGCGATGGGAAGGGGAGGAGTTGTCTGCTGGGTTGGGGGCGCAAGGAAGGTAGGGCTAGAAAATCAACTAATGTGGGAGGTGTCAGGAGAGCGATCTCTGATTCGGTGCCAGTCGCGGTTTGCTGGGGGTGCGAATAAAAAAGGGCCGTTAGATACATAGCACGGGATCTTCAGCGATGGACCTCCGCCCCCCCTGGCTGACGATATGTCGTCCAGTGCGCGTCCGTCGAGCTCGGCACGTAAGGTACGTATTTGGGGATGGATGTTCTTCTTCTCTTCTCGCGCGGCTTTGTCTCCGCCGCAGCGGACGGTCTCCAGCGGCCCAGTCTCCGGGTAGTTGTGCATGCGTCTCCCCCTCCCCAGACCGGCGCCAGCTCACCACCACGGCGCAGTGCGGAACTCTGCAGCCGCCGGGTCTGCAGCCACCAAAGCGTCACATGGGCACGGGGGAATCTGTTGGCTCCGTGTTATCAACTGTCGAACATCGCGAGAACAATGTTTTGTCGCGTCCGCCTCCTTGCGGCGATCTAAGTACAGGGGGGGAGGGGGAATCGAGTCCGGCCGGCCCGCCATCTCCGAATCTCTGCATCGTCGCCTCCAGCACCCAGCACCAGCATTCGAACCGCAGGGCCCGTATCTAGGCTTCTCGTCTGCTTCGGGGGGGCGAGGGGGCTGGAGCGATCGATTGACCGCATTTTCTCCGAGACCCGCGCTCTCCCGCCAGACGGCGGCCAGGCCCCTGAGCTAACCGCATCCGTCCCGGTGCCACAAGGATGCTCCGAGTGAGCCATCGTGACTCAGCGCCAGCGATGCCGTGCGCTTCTCACCGGTTTTGGGGGGGGGGGGGGGGGGGGGGGGGGGGGGGGGGGGGGGGGGGGGGGGCGGCGGGGGGGCGGGGGGGGGCGGGGGGGGGCGG
>Ga0307508_10000892_pt1 | contig 34774 bp, 37 predicted proteins | sample 9_EM_MG_FD_203089 | JGI IMG/M metagenome (GOLD analysis project Ga0307508, IMG submission 203089) | Populus trichocarpa ectomycorrhiza microbial communities from riparian zone in the Pacific Northwest, United States - 9_EM | ecosystem: Host-associated > Plants > Roots > Unclassified | place...
TAGGAGAAGAGAATGAAAGTCGCAGCATCGGTCAAGAAAATGTGCCGCAATTGCAAGGTGATCCGTCGCAAGGGCGTCGTGCGCGTCATTTGCACCGACCCGCGTCACAAGCAGCGTCAAGGTTAAGGTCTTCGGGCTAAGAGAGAAACGAACATGGCACGTATTGCTGGTATCAACATTCCGCCCCACAAGCACACCGAGATCGGTCTGACGTCGATCTACGGGATCGGCCGCACCACGGCGCAGAAGATCTGCACCAAGAGTGGCGTCCCGTTCGATCGCAAGGTCAAGGACCTGACCGACGCCGATCTGGAAAAGATCCGCGAAGAAATCGGCCGCATGACGATCGAAGGCGACCTGCGTCGCGAAATGTCGATCAACATCAAGCGCCTGATGGACCTCGGTTGCTATCGTGGCTTCCGCCATCGCCGTGGCCTGCCGGTTCGCGGCCAGCGCACCAAGACGAACGCCCGCACCCGCAAGGGCCCGCGCAAGTCGGGCGTCGTGAAGAAGTGATCTGACGACTCTGTCGCCGCATCGCATCTACAGATTGAGTAAAGGTCAACATGGCTAAGTCACCCGTCAACACCGCCGCCCAGCGCGTGCGCAAGAAGGTCCGCAAGAACGTTGCGGACGGTGTCGCGCACGTTCATGCGTCGTTCAACAACACGATCATCACCATCACCGATCGTCAGGGCGGCGCGCTGTCCTGGGCCTCGAGCGGTGGCCAGGGTTTCAAGGGCTCGCGCAAGAGCACGCCGTTCGCTGCGCAGGTCGCGGCCGAAGTGGCAGGCCGTGCGGCTCAAGACCAAGGCATCAAGAACCTCGACGTGCGGATCAAGGGCCCGGGCCCGGGCCGCGAGTCGTCGGTGCGCGCGCTGGCCTCGCTCGGCATCCGCATCAACTCGATCTCCGACGTGACGCCGGTGCCGCACAACGGCTGCCGTCCGCAGAAGCGTCGTCGCATCTGAGGTCGACCCATTTCGTCGTCGGCGGTGCCTCCATGGCGCCGCCGACTTTTTCGCTTCTGTCGGTCGTTTGAATCGGCGGGAGTTGAAGCCCACCGTCTGAGCGCACACAACAACACTCGCCAGACTCGCGCAAGCATCCGAGATGCCTGCGTCAGATTGAACAAAGGAAATCAACGTGGCACGTTTTCTAGGCCCCAAGGGCAAACTTTCCCGCCGTGAAGGCACCGACCTGTTCCTGAAGAGCGCGCGCCGCCCGATCGGTGACAAGGTCAAGTTCGACAGCAAGCCGGGCCAGCATGGCCGCACCTCCGGCACCCGCACTTCCGACTTCGGTCTGCAGCTGCGCGAGAAGCAGAAGGTCAAGCGCATGTACGGCATCCTGGAGCGTCAGTTCCGCCGCTACTTTGCCGAGGCCGAGCGCCGCAAGGGCAACACCGGCGCCAACCTGCTGATGCTGCTCGAGTCGCGCCTGGATAACGTCGTCTACCGCATGGGCTTCGGCTCGACGCGCGCAGAGGCTCGCCAGCTCGTCTCGCACAAGGGCATCACGGTGAATGGCGAAGTCGTCAACATCGCGTCGTTCCTGGTCAAGGCCGGCGACACCGTCGCGGTGCGCGAGAAGGCCAAGAAGCAGTTGCGCATCACCGACGCGGTGAAGCTGGCCGAAGGCCAGGGCATGCCGAACTGGGTGACCGTGGACGCGAGCAAGCTCGAAGGCATCTTCAAGAAGACGCCCGACCGCGACGAGTTCGGTGCCGACATCAAAGAAGCGCTGATCGTCGAACTGTATTCGCGATAAACAAACAGGACAGCGGGATGACGGCTGCGCCGTCACCCTTCTTGGCTACTGGTCGCTGTGCTTTGCCGGGCACACAGCGAATGATCTCTGGCCCGGCGCTGTGTCTGTCAGCCTTATCGGTGTAACGAGCCGAGGGTATTGAGACGTACAGGACTTCAATGCAAACCAATCTGCTGAAACCCAAAGCCATCAATGTGGAGCCGCTCGGCGGCAATCGCGCCAAGGTCACGCTCGAGCCGTTCGAGCGCGGCTATGGCCACACGCTGGGCAACGCGCTGCGCCGCGTGCTGCTGTCGTCGATGGTCGGCTACGCGCCCACCGAAGTGACGATCGCCGGCGTGCTGCACGAGTACTCGGCCATCGACGGCGTGCAGGAAGACGTGGTTCACATCATGCTGAACCTCAAGGGCGTGGTGTTCCGCCTGCACAACCGCGATGAAGTCACGCTCGTTCTGCGCAAGGAAGGCGAAGGCCCGGTCACGGCCGGCGACATCCAGACCCCGCACGACGTCGAGATCATCAACCCCGAGCACGTCATCGCGCACCTGTCGCACGGTGGCAAGCTCGACATGCAGATCAAGGTCGAAAAGGGCCGCGGCTATGTGCCGGGCACGATGCGCCGCTACGGCGACGAGCCGACCAAGTCGATCGGCCGCATTGTTCTCGACGCGTCGTTCTCGCCGGTCGCTCGCGTCAGCTACACCGTCGAAAGCGCCCGCGTCGAGCAGCGCACCGACCTCGACAAGCTGGTGATGGAGATCAACACCAACGGCGCGATCACGCCCGAAGAAGCGATCCGCAACTCGGCCAAGATCCTGGTCGAGCAGCTGATGGTGTTCGCGCAGCTCGAAGGCGAGATCAGCACCTTTGCCGACGCGCCGGTCGCCCGCAACACGCAGTTCGACCCGATCCTGCTGCGCCCGGTCGACGAGCTCGAACTGACGGTGCGTTCGGCGAACTGCCTGAAGGCCGAGAACATCTACTACATCGGCGACCTGATCCAGCGCACCGAGACCGAGCTGCTGAAGACCCCGAACCTGGGTCGCAAGTCGCTCAACGAAATCAAGGAAGTGCTGGCTTCGCGCGGGCTCACGCTCGGCGCGCGCCTCGAGAACTGGCCGCCCCAGGGCCTGGACAAGCGTTGATCGTCTGATCAGCGCGCGTCACGTGCAAAACCCCGGTACCTGATACGGCCGGAGTTCAATAAGTTAGTCAGAAAAGGAAAAGCACCATGCGTCACCGTCACGGACTTCGCAAACTCAACCGCACCAGCGAGCACCGCCAGGCGATGCTGCGCAACATGTGCAATTCGCTGCTGCAGCACGAAGCGATCAAGACCACGGTCCCCAAGGCCAAGGAACTGCGCCGCGTCGTCGAGCCGCTGATCACGCTCGCCAAGGAAGCCACGCTGGCGAACCGCCGCGTCGCGTTCAATCGCCTGCGCGACCGCGACATCGTCACCAAGCTGTTCAACGAGCTGGGCCCGCGCTACAAGGCGCGCCCGGGCGGCTACACGCGCATCCTGAAGATGGGCTTCCGCGTCGGCGACAACGCCCCGATGGCCTTCGTCGAGCTGGTCGATCGCCCGGAACCCGCGGCGACAGAAGCCAAGGCCGACGAGTAATCCGTCGCGCAATCGCGATCAAAGGGCCGGCATTGCTGGCCCTTTCCGTTGATGGGGGCGGCCAATTCCGTGCATCATCAAGGTCATGCTCGCGGCGCTAACCTCCAGACCCATGCGCATGCACCCGTTCTTCATGCTTTGGCTGCGGCTCGTCGCCGTGGCGCTGGCGCTTGTCGGTACCGGCATAGCGCAGTCGGCGCGAGCGGCTGACGACTTTCTCGACCCCGAGGTCGCCTTCACGCTCGCGGCGCGCGCGGTCGACGACCGCACCGTCGAGGTGACCGTCACGGCGGTGCCCGGCTACTACCTGTACCGCGATCAATTCAAGTTCGAGGCCGCCGGCGCGACGCTGGGCACACCGGTGTTGCCCGAAGGCAAGACCAAGTTCGACGAGACTTTTCAAAAGAACGTCGTGACCTACCGCGACGCGGTCCGCATCGCGATCCCGGTGCAGCAGGCGCCGGCGCGGTTCCAACTGCTGGTGACCAACCAGGGTTGCGCCGACAAGGGCTTGTGCTACCCGCCGATGCAGCGCGGTGTCGAAGTCAGCCTCAAGGGCTTCGGCGGCGATGGCACGGTGCGCCTGCTCGGCGTCACCGAGGCCAAGTCGACCCCGGCGTCTTTGGCGGCACCAGAAGCACGCCAGACGACAGCGCCATCTGCGGCCGGCAATGGCCCGCTCGATAGCGCGTTGCGCGATGGCAGATTCTGGCCGATCGTCGGCGTGTTCCTGATCGCTGGCGTGCTGCTGTCGCTCACGCCTTGCGTGCTGCCGATGCTGCCCATCCTGTCGTCGATCATCGTCGGCCAAGGGACACCTGTCTCGCGCTGGCGAGGGTTCGCCCTGGCGGCGAGCTATTCGCTCGGCATGGCGCTGGTCTATACCGCGCTGGGTGTCGCCGCGGGCCTGGCCGGTGTGGGCCTGGCCGCCGCGTTGCAGAACCCGTGGGTCCTCGGCGCATTTGCGCTGGGCCTGGCGGCTTTGGCGCTGTCGATGTTCGGCGTCTACGAACTGCAGCTGCCCGCGGCGTTCAGCGGGCGCATGGCGAGTGCTTCGCAGCGGCTGCCGGCCGGGCGCTTCATCCCGGTGTTCGTGATGGGCGGCTTGTCGGCGCTGATCGTCAGCCCTTGCGTGGCGGCGCCGCTCGCCGGCGCGCTCGTCTACCTGAGCCAGACCGGCAACGTGCTGCTCGGCGGGTCGGCATTGTTCTCGCTCGCGGCCGGCATGAGCGTCCCGCTGCTGCTGGTGGGCGCATCGGCCGGCGCCGTGCTGCCGCGTGCCGGGGCCTGGATGAACGAGATCAAGCGCTTGTTCGGCCTGTTGCTACTCGGCGTGGCGTTGTGGACGGTGCAGTCAATTCTGCCGGCCGCGTTGACACTGGCCTTGTGGGGCGCGCTGTTGATCAGCGCCGCGGTGATGCTGGTGTCGCAGGCGCATGGCCACCAGCACGGTCGCTGGGCGCGCAGCCTGTGGCGGCGCTGTGCTGCGGCCGTGATCGCCGTGCTCGGCATGCTGCAGCTGATCGGTGCGGCTTCAGGCGGCAGCGACCCTTTGCAACCGCTTGCGCACCTGGCGGCGCGGCGCGGCGACAGCGGCACGCCGTCGGCGGCATTGCAGTTCGGCGCATTGCGCAGCGTGGCCGAACTCGACGCTGCATTGCGCAGCGCCGGCCGACCGGTGATGCTCGACTTCTATGCCGACTGGTGCGTGTCGTGCAAGGAGATGGAGCGTTTCACCTTCACCGACCCGGCGGTCCAGCGCAAGCTGCGTGGTGCGTTGCTGCTCAGGGCCGATGTCACCGCAAACAACGCAGACGACCGCGCGCTGCTCAAGCGCTTCGGGCTGTTCGGCCCACCAGGCACGATCTTCTTCGACGCGTCCGGCCGCGAGGTCGCCGACGCGCGCATCGTCGGATTTCAGAACAGCACGCAGTTCCTGAAGACATTAGAGGCCGCTGGCCTTTGACGACAGCCGCCGGATCGAACAGCTTGTGCTATAGTCGCAGGCTCAGTCGCGAGGTGGAGCAGTCTGGTAGCTCGTTGGGCTCATAACCCAAAGGTCGCAGGTTCAAATCCTGCCCTCGCAACCAAAATTCCCCAACAAAAACAATAACTTAGAATAGTTGAACGCCGACCACGAGGTCGGCGTTTTGCTTTGTGCCCATCCTGTGCCCATTTCGTGCCCAGGCCGTGCCCAGCAAAATCTCCAGCGCGAGTCTATGACCATTAGGTGCCGTGCCCGGCGCCGATTTTCTGCCGCCGCCGCAATGACCGTTGGGAAATCGGGGCGACGGTCGTCGCTTCGATTGCCCACAACTTCGATCAGTTCGCCAAGACCGTCAAGGGCGGGCCGTTCGCCTTTGACATCGTGGAGGTCTCGGGCGGCAAAGTCACGCTGCGCTATGAGATTGCTGAGCGCGCACCTGTCGACAGCGCAGAGGCAAGGAAGTGGCCGATGCGGACAATCAGGCGCTGACTGCCGGACGGATGCCGTCGTGGCCAAATCCACCAGGCGTTCGCCTCTACGCGCACGTTCTCACGCCGAGGCCCGCTCTGATGGCAACGCCCATTCCAACGAATGTGCGTTGTGGTCGTGAACTTCGTGGAGGCGTTTCGAGCGGCCCCCATGGATCGCATACGCCTCATCAAGCAGGGCGTCTCTGCCAGAGTCTTGGGACAAATGGCGAAGAAGATGTCGATCTCCAAAGAGTGGCTCGCCGGGATGTTGGGCTTAGTGCTCGTCACCGTCGATAGCAAGGTGCGCGAGTACGAGCCGCTGTCTGTCGATGAGGGCTCACGCGTGCTTGGTATGGCCAGCTTGATAGGGCGGGTCCAGACCATGGTCGAGGAGTCCGGCAACCCCGAAGGCTTCAATGCCGCTGAGTGGGTAGGTCGCTGGATCGAAAGGCCACTGCCGGCACTGGGCGGTCAGAAGCCGGCCGAGCTGATGGACACTTTCGACGGGCAGATGCTCGTCTCCGGCATCGTCGCTCGTATGCAAAGCGGGGAGTACCTTTGAATGTCGCATGTCGCGCGTCGGATCGGGTAGACCCAAGTATGAGGCACACGATCTCGCCGACAGCCTGTGCGCGGACAAGAGAGCCGCGGCCGCAGCCAATCTCGTTCAGCGGGTGGCTGGCGCTGCAACCGCGCACCACGCCGCTTCCGCGAGGTGCTCGCGGTAGTCATGTGGAGAGGTGCGGACTCGTCCGGACAGCCATGCCCGGCAGTAGTTTTCGGCTTGACCGATGATGAGCGACGGAAAAAGTTCGGCTGGCCAGTCTCTGAATTGCGATCGTTGGGATGGAGCACCCAACCACTCCATGATTTGTCGATTGCGCTGCCGATTGCGCTGGGCCAACTCTTTGCCGCGGCTACCCTTCGCTACGGATGAGCGGGCCTGAAACTGAAAGCGCGCCAGGTCAGGCTGTGCGGCTACCCAGTCGACATAGCTGTGGATGAGTGCTGCGACGGCTTCGCGAGATGACTGAACAAGATCCAAGTAGCTCTTCAACAGCCGCGCTTGGTCGTCGAGTGCCGTGAAGAAGAGCGCGCCCACCAAGCCATCCTTGTTGCCAAAGTGGTGGTAGATGCTGCCCACGCTCGTGTCGCAGCGCACCTTGATCATTTCGATCGTGGTGGGCTCAAGCCCGTGCTCGTTGAAGCACGTCAAAGCCCCCAGCAGGATGCTGCGCTTGACTTTGGCGCGAGCGCCCGGGAAGGCGTGCTCGAGTACGTTTGCAGTGGTCAATTTCTTCGGGTCCAACGAGGGTGGCCAGGACGGCCGTTCAGATTTTGTCATGGGCCGCTTGAGATAGAATAATGTTCTAGAACATAGTTCTATTCACTGGGCATTCGCTCGGTGTCGCGTGAATTGAGTACTTCTCGGGTTGGACAGCGTCGATCCGGCGTTCTGTCGCCCTGCCGTGTTGAGGCAGACGATTCAATCCGTCTCCCACCCCAGGTCATCGACAGAGGCATGGCGGGTACGTTGCCCACTCAATGACAGTTTTCACCAATGGAGAGTTTGATGAGCGAACATGTAAAGAGTGAGATTTCCGACGGCGTACTGACGCTGACGATCGCGCGTCCGGACAAGAAGAATGCCCTGACGAACGACATGTACGGAGCCTTGGCCGACGCGATTGGCCGTGCGGAGTCGGATGCTGCAACACGGGTCGTCCTGATTCAGGCGCAGGGTGACATGTTCTCGGCGGGGAACGACATTGGAGAGTTCGCCGCTCAGGCGCCCGGTGCGGGTTCGAAGGAAGAGCCGCATGTCGTGCGCTTCCTGCGGAACTTGGCCAAGGCCAGCAGACCGTTGGTGGCCGCCGTGCAGGGGCGCGCGGTCGGCGTGGGAACGACGATGCTGCTGCACTGTGACATGGTGATCTTGGCCGAAGATGCGTTGCTCACAACTCCGTTCGTGAACCTCGCACTGGTGCCTGAAGCGGCATCGAGTCTTCTCATGCCCTCACGTATTGGCTACGTGAGAGCCTTTGAGATGTTCGCGCTCGGCGAAGCCGTGAGCGCGAAGGACGCTCTTGCTTGGGGATTGGCCAACCAAGTCGTGCCAGTTGGACTCTTGCATGTCAAGGCGCGCGAGCTTGCGCAGCGAATTGCGGCGCAGCCGGTCGGCGCACTGGCCGCGACGAAGCGACTGATGCGGGACCCGCAGGAGCTTACGGCGCAGATGGACGCCGAGACCGTTCAGTTTGTCGAACGACTTCGCAGCCCTGAGGCGCGTGAAGCGTTCACTGCTTTCGCACAACGTCGCCCGCCCAACTTTTCCAACCTCGCCGGCTGACCTGGCAACGGCCCGATTCCTTGTCTCACTGCGGCGAGGCGGGTCGGTAGATACCTGCGGAGGCAAACTGGAGCAACGGGATCCGCCAACCCGGCCGGCAGTTTGATCGGGGTTCATGCACCACTTCGCATAAGGCGCGCAGTGCGACCAAGGTTGGTGGGCCCGGCCGCGAGGGCGCTCATCAGCATCGCCAAAGAAAAATCGATGACCTGCGCCACATTGATTTTGCTGCGGCCGTAGCGAGGAATCCTCTCGGCAAGGATCAATGTCGCAAGTCCATGCTCGACGGACCAAGCCGCGTGCACAACCAGTTCGAGGTCCTTGGCTTGCCAGCCTTGGCTTCGCGCGTAGTCGCAAACGGCGTCGGCGAACAGATCGAACGACACCGTGGCTGCGGCGGTCAACCCCTCATACGTGTCCCTCTCGAGGATCCGCGGGCCAACCATAAGGTTGAACAATCCCTTCTCGCGTTCGGCAAACCGCACGTAGCACTCCATCATCCGGTAGAGCCTATTGAGCGGGTCCGTCGTACCGGCGACGATTTCGCGCCGCAGAACGGCCAGTTCGCGAAAGCCCTCGGCGGCGATCGCCGCCAGCAACCCTTCCTTGCCGTCGAAGTGATGAGACGGCGCTGCGATCGAGACCCCGACTGAACGGGCCACGTGGCGCAAGCTCAGCTCATGCGCGCCCAAGGTTTCGAGCAAGCGTCGGCCTTCGACGATGAGCGCGTTGCGCAGGTCTCCATGGTGATAGGTAGGAACCGGGGTGGGCGCAGATTTGCTGCGCGTCTGCCTGTTCGCGGCAGGAGTCGCCTTGCTCGAGCTCTTGCTGCGCGCCGGGCTCATCGTGGGTTGCTTTTCCATGTCTCAGGCACTTCCTTCATCTTCAATCATACGTAGGCAGAGGCTGCATCGATTCTGTGTGAGTGACTCAGTAGATACCCGACTTTGTATTTTAAAGTGAGCACTGATAAGATTGAGGCATCAATGCATCCGAAACAGTCGGTGCAACAGACATGAAGGAGGTATCTGGATCATGAGCGAGGACATCGTCCTAAGAGAACGCCATGGCAACTTCGTGCGGATATGGGATGCGGACAGCCGCGAGGGCTGGGTCAGGATGTGCGACGAGGCCTTGGCTCCCTTCATCAAGGAAGTGGGGCTACGACTGGGAGTTCCACATTGACGAGACACACCGTTCAACCTGTGATCGATCCAGGGCATGAGCCCGCCACTCGAAGCCTCCGAGCAGTACCAGAGATGGATGCGAGAGAACAAGCCGACGCTCGATGCGCGTGCGGCTGACTAACGAAGGAACAACCGTGAACGAATTGCTTGATCTTGTTGTCGAGGCGCATGGTGGTCTGCAGCGCTGGAAGCGTGTACAACGTGTTGCTGGCGAGATGTCGATCGTGGGCGGCTTGTGGGCCCGCAAAGGTTGGCCGGAGGCGTTGCGCGACGTGCAGGTCAGCGGGCTGTGCCACGAGCAGTCCCTGAGCTATTCGCCGTTCACCGCTCCGGGCAAGCGCAGCGAGTACACACCGCAACGGGCTGCCGTGACGACCGACAGCGGCGAGGTCATCGCGGCCCGCGAGTACCCGCGCGATTCTTTTGCCGGCCACACGATGGAGACGCCATGGGACGAGCTCCATCTGGCCTACTTCGCCGGCTACGCGATGTGGAACTACCTGACGACGCCATTCATCTTCACGCTGGACGGCGTGCGCACGCGTGAGATCGAGCCGTGGCAAGAAGACGGCGAGCAGTGGCGGCGGCTGCACGTGACCTTCCCCGAGCACATCATCACTCACGGCACCGAGCAAGTGTTCTACATCGATGCTCGCGGGCTGACCCGACGGATGGACTACAGCTCGCCGCTGACGGGCGGTGCGAACAATCACGTCGCCCACTACATGAGCGGGCACAAGGACTTCTCGGGGATCGTGCTGCCGACCCACCGCAGAGCCTATTTTCGCCGGCCCGACGGATCCGCGATGCGCGAGCGCGTGATGGTGGCCATCGACATCGCGACCGTCGAGTTCTCCTGACGCCCGAAGCCCTGATGGAGACGATGTGATGGCTGCGCCAATACAAGTCCAGTGGCTTCTTCAATCGGTCGCCGCAACCTTGCTGTGTCTGGCCACCTCCACGCAGGTGTTTGCGCAAACACAAAGCGTTGAGGCTTGGCCGAGCGGGCCCGTCAAGATCGTCGTGCCCTATGCCGCTGGAGGTGGTACGGACATCGTCGCGCGATTGGTCGCCACCAAGCTGGCAACCGCTCTGGGGCGCCCGGTGATCGTCGACAACCGTCCCGGTGGCCGGACGATCATCGCCTACGAGGCCGTGCTGCATGATCCAGCCGACGGGCGCACGCTGCTGTTCAACAACTCATCGCACACGATTCAAGCGGCGTACAACGGGCTGCGCTACGACCCGGCCAGCGACTTCGCGCCAGTCTCGGAAGTCGCCCTCGCTCCGATGGTCTTCGTCGTGCCGCAGAGCAACCCTTCGCGCACGGTCCCGGAGTTCGTGGAGTGGACGCGCAGGCGTCCCGGCAAAGTGTCTTTCGGCTCGTTTGGCGTCGGCACCGCCTCGCATCTGGCGGGGGAGATACTGAACGGCGCCCAGGGGATCGACATGGTCCACGTCGCGTACAAGGGCTCGGCGCCCGCGCTCAACGACCTGCTGGGTGAGCAGATTCAGTCGATGTTCGTCGACCCCGCAGCCGCGATCCCGTACGTGAAGAGTGGAAAGCTTAAGGCGCTGGCGATGACCGGCACCAGACGCTGGAAGGCCTATGCCGACGTACCGACATTCGGCGAGTTGGGCTACAAGGACCTGTCGTCTTCCGGATGGTGGGGCCTGCTCACGAAGAAGGGGACGCCACCCGAGCTTGTGAATCGTCTGGCTGCGGAGCTGAAGAGGATCGTCGCGATGCCTGACGTCGCCGAGAGGCTGGAGGCCCTGGGCGCAGAGGCCTTCGCGTCGACGCCGCTGGAGTTCGAAGGCTCGATTCGCAGGGACATGGCGCGCTGGAAGCGCGTCATCAACGAGCGCAACATTGTTCTCGAATGATCAGCGGCACTCGGATGTCATGCCAAGCTCAAGCCACTCGCCGGGCTTGACAACGCGGGGGTACGGCCCTTCAGCGACCATGGCGGCTGTCACAACCTAGCCTTCAATCTTCTGGAGCGTGACGATGAATGAATTCACGACGATCAAGACGCGTGCCGACGGGGGTGTGCTGTATGCGGATTTCAACGCCCCGCCGCTGAACTTGATGGGGCCGGAGCTCGCTGGTGACCTTGGAAAGCTCTTGAAGGAAGCAGAGGCCGATCGATCGGTGCAGGTGGTTGTATTTTCAAGTCTGGTTCCAGACTTCTTCATCGCGCATGTTGATATGTTGCAACTCCCGGCGTTGCGTGATGCGCTTGTCGAAGCGTGCGGAGAGCCCTCTTACGCGGCCTTCGTAGCGAGGATGAGTCGTTCTCGACTGGTGACAATAGCGCTGGTTGAGGGCCGTGCTCGCGGCGCGGGCAGCGAGTTTGTGCTGGGCTGTGATATGGTCTTTGCGTCCCGTGAGCGCGCGGTTTTCGGTCAACCTGAAGTCGGCGTCGGACTTATTCCAGGTGGCGGCGCAGCCCAGCATCTACCTCGACTCATGGGTCGCGGTCGCGCGCTCGAAGTAATGCTCGGTGGGGACGATTTTGACGCGGACCTCGCTGAGCGTTACGGTTGGGTGACGCGCTCACTGTCCGATGCCCAATTGCGCGGCCATGTCGAAGAGCTCGCGCGCAGAATCGCTTCCTTTCCGGCGGAAGGCGTTCACACCATCAAGTCCAGGATTGGCTCTGCGTTGCCGCCTGCCGGTGAAATGCTGATTGACAGCGTTCTGTTCGCAGCAGGCGCTCGCCATCCAGATGCTCAAGCCGCAGTACGAGCATTGTTCATTCGCGGCCTTCAACAACCGGGGGACACCGAACTCAACCTCGGCGCCGCGCTAGCTTCCTGATCGTGTAGACCGGATTCGTGCAGTCAAACAGTATCGGAACCTGCCCAACCGGCTTGCTGCTGCTAGCCGTCAGCAAACACGTGCACGCTTGTCCATATCCGGATCGCGGCCCAGCCACGCCCAAGCCGCGGCATAGGCCAATCCCGGCTTGACTCTTGCTGATCCGGAAGGGTGCTGGTGGCGTGTTGTTCAAGGCGCCCGATAACGCTCCGCGGCATGAGCCTGGCGCAGATCAGAAAGCAGGCCTTGACGGGCGGCGTCGAGGGCATCCCAGCGCTCGGCGACATGCAGCGGCGGAATGGTGACCAGCTCGCGGCGATCGAAACCGACCAGCGCGGCATCCACCAATTCACCCACTTCCATCAAATTTGGCATCGCACGACTGTCGATGCCCGCACGCTCCCAGATCTCGGTGCGAGTCCCGGCGGGCAGCACCGCTTGCACGTAGACGCCTCTGGGCGAGAGTTCCAGGCTCAGCCCCTGGGAGAAGAACAGTACGAAAGCCTTGGTCGCACCGTAGATCGACTGGCCGAACTCCGGTGAAAAGCCAACAACCGAACCGATATTGACGATCGCGCCTTTACCCGCCTTTGCCAGTCGCGGAGCGATGGCGCCAGCGAGCCGCGCCAGCGCGGTTGTGTTGAGCGCCACGAGCCGATCGATGCTCTCGGCGGTCTGCTCGATGAAGCTGCCGGATTGGGCGGCGCCGGCATTGTTGACCAGGATGCCGATCTCAGGGTCATCGCGCAGGCGGGTCTCGACTGCGGCCAGGTCACCACGCTGGGTGAGGTCGGCTTGAAGGACATCGACAGCGACGTTACGTTCCTGGCGCAGGCGAGCGGCGAGTGCATCCAGCCGCGCCTTGTCGCGGGCCACCAGCACGAGATCGTGGCCGCGGCGTGCGAAGCGCTCGGCATAGGTGGCACCTATGCCGGAGGACGCGCCAGTGATGAGGACAGTGGAACGGGTGATCATGTATTTTCTCTTGAACAAAAAGGAGGAGCCCGTGCAGGGCTGAACGACAGCTAGTGCGCTCAATGATGTCGATCGTCATCTTTAATGTCAAGAGTTTTGATGATGAACGACATCAATGTATATTTATGGCCTAACTGTCGGCACAGACGAAGAGATCCTGGACATGAAGGTCACCAAAGCGCAGGCGCAGACGAACCGGGCGCACATCGTCGAGACCGCCTCCGCGTTGTTTCGAGAGCGCGGCTACGACGGGGTGGGGATCGCGGACTTGATGGCGGCCGCCGGTTTTACGCATGGCGGGTTCTATAAGCACTTCGATTCCAAGGCCGACCTGATGGCGGAAGCGGCGACCTGTGATTTTGCGAAGACGGCCGCGATCACCGAAGGCCTCGATGTGATGGCGTTCGTCAGGCACTACCTGTCCCGGAGGCACCGTGACGCTCCTGGCGAAGGTTGCACGGTGGCCGCGCTTTGTGGAGATGCCGCACGACAGTCGGAATCGATCAAGACTGTCTTTGAAACAGGTATTGAACGCCTGCTGGCCATCCTGAAAAGGCAAGATGGAGCACTCGCAGCTGGCGCTCCGGACGACGGCACGCGCACCAAGAGGATCGACGTTGTTGCGCAGATGATTGGCGCCATCGTGTTGTCACGCGCATGTCCTGATGACTCGCCGCTTGCTGACGAAATTCTGGACGCCTGCCGTGCGGCAACCTTGTCGCGGCTGTCTTCGTCGGCGGACGCCTAGACATCATGGTCCCCCGTGTTGAGCTCACTGGTGCTCAACACGGGCGACCATGATGTCTAGCTCAGCTCATGTGGGCCGAATTCGTTGACTTGCCGGCGGCCGTCGGCAATCAGCGAGTTGCGTAGGTCGTCGGGGTTGTACGTCGTTGCATCTCGCTCAACAGGTCGAATGGCTCTGCGCCTCTTGGCGACTTCGGTCTCGGGCGGGGACATAGGGTCGGGAGGCCCTGTCACGCCGCAATGATGCCGACGCGCCGTTGAAGCACTTCATCGGCTCGAACCGCTTGAGCACCCTGTGCTCCCGTATTTTCCCCTAGTATCCCTTTAACTTATCAGCGATAAGATAAGCTCCGTCATCCAACAACTCTGTGCCGGCCATGAGTGAAGACATCATCCTGAAAGAGAAGCACGGACTTGTCGCCGTGCTGTCAATGAACTATCGACCGTACAACCTCATTGGTCCGACGTTGACGCAGCCGTTGCTGGCTGCGCTGCGGCAGGCGGTTGAGGAGGGCAGCCGCGCAGTCGTTCTACGAAGCGCGTTGCGGCATTTCTGCGCAGGGGCAGACGTAGCGCTCTTCGCGTCGCGTCTCGATCCGAAGGGTCAGAGCGCAACGAGTCCACTCGACACCTTGCGTGGGTTCGAGACGCTGCCCATTCCCATCGTCGCCAGCGTCCACGGCGTGTGTCTTGGCGGTGGTCTTGAGTTGGCGCTGGCCTGCGACTACATTGTGGCGGCAGCATCGGCCAAGTTGGGGTCCGTCGAGACGGCACTTGGCTTGCATCCGCTCATGGGTGGCATCCAACGTCAGGTGCAGCGTATCGGCGCAGCCCGAGCCAAGGAAATGTCCATGCTGGGTCGCCGCTATGACGCGGCAACCTTGGAGCGCTGGGGACTCATCAATCTCGTCGTGCCCGACGAACAGCTCGACGCAGCAGCGCTCTCCGTGGCGCAAGAGTTGGCGCATGGCCCCACGGTCGCGCATGCAGCGACCAAGCAGCTGGCAGCCATTGCCGCCAACGAAGGCGTGGAAGCGGCCGACCTTGCGATGGCTGAACTGCAAAAGCCGATCTGGGCGTCGCAGGACATCAAGACCGGTCTCGCATCATTCCGAGCCAACGGCCCCGGATTGGCGCAATTCGAAGGGCGCTGATCATGAGCGGACCACTGCAAGGCCTGAAGGTCGTCGACTTCTCCCGTGTGCTGGCCGGCCCTTTGTGCGGCCGTACGCTGGCTGACCTCGGTGCCGATGTCACGAAGATCGAGCCTCCTAGACCAGATGTCTCGCGCTTCTCGTTCCCCAGCAACGATGGAATGTCCGGCTACTACGCGCAGCAGAATACCGGCAAGCGCAACGTGAGCGTCGATCTCAACGTGCCGGGCGCCCGCGAACTCGTCCTAAGACTCTGCGACACGGCGGACGTCGTGGTGGAGAACTTCCGAGCTGGGACGCTCAAATTTTTCGGCCTCGACTACGAGACGCTTTCCAAGCGAAATCCGCGGCTGGTTTACGTCTCCATTACCGGGTACGGACAGGGCGGTCCCTGGGCATCGCGCATGGCCTACGCCCCAACGGTCCAGGCGGAGGCTGGCTTCACGCATCACACGTTGCGGCACTACGGTGGCGCATTGACGCAGCCGAAGACCGATCCTCTGTCCCACGCAGACGTGTACGCCGGCCTGCAGGCGACCATCGCGGTGCTTGCAGCATTGAAGCGGCGCGAAGAGACGGGTCGGGGTCAATACGTCGACGTGGCCATGGCGGCCGTGATGCTGGCAGTCAACGAGCGCGCGCACGTCGACCTCGCAGGCATCGACACGGGACCGGAGCCGGCGGTGCTTGGCGCAACAGATGGGTCCTTCTTCGAAGGACCTGGTGGCGAGCGTATCGTGCTCCCATCCAGCCTCGTGGGCAGCCTCACATTTCCGGGCTACCTACGTGCCATGCGTCGTGGCGACCTGACGCGCGACCCGCGCTTTGAGACGGCCGAGATGCGGTCCCAGAACTACGCTGAACTGCATGCGATCGTGCAGACGTGGATCCAGACGTTCCGCGATCTCGATGCGCTCGATGCGCAATTCGATGAGGCCAAGATCGCGATGGGGCAGATTCGCACCCTCGAGGAACTCGGCAAGAGTGAATGGGCAGAGTACTGGGGCGCCGTTCATGAAGTGCCCGACCGTCGCGGCGGCACGTACAAATTGCAGGGTCGGCCGTGGCATTTCTCGGAGGACAAGCTCGACCCGCCCGGTTTACCGGCCTTCCGTGGTGAGCACAACTTCGAGGTGTTCTCCGAAGTCGGACTCAGCAGGGAGGAGATCGAGCAGTCGGTGAAGGTGGGGGTGCTTGTGGAGCACTCCCACATGACCTCTCCGCGGTCAACGCTGGAACTGGCGCCCGCCACGACTTCGCAGAAATCGCTGGCGGCGTAACCCCGCAGGTTGGGTCGCCGAATCGTCGATCGAAACATGCTTAGCGCAACAGGTGAAACAGGCATGACCGCCATCGATCACACGCATGACGAGAGGGCACGGAGTTGGGTGACCAGCGCGAACGTACTCTCGACACAGTTCCCGATCCAAAACCTTCCGCTTGGGATCTTCCATGCAGGGCGAGGCGGCGAGGGCAGGATTGGCGTCGCCATCGGTGATCAGATTCTCGATGTCGGCGCTGTGCTGGATTGTGGACTAAAAGGCTTCCTGCACGAGCACGAACAAATACTCCACGCGACCAGTCTCAACGGGTTGATGGCAGCAGGCAGGCCCGTGCTGAAGCTGTTGCGCGGACACGTGTTCGGATTGCTCCTGAAAGGGTCCGCGCACGAGGACCTGGTCCGTGGATGCCTCGTGCCGATGTCCTCGGTCCGCATGGGCATGCCTGCGCGAATCGGCGACTTCACCGACTTCTTCACGTCCATCCACCATGCTCGGCGCACCGGCGAGTTGACGAGGCCGGACATGCCGATCGCGCCGAACTTCCGTAGTCTGCCGATCGCTTATCACGGGCGTTCGTCTACCGTCGTGGAGAGCGGCGTGCCATGCATTCGGCCGAAGGGCCAGGTGGGTGGGACCCCGGGCGATACACGCTACGTGCCAACGCAGAGGCTTGACTTCGAACTCGAAGTGGGCTGCTTCGTCGGCCCGGGAAACGCCTTGGGAGACACGATCCCCTTGGACGAGGCAGAGTCGCACGTCGCGGGGCTGTGCCTGGTCAATGACTGGTCGGCGCGAGACATCCAGCGCTGGGAGAGCATGCCGCTCGGCCCGTTCCTGGCCAAGAGCTTTATCACGAGCATCTCGCCATGGGTCGTCACGCTGGAGGCGCTCGCACCCTTCCGGGGACCGGCACCCGCCCGCGCAGTGGAAGAGCCGGCTCTCTCGACGACCCTCACGTCGGCCGCACACGACGTACATGGGGCGATCGACATCGCGCTCGAGGCTCTGCTGCAGACCGAGAAGATGAAACGAGAAGGGATTGCGCCGGCAGTGATCGCCCGGCCGCGATTCGCAGAGCAGTACTGGACGCTCTTCCAAATGCTCACACATCACGCGAGCAATGGCTGCAGTCTGCGTCCGGGTGATCTCATCGCCAGCGGAACCGTGTCCGGCCCGGAACGCGAGAACAGCGGCTGCTTGCTTGAGTTGACTGTCGGCGGTCGAGAGCCGCTGGAACTCCCATCCGGCGAATGGCGGACATTCCTCGAAGACGGGGACATGGTCCTCCTCCGCGGAGCCTGCCGCCGCGAAGGCTACAGATCCATCGGCTTTGGTGACTGCCAAGCACAGATCATGAAGGAGAAGGTATGACCGTCCGTGGATTCGCTATGAGATCTACTGGCGGCTCTGCTGCGCTCGAAGATGGGCGAGCTCGATGCCTGCGAGCCATGCGCGCGACTGCACTCGTCGTGCTTGGCATAGTCCTCATTGCTCTCACGGCTCGGGCGCAGCCACAGCCTAAGGTACAGGTAGTAGCCCAGCGCGTATTCATAGAGCACATTCGGATCACTTCGACCAAGCCATTCTCCGAAGTGAGGGCCGCGCTCGAGACGAAAGTTCAAAGATACGACGAACGCGTGACATCGCTATTTCGCAGCGGCAATGTCGAGGGCGCTCGTGCTGAACTTGAGCGGCTCGCGTCACCGACAGGTGTGATGCTCATGCAAACGCTAAACCTTGGCGCAGGTCTTGCCTTGAACGGCTTGCGCCGCAACGCCATGCAGTACGGCATCGGCAATGTGATCACCGCATCGGAGATGACGAAGCACCAGCTGGCGGCCGCTTTGTACGCCCCCATTCGAGTCGTCCTCTATGAGGCCGAAGGTGGGGGCGCTGTCATCGAGTACGACCAGCCGACCAGCCTGTTCGGAAATCTCAAGAGCGAAGAAATCGACGCTGTCGCAGCTCGTCTGGATGGGCAATTGCGGAGCGTCTTCAAAGACGTGATGCAGTGAGCGGCATTTCGCTGGATTGAGGACACCGACCGATGCAAACCGCTCACTTTGCGCACTGGCCCCCAGGGTTGCCAAGGCACCTGACACTTCCACAGACGAACCTGTTCTACAACGTTGAGGTCGCCGCCAAGCGCTACCCCGACAAGCCGTTCATCATCTTCTACGACACGGTGGTGACATACGAACAGTTCAAGCGCGAGGCTGAGAAGATCGCGGGATATCTGCAGCACGATTGCGGTGTCCGCAAGGGGGACCGTGTCCTCCTTTTCATGCAGAACAGTCCCCAGTGGATCATGGCCTACTACGGCATCTTGCGGGCGGATGCCGTAGTTGTGCCGGTGAATCCGATGAATCGCTTGGACGAGGTGCGCCACTATGTCGAGGACAGCGGTGCCACCGTTGCGATCGTCGGGCAAGAGTTGCTCGCGCACGTGCAGCCGCACGTTCGGGCGTCTCGCTCGGCCGAGGGTGGACTAGTACACCTCGTCGTGGCGGCCTATAGCGACTGGCTGCGATCGCGGACCGATCTTGGCGTACCTGATGTGGTCAAAGTCCCTGCCCTGCCGCTCGCCGGCACGGGTGTCGTGTCGTGGACAACGGCCGTTGCGAGAGCGCGCGAACCTACGGCAACGACTGTAGGGCCGGATGACTTGTGCGTATTGCCATATACGTCTGGGACAACTGGGAAACCCAAGGGTTGTGTCCATACCCACCGTAGCGTGATGCGCACGGCCGTCGGAACCGGACCTTGGTTCAAGTACACCCAAGACTCAGTCATGCTGGCGGTTCTGCCATTCTTTCACGTGACTGGCATGGCCAGTGGAATGAATGCTCCGCTGTTCACTGGCTCATCCATTGTTGTACTTACCCGCTGGGACCGTGACGTCGCGCTCGCCTGCATCGAACGCTACCGAGTCACCGATTGGGTGGCGATCACAACAATGGTGATCGACTTCTTGGCCAACCCAGACTTGAGGAAGGCAGACCTGAGCAGCCTTGCGGGAGTACGCGGCGGAGGTGCAGCAATGCCTGCTGCCCTCTATGACAAGCTCAAGAGCCTTACTGGGTTGGACTACGTCGAGGGGTACGGCCTATCAGAGACCATGGCGGCGACCCACACCAATCCTCCCCACCGGCCCAAGCGGCAATGCCTGGGCATCCCAACGCTCGATGTCGACTCGCGAATCATCGACCCGGACACCCTGCGCGAGCTGCCACCCGGCGAGACGGGCGAAATCGTGCTTCATGGGGCGCAGGTGATGAAGGAGTATTGGCGCCAGCCTGAAGCAACTATGAAGTCCTTCATCGAGATTGACGGCAAACGGTTCTTTCGATCGGGTGACTTGGGGCATATCGATGACGAAGGCTACTTCTTCATGACCGACAGACTCAAACGCATGATCAATGCGTCTGGATTCAAGGTGTGGCCGGCCGAGGTCGAGTCAACCATGTACCAGCACCCGGCCGTGCAAGAGGTGTGCGTCATCGGCGCAAGAGACGCACGGCGCGGGGAGACTGTCAAGGCGCTCATCGTCCTGAGGCCAGAGCTTCGAGGACAAGTGACCGACACCGACATCATCGCTTGGTGCCAGGACCACATGGCAGCCTACAAGGTGCCTCGCCTTGTGGAATTTGTTGACGCGCTACCTAAATCGGCGAGCGGAAAAGTGATGTGGCGGGAGCTGCAGGAGCAGCAGACGCCCGTCTAGGTCCGGCTCTCGGATTCTGTCCTCAGTTTCGAAATCCTTCGCGCGTGCTGCCCCTGCAACCGCAGCCTCGCGTCCCATCAGCGTCACTTAGAAAGGTGAATAACGTGCAATACCAATCGATCAATCCAGCCACCGAGGAGGTCGTCAAGACCTTCCCGAGCATCAGTGATGCCGACCTCGAAGCAGTTGTCGGCCAGGCTCACGCGTGTTACCAGAATGACTGGGCTCAGCGATCCGTCGCCGAGCGTGCGCGTGTCATTGGAGCCGCTGCAGCCATCCTGAAAGAGAAGGCCGAGGAGTATGCGGGCTACGTCACCCTTGAGATGGGAAAGCTGTCTACGGCGGCGATGGCAGAGATCCGCCTGTCGGTCGGCATCCTCGAGTACTACGCCAAGAACGCCGAGGCATTCCTGGCTCCGAGGTCGATCCCGGGCTTCCCGAACGCTGCGGTGCAGATGCGGCCGCTGGGCGCCTTGCTTGCCATTGAGCCTTGGAACTTCCCGTACTACCAGGTGGCGCGTGTGGTCGCGCCTCAGTTGATGGCCGGCAATGTCGTCGTCCTGAAGCATGCTGAAAGCGTGCCTCAAAGCGCGCTGGCTTTCGCTCGGCTCATGCAAGAAGCGGGGGCGCCAGCGGGTGCTTTTTCAAACGTCTTTGCAACTCATGAACAGATCGCAGCTTTGATTGCCGATCCGCGGATTGTGGGCGTGACGGTCACGGGCAGCGAGCGTGCCGGAGCGGCAGTCGCCGAGCAAGCCGGTCGTCACCTGAAGAAGGTGGTCACAGAGCTGGGAGGCAGTGATGCAATGATCGTGATGCCCGATGCGCCGCTCGAACATGCTGTGGGCGGTGCAATCTTTGGACGGATGTTCAACTCGGGACAAAGCTGCGTTTCGGTCAAACGCATCATCGTCGTGGGGAAAGAACGCGGCGCGGCGTTTACGAGTGCCTACGCAGCCAAGGTCGGCTCGCTCAAACTTGGTGATCCAACGGACGCGTCCTCGCAGGTGGGCCCCGTGTCTTCTGAACGCGCGATGAACACCCTGCTGGACCAGATCGCTCAGGCGCGAGCAGGTGGTGCCCAGATCCTGACGGGTGGTGGTCGGCCGGAACGCCCCGGGTTCTTTGTGCAGCCGACGGTCATCGCCGATGTCACACCCGACAACCCGATTTATCGACAAGAGCTGTTCGGACCGGTCGCCTGCGTCTACGTCGTTGACTCGGTGGACGAGGCGATTCGGATTGCCAATGACACACCCTACGGTCTCGGCGGGTCTGTGTATGGCACGGATATCGACCAGGCTAAGAGCGTGGCCGAACGCATCGAAAGCGGCATGGTCTTCGTGAACCAAGCGACTTGGACCACGGCACAGCTGCCGTTTGGCGGCGTCAAGAACTCTGGTTTCGGGCGCGAACTGTCCGAACTGGGCTTTGGTGAGTTCGTCAACCACAAGCTCATCCATTTGGCACCGACCGGCGCACCACCCTTCGGTCCAGTTGACTTCAAGCCGACTGAAAAGGCCTGATGTCACGTCGCAGTCGCGGGCCATGTGACACATGTGGCACGTGCTCCTAGAGCTAGCCAGCTCTGGGTATTTCAAAACCGTTTCAAGGAGAAACTGATATGCCGCTGTGGCAAATTTTCCACCCTGTCGACGCTTACACCGCCGATGACAAGAAGGTCCTCGCGAAGCGCATCACCGCGATATACGAGAACATCCCGATTCCGAAGTTCTACGTGGTGGTCGTGTTCCATCCAGTACCGGCCGATTTGTTCTATGTCGGCGGCGAGTCGCGCTCGAACTTCGTTCGTTTCAAGATCGATCAAATGGCCCGAACCTTGCCAGGTCAGGTCTTGCGGGAATGGTGGATGCGGCGCGTCGAAGACGTCATTGCTCCGTTCGTGAAGGAGCGCGGTCTCGAATCGGAGGTGCAGATCGACGAACTACCAGCCGACCTCTGGACGATGGATGGGCATGTTCCGCCACCTTTCGAATCCCACGGTGAAAAGCGCTGGATCAAGGAGAACAAGCCGTCCGCTTACACGGACGACGAAAAGATGTCGAGCGCGTTCAGGCCTGGACCCGGCATCACCGGAGGTCGCTGAGCGACGTTGTCACTCGGTCATCCTCTGACTGCGGCGTTCGACGGTGGCGCCGCAGTGTCTACCTTCAGTGCCGATGAAATCATGCGCCACTACATGGCGGCATTGATCAACGAAGGCGCCAAGGTGGTCGAGGAGACTATCGCTCTGCGTCCGCTGGACGTGGATGTCTCCTTCCTCTTCTGGTATGGCTTTCCGGGTCATTGAGGCGGGCCGATGAAGTATGCGGACAAGGTGGGCCTGCCTAACATCCTGGCCGATATCCGCTTCGCCGAGAACGATCCGCTGTTCTTGAAGCCTGCGCCGTTGCTCGAGCGGCTGGTGGCCGATGGCCGCGACTTCGCCAGCCTGAACGTCGTGCCTTCTCGGGGTTGACTGCGGCCGCCAGAGCACGCCGCCACCTCAAGGACTCTGGCGGGCCACTAAAGAGATATTTAGAGGGAACTATTCATGGATCTGAGCTTCACCCCTGAAGAGAAGGCCTTCCGCGAGGAGGTGCGCTCTTTCCTGCGTGACGAACTGCCTGGGGAACTCGCGAACACGGTTCGCAACGGACTTCGCCTGACCAAGCAGGACATGGAGCAGTGGCATGCCATCCTCAACGCCCGCGGTTGGCTAGCCAGCCACTGGCCGCGTGAATTGGGCGGCCCGGGCTGGAGTACGACCGAGAAGTTCATCTTCGAGCACGAGTGCGCTCTGGCTAACGCACCGCGCATCGTGCCCTTCGGCGTGAGCATGCTGGGACCCGTGCTGATCAAGTACGGCAGCGAGGCACAAAGGAAGCATTGGTTGCCACGCATTCTCGACGGCTCCGACTGGTGGTGCCAGGGCTACTCGGAGCCGGGCGCGGGTTCCGACCTGGTTTCGGTGAAGACGACGGCTGTTCGTGATGGAGATCACTACGTCGTCAATGGCCAAAAGACCTGGACGACGCTGGGTCAACACGCCAACATGATGTTTTGCCTAGTGCGCACCGACCGCCAGGCCAAGGCCCAAACGGGCATCAGCTTCCTGCTGGTGGACATGCGTTCACCCGGGGTCGAGGTCAGGCCCATCATCACGCTGGATGGCGAACACGAGGTCAACGAGGTGTTCTTCAGCGATGTGCGAGTGCCTGCAGAAAACTTGGTTGGCGAAGAGAACAGAGGCTGGATCTACGCCAAGTATCTGCTGACCTACGAGCGCACCAACATCGCGGGTGTGGGCTTCGCAATGGCTGCATTGGAGAGGTTGAAGGAAGTGGCCGATCGCATGCTCTGCAACGGCGGGCCGTTGTCGCGGGATCCGCTGTTTTCGGCGCGAATGGCCAAGGTCGAGATCGATCTTGCGAACATGAAGACCACCAACCTGCGCGTGATCGCCGCCGTGGCCGGTGGCGGTGTGCCGGGTGCAGAGAGTTCGATGTTGAAGATTCGCGGCACGGAGATCCGCCAGGAGCTGTTGTCGTTGATTCGGCGTGCTATGGGTCCGTACGCCGCCCCCTTCATCGAAGAGGCACTGTATGCCGGTTACGACAAGCCCGCAGTCGGCGACACCGCCGCGGCGTCGGCTACGGCGCACTACTTCAACCATCGCAAGCTGTCCATCTACGGCGGCTCCAACGAGATTCAGAGAAACATCATCTCCAAGATGATCCTGGGCCTGTGAAGGCTGTGCGGACATCTCAATCGGAATTCGCATGAACTTCGAACACACAGAAGACCGCCGCATGCTGGCGGAGAGCCTCAACCGCTTCATCTCCGAGCAGTGCCCCATCGAGACGCGCAACCGACTCGCGTACGGCCCCGAAGGGCACAGCGCGGCGCTGTATGCGCAGTTCGCCGAGCTGGGTGTGATCGGCGCTCTGTTTCCTGAAGAGGTCGGTGGCCTGGGCGGCGCGGGCTTCGACATCAGCGTGGTGTTCGAGAGCCTGGGGCGTGGCCTCGTTGTTGAGCCGCTGTTGGGCGCTCTGGTCGTCGGGCATGGGTTGGTGCTGGCCGGCAACTCGGCACAGAAGGCGCTTTTGGCGGACCTGATCAGTGGCAGCATCGTGGCGGCAATCGCTCACAACGAACCGGATAGCCACTACGAACTGAACCGCGTGACCATGACGGCCACGCGCGTCGGCGACGGTTGGGTGCTCAACGGCACTAAGGGGGTGGTCGCTTTCGGTGAGGAGGCGGACTGGCTGTTGGTGTCGGCGCGCACGGGCGACAGCGGGCTGGATGCCGTCGACATTAGCTTGTTCCTCGTCGCGGGCTCTGGCCCGGACATTGCCAAGCGGGGTTACCAGCGCATCGACGGCGGGCGTGCCGCCGAGCTGGTGTTCGACCAGGCCCAGGTCGGCGCCCATGCGATGTTGGGCGGTGCTGGAGAAGGCTTGGAACTGCTGGAACGAATCGCCGACTATGCGGTGCTGGCGCTGTGCGCCGAGGCCGTGGGGGCGATGGACGTGGCCAAGGACCAGACGCTCGAATACCTGCGCACGCGGAGACAGTTCGGCGTGCCCATCGGTAGCTTCCAGGCGCTTCAGCATCGCATGGTAGATCTGCTGCTTGAAGTCGAGCAGGCGCGCTCGGCCGTTATCAACGCAGCGGCCACGATCGACGATGAGGACCGCGTGAACCGTCAGAAGGTCCTGTCGGCAGCCAAGTTCAGCATCGGGCGCGTCGGCGCGCTTGTGGCCGAGGAATGCATCCAGATGCATGGCGGCATCGGCATGACCTGGGAGCTTCCGCTGGCCCATTTCGCCAAGCGCCTGGTGATGATTGATCACGAGTTTGGTGACGAGGACCATCACCTGCAGCGTTACATGTCGCTGCGCGCCGCATGAAATGGCGCCGGGAACTGGCATGCCGTCGCGCGCAAGCTTCCAGTATCCGGAAGCACGATGACCAAGTTGGTCTTGCCGCTCAGACAGTGGTCGACGCCAAAGGGCTATGCCAAAGTCGTGTAGCCCGAGGTCGCCAACTATGTCGCCAGCAGCGCAACCAATGAGTGCGAGCACCTGGGTTCCGGCCGCGAGATCGGGTTGGATACCGCGGAGTCCTCAGCCTGGAATACGGTATTGCGATGAGCGCGATGCAGGTTGCCGGACTTAAGGAAAACGGTGCCAAGGTGGAGATTGAGGTGACGGTAGTTGTTCCGACTGAAGTCCCATTGCCCTACACATCGGAGAAAACGAAATGACCAAAGCCGCATTCCATTGGGATGACGCACTGCTGCTGGACCAGCAACTGAGCGATGACGAGCGCGCCGTCCGCGATGCGGCCCGGGCCTATTGTCAGGACAAGCTCAAGCCCCGTGTGCTGGAAGCCTTCCGCTACGAGAAAACCGATCTGGCCATCTTCCGTGAAATGGGCGCGCTCGGCCTGTTGGGCTCGACCATCCCTGAAGAATACGGAGGCGCCGGCCTCAGCTACGTCTGCTACGGCCTGATTGCTCGAGAAGTCGAACGGGTGGACTCGGGCTATCGTTCGATGATGAGCGTCCAGTCCTCGCTCGTGATGGTGCCGATCAATGAATTCGCCAACGAGCAGACCAAGGGCAAGTACCTTCCCAAGTTGGCCAGCGGCGAATGGATAGGCTGCTTCGGCTTGACCGAACCAAACCATGGCTCAGACCCGGGCTCGATGATCACGCGGGCGAAGAAGGTGGACGGCGGCTATTTGCTCACCGGCGCCAAAACGTGGATCACCAATTCGCCGGTGGCGGACGTGTTCGCTGTCTGGGCCAAGGATGACGAGGGGCAGATCCGCGGCTTTGTGCTGGAGAAGGGGTGGAAGGGCTTGAGCGCCCCGGCCATCCACGGCAAGGTGGGCCTGCGGGCATCTATTACCGGCGAGATCGTGATGGACGAGGTCTTCTGCCCGGAAGGGAACGCCTTCCCCGAGGTGCGCGGCCTGAAGGGACCGTTCACCTGCCTAAACAGCGCCCGCTACGGCATCGCCTGGGGTGCGCTCGGTGCGGCCGAGGATTGCTGGCACACGGCGCGCCAGTACGTGCTAGACCGCAAGCAGTTTGGCAAGCCGTTGGCGGCCAATCAGCTGGTGCAGAAGAAGCTGGCCGACATGCAGACCGAAATCACCTTGGGATTGCAGGGATGTTTGAGGTTAGGACGCATGAAGGACGAGGGCACGGCGGCCGTCGAGATCACCTCGCTCATGAAGCGCAACTCATGCGGCAAGAGCCTGGACATCGCCCGCACCGCGCGTGACATGCTCGGCGGCAACGGCATCTCGGACGAGTTCGGCATCGCCCGCCACCTGGTCAATCTGGAGGTCGTCAACACTTACGAGGGAACGCATGACATCCATGCGCTGATTCTCGGGCGTGCGATGACGGGGATTTCTGCATTCTGACTGTAAGGGGGGGGGCTACCGCTGCCACTCGCCACAGGCTGGGCTGCGTTGCTGGAGTCCGCTGGGGTTTGCCTCGAACTCGCCGTCCCGGCCGCAGGCATGGGTGACGCGCCGTGTGCGGCATCCATAGATCATCTGCGAGATGCCGTTCGGTAGCTAACGGCACTTCCGTCCGCGGAATTGGCCGTGTGACCCTTGCGTTGCCTAAAAGTGGTACTCCGCACGAATCATGGGTGTGTGCGCAGTGCCACCGGGGCCCGCGCCTGGCGTCGTGGTCGGATTGCCGAACTTGTTGCGCCAGTATTCGTACTCGATGCCGACAAGGAACGTATGCTTGCTTCCGCCTGCAAGCGCACCAGCGTCGAGCATCAATGCCATGTCGACGTGCGTCTCCGGTGCGGTGGATCCACCAAATTCGTTCTGGCCCTTGGAGCCGATGTACAGGGCGTACCCATTGAAGGACAACGGTAGCGATCCAATGGGTATGCCCCAGTCCGCTTCAATCGCACCATGGTTCTTGTAGTGATAGCGAGAAACACCATTTGGCGCGTTGCTCTCGCTAAGCAACAACGCTGAAACGTTCAAGGAGCCGGGTACATCCAACATCACGGATGGCCCCACGACGAGCATCCGCTTCTTTGAGGCGTAGCCATCGTTCTTGGTGTTCCAGTCGAAGCCAGCAGTTAGACCCAGGCCACGCGTCGGCCCGAACTTCAGTTCTTTGCCGCTGATCTTGCCAATGTCGAAAGTGTTGCGAAACACCGCATACACCTCTTGCGCACCTGCGTTGCCGGCCACGCCATTTCCCGGATCATTGTGGTCCGACGTGAGGAAGTCGACATTGACGAAGGTCGTCCCATATTTGTAGCCGGTCGCGTTGGTCAACGCGAGGATGGCCTTCTTGATGTCTTTGCGCGAGCCGTCGGCGTTGTTATCGAATGGCTCGGCGAAAGTCGACCCGTAGCGCAGGCTGAGTGCGGTGTCCGACCAATCGGCCGCGTGCACTGCAGGAGGAAGCATCGCCGACGTAAGCGCAGAGATTGCGCCGGCGCGGAGAACGTACTTGGAAATACGAGCGTAGCTTCTTGACATCGTCTGGTCTCATGTGGTGGTTAGAGCGCTCGCGGATGCAGGACGCGTGCCAGATATCCCTGTCGTGCGGTGCGTCGCTACAAATGGTATGACGTTGGAAATACTATGAGGCGTGCTGGTCGCGTGGGCCCTGAAGCGACAGGCGAAGCCGCGCCGGGGAAAGCGTTCTGTCCCAAAACAGGGCTGCAACAAAGGTCGTCAAGCGTTACTACGCTAGGCGCTTAAAAACGATCAGGGCTCAAAGGTATCGCCCGGTACGACGCCCTCACGGCGTGGGTTGGTAGAGCCCGCGAGCACATCCGCTCCATCGGCTGCGTACGCAGGATTGCATTCACGCCGCTGCTCTGCGCGCCGGTCGAAATGGTGTGCCCCGAGTCCGCAGGCCGGCCCTGGCGTCTGCCTTGACGCGCTTCAGCGCATCTCATAGCATGACAAGCAACATAGAAAGATCGTCATGCGCACACGAATCACAGAGCTCCTGGGCATCCGGCATCCCATCATTCAGGGTGGTATGCATCACGTAGGGCTGGCAGAACTCGCGGCGGCCGTGTCCAACGCTGGAGGGCTGGGCATCGTGACGGCGCTGACGCAGCCGACACCAGGCGCGCTCGCAGCGGAGATCGAGCGTTGCCGGCAGATGACCGATCAACCCTTCGGCGTAAATCTCACGTTCTTGCCCGCGCGCACGCCGCCAGACTACCCAGGCTATGTGCGCGCCATCATCGAAGGTGGCGTCAAGATTGTCGAGACCGCCGGGAACAATCCTCAAAAGTGGCTTCCGGCGTTGCACGCCGCCGGCATTCGAGTCATCCACAAATGCACCTCGGTCCGGCACGCGCTCAAAGCGGAGAGCATCGGCTGCGACGCCGTGAGCGTCGATGGATTCGAGTGCGGAGGGCATCCTGGAGAGGATGACGTCCCGAACTTCATCCTCCTTCCGCGCGCGGCCGAGGAGCTGACGATTCCCTTCGTCGCTTCGGGTGGCATGGCCGACGGCCGATCGCTGGTCGCAGCGCTCGCGCTGGGCGCCGAAGGCATGAACATGGGCACTCGGTTCGTGGCAACCAAGGAGGCGCCAGTACACGCCAACGTAAAGGCAGCGATCGTGGCGGCGTCAGAACTTGATACCCGCCTGGTGATGCGTGCCTTGCGAAACACGGAACGGGTGCTGAGCAATGCGGGTGTCGAGCGACTCCTGGAGAAGGAGCGTCAGTTGGGCTCGCAGCTCACCTTCGAGGATATCGCCCCAGAAGTTGCTGGCATCTATCCCCGCGTGATGGGTGAAGGGGATGTGGAGGCCGGTGCATGGTCGTGTGGCATGGTTGCGGGACTCATACGCGACGTCCCGAGTGTCGGCGAGTTGATCGAGCGCATCATGAGTGAAGCCGATGGAATCATCCGCGACAGACTGAACACGATGTCGAAGAGATGAATCCTGTCTTGATTTCATGGAGTGTGTGCAGAGGCGCCCTAGCACGGGTGTCAGATGGCGCGCTTCAGGCTGGAATCGGCAGGATTCGCACTAGCGGTGGCCTGCAGAACCTGCGGGCTGACGATCCTCGCCATGAGTTCTCGTGCGTAGGTGCCGCGTTTGTTTGCCGGAGCGGCGCCCAAAAGCTGGCGGCATAGATTGAAACCGCTATGGCAAGAGAGTCTCACAAGGAACGGCTTCTTACAGAGGGCCTCGCGGTCGTCCACGAGCGAGGCTTTGGGGGTGCGAGCGTACGTGACATCGCCAGAGCCGCCGGCGCGCCGCAAGGTTCGTTCACGAACCACTTCGCCTCGAAGGAGGTTTTCGGGCTCGAGGTTCTGAACCTGTATTTCAGCAATGCACAAGTCGTCATCGAGCGGACTCTTCGCAACGATGATCTCCCGCCACTCAAACGACTTCGGGCTTACTTCGACGCGCTGACTGCGTCGGTTGAGGAGTACGAGTCGAAGCGGGGGTGCCTCTTCGGTAACACGTGCGCAGAGGCGACCGACGACAACGAGGCGCTGCGAGTTCGCCTCGTTGAGATTCTCGATGAGTTGCAGGGGGCCTTCGAGTATTGCCTCAAGGCCGCCGTGAAGATCGGTGAACTACCGCCTGGAACCAAGGTTCGCGAGCTTGCCGGCTTCATCCTCTCTTCGTTCCAGGGAGCAGTGCTCTTCTCTAGGGCCTATCGTGGCGTCGCGCTGATCGAACGTTTCAAGCGGGTCTTGTTCTCGTCGATCATCAGCAAGTAGCGCCGCACCGGCCCGAGTCGAAAGCGTTGGCAATCACACTGTCTCAATGGCGAGTGCGATGCCTTGCCCACCGCCGATGCACAGCGTGACCACGCCTCGCCGCAAGCCATCCGCGCGCATGGAGTGAATCAGGCGAACTGTCAGAATCGCGCCCGTTGCCCCAATCGGATGACCGTGAGCGATGGCTCCGCCTTCCACATTGACCAGGTCGGCGGCTATCCCGAGCTCGCGAATGAGTACCAGCGGCACCGCCGCGAAGGCCTCGTTGATTTCAAAGCGATCGACATCTCCGATTGACCAGCCCGCGCGCGCCAACGCCTGCTTGACGGCTGGAACCGGGCCCAATCCGAACATACCGGGGTCGACCGCACCCAGCCCAAACGCGACTAATCTGGCGACAGGTTCGAGGCCCAGGCTCTCCGCTTTCGCTCGGTTGGCGACAAGCATCGCGGCGGCGCCGGCGTTCAAGCCAGGAGCATTGCCTGCGGTCATGGTCCCATCCGGACGGAAGGCCGGCTTGAGCTTGCTCAGAGTGTCGATGGTCGTATCGGGTCGATTGGCTTCGTCCTTGTCGAACACCTTGGTCTCGCGACCCGCCTTCACGCTCACGCCGACGATCTGCGAGCTGAAGCGTCCGGCTGCCTGTGCCTTTGCGAACCGCTGCTGCGATCGCGCCGACCACTCATCCTGATCGAGCCGCGAAAGCCCAAACTTCGCGACCAGGTCTTCGGTGTGCCATCCGGAATGCTGGCCAGAGAAGGCGTCGTTCAAGCCGTCGCGCAGCATGCTGTCGTACATGACGGTGTCGCCCATGCGACTGCCCCAGCGTCCGTTCGGCAGGAGATAGGGGGCTTGGTCCATGTTCTCCAGACCACCGGCGACAACAAAATCTGCAAAGCCGAGCAGCACATCTTGGGCCGCGCTGGCGATTGCCTGCGCGCCGGAACCGCAGACGCGGTTGACGGTCAAGGCCGGTATAGAGGTCGGCAAGCCACCACCGATTGCGGACTGCCGGGCGGGGTTCATGCGATTGCCGGCCTGGATGACGTTGCCCATCACGACCGTGTCGACACTGGCACCTGGAAGTTTAGTGCGCCGTAGTACCTCTGCGATGACCGCGCCGCCAAGTTCCGTCGCCGAGACATTCTTTAGGGAGCCGTTGTAGGTACCGACGGCGGTGCGAACGGGACTGCAGATAACAACTTCTGGTGTGCTCATTCAATCTCCTTTTGGACGGTATTTGCAACTGTCACGCGGCTGCATCCTTTGGGTTGCTCAGCCTGCCGGTGCCACCGCGCGTTGAGGGTGCGCCGCCCGGCGAGGGCGAGCAGGCAGATCCACGGCGACCCAGATCGAGGCCACCGCTGGCTCAATTGACTCTTAGAGCCGCTCCAGAATTGTGGCGATCCCCTGGCCGCCGCCGATGCACTGAGTGGCCAGCCCGTAGCGGCGCCCTTCGCGCTGCAGGAGCGCACCAGCCTTGGCGGTAATGCGAGCGCCAGTTGCGCCGAGCGGATGGCCGATTGAGATGCCCCCTCCGTCAAGATTGGTGATTGCCTCGTAGAGGCCCAGGTCTCGCATGCAAGCCAGGGCCTGCGAGGCGAACGCCTCGTTGATTTCAACAATGCCGAGATCGTCGACGGTGAGGGAGGCCCTAGCGAGCGCCTTGCGTGTGGCAGGAATTGGCCCAATACCCATGACTTCCGGGTCGACGCCGGCCACGGCGAAGGAACGGATGCGCGCCGACGGTTTGAGGTTGTGCTTCTCGGCGAAGGCGTCGCTGGTCACAAACACGGCCACTGCGCCATCGGTCAATGGAGAGGAAGTTCCCGCAGTGACCGCACCGTCCGGACGGAAGGCGGGCTTCAGGCCTGCGAGCGCCTCCAGTGAGGTTCCCGGCCGAATGCAGCCATCCTCCACGACAGTCGTTCCCTCTGGTGTTTGAATGGCGATGATCTCGTCGCGCAGCCGACCATCCTGGCGAGCTGCCGTGGCCTTGGCGTGAGAGGAGACCGCGAAGGCCTCTTGAGCCTGGCGAGGCACACTCCAACGCGCGGCGACGTTCTCTGCCGTCTCCCCCATCGTGATGTAGGCCTTCGACGTGGCCTTGAGAGTCGGGTTGGGGGAGGGATTCAAGCCCCCTTGCGGCATTGTGGTCATGGACTCGACGCCAATGCACAGGAATGCGTCGCCCATGCCGGCTTCGATGTTGGCAGCGGCCGTGTGAATGGCTTGCATCGACGACCCACAGAACCGATTGACCGTTGTGCCGGCAACAGAGTGAGGCAGGCCGGAGAGTAAACCGACGATGCGTGCCATGTTGTTGCCCTGAGGGCCTTCCGGATATGCGCAACCCAGGATGACGTCCTCGATGAGGCCCGGATCAAGGTCCAGCCGCCCAAGAAGGCCGCGCACCACCTGCGCGGCAAGGTCGTCCGGACGAATGCTGGCCAAAGCCCCCTTCTTGGCGAAGTGGAACGGCGAGCGGGCATAGGCGGCGATGACTGCCTTCATGAGGTTCCTCGTTCGGTGACCGTAGTATGATAAATATCATAACAAAACTCGCCGAAGATTGATGTGTCGCCACTGGTGACGTGTCCCCAGCCGACGCAACACGGGCGATATAGTCCCGTAGCCAGAGATTTGCCAAAGCCATGAGATACGGACCAGAACACCGAGAGCAGACGCATGACAGCCTTATTCAGGCTGCTTCGGCCCTGGTGCGTCGAGACGGTCCCGACGGTGTCTCAGTCGTCGAACTGATGAAGAGTGTGGGGCTGACGCATGGGGGCTTCTACTACCACTTCTCCTCCAGAGAGGAGATGGTAGAGCGTGCCATCGAGCGCGCGTTCTCCAGCCACCAAAAGCGCCTGGAATCGATGAGTGAGGGCAAGCCGCCGCTGGAGGCCTTGCGCGAATACATCGAGAAATACCTGTCGCCGGCGCACAGGGATAACTTGGGCGTGAGTTGCCCGATTGCTACCCTGTCCGGGCATCTCTCGAAAGTGAATGCCGATGGTCGCAAGATCTTCGAGCGCGGTGCCGCTGGGCTGACGACTCAGGTGGCGGCGTTGTTGGCGGAGATTGGGCATGCTGATGCTGGCGCGCTGGCGGTGTCAATTGTCTCTGAGCTGTCAGGCGCGCTGAACCTCTCCAGAGTAGTCTCAGCTCGGACTCGCTCTGACGAGGTGCTGCGAATCAGCGCGCGATACATCCTTGCTCGCGTGAGCTCACCGCAGAAGTCGCCCTAGAGGTCTGGGTGCGGGTGCGGCGACGATCAAGGGGCTGACCCGGCGCCGCGAAGGGGATGTACGGTGGGCCAAATACAGTGCCTTCGGCGTTTCGCCGGTACCTTGGCGCAGCGCGCCATCGTCTATCCCAGAGCGAGGCTAGGCCCCGCCAACGTCATGGTGTAGTCATCGGGCAACGTTTCGGAGCGGGATCGGGCCGCGCCGCGGTGCGTCTACATGATGTTGATTTCCACCCAGAAGTGATCCACTGACCCACGCAAGAACCCTAACCTGCTGCTTTGAATGGCGGGGAGCAGTAGGAGTGATTGACGTGGCGACACTGAGTGTCATCAGGCGGTGGGCCCTGCGCGAGCAGCTGTCCATCCGCGAGATAGCCCGACGCACCGGGCTGTCTCGCAACACCATCAGAAGGTATCTTCGAGCCGGAACGGTCGAGCTCCGGTGCGGCAAGCGCATTAGCCCGAGCAAGCCCGCCCCGTACGCCGACAAGCTCTCGGGCTGGCTCAAGAGCGAGGCGACCAAGTCACGCAAGCAGCGACGCACGTTGAAGCAGATGCACGCCGACCCCGTCGTGCTCGGCTTCGACGGTTCCTACAACCGCGTGGCGGCCTTCCCGCGCCTGGACCGCGCATCGGCACGGGGCCGAGCAGACCACCGGCCGCGGCACCTTCGTGCCCCTGACCTTCGGCGCCGGCGAAGCGTTCCAGTTCGACTGGAGCGAGGACTGGGCCGTCATCGCCGACGAGCGCACCAAGCTGCAGGTCGCGCACTTCAAGCTCAGCCACAGCCGGGCGTTCCTGCTGCGTGCCTATCCGACCTTCTGCTCGGTCGAAGCAAAGCCAATCTATTCGCTCTACGACTTGTTCGTCAGTCCAGAGGTAAGGCGATCAGGTGTTGGTAAGGTTCTCCTGCAGGCTGCGGAGAAGCTTGCGGCCGCGACCGGCAAGGCAAGAATGGACCTCACTACTGCAAGAACCAACAAGCCGGCTCAGGCCGTATATGAGTCACTTGGTTGGGTCCGAGATGAAGTCTTCTACGCCTACAGCAAGACCGTCGGTGCCTAACGCTTTCTTCAAGCAGACCTGTCGACGGTAGGCTACTCAAGTCAAACGTTAGCCCTCTTTGCCTCGCCAAACCGTGCCTTTCATCTTCAGACTTTTAACAGTCGCCGCTGCCATGCTCTGCACTCTTGTCTGCGCGGTTCAACCAAGCTAACAACCCGGGGCAATAGGCTGCCGACTATTCGGAGTTCATCACGGGTCAACTGGCCGCTACGATCCCAAAGCCGAGAAGCGTGGTCTTAATTCGCGCTTGCATTGAGGGCAGCGTTTGAAGCAGCTGGCAAGAATAATCTGAGCCTCTTCATCTATCCCGGTGCCGACCACCGGCTCGGCGCAGGGGAAGTCTCGTATCGACCCGCATTCTTCTCTTCCCTGTCAAATCTCCTTCGCTAGAAGATGGCCAAGCTAGCGTGCGCAGGCATTGGCGCAGCGAGCTGTGGGGCCGAGCGAGCACGGACTAGTGCTCGAACTACGGCGCCCTAGGTGTGAAGAGTCAAGACGTTCTTGCGTGAAGTGGTGAGACGGGACATGGGCGGATGGCACCCGATGCCGTGATGCTCGCGGTGCCAGTTGTAGAAGTGAGTCCAGTAGGGCAATGCAGCGCG
>Ga0307508_10000893_pt1 | contig 34750 bp, 32 predicted proteins | sample 9_EM_MG_FD_203089 | JGI IMG/M metagenome (GOLD analysis project Ga0307508, IMG submission 203089) | Populus trichocarpa ectomycorrhiza microbial communities from riparian zone in the Pacific Northwest, United States - 9_EM | ecosystem: Host-associated > Plants > Roots > Unclassified | place...
CGACGCGCAGACGCGGCCCTACACCTTCAACATCCAGCCCTTCGTCGCCGACAAGAACACGGCGCAGCAGGGCTACATCACGTCCGAGCCCTACGCGATCCAGAAGGCCGGCGTGAAGGCCAACGTGCTGATGTTCAGTGACTTCGGCTACCCGGCGTACGCGACCATGATCTCGTGCATGGACAAGACCGTGAAGGAGCGCAAGACCGCACTCGCCGCCTTCGTGAAGGCCTCGGCCGAGGGCTGGAAGAGCTACCTCGCCAACCCGGCACCGGGCAACGCGCTGATCAAGAAGGACAACCCCGAGATGACCGACGACCAGCTCACCTACAGCGTCGCCAAGCTGAAGGAGTCCGGCATGATCTCGGGCGGCGACGCCGGCAAGCTCGGCATCGGCATCATGACGGATGCACGCGCCAAGGCGAGCTACGACTTCCTGGTGTCGGCCAAGCTGATCGACCCGGCGAAGGTGAAGCTGAGTGACACCTACACGACCGAGTTCATCAAGGACGTGAAGGTTCTGCCCTGACATGAAGCTCGTGGACTCGAACCTGTCCTCTGCGTATGACGGTCGGCGCGCCTGAGATGCTCGCACCGACCGCATCCCCCACCGCCGCCATTGAGGTGCTGTCGGCCGAGAAGACTTACCCCGATGGCACGCATGCGCTGCAACCGGTCGACCTGCGCATCGAAGAAGGCGAGTTCGTCACCTTGCTGGGGCCCTCGGGCTGCGGCAAGAGCACGCTGCTGAAGATGGTTGCCGGCCTGCTCGAGCCAAGCAACGGCCGGCTGCTGCTGTGGCGCAAGCCGGTCTCGCTGCTCGAGGCCTCGGCGCAGAAGCTCGCATTCGTGTTTCAGTCGCCGACGCTGATGCCGTGGGCCAGCGTCGAGACCAACGTGCGGCTGCCGCTGGACCTGGCCGGCGTACCGCGCCCGGAGGCCGATGCGCGCGTCGCCGATGCGCTGAAGCTGGTCGGGCTGGCTGGCTTCAAGTCCGCCCTGCCGCGCGCGCTGTCGGGCGGCATGCAGATGCGCGTGTCGATCGCGCGCAGCCTCGTCATCGAGCCGCATCTGCTGCTGATGGACGAGCCCTTCGGCGCGCTGGACGAGATCACGCGCCACAAGCTCGACGCCGAGTTGCTCGGGCTGTGGGCGGCGAAGAAGCTGACGGTGGTGTTCGTCACGCACTCGATCCACGAGGCCGTGTTCCTGTCGACGCGCGTCGTGATGATGGCGGCGCGGCCGGGCCGCGTCGTCGAGCAGTTCGAGATCGACGAGCCCTACCCGCGCAGCGCCGAGTTCATGGTCACGCCGCAGTTCAGCCGCTACGCCAAGCGGCTGCAGGACAGCCTGCTGCGCGCCAGCCATGGCGACACCGACACGAGTGCCGCATGAGCGCGCCGACCCTCCCGCTCATCCAGCAGCCGCGCGTGCAGCGCGTGCTCTACCCCGCGCTGGTGGCGGTGGTGCTGCTCGGCGCGTGGCAGGCGCTCGTGGTCGGCATGGAGCTGCCGCCCTACCTCGTGCCCTCGCCGTGGCTGATGCTGAAGACGCTCGTGACGGACTGGGCTCAGCTCGGCTCGGCCTTGCTCGTCACGCTCGAGATCACGCTGCTCGCGTTCGTCGCGGCCACGGTGGCCGGCGTGCTGATCTCGTTCCTGTTCGTGCAGAGCAAGCTGATCGAGACCGCGCTGTTCCCGTATGCCGTGCTGCTGCAGGTCACGCCTATCGTCGCGGTCGCGCCGCTGATCATCATCTGGGTCAAGAACCCGACGGCCTCGATGGTGATCTGCGCGTCGCTGGTCGCGCTGTTCCCGATCATCTCGAACACCACGCTGGGGCTGCGCAGCATCGACCCCGATCTGCAGAGCTACTTTCGCATGAACCGCGCGACGCGCTGGCAGACGCTGGTTCGGCTGCGCATCCCGAGTGCGCTGCCCTACTTTTTCGGCGGGCTGCGCATCTCCAGCGGCCTGGCGCTGATCGGCGCGGTCGTGGCCGAGTTCGTTGCCGGCACCGGCGGCAGCGGCGCGGGGCTCGCCTATCAGATTCTGCAGGCGGGCTTTCGACTCAACATCCCGCGCATGTTCGCGGCGCTGCTGCTGATCTCGCTGACCGGCGTCGCGCTGTTCGCAGCGATGGCCTGGCTGACACGGCGTGCGCTCGGTTCATGGCACGCGAGTGAAAGCTCGCACGACTGATGACGACGGCTCAGGCCGCCACTCGCACCTCCACCTTCACGATGAACACCGATCCCGCCCGCATCGCCCACCTGCCCGTCGACCTGCCCGCACTCGACTGGGTCACCGACCCAGCACGGGTGGCACGCCTGTCGCAAGACTTCGCCTGGTTCAGCCCGGTGCTGAAGCGCCAGCTGTCCGAGAAGTCGGCCGAGATCGCGGTGCGGCCGCGCACCGAGGCCGAGATCGCCGCGGTGGTCGGGGCCTGTGCCCGCGAGGCCATTCCGATCACCGTACGCGGCAGCGGCACCGGCAATTACGGTCAGGCCATCCCGCTGCACGGCGGCGTGATTCTCGACATGAGCGGCTACAACGGCTTCGGCTGGGTGCGTGGCGGCGTCGGCCGCGCGCAGGCCGGCATCCGCCTCGCCGACTTCGATCGCCAGGCGCGACCGCAGGGCTGGGAGCTGCGCTGGCTGCCATCGACCTTTCGCAGCGCCACACTGGGCGGCCTCTTCGGCGGCGGCTTCGGCGGCGCCGGCTCGATCACCTACGGCCCGATGGCAGCCGCCGGCAACGTGCTGGGCGTGCGCGTGATGACGGTGGAGCGCGAACCGAAGGTGATCGAACTGCGTGCGCCCGAGGCGATGCTGCTGCATCACGTGTACGGCACCAACGGGATCGTGCTCGAACTCGAGGTGGCGCTGGCGCCGGCGCTCGACTGGGTCGAGAGCATCGCGACGTTTACTGGCTTCGACGCCGCGCTCGAATTCTCGAGCGCACTGGCCAGCGCGCCCGGCCTCGTGAAGAAAGAGGTGTGCTTCCTCGGCGCGCCCTTGCCCGACTACATGACGACGCTCGCCGAGCACTTGCCCACCGGTTGCCACGCGGTGCTGATCGTGATGGCCGCGTCCTCGCAGGCCGGCATGGAAGACCTGCTGGCGGCGGCCGGCGGCCGCATCACCTACCGCAAGAGCGCGGCCGAGTCGGGCAACCGAACGCTGCTCGAATACACCTGGAACCACACGACGCTGGTGGCGATGAAGGTCGACCGCGGCCTCACCTACATCCAGAGCGGCTTCGAGCCGAGCCGGCATGTCGAGCAGGCCAAGGCGCTCGAGAAGGCCCTGGCCGGCGAGGTGCTGATGCACCTGGAGTTCCTGCGCACCAAAGACGGCGCGTTCAACTGCAGCGGATTGCAGCTGATTCGCTACACGAGCGACGAGCGGCTGAACGAGATCATGCAGATCCACCGCGATCACGGCGTGGCCATCAACAACCCGCACGTCTACATTCTCGAAGACGGCAAGCAAGGCCAGCTGAACCCGGCGGCGGTCGAGCTGAAACGGCGCTTCGACCCGCAAGGGCTGCTGAACCCGGGCAAGATGCGCAGCTGGACACCCGCCTCGGAGCCCTCGCCATTCGCCACTAATGCACACGACAATCCTCCCGCGGCGCGCATGAAGACCCTATGATTTCCGTCGCCATGGGCCGGACCGAGCTCCGCGCCGCGAAAGGACACCGGGGATGCGATTGCGTCATGGGTTGGCCAGCGATGCGGGCAGGTTACGCGACTGGCTGACGCATGAAGCCGCGCGCGCGGCGCACCGCTTGCTCCGCGGCATCGTCACGACACTCTTCATGGCAACGGCGCTCGGCGCCATGGCCCAGGCCGTTCCGCCGCCCGCGCCGGCCAGCGATGCCGCACTGAGCTTCAGCCCCGCAGAACGCGCCTGGCTCGCCGAGCATCCGCGCTTGCGCGTGTTCACGAAGACCGAGTGGGCGCCGATCGATCTCTACACCTATGAGGGCCAGTTCCGCGGCTTGTCGGGCGACTACCTCGCGCTGGTCGCACAGCGCCTCGGCGTCGCGCTCGAGTTCACGTCCGCGCCCACGCTGGCCGCGGCGCTCGACGCGCTGAAGAGAGGCGAGGCCGATGTCCTGCCCTCGGTCTCGCGCACGGTGCAGCGCGAAACCTTCATGGACTTCTCGCAGCCCTACCTCGATGTGCCCAATGTGTACGTGGCACGCCGCGGCGTGATCGGCGCGGGGCCGGACCAGCCCATGAGCGGGCTGCGCGTCGCCGTCGAGCAGGGCTACGCCGTTCAGGCGCTGATCCGCGAGCGGCACCCGAGCGCGCAGATCGTCGAGTTCGCAGAATCGGCGGCAGCGCTGCGCGGTGTGTCCGAAGGCAGCGCCGATGTCTATCTCGGCGCGCTGCCGACCACCTCGTTCCTGGTCGAGAAACTGCTGCTGACGAACCTCGAGGTGCGCGGCCCGTGGCACTCGGACCTGAGCGCGCTGCACTTCGGCCTGCGCAAGGGCGACGCCGTGCTCCAGAGTGTCGTCGACAAGGCGCTGGCCAGCATCACGCTCGCCGAACGCCAGGACATCCATCGGCGCTGGGCTCCGCTGCATGCGCTGCTCGCCGAGCCCTCGCCGCCGCTGCAGCTGTCGGCCGCCGAGCGGCAGCTGATGTCGACGCTGCCAGCGCTGCGCGTTGGCTACGAGGTCGACTACCGGCCCTACACGCTGCGGATGCCGGACGGCCAGCTCGCCGGCATGGCCAACGACTACCTGCAGCTGATCGTCGACAAGCTCGGCGTTCGGCCCGGCCTGGCGCAGGGCGGCACCTGGGCCGACATCTTCGGCCGCGCGCGCCGCGGCGAACTGGACTTGCTCGTGGCCGTCGCGGCCAACGAGGAACGCGAGCGCGAGTTCCTGTTCATCGGGCCGTGGATCAGCACGCCCAATGTGCTGATCACGCACCGCGATGCCGCGCCGGTCCTGAGCCTGACCCAGTTCACCGGCCGGCGCATCGCGGTGCTGCGCGATGGGCAGACGGCCTACCTGATGCGCAAGCTGCACCCCCATGTGCGGCTCGTCGATGTCGACCGGCGCGAGGACCTGCTCGCCGCAGTCGCCAATGGCCACGCGGACGGCGCCTTCGTCAACGCGTCGCTCGCCGCACCGGCGCTGGTGCAGGGGCTGGGCAGCACGCTGAAGATGGCGGCGTTCTTCCCGGAGCTGAACTCCGACCTGTACTTCGCGGTGCGCCGCGACCAGCCGGCGCTGGCCGCCGTGCTGCGCCGCGCACTGGCGTCGATCAGCGAACAGGAACGCGCGGCCATCACGGCGCGCTGGGCGGTGCTCCCGGGCACCGACGATGCAGGCGCCGAGACCCGCGCGAGCTTGCAGCGCCTGTTGCCGGTGCTCGCCGCCGTGCTGGTCGCACTGTTGGTCTCGTTGGGCTGGGGCCTGTGGCTCAAGCGCGAGGTCGCTCAGCGGCGCCGCACCGAGATCGAGCTGGCCCATGCACGCGACCGCGCAGAGGCGCTCGCGCGTGTGCGCCACGAGTTCCTCGCCGAGGCCAGCCACGAGATCCGCACGCCGGTGAACGCGGTGGTCGGCGCCCTCGACCAGCTGTCGCAGCAGCAACTGCCGGCGCACGGGCGCGAGCTCGCCGCGCTCGCGCAACACGCGGCGCAGACGCTGTCGGCCTACGTCAACAACCTGCTCGATCTCTCGAAGAGCGATGCCGGCGAGCTCAAGCTCGTCGTGCAGGCCGAGTCGCTGCAAGCGACCTTGCATTCGGCGGCCCAAGCCATCGCCCCGATCGCACGTGCGCGCAACATCGAGGTCGCGGTGAGCATCGACCCGGCGCTGGCGCCGCGCCACGAGATCGATGCCTTCCGCTTGCGGCAGATCGTGCTCAACCTGCTCTCGAATGCGGTCAAGTTCAGCAGCGAGAGTTCGACCGTGCAATTGCAGGTGGACGTGGTCGGCGACGACGGCGACTCGCAGCAGCTGCAGATCTGCGTGGCCGACCACGGCATCGGCATCTCGGCCGAGCGCTTGCCACTGCTGTTCACGCCCTACGCCCAGGCCGGCGACTCCGTCATGCATCGCAGCGGCAGCACCGGGCTGGGCCTGGCGCTGTGCAAGCGCCTCGTCGACGCGATGGGTGGGACGATCGCGATCGAATCGGTGCCTGGCATCGGCACGCGCGCGGTGGTGAGCCTCAGCGCCACGGCGCTGCGAGGTGCGGACGACGACGCGGCCACACTCGGCTGGGCGGGCGCTGCGGCGCCGGCGCTGCGCGTCCTGCTGGCGGACGACGACCGCGTGCAGCAAATCGTCTTGACCGCGCTGCTGGCCAACGCCGGCTGCACGGTCGACGTGGCAGACGACGGCTCTGCCGCAGCGGCGCTGTGGTTGCAGCACCGCCACCGCCTCGTCATCACCGACCTCAAGATGCCGATCATGGGCGGCATCGAACTCGCGCGCTGGCTGCGCGCGCAGCCTGGCGGCGCCGAGGTTCTCTTGATCGGCACCAGCGCCGACCTGGACGAGATCGAGCAGGCGCTCGCCGCGGGCATCGAGCGCCTGCTGTCAAAGCCAGTTCAGCAATCGCTGATCAACGCCGTGGTGCGTGAAGTGCAAACCATGAGTACAGCGCAGCGCGTGGGCATTTGATTTCACGCGCGCGACAATCCGTCCGATACTTGCGCCGCGACGCAGGCTTCCTGACGGACTCCCTTCCACGCGACGATGCGACTTGCCTTGTTCGACCTCGATCACACCTTGCTCAGCGCCGACAGCGATGTTCTGTGGTGCGATTTCCTGCTATGCGAGGGGCGGTTGGGCGCGATGTTCGCGGACCACTACAAAGACATGGCGCTGCGCTACGACGCCGGCACCGTCACACCGGTCGACTACTGCGATTTCTATGCGCGCACGCTGACGGGCTACGCGCCCGCGGAGCTGCTGCCGCTGCGCGAACGTTTCTTTCAGCAGTGGGTTCGCCCGCGCATCCCCGACGACGCCAGAACGCTGCTGCAGCGGCGCCGCGCCCTTGGCGAGACGCTGGTCCTGACCACGGCGACGAATCGGGTGGTCAGCGAAATGACGGCCGCCGACCTGGGCGTCGATCACTACCTCTGCACCGAGCTCGAGCTGGCCGAAGGCCGCTACACCGGCCGACCCGCGGGCGTGCTGAACATGCGTTCGGGCAAGATCGAACGTCTGCGCGACTGGCTTCGCGACACCGGCCACCCGGAGCAGCTGATCCGAGAGGCGAGCTTCTACACCGACTCGATCAACGACCTGGCCTTGCTCAGCGCAGTGCACCGGCCCATCGTCGTCGACCCGGACCCGCGCCTCGAATCCACGGCGCTTCGCAAAGGCTGGACGGTGCTGCGCTTGGATCGGCCGCCCAAGCCCATCCCCGAAGTGCCGCGCGAAAGCGTGCAGACCGTGATCCCGAAAGCGCTCCCCGCACGCGATCGGCGTGCGCGTCAGCGCTGACCGCCCCTCAGTTCGACGACCTGAACGCGGCGAACAGCCAGCCGAAACGATCGGCCAGACCGGGACGTGCAACTCGTTGGGGCGCGTCGTGCGCGGCACGCGCATCGCGCGGCGCCGATGGCGTGCGGTGCGGTGCCGGCACCGGCGCACGCGCGGATGCGGCGGCGAACCCTGCCGCCGCTTTCGCCGCGCCGTCGGCACGCGCCGGAGCCCGCCAGGCCGCGTGAACCCAGTCGATGATCGGCTGCCACTGCGCCAGATCGGTCTGGACCTTGGCGGCCGGCAGGTCGAACAGCGTCAGGCCCTGCTCGACACTGCGGACGTAGACCTGCGTTTCGCGCAGCGCGCCGAGGTAAGGCAGCTTGTGCTCCGCGGCCCAGGCCTCGAGCAGCGCGCCGGCGTTGGTTCGTGCATCGAGGCGCATGCCGACCAGCGCCACCTTGCAGCGCCCGCTCGCCACCTTCGGCAGCGTCATCAACTCGGCGTAGCACTCGAGCGCGGATTCGCGGTCGAACGCCGAGCTGCACACCGGCATCAGGATCGCGTCGGCGTTCATCACGACGCGGGCCAGGTCGAGGCCGCGCAGCCCGCCGGGCGTGTCCAGCACGATGTGGGTGATGCTGGGAGGCGGCCGCAACACGCTGCGGGTGTCGGCGGCCCAGCCGACGATGGCGGCGCTGCGTGCGAGCGGTTGCGCGGCGCGGCGGCGCAGCCAGGCCAGGGAGGACTGCTGCCGATCGACGTCGCCCAGCATCACCCGCCAGCCGCTGTGGGCGCAATGGCCGGCCAGGTGCGTGGCCAAGGTGCTCTTGCCGCTGCCGCCTTTGCGATTGATGACTGCGACAACGGGCATGAGCGGTCAGGAGCGGGTCACGTTGAAGGGCCGCTCCGATTACATCACTGAAGTCAGCCGGCAGCACAGCGCATTCGCGGCCCAGCGTGCATATTCACTCTTCTTGAAACGTCGCCTCGCGCTTCTTGCTGATCGAGGGCAGCATCACGATGATGACCATCAGCGCGGCCGCCGCGAGCAGCGCGGCCGACAGCGGGCGCGTGACGAACGCGCTCCAGTCGCCGCGCGACAGCAGCAGTGCGCGGCGCAGGTTCTCTTCCATCATCGGCCCGAGAATGAAGCCCAACAGCAGCGGCGCGCCCTCGCAGCTCAGCTTGTAGAACGCGTAGCCGATCAGCGCGAACAGTGCGGTCAGGAACACGTCGAAGGTGTTGTTGTTCAGCGTGTAGACGCCGATGCAGCAGAACAGCGTGATCGCCGGGAACAGGTACTTGTAGGGCACCGTCAGCAGCTTGATCCAGATGCCGATCAGCGGCAGGTTCAGGATCACCAGCATCGCGTTGCCGACCCACATCGAGGCGATCAGGCCCCAGAACAGCTGCGGGTTGCTGGTCATCACCTGCGGGCCGGGCTGGATGCCCTTGATCGTCATCGCGCCGACCATCAGCGCCATCACGGCGTTGGGCGGGATGCCCAGCGTCAGCATCGGGATGAACGAGGTCTGCGCGCCGGCGTTGTTGGCCGACTCGGGGCCCGCGACGCCGCGGATGTTGCCCTTGCCGAAGGGCACCTCGCCCGGACGCGCCTTCATCTTCTTCTCGACCGTGTACGCCGCGAACGAGGCCAGCAGCGCGCCGCCGCCCGGCAGCACGCCGAGGATCGAACCGAGCGCCGTACCGCGCACCACGGCCGGCCAGGCATCATGGAAATCCTGCCGGGTCGGCCACAGACCCTTCACGTGCTTCGTGAAAACCTCGCGGTGCTCGGCCGGCTGGCCCAGGTTGGCGATGATCTCGCCGAAGCCGAACACGCCCATCGCGATCACGACGAAGCCGATGCCGTCGGTCAGCTCGGGGATGTCGAAGCTGTAGCGCGCGGTGCCCGAGATCACGTCGGTGTTGATCTGGGCCAGCAGCAGGCCCAGGATGATCATCGCGATCGCCTTGATCAGCGAGCCCGAGGCCAGCACCACCGCGCCGATCAGGCCCAGCACCATCAGCGAGAAGTACTCGGCCGGGCCGAACTTGAACGCGAGCTCGGTCAGCGGCGGCGCGAACGCGGCGATGATGACCGTGCCGACACAGCCGGCGAAGAACGAGCCCAGCCCGGCGGCGGCGAGCGCCGCACCGGCGCGGCCCTTGCGCGCCATTGCGTAGCCGTCGATCGCGGTCACGACCGAGCTCGATTCGCCCGGCACGTTGATCAGGATCGCGGTGGTCGAGCCGCCGTACTGCGCGCCGTAGTAGATGCCGGCGAGCATGATCAGCGCCGGCGTCGCGTCGAGCGCGTAGATCGAGGGCAGCAGCATCGCGATCGTCGCGACCGGGCCGAGGCCGGGCAGCACGCCGATCAGCGTGCCGAGCACACAGCCGAAGAAAGCGTAGAGCAGGTTCTGCAGCGTGAAGGCGACGCCGAAGCCGACGGCGAGGTTGTTCAGAAGGTCCATGGTGGAGCGGTCTCGGTAGGCGGTTCGGTGCGGCTCAGCCGCCCATGAAGAAAGGCTTCAGCGGGATCGTCAGGTTCAAACCCCAGATGAAGATCACCCACGAGCCGGCGGTCAGCACGATGCTGTTGCCGATCACGCCCTTCCAGCTGAACTCGTCGCCGGCGAAGCTGACCATCACGATCAGCAGCGGGATGGTCACGAACATCCCGAGGCGCGGCAGCGCAAAACCGAACACGGCGATCGACACGACGATCACGAGCAGCGGCCGCCAGGCGATGTGGCCGATCGGGTCGCCGCCTTCGGTCTCGATCGTCAGCGACTTGAACAGCACGATGGCGCCGAGGATCGCCATCAGCACGCTCAGGATCAGCGGGAAGTAACCCGCCCCGGGCTTGGCCGAGCTGCCCATCGAATAGTTGGTCGCACCGACGGCGAAGACGACGCCGACGACGATGAACATCAACCCCGAAAAAAAATCACGTTGGCTCTTGATCTTCAAACTGTCTCCTGCTTCTCGAGCTGCGGCCGATTCTATGCAAGCGGATCCTCGAAATCAGCCCGCGGCGCAAATCGGCCCCGAGCTGCCGAATTGCGCAGACGGTCAGGGAATGACCATCATGCGGCCGTCCCCCAACAGGTGCGAGTGGCAGTCCTTCTGCTCGCGGTCGCACTTCTGCGTCCAGATCTTCACGATCTCGGGCTTCCAGGCCATGAAGTAGTCGCCGTGGCCGCTGTAGCCGGCCGGCTTGGTGGTGTCGTAGTTGTCGCTCGCCAGCCGCCAGTACTTCGGCTCATCCGCGACCTTCACCTGGTAGAGGACCTGGTACGCAATCTGCGGCAACGCCACCGGGTGCGTGGCCGGGCAGTTGCCGGTGTTGTTGGCCTTCACATTGACGGGGATCGTCATGTGGCTCTTGTGATCGGGTGAATCCAGGTTCACGCCGTCCCAGCATTGCGGGAAGTCGACGCTCATGATGAGCCATGAATCGCGGCCTGTGACGACGGGGCACTCTGTCGGAATGCTGCTGCTCCACGCGCTATTGCCATTGCCGCCGTCCCAGACGCACGAATAGGTCGCCGCGCTGCTGGGCGCGCTGGGGCTGCCTTTGGCGTCACCGGAGATCATGCGCAAGCCGAGGGGCACTTCACTGATGACTGCGGGCGGCAAGGCGTAGCCGGTCTTGTAGTAAAAGTTGGATTCGAACATCGGCGCCAACGGTGCGCCGGTGCGGGTGTCGATCATCGACGGCACCCAGTACGAGCTGCGGTTGATCGTGCCGCCGCGGCAGGTGCTGTTGCCGGTGGTCGACAGACTGGTTGCCGTCGAATACGCATCGATGCCGGTGTTGCCGAAGAAGGTATGCAGGTGGCTCTTGCCGGGCTGGCCCGGGTAGACGATCGGGTCGTCAAAGGCAAATCTGCTGACCTGGCAACCCGTGCGGAAGGCGCCGATGTCGGACGCGGGCGCGACCTCGTCGGTTGGCTTCAGCATGTCTTCCGACCAGCCGCCCTGCGGCCTCTGCAGCTTGCCGACATCCGGAGCCAAGCTGACATCGATGAGCACAGTCGAGCCCGCGGCGCTGCTGGCCGCTTCGCCGGACGAACCGCCGCTCCCGCCGCAGCCGGAAACCGAAATGGACGCGGCACCGGTAAGCGCCAGGCAGGTTAGCAACCTGTCCAGGGCGACAGTTCCAGCAGTCATTCGGATCCCCTCCCGGACAGAATCCACTGCCCTCATTGCGACGCCTGTTGCGGCGACGAGCTATCGAAAACCGGTCAAACGACTCTGTCGTGTGGCCGGTGTATACATCAACCCACGCTGCCGTGCAATTGTTGCTGTTGGTCTCGCCAGGCCCCGCACCAAGCCGCCCCACACCGAGGAACTCAAGTCTCCCACGCCGGCGTGGCGCGCAGCACCTCGTCGAGCGTGCTGACGCCCTCGGCGACCTTCATCGCGCCGGCCAGGCGCAAGGGCCGCATGCCGTCCATCAGCGCCTGCTTGCGCAGCTTGGCAGCGTCGAGCACGGGGTGGACGGTGTTGCGCGCCGCGTCGGTCACGGTCAGCAATTCGTACAGGCCGGCGCGGCCGCGGTAGCCGGTCATGCGGCATTCGAGGCAGCCGACCGGCTTGTACGGCTTGACGGCACCGCTCAAGCGCCAGGGCTTGACGACCTCATCGAGGTTCTCGCGCGTGAGGCCGTCGTCGGGCTGCTTGCAGCTGGGGCACAGCGTGCGCACCAGGCGCTGCGCGAGCACGCCGATCAGCGTCGAGCCGATCAGGTACGGCGGCACGCCCAGGTCGGCAAGCCGCGTCACGGCCGAGGCCGCGTCGTTGGTGTGCAGCGTGCTGAACACGAGGTGGCCGGTGAGCGCGGCCTGGATCGCCATCTCGGCGGTCTCGAGGTCGCGGATCTCGCCGACCATGATGATGTCCGGGTCCTGGCGCATCAGCGCGCGCAGGCCTTCGGCGAAGTTCAGGTCGATCAGCGGCTGCACCTGGGTCTGGTTCAGCGCCGGCTGGATCATTTCGATCGGATCTTCGATGGTGCAGACGTTGACCTCGTCGGTGGCCAGGCGCCGCAGCGTCGAGTACAGCGTCGTCGTCTTGCCCGAGCCGGTCGGCCCGGTCAGCAGGATGATGCCGTGCGGCTGCGTGATCAGCGACTCCCAGCGCTTGCCGTCGTGCGTGCCGAAGCCGAGCGCATCGATGGTCTTGGCCGTGGTATCGGGGTCGAAGATGCGCATCACGAGCTTCTCGCCGAACGCGGTCGGGATCGTCGACAGACGCATCTCGACCTCGTCGCCCTGCGGGTTGCGCGTCTTGATGCGGCCGTCGAGCGGGCGGCGCTTCTCGACCACGTCCATGCGGCCGAGCAGCTTGACGCGCGCGACCATCGCATTCATCACGCCGGGCGGCAGCTGGTAGACCGTGTGCATCACGCCGTCGATGCGAAAGCGGATCACGCTGCGCTCGCGGCGCGGCTCGAGGTGGATGTCGGAGGCGCGCTGGTCGAACGCGTACTGCCAGAGCCAGTCGACGACCTGCACCACGCCCTGGTCGTTGGCGTCGAGCTGCTTGTTGGTCTTGCCGAGCTCGACCAGCTGCTCGAAGCTCGCAAGCGCCGAGGTCTCGCCGTTCTTGATCGCATTGCGCACCGAGCGCGACAGCGAATAGAACTCGGTCGTGTAGCGCGCGAGCTCGAGCGGGCTCACGACCACGAGCTTGATCGACTTGCGCACATGCGCCTCGATCTCGGGCACCCAGCTCACGTCGAGCGGCTCGCAGGTGGCGATCGTGACCTCGTTCAGGCCGACGTTGAGCGGCAAGGCCTTGCGCCGCTCGGCATAGCTGATCGACATGATCTCGGCGACACGGCCGACGTCGACGCGCAACGGGTCGATGCGCAGGTACGGCAGGCCGCAGCGCGCCGCAAGCCACTCGGTCAGTGCCTCGACATCGAGCGGCTTGGCGCTGCCCTGGCGAACCAGGTCGGCCGCGGCCAGGCGCACCAGCGGGTGCTGCTTGCTGTGGCCGCCGGCGAAGCGGCGCGCCGTGCTGTCGGCGTCGGCCGCGCTGATCAGGCCGTCGTCGCGCAGCCAGTCGAGCAGCGGGCGCCAGTCGAGGCGGCCATGGCGCACGGCCTTGGGGGGAACGATGGCGGAGACAGCAGGTTTCATGAGGTCTGTCGGGTGGAATCGGAATCGGTCGGCGACGCATCGAGCAAGGCGGCGAGCGGCCGGATCATGCGCAGCCACTTCTTGGCTGGCAGCTTGAAGCGGCTCTCGATGTTATCCGCGCGAGCCGCCAGCGTGTCGCGTTCCGGCATGGGCGCGTTCTTCAGCGCGACGACGATGGTGTTGCCTTCGCGCGTGGGCCGCAGGCACCAGACCTGCTTGGCGCCGAAGGCCGCGGCGATGCGCTGCGCGCTGCGCTCGAAGCTCGCGTCGCGGCCGAACAGGTTCACCGTCATCACGCCGCCGTCGGCGAGCAGGCTGTGGCAGTCGACGTAGAACGCGGCGCTGTCGAGCACCGGCGAGGCGGCGTCGTGGTCGTAGAGGTCGACGCACAGCACGTCGGCCGACTGGGTGCGCGCGGGGTCGGCCGCGAAGCGCGCTGCGTCCATCTCGAGCACCTCGAAGCGTGCCGAGTCAGCGGGCAGGTGAAACCACAGCCGGCAGGCGTCGATCACGCTCGGGTTGAGCTCGACCGCGGTGCAGCGCATGCGCAGCGTGCTGTGGCAAAAGCGCGTGATCGCGGCGGCGCCCAGGCCGAGCTGCACCGCCTGGCCATGCGTGAGCTCGGCCTGCGGGCGCAGCAGCATCCAGACCATCATGCGCTGGATGTACTCGAGCTCCAGGGCAAGCGATTTGCGGATGCGCATCGCGCCCTGCACCCACGGCGTGCCCAGGTGCAGGTAGCGCACGCCGTCGGCCTCGGAGATGGTGGCGGGCGCAAGGTCGGGGTCGGTCTGTCGGCGGGTCGTGCTCATCTCATCTGTCGGCGTTCAGGCCACTCCATGTTCTTGCAGCGCGGCGCGCCAGGCGGCCAGCTTCTTCTCGAAGCTCCAGCTCGCATTCGCCGGGCTCGTCGACGGCAGCCGCAACACCGGCAGGCCGAGCGCGCGAGTGTGGCGCATCGCGCGCGCCGACTCGCCGCCGTTGTGCACGACGGCGCGCAAGCCCGGCGCGATGCGGGCCAGGCTCGCGAGGTCGTTCAGCTGCGCGTCGACGATTGCGCTGTCGAGGCTGCCTTCGCGCGAACAGCTCGCGTAGACGTCCCACAGCCCGAGGCCGTGGGCGCGCGCCGCGGCCAGGCGCTGCGGGTAGGCGGCGCTCATCAGGTCGACCTGCCATAGCGCGCCGAGGATGGCCCAGAAATGATTGCGCGGGTGGCCGTAGTACTGCTGCGCCCGCAGCGACGCGACGCCGGGGAAGCTGCCGAGCACGATCAGCCGCGTGTCCGCATCGACCACCGGGCCGAGGCCTTCGAGGATGGGGCTCATGCCAGCCCCGGCAATGCCGCGCGCGCGTTCGCCGACGTCAGCTCGGCCAACGCCGGCAATGACAGCCCGCGCAGCTCGGCCAGCGTCTGCGCGATGCGCGGCAGCTCGGCCGGCTCGTTGCGCGACCCTTGGCCCGCGGCGCGTTCGGCAGCGGTGCGGTAGAGCCAGTGCGGCGGGATGTCGGGCGCGTCGGTCTCGAGCACGATCGCCTCGGCCGGCAGCGTCTGCGCCAGGCGGCGGATCTGCAAGGCGCGCTCGAAGGTCATCGCGCCGCCGAAGCCGAGTTTGAAACCGAGTGCGACAAATGCGAGCGCCTGCTGCTCGCTGCCGTTGAAGGCATGCGCGATGCCGCCGCGCACTTTTTCGACGCGCAGGTGCTTCAGCAAGGTGTCGGCCGAGCGGCGCACATGCAGGATCACCGGCAGGTCGAAGCGCCGCGCCAGCTTCAGTTGCTCAACGTAGAACTGCGCCTGGCGCGCACGGTCGAGGCCGGGCACGAAATGGTCGAGGCCGATCTCGCCGACCGCGACCAGGCGCGGGTCGCCGCGGTGCTCGGCGAGCGCATCAGACAGCTGGCGCAGGTCGTCGTCGTTCGCCTGCCCGACGCACAGCGGGTGGATGCCCAGGGCATACGCGAAGCCGTGCGCGTGGGCCAGCGTGCGCACCGTGTCGAAGTTGGCCCGGGCCACCGCCGGCACCACGATCTGCGCCACGCCGGCGGCCCTGGCGCGGGCGACCACGGCGTCGCGGTCGGCATCGAACTCGGCGGCGTCGAGATGGCAATGGGTGTCTGTCCACATGGGAGGACGATGATGACTCAACACACGTTGTGACAGGAAATGCGCTGCGTGCTACCGTAGCAGCGCGATGAAGAAGGCCCCGCTTTACAGCCGCTCGCGCGCCCCCGCCCGTGCAGCCGATCCCAGCGCCGCCGCACCCGAAGCGGCGGCGGTGCCTGCCGCCGCGCGCACCGGCCGCTTCAAGGCCGCGCTGGTGCGCCACGAGCGCCGTCTCTGGGCCGCCGCGGTGCTGCTGCTCCTGGCCGCCGGCCTGGCGCTGACCACCAGCCACGTGCCGCGCGCCGTGCCGATGACGATCGAACAGATCGACGCCGCGATCCGCCAGTCGATCGACGACAAGCCCCTGCCCTCGCCGGTGACGCGCGCCTACGAAACCGTGCTGCCTTCGGTGGTGCGGATCGTCGGGCTGATGACCGAGGGCGACGACGGCAGCGACGAGGACGAAGACAGCAAGAAGGCCGACCCGAAGAAGTTCCACGGCCCGGTCGAACGCGGTGTGGGCACCGGCGTCGTCATCATCGACAACGGCACGATCCTGACCAGCCTGCACGTGGTCAACGGCGCCAAGCGCATCAAGGTCACGTTCATGGACGGCACCGAATCCGATGCGGTGGTCATCAACACGCAGCCGCAGAACGACCTCGCGGTGCTGCGCGCCAAGACCATCCCCGACGACCTCGAAGCGGCGACGATGCGCTCCACCGCCGACCTGTCGACCGGCGACCAGGTGATGGCGGTGGGCTTCCCGTTCGGCATCGGGCCGTCGGCCTCGAGCGGCATCGTCTCGGGCCTGAAGCGCGAGTTCCGCTCGCCCGAGGGGCAGCAGACGCTGACCAACCTGATCCAGTTCGACGCGGCCGCGAACCCCGGCAATTCGGGCGGCCCGCTGGTCACGATGGACGGCGAGGTGGTCGGCATCGTCACCGCGATCCTGAACCCGAGCCGGCAGCGCACCTTCATCGGCATCGGCTTTGCGGTGCCGATAGAGAATGCCGCATCCGCCGTCGGCATGCCGCCGTTCTGAACCCCGCCGCGACCTCCGACCCAGCCCAGCGAGAAGCCCGAATGGAAACCAGCAGCAGCGCCCACGCTTCCACGTTGATGGAAGAGATCCTGTACGAGGTCAAGCGCATCGTCGTCGGGCAGGATCAGTTCCTCGAGCGCGTGATGGTCGCGATGCTCGCGCAAGGGCATCTGCTGGTCGAGGGCGTGCCGGGTCTGGCAAAGACGCTGACGGTGAAGACGCTCGCCGCGACGCTGCGCGGCACGTTCAAGCGCATCCAGTTCACGCCCGACCTGGTGCCCGCCGACCTGGTCGGCACGCGCATCTTCAACCCGCGCACCGGCGAATTCTCGACCTCGCTCGGGCCGGTGTTCACGCACCTGCTGCTCGCCGACGAAATCAACCGCGCGCCGGCCAAGGTGCAGAGCGCGCTGCTCGAGGTGATGCAGGAGCGCCAGGTCACGATCGCCGGCGAAACCCACAAGGTGCCCGAGCCCTTCCTCGTGATGGCGACGCAGAACCCGATCGAGACCGAGGGCACCTACCCGCTGCCCGAGGCCCAGGTCGACCGCTTCATGATGAAGGTGCTGGTCGACTACCCGAGCGAAGAAGAAGAGTTCGTGATCGCGCAGCGCGTGACCGGGCCGGCCACCGTGGTGTCGGCGGTCGCGAGCATGGGCCAGCTCGCCGAGTTGCAGCAGGAGTGCCGCAAGGTCTACGTCGACCCGTCGCTGATGCAGTACGCCGTCAAGCTCGTCAGCGCGACGCGCCGGCCCGACCGCTACGGCCTCGCCGACCAGGCCAAGTACCTGACCTACGGCGCCAGCCCGCGCGCGACCATCGGCCTGATCGAAGGCGCCCGCGCCCTCGCCTTCATGCGCGGCCGCGGCTACGCGCTGCCCGAGGACATGACGGTGCTGGTCGGCGACGTGCTGCGGCACCGACTGGTACTGAGCTACGAGGCGCTCGCCGAAGGGCTGACCGCGGACGCGCTGGTGCAGCGCGTGATGAAGAAGATCCCGGTGCCCGACAAACCCTTGGCACCGCCGAACGCTTGAGCATGATGAACAGCGAGGCCTTGCTCAAGCGGCTCGAATGGACGGTCATCCGCCGTCTGGACGGCCTGTTGCAAGGCGACTACCGCACGCTGTGGCGCGGCGCCGGCCTCGACCTGGCCGACCTGCGCGAGTACCAGCACCATGACGACGTGCGCCACATCGACTGGAACGTCACCGCGCGCCTGCAGCAGCCGTATGTGCGCCAGTTCACCGAAGACCGCGAGCTCAGCGGCTGGTTCCTCGTCGACCTGAGCGCGAGCGTCGATTTCGGCTCGGATGCGCAGAGCAAACGCAGCGTCGCCGCCGAGTTCGTCGCGGTGCTCGCGCGGCTGCTCACGCGCCACGGCAACCGCGTCGGCGCGCTGCTGTACGGCAGCGAGGTCGACACCGTGATCCCGGCGCGCGGCGGCCGCACGCATGTGCTGGACCTGCTGCAGCGCATGAGCGCGCGGCCCGCGCAATCGGCGCCGGGTGCGACCAACCTGCGCGACCTGCTGCTCGCCGGCCAGCGCATCGTGAAGCGCCGCAGCAGCATCTTCGTGGTCTCCGACTTCATCAGCGCGCCGGGCTGGGAGGCCGCGCTGGCGCAGCTCGCGCGGCGCCACGAGGTCACCGCGGTGCGCCTGTTCGACCCCTTGGAAATGGACCTGCCCGACCTCGGCCTGCTGACGCTGCGCGATGCCGAGACCGGCGAGCAGCTGCTCGTCGACACGCACGACCGCGGCTTTCGCGAGCGCTTCAAGGCCGCGGCCGAACGGCGCGAGACCGCCCTGCTCGAAGGCCTGGCCCGCGCCGGCGTCGACACGCTGGAGCTCGCGACCGACGACGACCTGATGGACGCGATCCTGCGCTTCGCCGACCTGCGCAAGCAGCGCAGCCGGCTCGCCAACTGGAGCGGCAAGACGGGGCGCGCGGGCGCGTCCGCGCACCTTGTGGCCGCCGCGGGAGCCGCATGATGATGAAGAACCTGCCGATGACCTTCATCTGGCCCGACATGCTCTGGGGCCTGATCGCGTTGCCGCTGCTGATCCTGCTCTACGTGTGGCTGCAGCGCCGCCGCAAGAAGACGACGCTGCGCTACGCCAACCTCGGCCTGGTCCGCGAGGCGCTGGGCAAGAGCATCGCGTGGCGGCGTCATCTGCCGCCGGCGCTGCTGTGCGTCGCGCTCGCCGCGCTGCTGCTCGCCGCGGCGCGGCCGGCCGCGGTGATCACGCTGCCGTCGGCGCAAGAGACCATCGTGCTGGCGATGGATGTGTCCGGCAGCATGCGCGCGGCCGATGTGCTGCCCGACCGCATGACCGCCGCGAAAGAGGCCGCGAAGGCCTTCGTCGCCGAGCTGCCGCGCAGCGTGCGCATCGCCGTCGTGCAGTTCGCCGGCACCGCCGCGGTGGTGCAGGCGCCGACGCTGAGCCGCGACGATGTGGTCGCCGCGATCGAGCGCTTTCAGTTGCAGCGCGGCACCGCGATCGGCAGCGGCATCGTGCTCTCGCTCGCGACGCTGTTCCCCGACGCGGGCATCGACCTCTCGCAGATCACCGGCCAGCGCGAGATGCCGCCGGGCCCGAACGACAAGCCCAAGCCCGTGTTCACGCCGGTGCCGCCGGGCTCGTACGCGTCGGCCGCGATCATCCTGCTCACCGACGGCCAGCGCACCACCGGCCCCGACCCGCTCGATGCCGCGAAGATGGCGGCCGACCGCGGCGTGCGCGTCTACACCGTCGGCGTCGGCACCAAAGAAGGCGAGACGATCGGCTTCGAGGGCTGGTCGATGCGCGTGCGGCTCGATGAAGACACGCTCAAGAGCATCGCCAGCCTGACCCGCGCCGACTACTTCTATGCCGGCACCGCAGAGGACCTGAAGAAGGTCTACCAGGGCTTGTCCACCAAGCTGATCGTCGAGAAAAAAGAGACCGAGATCAGCGCGCTGTTCGCTGCGGTCGGCGCGATGCTCGTCGTGCTGGCGGCGGGCCTGAGCGTGTGGTGGTTCGGGCGGGTGGCGTAGGCGTCGTCGCCCTTCGCATTGCCGATGAAGGAGTCATCCCGCGGTTTTACCTTGATCGAAATCATGGTCGTCGTGGCGGTGATCGGGATACTCGCCACCCTCGCGATCCCGAGCATCCAGGATCGGCTCGTGCGCGAGCAGATCGTCGAGGCGATGAAGCTGGCCGACATCGCGAAGGCGCCGGTCTCGGCGTCCTGGGCGCTCGCCCATGCGCTGCCGTCGGACAACGCCGCGGCCGGGTTGCCGGTGCCCGACAAGATCGTCAGCAACTTCGTCACCTCGCTGTCGGTCGAGGGCGGCGCGATCCATGTGGTGTTCGGCAACCGCGCCAATGCGGCGATCCGGGGCAAGACGCTCACGCTGCGCCCGGCCGTCGTCGAAGATGCGCCGATCGTGCCGGTGGCCTGGGTCTGCGGCCATGCGAACGCGGTCGACAAGATGACCGCGAAAGGCACTGATCGCACCGACGTGGCGGCGAACTTCCTGCCGCTCAATTGCAGGGCAATGCCGTAGCACCATCGGTCACCTCGGCCGCCGCCTCTAGCCGAAGCGGCCTTGCAAAAACCAGCTCGGCGTCTGCGGCGCCACGGGCCGCCGCGCGCGGTAGACCCAGACCAGCGCGCCGCCCGGCTGCTGGGCAATGTAGTAATCGCGCTCGACGAGCCCGGCGTCCCACCAGCCGGTCTCGATGCGCTCGGGGCCGCTGAGCAGGCGCAGCGCCTGGCCGTCGAGCAGCGGGCCGGCGTCGCGCTCGGCCAGCGGCTCGGGCTGCTGCATCAGCCAGACCGGGCGCACCAGCAGGTCGGCGGGTGGAGCGCTGGCCCGCGCTGCGCGAACCGGGCGCATCTGCGCGTCGGCGGCGCGGCACACGGTCGCGCGTTCGGGCCGATGGTCTGATACAGGTGCGATGCGCATCACCTGTTCGGGGCCGAGCCGGGCCTGCAGGCGCTCGATCAGGCGCGTGAGGCCTTCGTGTTCCGACGCGGGCGTGGGGAAGAGCTCGGTGTTGGGCGGCGCACGCTGCACGATGTCTTCGGCATGCAGGCTGAGTTCGAGCGTGGGTGCGGGCAGTTGCAGCGGCGCGAGGCGCTCGCGCAGCAGCACCAGCAGATGGGCGTGGTCGCGTGAGGGTTCGGCCAGCGCGATCGCCAGCGTCGTGACGCCGGGGGTTGCGGCGTCGCGGCGCGAGCGCTGCTCGTGGTGCATCGCCAGCGTGAAGCGGCGCACGAAAGCATGCTGCGCCGACAGCCACGCCACCAGACGCGTGAGCAGCACCGCTGCGCCAACGAGCAGCTGCTCGCCGGTGTCGGCACGGGCGAAGAGCTCGAGGCAGGTGTCGAACGAAGGCGGCAGCGCGATCGGCTCGCGCGGGTCGGGGCGCTGGCCCATCGCGCGGTCGAACTCGCTCAGCACCTGTTCACCGAAGCGCCGCGCGAGGCCGGCACGCGGCACCTGCCCCAGATCGGCCAGCGTGCGCAAACCCATGCCTTGCAGCGCCTCCCAGTGCGCGCGGCCGGGGCCGAGCAGCCAGATCGGGGCTTGGGCCAAGGCGCGACGGGTGGCGTCCAGATCAGCGCAGTCGAGCTCGCGGTGCACGCGCGCCAGCAGCGCGGCGCCCAGCGGGGTGGCGGCGCTGACGGTGTGCAGGCGATGCCCGAGCGGCGCGAGCGCGGCGTGCAGGCGCTGCCGCAACGCGGGCAGGCCGCCGAAGTAACGCAGGCTCATCTGCACGTCGAGCAGCACGGTGTGCGGCGCGGCGTCTGCGGGGGCAGGCTCGATCACGACGCTGGGCGTGAAGGCCAGCGCCGTGTGCGCCACCGCGATCAGCGCCTGCGCATCGCGCGCCGGATCGGCCTGGCCGAGCGTGATCTGCGGCGCGATCGCGAGTGCGGTGGCGCGCTTCAGGCCGGGCTTGACGCCGAGCGCGCGCGCGGCCGCGTTCGCGCTGACGATGTGATGCGCATCGACGAGCGCCAGCGCGGATTCAGCCAGCTCGTTCAGCAGCGTCGCCGCGAAAGTCTCGAGCGACAGCAAGGGCAGATGCAGGGCGATCCAGAGCACGGCGTAAAGCAAGAACCCGCATCACGCGGCGAGGTTGACGAAGGTGGCGGCGTGCAGCTCGGCGACAGCCGCCACGCGCTCGCGTGCGGCCTCGCTCAATACCGGCGGCAGCTCGAGCTTGATCGGTGCTTCGAGCGGCGGACCGCGGCGCTTGAGCACGCGCACCGCCAGCACATCGGCGCCGCCGGCGCGCAAGGCCAGGCGCAGCGGCGCGGCGGTGGGGCGCTGCGCGGCACTCATCTCGCGCAGCACGAAGGCCGGGCCGTCATGTGCATGCGCGGCGAGTTGCAGGCGACGCAGCCGCTCTGCGCGAAGCCGCGGCGGCAGCCAGGCCAGCACGGCGCCGACATGGCCGCTCTTGAGCGCCTGCTCGAGCGCCCAGAGGCTGTCGCTGCCGGCAATCACACGGCTGCGGGTATTGATGATCAGCAGCTGCTCGACGTCGAAGCCGAGCGCGGCGAGCGCGAACGCCGACAGGTTGACCGGCGGATCGAACAGCATCACGAGCCGGCCGGCTTGCTGGGCGGCGACCAGGCTGCCGGCCAGCAAGCGGATCTCGCCGACGCCGGGGTGCGGCAGCAGCAGCTCGGTGAGCGCGCGGCGCGGCCAGCCGCGGCCGGGGAGCTGGGCATCGAGCGGCGCAAAGCCACTGGGCACGGCCGAGTCGGCATGGCGACCGAGCTGGTGGCCGAGCCAGAGCGCGGGGTGAAGGGATTCGGGACGCAGCACCTGCCGTGGCATCGCCAATGCGGCAGCGGCTGAAAGAGTGGCGGGCATGCGGTCCATTTGAATACTGTACGTTTATACAGTTATTGACGCAAGCTCTCGGCTTCTCGGTTGCCGACAAAAGGCAATATATCAGTTGCTTTTGTCAACTTGTTGCAGAAGAATCCACGCCATGACGGACCCCGCCCCCACCCGCGTCGAAGCAATCCGCCGCTTCAATCGCTTCTACACGCGCCGCATCGGCGCGCTGCACGAAGGCCTGCTGGCATCCAAGTTCACGCTCACCGAATCGCGGTTGCTGTGGGAGCTGGCGCACCGCGATCGGCTCACCGCCACCGAACTCGCGCGCGAGCTCGAGCTCGATGCCGGCTACCTGAGCCGGTTGCTGCGCAGCTTCAAGGAGCGCGGCCTGATCAAGACTGCCCGCGCGGTCGACGACGCGCGGCATCAGCACCTGAGCCTCACGGCCGCCGGCAAGCGCGCATTTGCGCCGATCAACACGCGCTCGCAAAGCGACGTGAGCGCCCTGCTCGCCACACTGGCCGAGGCGCAGCAACAGCAATTGCTGGCGTCGATGGCGACCCTCGAGCAACTGCTCGGCGAGCCCGCCGCGGTGCGCTCACCACGGCCGGTGCTGCTGCGCGCGCACCGCCCCGGCGACATCGGCTGGGTGATCGCGCGCCACGGCGTGCTTTACGCCGACGAGTACGGCTGGGATTCGAGCTTCGAGGCACTGGTCGCGCGCATCGCGGCCGATTTCATCGAGCGCTTCGATGCCAAGCGTGAAGCCTGCTGGATCGCCGAGCGCGACGGCGCGAACGTGGGCAGCGTCTTCCTCGTACAGGCCCGCGACGAAGCCACCCACGCCGTGATCGACGGCGTGGCCCAGCTGCGCATGCTGCTGGTCGAACCCACGGCGCGCGGCCTCGGGCTGGGCGAGCGGCTGGCCGACGAGTGCCAGCGCTTTGCGCGGCGCGCGGGCTACCGCAAGATCATGCTGTGGACCAACAGCCTCTTGCTGGCCGCCCGCAGCATCTACGCGAAGCAGGGCTACGTGCTCGTCGGCAGCGAACCGCACCACAGCTTCGGCCATGATCTGGTGGGCGAGATCTGGGAGCGGGCGCTGTGAGCGGATTGAGCCTCCCGCCCGCCGCGCCCTGCCCGTGCCAGTCGGGCGAGCACTACGAAGACTGCTGCGGCCGCTACCACGCCGGCCTGCTGCACCTGCAAGCCCCGACGGCCGAGGCGCTGATGCGATCGCGCTACAGCGCATTCGTGCTCGACCTGACCGACTACCTACTCGCGAGCTGGCATGCGAGCACGCGCCCGGCACGGCTCGAAGCAAACGAATCTGGCCTGAAATGGCTGGGGTTGGAGGTGCGGCGCCACACGGTCGTCGATGCCGACCACGCCACGGTCGAGTTCGTCGCCAGAAGCAAGTTCGCCGGCAGAGCCCAGCGGCTGCACGAGATCAGCCGCTTCGTGCGCGAGAACGGGCGCTGGTTCTACGTCGACGGCGACCTGAGCTGACGCTGCCGGCCAGCGCCGGGCCGCTCCCAAGCGGCCGGCGACCCGCTCGGCGGGTGGTGCCGGTACGCCGGCACCGGGTGCTCCATCAATTCAGGCGAACTCTTGACGCACGCCGGCCGACATCAGCCGGCGGATGATCCAGCCGAGCAGCAGGCAGCCCGCCAGCGTCATCAGCACGGCCATCACCCGCGCCGCGGTCACGAAGCCGCCAAACACGCTCATCGCCTTCTGCGGGATCGCGACGCTGCTGAGCGTGTTGTTGACCACCGACTGCACGACCTCTTGCTGCAGCCACAAGCCCAGCAGATTGGCGACGATGGCGACGATCAGCAGGCCGATGAAGGTGCGGCGCGCCCAGTCCAGGCGCAACAGCAGGCCGATGGCCGACGCGAGCGTGGCGAGCGACATCACCAGCCCGGTACCCACGACCCACGGCAGGTAGCCGATCAACAGACCGGTGAACAAGGGCAGCGGGTTGCGCTCGGAGGCGAGTTGCAGGCCCGGCATCAACGATGCGACGGCAGCGTTCTGCACCAGCGCCGAGACACTGGCCAGCGCGGCCAGGATGATGAACACCCAGGCCGTCGCGGTGACGAAAAGAGAACGGGCGCCCACGTTGTAGGTTTGCGGCATGTCGGTCCTTGCGCACGAAGCGGGTGGCTGTGCCCGCTCGGCAAATCAGCGGAGCCCGCGACCACGGGCCCGACGCATGCCGCAATTTTCGGCCGCAGTCGATGACAGGACATCCCTCGCTTGGGGGTCGCCCCCACATTCACAGGGCGGTTCGTGCGTTGTTTGCCACAGTCTTGTATCGAGAGTTATCCGAAACGCACGGAATAGATCGGCGGCAGGTGCGGTGCCACCGTCGACCAGCGGTCGCCGCCGTCGTCGCTCGCCCACAAGCCGCCGGTCGTGCTGCCCATCAGCAGGCGGTGCCCGGTCTCGTCCACCGCGAGGCCGTGGCGGTAGACCAGGTCGTAGCAGTTCTCGTGCGGCAGGCCGGTGCGCAAGGTCTCGAAGGTCTGGCCTCCGTCGCGCGTGCGGTTCACGACGAGCGCGCCGTCGACCGGCACGCGCTGCTGGTCGGCCACGCCGGGCACGAACCACGCGGTGTCGGCTTGCGCCGGATGCACGGCGACCGCGAAGCCGAAGTTGGCCAGCGGCACGTTGGTGACTTCGCGCCACGACACGGCGTTGTCGGTGGAGCGCCAGATGCCGTTGTGGTGCTGGCACCAGAGCACGTCGGGCTGCGCGGCGCAGCGCACGATGCGGTGTGGATCCTGCGTGTTCGGGTTCTCGGCCTGATCGGGCGGCATGTAGGCGGCGTGCATGCCGTCGGCCTGCAATTGCCAGCTCGCCCCGTCGTCGCGCGTCACCCAGGCGCCGCCGCAGCTGATGCCGACCAGCACCTCGGACGCGCGCGTCGGGTGCGGGCAGATCGAGTGGATGCCAGGCACGTCGTAGCCGCCGCCGAACCACTCGGCGCGGCCGGGCTGCATCCACAGCGGCTCGATGAGCTGCCACGACTCGGCGCCATCGACCGACCGGAACAAGCCGCCCGGCAAGGTGCCGGCCCAGATCGTGCCGCCCGCAGCTTCGAGCGACCAGATCTGCTGCAGCTTCCAGGCGACGCCCGCGACCGGTTCGCCCTCGGGCTGCGGCGGATAGGCCGGCGCCGGCAGTTCGTGCCAGCTCGCGCCTGCGTCGTCGGACGCATGCACCTTGACGCCGAAATGCCCGAGATTGAGCGCCGCGAGCATCCGCCCCGACGCTTGCGGCGGCAGCACCATCGACACGGGCTCACCGAGAAAGTGGACGCGTTCAACCGCCCAGCGACCGCGGTCGCGACGCATCTCGAACAAGCCTTTGCGGGTGGCGATCCAGGCGCGTTGTTCCATGAGCGATCTCCGGTTGGTTCAGCCGCCCGACAGGGCTTGCAGCACATACACCTCGCTGTCGGGCGTGAGCGCATCGTCCAGCTTGACGCGGTCCATGCAGCGCCGGCCGTCGATGAACGCGACCACGTTGCCGCGCATGTGGCCCTGCTCGTCCAGCACATAACCACGCAGCCGCGGGTTCAGTGCGAACGCCGCATCGAGCGCGGCGCGCAGCGTGGCGACCGGCGCGCTGAGCTCGGGCGTCTCGGTGAAACGCCGCAGCTGCTGAGTGAAAACGATGCGTGCCACGCGGGCCATGATGCCGCGCGGCTGCGTCACAATCAATTGCGAATTGACCCAAGATTGACGGAGACAAAAACATGAACGGTTTGATGATGCAGCAGCCGCTGCTGATCTCGTCGCTGCTGATCCACGCCGAGCGCCATCATGGCGACCAGGAAGTGGTGTCGCGCCGCGTCGAGGGCGACATCCACCGCACCACTTTTCGCGAGCTCGCGTCGCGCTCGCGCCGCATGGCCAAGGCCCTGGCGCAACTCGGCGTGAAGCCGGGCGATCGGGTCGGCACGCTGGCCTGGAACGGCTACCGCCACATGGAGCTGTACTACGCCGTCTCGGGCTCGGGCGCGGTGCTGCACACGCTGAACCCGCGCCTGCACCCGGACCATGTCGTCTACATCGCCGACCATGCCGAAGACCAGGTGCTGTTCTTCGACATGAGCTTCCTGCCGCTGATCGAAGCCGTGGCGTCGCGCGTCAAAACCATCAAGCACTTCGTCGCGATGACGGACCGCGCCCACATGCCCGCGAACAGCAAGGTGCCCAACCTGCTGTGCTTCGAAGACCTCGTCGATGCGCAGGACGACCGGTTCGAGTGGCCCAGCTTCGACGAGAACCTGGCCTCGTCGCTCTGCTACACCTCGGGCACGACCGGCAACCCCAAGGGCGTGCTCTACAGCCACCGCTCGACGGTGCTGCACACCTTCGCGATCGCGCTGCCCGACGCGCTCAACTGCTCCGCGCGCGACACCATCCTGCCGGTGGTGCCGATGTTCCACGTCAACGCCTGGGGCCTGCCGTACGCGGCCTGCATGATGGGCGCCAAGCTGGTGTTCCCCGGCCCGGGGCTGGACGGCAAATCGCTGCACGAGTTGTTCGAGACCGAGCGCGTGACGATGTCGGCCGGCGTGCCGACCGTGTGGCAAGGCCTGCTCGGTTATGTCGAAGCCAACGGCCTGAAGTTCTCGACGATGCGCCGCACCGTGATCGGCGGCTCGGCCTGCCCGCCGGCGATGATGAAGGCGTTCCAGGAGCGCTACGACGTGCAGGTCATCCACGCCTGGGGCATGACCGAGATGAGCCCGGTCGGCACCGCGGCGATCCTCAAATCAAAGCACCTCGATCTGCCGTCCGAGCAGCGCATGGCCGTGCAGGCGACGCAAGGCCGCGCGGTCTACGGCGTCGACATGAAGATCGTCGACGAGAACGGCAACGCGCTGCCGTGGGACGGCAAGCAGTCCGGCGAGCTGCTGGTGCGCGGGCCGTGGATCATCAGCGCGTACTTCAAGGGCGAAGGCGGCAATCCTTTGGTCGACGGCTGGTTCCCCACCGGCGACGTCGCCACCATTGACGCCGACGGCTACATGCACATCACCGACCGCAGCAAGGACGTGATCAAGTCCGGCGGCGAATGGATAGGCTCGATCGACCTCGAGAACATCGCGATGGCCAACCCCAAGGTCGCGATGGCCGCCTGCATCGCGGCCAAGCACGCGAAGTGGGACGAGCGGCCGCTGCTGATCGTCGTGAAGAAGCCCGGCGCCGAGCTCACGCGCGACGAGCTGCTCGCGTTCTTCGAGGGCCGCATCGCGAAGTGGTGGACACCGGACGACGTGATCTTCGTCGATGCGATCCCGCTCGGCGCCACCGGCAAGATGCTGAAGAACCGCTTGCGCGAGCAGTACGCCGACGCGCTGCTCCAGAAAGGCTGAGCCCGCTTGCATCCCGGCATCGTCTACGCCGCCCTCGCCTTCACGTGGTGGGGGCTGTTCCCGCTGTACTTCCGCATCGTCACGACGGTGGCACCCGGCGAGGTGTTGGCGCACCGCATCGTGTGGTGCCTGGTGCTGCTGCTCGGCGTGCTCGGCGCGCGCCGCCAATGGGGCTGGCTGGGCGCGGTACTGCGCCAACCCAAGGTGCTTGGCGCGTTTGCCGCCAGTGCGCTGCTGCTGTCGGCCAACTGGCTGACCTACATCTGGTCGATCCAGAACGGCCACGTGGTCGACGCCAGCCTGGGTTACTTCATCACGCCGCTGGTCAACGTGCTGCTCGGCTACAGCCTGCTGCACGAACGCCCGCGCCGCGCGCAATGGGCCGCGCTGACGCTGGCCTGCCTCGGTGTCGCGTGGCTGACGTGGCAGACCGGCCGGTTACCGTGGATCGCGCTGCTGCTCGCCGCGACCTTCGGCTGCTACGGCTTGCTGCGCAAGGTCGCCGTGCTCGGCGCGCTCGAAGGTCTGACGCTCGAAACGATGGTGCTGGCGCCGTTCGCGCTGATCGCGCTCGCGGTCTGGTCCGCACACGGGCAGGCGAGCTTCCCGGCGCCGGACCTGCGGACCAACCTGTGGCTGATCGCGCTCGGCCCGATCACCGCTGTTCCGTTGTTGTTGTTCGCAGCCGGCGCACGGCGTCTATCGATGACGACGCTCGGCCTGCTGCAGTACATCGGCCCGTCGATCCAGTTCGTGCTCGGCGTGTGGATCTTCCGCGAGCCGTTCACACCGGCCCGCTTGATCGGCTTCGGCCTGATCTGGTTCGCGCTCGCGATCTACAGCCTGGACGGCTGGCGCGTCGGGCGGCTCGCCTCAGCGGCCGCCTGACGCGCATCCATCAAGCCGCGATCGGCTCCGAGACCGAGCTGCGGATCAAGTGGTCGAAGGCCCCGAGCGCCGCCTTCGCGCCGTCGCCGGTCGCGATGATGATCTGCTTGAACGGCACCGTCGTCACGTCGCCCGCCGCGAACACGCCCGGCAGCGAGGTCTGACCGCGCGCATCGACGACGATCTCGCCATGGCGCGTCAGCTCCAGCGTGCCCTTGAGCCATTCGGAATTCGGCACCAGGCCGATCTGCACGAACACGCCTTCGAGCTCGACGTGCTTCGCGTCGCCGTTCGCCCGGTCGGTGTAGCTCAGGCCGTTGACCTTGCCATCGGCGCCGGTGATCTCGGTCGTCTGCGCCTGGGTGTGGATCACGACGTTGGGCAAGCTCTTCAGCTTGTTGATCAACACCGCGTCGGCACGCAGCTGATCGCCGAACTCGAGCAGCGTCACGTGGCCGACGATGCCGGCCAGGTCGATCGCCGCCTCGACACCCGAGTTGCCGCCGCCGATCACCGCGACGCGCTTGCCCTTGAACAGCGGGCCGTCGCAGTGCGGGCAGTAGGCCACGCCTTTGTTGCGGTACTCCTGCTCGCCCGGCACGTTGACCTCGCGCCAGCGCGCGCCCGTCGACAGGATCACGGTCTTGCTCTTCAGCGTCGCGCCGTTGGCGAGCTGCACGCCGATCAGGCCGTTCTTGTCAGCAGCCGGGATCAACTTCTCGGCGCGCTGCAGGTTCAGGATGTCGACGTCGTAGCGTTTCGCGTGCTGCTCCAGCGCCGCAGCGAACTTCGGGCCGTCGGTTTCGAGCACCGAGATGAAGTTCTCGATGCTCATCGTGTCCATCGTTTGCCCGCCGAAGCGCTCGGCGAGGATGCCGGTGCGGATGCCCTTGCGCGCCGCGTACACCGAGGCCGCCGCACCCGCGGGCCCGCCGCCGACGATCAGCACGTCGTACGCATCCTTCGCGTTGAGCTTGACGGCATCGCGCGCTGCAGCGCCGGTGTCGAGCTTCGCGACGATCTCTTCCACGTCCATGCGGCCTTGGCCGAAATGTTCGCCGTTCAGGAACACCATGGGCACGGCGAGGATCTGGCGGTCTTCCACTTCCTGCTGGTACAGCCCGCCGTCGATCACAACGCTCGTGATGCGCGGGTTCAACACCGCCATCAGGTTCAGCGCCTGCACCACGTCCGGGCAGTTGTGGCAGGTGAGTGACATGTAGGTCTCGAAGCGGAAGTCGCCCTCGAGGTTCTTGATCTGCTCGATGAGTTCGGCCTCGACCTTCGGCGGGTGGCCGCCGACTTGCAGCAGCGCCAGCACCAGCGAGGTGAACTCATGGCCCATCGGGATCGCCGCGAAACGAATGCGCGGCGCCTCGCCGATGCGGTTGAGCGCGAACGACGGCTTGCGGGCATCCGTGCCGTCGGTCTTCAAGGTGATCTTGTCGCTCAGCGAGACGATGTCCTGCAACAGGCCATGCATCTCCTGAGCGGCGGCGCTGTCGTCCAGCGACGCGGTGATTTCGAAAGGCAGCTTCACGCGCTCGAGGTAGGCCTTGAGCTGTGCCTTCAGGTTTGCATCCAACATCGTGAAGCTCCTTCTTTCTCTTCTTTCAGTACTGCTAAAAAACCAGCTTAGATCTTGCCGACGAGGTCGAGCGACGGGGTGATGGTCTTGGCGCCGTCGTTCCACTTGGCCGGGCAGACTTCACCCGGGTGGGCAGCCACGTATTGCGCTGCCTTGAGCTTGCGCAGCGTTTCCTTCACGTCGCGCGCGATGGCGTTGTCGTGCACTTCGGCGGTCTTGATCACGCCTTCCGGGTTGATCAGGAAAGTGCCGCGCAGTGCCCGGCCTTCTTCGGGGATGTAGACGTCGAACGCCTTCGTCAACGCGTGGGTCGAGTCGCCGATCAGCGGGAACTTGGCCTTGCCGACGGCCGGCGATGTCTCGTGCCACACCTTGTGCGCGAAGTGCGAGTCCGTCGTCACGATGTAGACCTCGGCCTCCAGCTTCTGAAACTCGGCGTAGTTGTCGGCCGCGTCTTCCACTTCGGTCGGGCAGTTGAACGTGAATGCCGCCGGCATGAAGATGAAGGCGGACCACTTACCCTTCAGGCTTTGCTCGGTGACTTCGATGAACTTGCCGTTCTTGAACGCCTGGACCTTGAATGGCTGGACTTGAGTGTTGATCAGGGACATGGGTACTTCCTTTGGAGTGGAGGGGTTGGGAACTGCATTCACGGGTTAATACTAAGCTATTAATCTGCGATTTTTGATTGTCTATGACTATTTATCGAATAGGTCTCGCCAAATCGGCCGTCATCGGCGTGGTTCAATCCCAGCCTTTTGACCCACCCACTCCGCCGTGACCTCCTCCTGCCCGGTTCTCACGCTGCTGCTCGCGGCCGCTGTGTCGCTGTCATCACCGCTCGCGCAAGCAGAGGAGGTGCGCCTCGAATCGCTGCCGACCTCGGGCACGCTCGGGTTCGAGCTCGTGCACCTGCCGGGCGGCGAGCGCATGGGGCTGATCGGCGGCTCGCTGCTGTTCGACATCGGCAGCGACTGGAGCATCGGCCCGGGCGTCTATGGCGCCGCCACCGGTCAGCGCGGCGGCCTGTTCGTCGGCGGCATCGAGCTGCAGCGGCGCTGGGGGCTGGGGCGTGGCCTCTCGCTCGCCACCGGCCTCTACGCCGGCGGCGGTGGCGGTGCGAGCGCCCCGGTCGGCGGCGGGCTGATGCTGCGGCCTGCGGTGACTGTGTTGAAGGACATCGGCCCCAGCCTGCAGCTCGGCCTGTCGTGGTCGTCGGTGAGGTTTCCGAGCGGCCAGATCCACAGCAACCAGCTCGGGCTGCTGCTGGGCTGGCGACAGGAGTTCCTGCACCTCGGTGGCGACGGCGCATTGCCGAGTTCGTCGTCTTCGTGGCCGGCCACCGGGCTGGGCTTCGAGCGGATGGCGGTCACCGTCGGGAGCTACCGGCTCGACGGCGCGAAGGCGCCGCGCATCGGCCTCATCGGCGCACGCGCCGAGCGGCGCTCGAGCGTCGACGGCTTCACCTGGGGCATGGAGGCGGCGGCCGCCGCGAAGGGCGACGCCGCGGGCTACATGGAGATCCTCGGCACCACGGCGCTGAGCGTCGCACCCGCCAGTTCGGCGCTGCCCTCGTGGCGCGTCGGCGCTCGCCTGAGCGCCGGTGTCGGCGGCGGCGGCGCGGTCCCGACCGGTGGCGGCCTGATCGGCAAGGGCCTGGGAACCATGGAATGGAGCCCCGCACGCGGCTGGACCGTCGGCGCGGACTACGGCCTCGTGCGTTCGCGCAGTGGCCTGCGCGCGCGCCAGACCGAGGTCTGGCTGGCCCTGGACCTCGAGCCGATATACGACGATGCGCGCATCGCGCCAGCCGGCCACGTCGTCCGCACCGAATGGGTCGGCGCCTGGCAGCACCACACCCGCATCGCGCGCAGCGACGGCACGCGCCAGCCGCTCGACACGATCGGCCTGAAGCTGAACCGCTACCTCGGCGAGCACGTCTACCTGACGGGCCAAGCCCACAGCGCGTTCGCCGGCGGCGCGGGCGCGTATTCGGTCGGCCTGGTCGGGCTGGGGCTGAGCGCACAACCGGCCGACTCGCTGCGGATCGGCGCCGAGGCGCTGGTCGGCGCGGCCGGCGGAGGCGGTGTGACGACGGCCGGCGGCGCCATCACCCAGGGCATGGCCTGGGCAGCCTGGCAGGCCGGCAGTGCCAGCGAGATGCGCCTGGGTCTCGGCGCCGCGCGCCCGTTGCACAACGACGGCCGTCTCGGGCCGGTCGTCGAGCTGGCGTGGAGCCGCGCGTTCGGAATGGCAGGTCGCTGACGCGATACCTGTTTCGCGGCTACTTCAGGTCGCCTGCAAGACTCGCCAGCGTCTCCGCCCCGATCAGCCCATGCGCTGGGTAGTTGGTGTGGTCGCAGCCCAGCTTCACGCTCGCGCCGGCGCGCACCGCGTCGCGCATGGTCTTGTCGAACTCGAAGCGAACGAAGTGAACGGCCGAGGTCTTCTCGGCGTTCTCGCGGTCGAGGTCTTCATCGGCGATCGCGTAGACGCGCGCATGGCCTTCGACCTCGACGAACAGCCGGTCCTCGACGCCGATCAGCCGCGCCAGCTCGCGCTTGCGTTCGTGCACGTCGGGGTACTCGATCAGCACCGTCGCCTTCCAGTTCGTGCCGTCGGGCACGAGCGGCGCGTAGGCCTCGATCTCGGCGTTGATGCCGTCCTCGTCGAAGATCTTCTCGATGTGCAGCATCTCCTGGATCTGGCGCCGAATCGTGCGCTCGTCCTCGAACTGCACGCTGATGTGCTCGCCCAGGTGCACGGTGCGCAGCTTGCGGTGCGCGATGAATTCGGCCTTCGCGCTCTTGCGGATCTTCGCGTAGGCCTCGAGCGTCATGAGGCTGTCTTTGGTGATGGTCATGGTCGTCATTCCAAGCCGTAGGCAATGCGCACGAGGCTGAGCGGATGCGCGAGCTTCGCCGCCGGCAGCGCCGCCTGTTCCATGCCCTGCGCGATGTGGTGGCCGGCCAGCGCGCAGTCGGAGCTGATGTAGTCCGGCTCGTCCTTGCCCATGGCCTTGAACACCGGCTTGCCGATCTTCATCGCGTTCGCATGGAACGCCGTCTTCACGCCATAGGTGCCGGCATGGCCCGAGCAGCGCTCCACCGTGTTGAGCTGCACAGTCACCGTCTGGTTGATCAGCTTGAAGACCTCCTCGGTCTTCTTGCCGATCTTCTGCACCCGGCCGTGGCACGGGATGTGGTAGCTCACCTTGCCGAGCGCGGCCTTGAAGTCGAGCTTGAGCAGGCCGTCCTTGTGGCGCGCCATCAGGTATTCGAAGGGGTCGAACATCGCTTCCTGCACCAGCGTCACGCCGGCGTCGTCGGGGAACAGCAGCGGCAGCTCCTGCTTGAACATCAGCGTGCACGATGGGATCGCCGCGATGATCGCGTAGCCCTCGCGCGCATACCGCGCGAGCACCGGGATGTTCGCGTCCTTGTGCCTGGCCACGCCCTCGAGGTCGCCGAGTTCGAACTTGGGCATGCCGCAGCAGCTCTCCTTCTCGACCACGGTGTACGCGATGCCGTTGTGCTTGAGCAGCTTGATCAGATCGAAGCCGATGCCGGGCTCGTTGTAGTTGACGTAGCAGGTCGAGAAGATCACGACCTTGCCCGGCGTGCGCTCGCCGTTCACCACCGGCGTGGCGGCGCTGTCCTTTTGAGCGCCCCAACGAAACCGCTGCGACGCAAGCTCCGGTAGCCAGGCGTCGGGGTGCACATGCAGCGTCTTGTCCAGCAGCTTGCGCACGGGCTTGGTCTTGTTCATCGCGTTGACGACCTGCACGACGACCGGGATGCCGGCGAACTGGCCGTGCGTGTCGGTCGAGGCGAGCAGCTTCTCGCCCGCGGCGACCTCGCCGTTCTTGAACTTGATCGCCTTCGCCCGGAGCATCGTGTGCGGGAAGTCGACGTTCCACGGGTGCGGCGGCACGTACGGGCACTTTGTCATGTAGCAGAGGTCGCACAGATAGCACTGGTCGACGACGCTCCAGAAGTCCGATCGAGCGACCGCATGAACCTCGCCGTCGGCCGTGGCATCGATCAGGTCGAACAGCGTCGGGAACGACTGGCACAGGCTCACGCAGCGCCGGCAGCCGTGACAGATGTCGAAGATGCGCGCCATCTCGGTTTCGCACGCGCCCTGGTCGTAGAACGCCGGGTTCTTCCAGTCCACCGCGTGGCGCGTGGGGGCTTCGAGGTTGCCTTCGCGATTGCTCATCGAATGGTCTTTCGGCAATGAACAAGGGGCACGAAGCC
>Ga0307508_10000894_pt1 | contig 34741 bp, 21 predicted proteins | sample 9_EM_MG_FD_203089 | JGI IMG/M metagenome (GOLD analysis project Ga0307508, IMG submission 203089) | Populus trichocarpa ectomycorrhiza microbial communities from riparian zone in the Pacific Northwest, United States - 9_EM | ecosystem: Host-associated > Plants > Roots > Unclassified | place...
GGATAATCCGCCCTACCTCGTCGCTGTCGGTTACAGGCGGAGACCCGTCCTGCGGGGGAACCGTTCGGTACACGGCTACAGTTTTTATGAAAACGCTCTAAGGAGTGTATTCACAGTCCGAGACATGTAGCTGCGGGCGTCTCGCCTGCAGGTTTTCGTGAGCGCCGGACCTACAGGCCAGCGGCCCGTAGCTACTTCCGATTACAGGCTGAACTAATTAAACGAGCGGCATAATCCCGACGACGAATCCCACCACCGCGCCGTACGCGACGTGACCGGCGAAGTGGCTCAGTCCGACCAGCAGATCCGCCTCCTTGAACTCGGCGAGGGGATGTTGATCTGATACGACCCAGACTAGCATCAGGCTCACCAGCAGGCCGTGACCGATACCGACTCCCAATCCAACCATCAGCGACTGTGGCAGGTGGGTATAGCCAAGCGTCACCATGAGGAGAGTGTAAACCAGTCCGAAACCGATGGCCGCAATCGCGTGCACAATAAAACCGACGCGGTAGGCATTGTCGCGGGACTTCGTGATCAGGCTTCCGAGGGCGAGAATCATATCGCCCTTCACCGGTCCCGCTCGCGAAATCAACCACATCGCCATCTGCATCGCCAGGCCGCCAAGCACTCCCGCCAACAGCGAGGTGCTGAGATATTTCACGAGGAACATTGTCGTCATGACAAACTCCGGTTTTGGGTTTCGCCGTCTGTTCCGCGCCTGGCGGCCAATCAGCGGCTGTTAATGAAAGTGTAATGCAGAACAAAGGAAACTCCACCCGATTTTCCGGGGAAACTGCATGATTAAATCTGGCATTAAATCCGCTGCTGCGGGAAATTGCCGCCAACCAGATGAACCCGATCGCCATCCTCGCACCGCTGTTTCTGCTGTTCGAGCTTTGGCAGCTGTTTCTCAGCGAGCGTTACATGGGAATCAGGCAGATCCGCACTAATACGGATCCGCGCGAGCTGCCAATGGCCGGTTGGGTTTCTGCACTTTGGCTCGGCGGTCTGGCGCTCTATTTTCTCTGGATGGTATTGCTTCTATTTCATCCGATTGGCCGCGCGCAAGGACTGGTGCTACTTGCAACCACCGCCGTCGGCTATTCGTTGCGCGGTTCGTGCGGTTTGAAATGGGTCCTCGTAGTACTGACCTTTGAAGGCTCCATTCGTGTGGGCATGCTGCTATCACTGCTGCTCACCTCCTGGCGACACTTGGCCAACTAGGTCTCAGCGCGTCCGGGCTCCGGAACCCGATTGCGCAAAAAATTCCTGCGCTGCCGTCAAAAATTTTCCGTACTGGCTATAATCGCCGGCCCACGAATTTGGCACACAGATGCGCTTGATTACACCTTTCCCCACCTTATCTGCCGCCTCACGGTCCGGGGTTAGCTCGAGGGTAAACTTCGGATCGAGGGTGTGAACGACGTAATGCCGTTCCGCCCCGCGGTGTCCCCGATCGATCCTCACAAAATGTGAAAAATTCATGCCGGTGAAGCGAACATAGTCCGGCCCAAAGAGAGGGCACAATCCAATTCTCCGCGCGCCAGCCGCTGGTTTAGCCTTGAGAAAACCACCGGACGCCGTGAGAAGAATCTCGCGCGCGAATCGCCTATGAATCTCGAAACCGCCCCCCGTCTTCCGAAGTGGATTTTTTTCGCGATAGATGCCGGCCTGTTGACCACGGCATTTATCATTATTTTCTTTAACGATAAAAACCCGTACGCACCGGTCCCACTGATCTGTGCGGTGCTCTGCGTAATGCTGGCAGCCGTCGTCGGCCTGGTACCCTTCCTCGTCGATTACGCAGCGGACTCCGCAGAATACGTGCAAAAAGAACGTGTGCGCGCCGACGAACAGGTGCAGCGCCTCCACACCGCGGGCGAAAGCCTCGCACGAGCCGCGGCTCAAATCAAAGCCGTCGAGGAAGCCGTGCACAAGACGGCACACACCGCGGAAAATCTCCCTTACCGCATGCAGGAAAAACTCGCGGAGTTTAACGCGGCCCTCGCACAAAAAGAAGAAGGCGACCAGGAATCGCTCGAGCAGGAACTGGCCGATCTCCGCGCAGCAAACAGTGAGCAACTGCGTGCGGTCGCTGACAAAATCCAAAAAGCAGCCGCTGATTGGGCGACCCTCGAGGCCGCCACGCGCAAACAGTTTACCGCCGCGGAAGCCTCGCTGGCGAAAATCCAGAATGCCGCCACCGACACGGCCGCAAAATTTGAGGCCCGGTTATCCGCCGCACTCGCGGCCCTCGACGGAAAACTGGCCCGCGTCGAAAGCGCACCCGCCACCGTACCAGCACCGGCCACTCCAGCGCATCCGGCGGCCGTCCCAACAGCTTCCTCCGCTCCGGAATCTATTCCCGCTTCCCCTGCTCCGGTGGAAACGTCCAAACCCAAAACCGCGGCCGAGCCTTCGCTCTTTGTTGAATCCGTCGCGGTAATCGACTCAACCACTCCGTCAGAAAATCCAGTGGCGTTGCCCGACGAGGCCAAAGCCAAAAAGCCCCGACTGCCACGCAAGTCGAAGCCCGAAGAAACGCTGGCCGCAATGTCTGAACCGTCCACCAGCCTCGATGAAGGCGCCCAATCCGAAACCTTCATCGGAAGCAATGGCTCCCATACGAACGAAGTGTCCGCATCCGCGCGTTCAGAAAATTTCCGCACCGAGTCCTCCGAATCAGCCGCCTCCTCCGACGGCGCCACCCGCCTGCTGGCGACGGCCTACATCGGGATTGGCAACAAACTTTTCATCCGCGGCGAGGGTCCGGGACTCAGCTGGGAAAAAGGCGTGCCGATGCAATTTGTCTCGATCGGCAAATGGGGCTGGGCGACGAACGATGCCACCGGACCCGTCCGCTGCGAACTCTACAAGAATGACGAAACCGCCGCGTTGACCGGCGAAGTCATCCTCGACCCCGGCAAACACGTCGAAATCACCGCGCTGTTTTAGTGCACTATGTTGCTTCCGTGATCGTCGTCCCAACGGCATGGATAGGTAGGGCGGATTATCCCTAATCCGCCGTCAGGGCTATCGCACGCGGAAAGGGGCACTCGTGCGTCCCCTTGCGCGTTAATCCGCCGTGATCGAGCCGTGCTTATCGCGCGGCGGATTAAGGATAATCCGCCCTACCAATGTTGCTTTATTTTCCGGCTACAGTTAGGGTCAAAACGCATCAATAATGCGGCGGCCGTTCTTCCGTGGCATCACGCGTATCGGAACTTCCACCCGCTGATTGCGCTCGCAGCAAGGCGATCTCCTTTCGCAATTTTGCGATCGTCTCGCCCAGGTCCAACATCGCCTTGTCCTGCTCGACGATATGTCGCTGCAGATGCGCATAGCGCTCCTCCAGCCGGGTCAATCGTTCGGTGTCACTCATGTCCGCATTGCAAAGGAACATGCCCGTTGACGCCAAGTTAATCTTTAATTCCTTCCCGACCTTTGCGACGGTCATTCACGAACATGAAATTGCGTCCGCTGATCAACCTTATCGTCTGGGTGCTTTTCAGCCTCTGCGTGGCGGGGTGCTCGGCCCCTTCAGCGCACGTGGCCCGCGCAAACGGCCCGTTGATCCTCATTTCCATCGATGGTTTCCGCTGGGATTATCTCGAAAAATTCCCTGCGCCCACCCTTCGGTCACTCGCGAACTCCGGAGTGCATATGCCGCGGATGATCCCGTGTTTTCCTTCGAAAACGTTTCCCAATCATTACACGCTCGTGACCGGGTTGCGGCCGGAACATCACGGCATCGTTTCAAATTATTTTTTCGATCCCACTCTGAACGAATCGTTCAACAAGGGCCGTCTGGCCGACAATGTGGACCCGCGGTGGTGGTCGGAGGGCGAGCCAGTCTGGATCACGGCTGAAAAGCAAAATCTGCGCACTGCCTGCTTCTATTGGCCGGGTTCACAAGCGACCGTGCAGGGCCGTCAGGCGAGCTACCATAAGCCTTATCAGGGCAACATCGTCTCGAACGACAACGTCGACGACGTGCTCAAGCACCTCGATCAGCCCGCCGAATCACGCCCCAAGTTCTTTGCCCTCTATTTCGATATCCTCGACCGCAAAGGCCATAAGTTCGGTCCCGACGCCCAGGAAACCGGCGAAGCTGTTCTGGAAGCAGATTCCGCGATCGCACGCCTCCTCGAAGGTCTCGAAAAGCGCGGGCTGCGTAACTCCGCCAATCTCGTCATCGTTTCCGATCATGGGATGACCCCGATTTCCACCGAGCGCGTGATTTTCCTCGAAGATTTGATGTCGGTATCGGACGTGCAGGTCGAATCCTACGGACCAAATGGCGGGGTGCGGCCAAAAACCGGAATGAGTGCGGCGGACCTTGTAGTGCAGATTCGCGCGAAACATATTCCCCACCTGCAGGTTTACCTCCGTGAAGAAGTGCCGGAGCACCTGCACTACCGCGCCAATCCGCGCATCCCGCCGGTCGTGTTGGTGGCCGACGAAGGCTGGAATATCGAAACGAAACTCGGCTGGCCAAAACTCGCGCCCAACTATGACCGGGGCTCACATGGCTGGGATCCAGCGCTGCCGAGCATGGGCGCGCTCTTCATCGCCAATGGTCCCGCATTCAAAAAGCACGTCACCATTTCCAACATGGAAAATGTGCACGTCTACAACCTGCTCTGCGCCGTTCTCGGTCTCACGCCCACCCGGAACGATGGCGACCAGCGGCTGGTGAAAGCCGCCCTTATTCCGTAGTGATCGGCGGCATGGTGATGCCGAGTTTGGCGAGTTGGGGTTTCAATACCTTCTCGATGCAGTCAGGGCACACGCCGTGGCTGAAATTCGTTCCGGTGCGCGTGTTGATATATTCTTCGATCTGCTGCCAGTAATTGTGGTCATCGCGGACTTTTTTGCAGTAGCCGCAAATCGGAAGGAAGGATTCGAGCTGACGAACCTCGGTGGTAAAACCCAGGATCCGCTCCGCGACCCGCAAGCGCATCCAAAGCGCGTTGGCGTCGATCGGCTTGGCCAAAAAATCATCCACGCCGGCGTCGGTGGCTTCGTGGAGGTTTTTGTCACTGGCAGCCATCTGGGTGAGCAGGATGAAATAGACGTAGTCGCCCTCCTTTTTTCGGATGCGACGGCATAGATCAAGTCCGTCGAGTCGCGGCATTTGCCAGTCACTCACGACGGTTCGCACCGATTCAGTTTGCAGGATTTCCCAAGCTGCCTGGCCATCGAAAGCGATCAACGGCTCATGACCCAGTTTGATGAGCGCCGCCTCTAGAACGCGGCTGGCAATCATGTCGTCTTCGGCAATGAGTACTTTCATGGAGTTGGGGGATGAATCTGCTGCAATGCGCTTCTGACGCGCTCCCATTCTTCGTCAAGCCTTGTAAGCATCTCGGATACTTCCGGCCAGGCGCCGCGTTCCACCGACTGCTCCACCGCCGACGCGGCCGCCTGCATTTTCTCGCCACCGAGGCTCGCCACACTGCCCGCCAGACGGTGAGCCAGTTTCGCCGTGTCCTGTTGCTGGTGGCGGTTCACCATGCCCCGCAGCGTTGCGAGCGTGTCTGGCGTTTCCTTTAAAAAAATCTCCGCCACATCCTCAAGCAAGGTCGCGTGTTTGCGGCCGGGCAACTGGCGCAACCGCTCGATCTGCTCCGGACGTAAAGCGTCATCGACCATAAACGGCGCGTCTCCCGCGCTGGCGTCCGCCCCGATCAGGCCACAGCGCGTCAGCGCCTGTTCGAGTTCATCCATCCGGAGTGGCTTGGCGAGGTAGTCGTTCATTCCAACCTCAATGCACTTCACCCGGTCACTGGGCATGGCAAACGCCGTCAGAGCAATGATCGGAATCCTGGTATCGCAGCCTTTCACCGCACCGGCACGGATGTGCCGGGTTGCCGTATAGCCATCCATTTCAGGCATCTGACAATCCATCAAAACGGCGTCGTAAGTATGGAGCGCCAGCAGCCCAAGAGATTCATTACCATTAAAGGCGAAATCCGCGGAATGGCCCATTTTTTCCAGGAATCCACGCACCACCATTTGATTCGTGTGATTGTCCTCGGCCACGAGGAAACGCAGCTTGCGGTGCACCGCGTCGGGTGCCGGTGTGGAAGCAACCGCTTTTATCGGCACGACTGGTCGTGAAGCCTTGGGCAGCGACAGTTGGAACCAGAAGGTGGAACCTTTGCCTTCTTCACTGGCGACACCGATCTCTCCTCCCATCAGTTCGATCAATTGCCGGGAAATCGCGAGCCCCAAGCCGGTGCCGCCAAACTTGCGCGTCGTGGATCCATCCGCCTGCATGAATGACTGGAAGAGGCGTTGCTGGGCCGCGGGCGGAATGCCGATTCCTGTGTCCTTGATTTCGATTTTGAAAATTCGCTCGTCGGCTTTTTCCTCGACGCATTCCGCCCGGATTGAGACGTGACCTCGTTGGGTGAATTTGAGCGCGTTGCCCGTGAGATTGAGCAACACCTGGCGAATGCGGCCCGCATCGCCGAGCATCGAACCGTCCAGCCGCGGATCGAATTCCGCCGTCAGCAACAGGTTTTTCCTTTGAGCCTGCTGCGCCAGCAGGGTAACGATGTCGTTCACCAAAGGACGGAGTTCCATCTCGACGGGCTCGAGGCGAAGTTTGCCAGCTTCGATCTTCGAAAAATCGAGAATATCGTTGATGATCCCCAACAAATTTCCCGCGCTGGTTTGAATAACGCGCGCCATCTCCCGCTGGTCCTCAGTCATCCGCGTGTCCATCAACAAATCCGACATGCCGATGATTCCGTTCATCGGCGTGCGAATCTCGTGGCTCATGTTGGCCAGGAAAGCCGATTTTAATCGCGACGCCTCGAGTGCATGGTCGCGGGCCTTGGCGAGAGTGTCTTCCATCAACTTCTGCTGCGTAATGTCCTGCGTGAACATCACGATGCCGCCGATATTTCCGTCAGCCTCGTGCCACGGTCGTACTTCATAGCGCAACCATTGTTGCGAGCCGTCATCCCGTACAAATAGATCCGCTTGGGAAATCTTCACCGCGCCCGCCAGACATTGCTGATGATCTTCCTTCCACCGGTCCGGAATGTCCGGGAAGACCTCGTAGTGCGACCGGCCGATCACCGGTTTGCCCTCGAGCTTGTAGTCGGAAATCCACTTTTTGCTCACGACCAGATAATGCATATTGCGGTCAAACATCGCGACCGCCGCCGGAGCGTGTTCCGCGAACAGACGCGTGCGCTCTTCGCTTTGCGCCAGCGCGGTCTCCAGCTGCTTGCGGTCGGTGATGTCCTCGATCTGGGTGACGAAATACAGCGGGGCCCCCATCATGTCGCTGACGAGGGAAGGCGTCAGCCGCACCCATACCGTGTGGCCTTCCCGGTGAATGTAGCGTTTCTCCATTTGGTAGAAACGTCGCTTCCCCTCCAGGAGCTCGTGCATCTGCGGCAGTTCGTCGGTGAGATCGCGCGGATGCGTGATTTCCTGAAAAGTTTTCTTCATCAACTCCTCCGGCGTATAACCGACGATATCGCAGATCGACTGGTTCACGCGCAACCAGCGTCCATCGAGGCCGACGAGCGCCATGCCCACTCCGGCGAAATCGAAGGCCTGACGGAAGCGTTCTTCGCTTTCCTCCATCGCCGCCTTTGCCGCTTTTGCCAGGGAAATATCCGTGACCGTGCCCAGGAATCCGGTGACCTCGCCGCGTTCGTCGCGCAACGATCTCGCGGCGCCCGACACCCACACCGTTTTCCCATCCGGATGCCGGAAGCGGTATTCGATCACGGCTTCTTCTTTGCCGCGCAACAAGGCGCTCCACGTATCCCAGACAACTTTCTTGTCCTTGGGATGCACGGTCGTGCCCCAGGGCGAACCCAAGGTCTCCTCCACCGTTCGCCCGGTGATTTCACACCAGCGATCATTGACGTACAAGCACCGCCCTTTCAGATCCGTTCGGCAGATGCCCACCGGCGCGAGTTGCGCGAAGGAACGGAAACGCTCTTCGCTTTCCAGTAACGCCCGCTCCGCGCTCTTACGCTCGGTAATGTCTTTGATAAATCCATGCCAAAGCACACTGCCATCAGGCTCGAGTTCGGGAACCGAATGTCCCAGCAACCAGCGCACGGCTCCGTCAGCGTAACGCACCCGATACTCGTGAAGCCACACATGCGAAGTTTTCGCCGACTCCATGATGGAAACCTTGACCGCCTCGATGTCGTCCGGATGCAACACCGCGAAAACCTTGCTCGCATCGTCCCGCACTTCCTCCGGCGAAACCTGATAGATTTGCCGGATCCCCTCGCTGGCGTAAGGAAAGCAGGTGCTTCCGTCGGGTCGCAGGCGAAACTGATAAATCATGCCGGGCAGCAATGAACCCAGCTTGCGGAGCCGGTTGACAATCTCGTCGCGCGCGATCTGCGCATGTTTGCTTTCGGTCACGTCGACTGCCACGCCGACTGCCCAGAAACGTCCGCCTTCGATCGGAGTCAGCGAAACGGATTCGCGAATCCAAGTGACCTGTCCATCGCGCACGAGCCGGAATTCCTGCTCATAACCGGACGCTTTGCTCTCCATGGCCCGGCGGCAGCGATCGTTCATCTCGTCGCGCTCGGGAATTTCAAATCGATACCACAGCCCCGCGTTCGAAACAGAATCGCTCGTGCCTGAGAGCCGGCGATGGAGGCCCGACGGATGCACCGTCATTTTCCAGGTCCAGTCTGTATCCGTCAGGGTCACTTGCGCTTCCCAAACGAGACAGTCCGCGTGGCTCAATACCCGGTGCAACCGCTCTTCACTCGCCTGCAGGGCGACCGCGGATTTTTTGGAATCACTCAGATCGGACGCAACGTGGAGAAATCCCGTCATCACCCCTTGGTCATCAGTCAGGGGCGTGATCGCGTTCAACACCGGCAGAGTGCCACCGTCCTTGCGCCGGTAGGTCCACTCCCGTTCGTCAGTCCGCCCCTGCCCCGCCTGGGCGGAAAATACCTCGCACCCCGGTTCGATTTTCCTGCCCAACTGCGCACTGAGCTCCGAGGCCCGCGCGGCCACCTCGCGAGCCACATGGACCGTGAGCAAGTTTTGCCGGTCGACCATTTCCTCACGCGTGTAACCGAGAAGTTTTTCGGCACCGGCGTTAAAGACTTTGATCGTTCCTTGAAGATCGGTGGCGATGACGCTGAATTTCGTGCCGTCGAGCACAGCGCGTTGAAGGTGATTCGTCGTCTCCAGCGCCTTCTCCGCCCGGAGATGAGCGGCTGAAGAACGGCGCGCCGTCGCGACGGCCGCACCCATCAGGCCGAGGGCGATCAGGCTTCCCAAGCCTTCCATGACGCGGGCATCGCGGGCAAGTTCCGCCCGCAACCTGGTGCGACCATCCAGGAGCCGGTCTTCCTCCAATTTGATTTCGTCCGCGCGTTTGACCAGGGAGTCGGCCAGCGACGTCATCGACGTATTAAGATACCTTGCCGCCGATTCCGCGCCCTCGGTCGCCCTCAGCTGCATCATTTTTTCGCTCGCGCCAAACTTCTGCTGAGTGAGCTCGCTCAGCAAATTGAGTCGCGCGAGCTGGCCGGGATTGTCCGCGACCACGCGCTGCAGTATTTTCAACTGTCGCGCCGCCTCCTCCCGGTGATACTCCCCGAGAGCCCGAAACGAATCCTCGCCCGTCAGCACGTAGGCACGCAACGCCGATTCCATGCGCGCCATCTCCGCGTTATAAAAGTCAATGTTGCCCCGAACCTCGTAGGTATGGGTAACCGATTCGTTTACCTCGATGAGTTCACCATTTTTCTGCACCAGCACGATACCGATCGACACCAGCATGCCGAGTGCGGCGGCGAGAAATGAGAGTGCCGGAGTATCTTCCGCCGACGTGGAGGTGGATCGACGCAAGATCGCCACGGCCAGCAGCAACAAACATCCGACGGTGGGAAGCGACATTCCCCGATAGCTCGAGTGTTCCTGGGAAAATAAATGCAGCGCAAAGAATGTGAGGAGCGGCAAGATCGCCAGCGCCACAATCGCGCCGCCCATCACCGGCATCAGCCAGTGACGGGCCCATCCTTTCGCGCGCAAAATCAGCGAGCCACCCACCATCAACAATCCCATCGCGCTATTGGGGGCCATCCGCCCGGGACCGGCAGGGCCGGCGAATTGGTGTTTCCAAAAAAGTTGATCGATGCCCAGTGACCAACCGAGGAAAAATTGCACAAGCACCAGTCCGCAAATCACCGCCACCACCGCACCGCACACCGCCGCCACTCGCGGTAATTGGGCGGCCAGGGCCAGCAGTCCCGCGCCGCTTAAAATCAAGCAGATCGCAGTGTTCATCACCATCAGCGTCCCCGAAGGAAAAAACGTAGTCAGAATCCGGACGTTCGTCACCCAACCGGTGACTACACAGAGACCTACCACGACGACGGCTAAGCCGGTCAAACGCAGCCATGACGATTCCGAAATCTGGTGTGTGCGGGACACGCTGGGATCGTTAATATCGTCGCAAAATGCTATTACTCAAGCCGCCGTGAGAGCGGGAACACCCCATTTTCGCAATAGAACACAAAACCGTGCCATTCCGGCACGATTATCGACAAACCTCGCCACCATCTTTGGAATTTTAGGCCTCCGTCATGAGGCGTCGCAGTTCGTTTGCATCGGTGACCGGCGGTTTGCAGGTAAAGTTTTCGCACACGTAGGCGGTGGGACGACCATCGATGGGCTTCATCTCGGCGAGATAATCACGGTGGGACACAAGCCATTGGCGACCGGCTTCACCCGTGGCGCTGGAGTCCAGTGCGAGCAGCGAACGCCGGGGTGAAAGCCGTTCATGCAGGACCGCGACGAGCGCCTTAAAACCAGCCGAACCCGGGTCCCCCGCAATTACCACTGAGCGCGGCTCCGTCAGCGCCAACTCAAACCCACACAGCAACTGCGGCAACGCCTGCGGTGCCCGGCGCCACTGGCGCTCCAATGCTCCGATGATTCGCAACGCTTTTTCCCGCGCGCCTTTCAATCCGAGCATTCCGTCCAGACGCATCAGATTCATCAGCGCGACCGAGTTCGACGCGGGTTCCGCTCCATCGTAATCTTCTTTTAAACGCACGATCACCGTCGGGTCGTCAGCGCGTGAATTGAAATAACCTCCGCCCTCCGCGTCCCAGAAAAGGCCGTCCATCGTCGCCTGCAATTTCACTGCCCACTGTAACCAGCGGATTTCAAATCCCGCCTCATAAAGATCGAGCAATCCTTGGACGAGATAGGCGTAATCCTCCGCGAAACCCGCGATCTGGCTGCGTCCTTCCCGCCAACTGCGAAACAGCACACCGGTCGTCGAATCGTAGAGTTCCCGCTCGATAAATTCCGCCGCGCGCACCGCGGACGCCAAATAGGAGGGACTGCTCGTTGAGCCAGCGTCACCACTCGCGGCACCGGCTTCGCCCAGCACCTGATGCCCTCTCGCCAGCGCCGAAATCATCAGCGCATTCCAAGCCGAAATCACTTTGTCATCCAAATGCGGGCGCGGACGCCGCACTCGCACCGCGCGCAATTTCCCGAGCGCCCCGAGCAATTTTTGGCTGGCGGGCTCGATCTCCAAATTAAATTCACGCGCCGTCACCGCCAGCGACTGGCGCTGCATCAGAATATTTTTCCCCGTGAATTCGTCCTGCGGATCGTGCTCCACATTCCCGCCTTCCTTCACGCCATAGTGCGCACAGAAAAACACCGCATCATCACCGAGCACGGCATCAATCTCATCCTTGCCCCACACATAAAACGCACCCTCGGCATGCTCCGGCTTCTTGTTACCTGCCCCTTGATCCTTGTCACTTCCCGCCACCTCCAGCGGCGAGTCCGCATCCTCCGCGGAATAAAATCCGCCGTGCGGTCCGGTGAGGTCGCGTTGCACATACTCGAAAATATCCCGTGCCAGCCAGGCGAACACTTCGCGTCCGCCGGCTTGTTTTGCCTCCAGATAGTTCAACGCGATCTGCGCCTGGTCATAGAGCATTTTTTCGAAATGCGGCACGAACCACTGCTCATCGACTGAATAGCGGTGGAATCCCCCGCCCACGTGATCGTGTAATCCGCCCTCGGCCATGCGTTGCAGCGTGTGTTCCGCCATCTTGATCGCCGTTGCGCCGAGTTCCGATTGAACGCCTTGCAAGGCGGCGATGCGAAAAAGAAAATTCAGCACGGACGCGCGGGGAAATTTCGGCGCACCGCCAAAACCGCCCCACTGGGCATCGTGGGCCTCGTAGAAATACTGATAGCACTTCTCAAACGCATCGCCGGCTGCTTCGTGCAACGGCTGCGCGGCCCGCGTTTGCCCGTCCGCCACCTCAGCGGGTCCACCTTCCAACGCGTAGCGGCGCAGTGCCTGCACCACGTCCTCCGCCCCAGCACTGATCTTTTCGCGATCATCGTTCCAATGCCGGGTGATGGCGTTGAGCACGGCGACAAATCCCGGGCGGCCATGCCGGTCGTCCGGCGCAAAATAGGTGCCGCCGTAGAAAGGTTTCCCGTCGGGCGTGAGCCAGACGCTCATCGGCCAGCCACCGTGCCCGGTCGTTTGCTGAACATACGTCATGTACACGCGATCCAGATCAGGGCGTTCCTCGCGATCGACTTTCACCGGAATGAAATCGCGATTAAGCACGGCCGCGACACCGGCATCTTCAAACGATTCGTGCGCCATGACGTGGCACCAGTGACAAGTTGAATACCCAATACTCAGGAAAATGGGCTTCTGCTCCGCCCGCGCTTTAGCCAGCGCTTCCCCGCCCCAAGGATACCAATCCACAGGATTTTCCGCGTGCTGGCGGAGATAAGGCGATTTTTCGGCGGCGAGGCGGTTCGGCATGAGGTTAAATCACACTCAAGGCCGCAATTCACGCCAGCGCAAATCGGTCCCGCTAATGCAATTCCTGATGTCCGCATGGCTCTTCGGAAAGGACCAAGCAAAGCGATTGACGGACGCGCATCGACCGGGCTCACTCGCCGGTTCGTTATGTTAACGCTCGCTGATGTCGCCAAGTCCTACGGTACCCGGGAACTCTTCTCGGATGTGTCGCTGTTTGTTGCCCGTACTGACCGTTTCGGTTTGGTGGGTCCCAATGGCGCCGGTAAATCCACTCTCTTCAATCTGATCTTGGGCGAAGAGACCGCCGACGAAGGCACCATCGAATGGGAACGCGGGGCGGATTTTGGCTACCTGCCCCAGGAAAGCGCGCCGGTCCGCGACGAAACCATTCTGGCGATCGCCACGAGCGGCAAAAAACTCGTCCCGGAAAATGACGACGACTACGACATCGACTGGACGCTCGAGCCGCGTGCGAAAAAAATTCTGGCCGGCCTCGGGTTTCGTGAAACCGACCACGATAAGGAGGCGAAGTCCTTCTCCGGCGGCTGGGTGATGCGGGCGCACCTCGCGCGCCTGCTCGTGAGTGAGCCCGCCCTGCTCATGCTTGACGAGCCGACCAACCATCTCGATCTCGAGGCGTTGCTCTGGTTCCAGGATTATCTCACGCGCTATCCCGGCGGCCTAGTGATCATCTCCCACGATCGCGAATTTCTGAACATCCTCTGCAACGGCATCCTCGAGCTGCGCAGCGGAACCCTGAACAAGTACACGGGCAACTACGACGACTACCTTAACGAAAAAGAGGCGCGCAAGGAGCAGCAGGCCGCGCAGTTCAAGAATCAGCAGCGCGAAATCGCGCATCTGCAGAAATTCGTCGACCGCTTCGGCGCCAAGGCCTCCATGGCATCGCGCGCAAAATCCAAGGAGAAACAAATCGAACGCCTCAAGGACGTCGCCGTCGAGGAGCCGTGGGAGGATCTGAAAAAGATCAATTTCCGTTTCCCGCAACCGCCTCGTTCCGGGCTAAAGGTGATCCAGTTGGAACACGTCCGCCAGGCCTACGGCGACCACGTCGTTTATCAGGATCTGAATTTCGAAGCGGAACGTGGGCAGAAGATCGTGCTCGTCGGACCCAACGGCGCCGGCAAGTCGACGCTCCTGAAGATTCTTGCCGACACGATTCCAATCCAGGCGGGGACTCGCGACCTCGGCAGCAATGTCGTCCCGGGATATTTCGCGCAGAACCGTGCGGACAATCTCAAGCTCGACCTGACCGTGTTCGAAAACGTGATGGAGCTCCGCACGAACGAGAACCAGCTCACGGAACAGCAAGCCCGGGCCGTGCTCGGCGGTTTCCTTTTCCGCAAGGACGACGTGCATAAAAAAGTCCACGTGCTTTCCGGTGGTGAAAAATCACGCCTGGCGCTCGCACGTCTGTTGGTGAATCCGCCCAATCTTCTGTTGATGGATGAGCCGACGACCCACCTCGACATTCCGTCGATCGACGCGCTCGTCAACGCGCTCAAGAATTACGAAGGCACGTTCATCTTCATCAGCCACGATGTGTATTTCATCCGCCAGCTCGCGAAGACCGTGCTCCACGTGCACAGCGGCCGGCTCACGCCTTACTCCGGCGATTACGATTATTACCTCGAGAAATCCAAGGCCAGCAACGCCCGCGCTGCGCTGACCGCTGGCTTTACGGACGCACGACCCAAGCAAGCCGCAGCAACGCCGGCGGCGAAACCCGCCACGGCTGCCAAAGCAAGTCCTGCGGATATTAAGAAACTCCGGACCGAAGTCGGCCATCTCGAAGAGAAAGTTTCCCAGCTGGAGACCAAGCAGGGCGAACTCACCGCCGAGTTGGAGGCGCCTGAAACCTACAATTCCCCCGGCAAGGCCCAGCATTTGAATCGCGAGCTCAGCGTAATCGTCGACCAACTTGCCACCGCAACCAAAGCCTGGGAAGTCGCCGCCGAAAAATTAGCTGCCCTGGAAAAATCCTGAGCGCCGTTCGCAGGTGGGCGTCGATCTCCGCACCGACGCCGATCGTCGATGTGGAAATCGACGACCACCTGCAGTCGCCTTATTCCCTACCGAATCGCGCCCACCACCGCCGCCACGTCCGCTTCAATATCCAGCCGATTGGCACTCAACACCTGAGCCAACGGCTCGTCCCCGCGCGCAACGATCGGCCGATAATCGAGTCCTTTCAACGCGGCGAGTTGCCAATAACAACCGTTCACGTAATCCCGTCGAAACAACTCCACGACGCGCGTACCGTGTTGGCAAAAAACCAAATTCGCCAAGCCCGCCCCGTGGGGCGCAACGATCACCTTGGCCGACCGAAACGCCGCAATTTGCTCCGCCCAAGTCAGTGCTTCCAATTGAACGGACACGAATCCGTGGACCTCCAAGGCATGCGCCAGCGCCGTCTCATTCAGTACCCGTCTCCGCCGCGCACCCGCACGCGATATATAAATTTTCTCTCCGAACGACGACGAAATCCCACATATCGACACCCCAAACTCTTCGAGCGCGTGAACCGTCGCATGCGTCATGCGGCCCAGACTCGGCACCACCAGCTCCTCACAAGCAAAGTGTGTGTCCCGTTTTGCCTCGATGACTTTTCCCGAAAAACCACTCCGGACAATCGCTTCACGCGCATACGATTTTGCTCCATGTGCAATAACGGCATCGCGCTCCGTCACCGTCTTGAGCGCCAGCAAACGCGGCAATTCTTCCAGCAACCAATGACTGTATCCGCCGCCCAATGTCGTCGCGATTACCGCGGCGCGACCGGCAATTTCAATCGCCGGGGGAATTTTTGTATAGGTGAGCAACCAATGTTCTTCAAAAGCCTTCCCGAAATCAGGCGACACATCGCGCGCGATCGATTTCCCGTCAGCAGAGAGCACGTTACCCGAGCCAAACACCCGCCCATCCGGAATCCGTGCAATAAACGACGGAGGAAAATCGACCGCGGCTTCGTTCCTAAAAAATTCTTTCACCTCCTGAGGCGCCCTTTCTGGCAGCACATAATTCACTCGTGCACCCTCATCGCGAAAGGCCAGTGATCCGCCGCATCGATCAACGATCTGCGCGGTGGTTTCGCACACGATGGGCGGGGGAAGGTATGCACGAGGCGTCATGAAACGGATTTCATTAATGGCAGATCGAACCTGAAACGGCGAGCGAGTGATTTGCATCCCTGCACTCCGCCGGCAACCCGTCAGCCGCAGGAACTTCACGGTCCACCGTTTTTTTGCTGTTCATGTCCGGTTTGTCCTGACCTCGCCACTGGTCTTCACGCGCAGTGCGGCCTTCATTGCCAGCCATCGACCCCAAGCTCAGCCTGCCGGCTGTACGCGGGCGATCCACCCAACACCCCGTCTGTATGAAACCCTCCTCCACCTCCTTGATTCATCGCCTGGCATTCGCCGCCATGCTCGCCGCCTCCAGCGGCCTTCAGGCGCAAACCGCCGCGCCGTTACCCAACGCTCCTGCCGAAGAAAACAAACCGGAACCGACGGTCCAGCTTGACGCTTTCGTCGTCACCGCCGTCGCCCGTCCCGACAAATCGCAGCTTGAATCCTCCATCTCGGTCAGCGTCCTCCCCATGGAGAAACTCGACCTGTTCTCGCCGCGCAACACGGCGGAGCTCTTCCGCTCCCTCCCCGGTATCCGCGTCGAGTCCACCTCGGGCGAGGGCAATGCCAATATCACTATCCGCGGCCTGCCGCTGGTTGATGGCGGTTCACGCTATCTGCAGTTCCAGGAGGATGGGCTGCCCATTGTCGAGTTCGGCGACATCCAATTTGGCAACGCTGACGTCCTCTTCCGCTCCGACCCGGGCATCGGCAACGTCGAGTCGGTGCGCGGTGGCAGCGCAGCCATCTTCGCCTCCAACTCGCCCGGAGGCGCCATCAACATGATCTCGAAGGACGGCAAGACCACCGGCGGCACCGTCTCACTCACCTATGGTCTCGACTTCGACACCAAGCGCACCGAGTTCAACTACGGCAGTCCAATTAACAGTGGACTGCGCTTCAATGTCAGCGGCTTCTACCGCAGCGGCGAAGGCCAGCGCACCACCGGCACCAACGATGGTGGCGGCCAGGTGAAATTCAATCTTACCAAGGAACTCGCCAACGGCCACGTGCGTTTCTATTTCAAGGCCATCGACGACACCGCGCCGACCTACCTGCCCGCGCCGGCCAAGGTCAACAGTGCCAATTCCTACAGCGACCTCCCGGGCTTCGACGTGCTCTCCGGTTCCCTCTACACGCCGAATCTCACGACCGACAACGCCGTCGACACACGTGGCAACCGCGTCACACGCCACTTCAACGGCATCCACACCAAGGTCACTTCCGTCGGAGCCGAGATCGTCATCTCCCCGATCGAGGATCTCGCGATCACGAACCGTACGCGCATATCTGAACAGTCTGCCTACTGGGGCGCGCCATTTCCCGCGACGGTGCGCACCGCAGCACAGGCCGTCGCCGCCTACGCCCCGACCTTTACCGGCACTACGCAACTCGTCTATGGCTCCGGCCCGAAGAAGGGCCAGGCTGTCGCCAGCGATGCCCTCGTCACCACCGTCCATGCGTTCGATACGGACGCGAAGGATCTCGGCTGGATGGGAAATGACCTTAAGGTAAACAAATTCTTCAAGTTCGATGGCGGCAAGCTCGACGTCACCGCTGGCTACTACACTTCCGAACAGAAGATCGTGCAGGATTGGACCTGGGCCAGCTACCTGCTCGAAACGAAAGGTGAAAATGCGAACGTGCTTAACCTGGCCAATGCCGCTGGCACCACCCTGACCAGCGGTGGCCAACTCAGCTACGCTGCGATTGACTGGGGAAATTTCGCTCGTGCCTACGATCTCAAGTATTCCATCCAGGCACCCGCTGCCAACGTGACATTACAAACTGGCAAGTTCACCTTCGATGCAGGAGTTCGCCGTGACACAGTGAAAGCCCGTGGTATTGTTGTGGACAGCACCGCCCGTAGTTTCGACCTCAACGGCGATGGTGCGGTCACAGGCGCTGAAATCGGAGGCATCCCGACTTTCGACTGGGCGAAAGGAACCAACGTGAACTACAAACTTGGCTATACGAGCTATTCGGCCGGCCTGAATTACGGCGCCTCCAAGAACCTGGCATTCTTCGGCCGCTACTCCTTTGGCGGCCGCGCGGGTGCCGACCGAATTGCACTAAACGCAGGCTCCAGCGGCCCCGGCTTCCAGGCCAAATCGTTCTACTATGATACCACGCAGGCCGAGATCGGAGTGAAATATCGCACCACGCAGCTCCTGCCTGGCCAGCTTGTCCTCAACGCCACGCTCTTCAACGCAAAGACCCGCGAGCCCTCCGGCGCGGAACTGAATAAAGTCAACCCGTCCGTCGACTACAAATCCACCGGTCTCGAACTGGAGGCTATCTATCGCCAAGGCGGCTTCGAACTGCGCACCAACGCGACTTACACCGATGCGACCGGCGAGACCGGCACGGCTGGCAGCCGGATTTCTTTCATCCCTCAACGCCAGGCGAAGTTCATCTACACTGTCGCCCCTTCGTTTAGTCACGGCCCATTCAGCATCGGCGGTTCCGCAATCGGCACGACCGAATCCTTCGTCCGTGACCCCACCCGTGGTGTCACACAGGATAATACCGCACTCAAGCTACCGGCTTATGTCACGGTGAATGGTTTCGCCACCTACCAGTTGGGCAAGGACATCACGGTTAGCATCAACGTGAACAACCTGCTTAATTCGCAAGGCTGGACGGAAGGTGAAGAGGGCTCGCTGCCGGGCGTTGGAGCGCTGCCGGTGGTGCGCTTGCGTACCGTCCCCGGTCGCACCACCTCGATCACGCTCCGCTACAACTTCTAAACTCCATCTTTGTTCACCGCAGGGGGAATGCTCGGTTCAACGGCATTCCCCCATTGATGTGTCCCGCCCCTTTTTCCTCCTCAGTGAAAAACCAAGTCCAGCTCATCACCTACGTCGACCGTCTAGGCGGAAGCAATCTCGCCGCGTTGCACCACCTGCTCACCGGACCCCTCGCCAGTCTGTTTGGCGGCGTCCACCTGTTGCCGTTCTTTCACGCGATCGACGGCGCCGATGCCGGTTTTGATCCCATCGACCATACGCGCGTCGATCCGCGCCTCGGCAACTGGGACGACGTGAAAGCGCTCAGTCGCGACGTGCCGGTGATGGCGGACCTGATTGTGAATCACATGTCGGACGAGTCGCCGCAATTCCAGGATTTCTCCCGACGCGGTGCCGCGTCGCCCTATGAGACGCTCTTCCTCACCCGCGACTCCGTCTTTCCTGACGGTGCAACCGAAGAGGAGTTGCGCGCAATTTCCCGTCCGCATCGGGGACTGCCTTTCACGGAACGCCTCCTCGCAAATGGTGAAAAACGTACTCTCTGGACCACCTTCACGCCCCGGCAGATCGACATCAACGTCCTTTCGATTTCCGGTGCGGCGTATCTGCGTTCCATTCTCGCGACGTTTCAGCGCGGCGGTGTCACGATGATCCGGCTCGATGCCGCGGGCTTCGCCATCAAGCGGGCCGGCACGAGCTGCTTCATGATCCCGGAGACGTACACGTTCATCGCCGATCTCGCCGCGCAAGCGCGCGCGCTCGGGATCGAAGTGCTCGTTGAAATCCACGGCCACCATCGCGACCAGATCGAGATCGCTCACCACGTGGACCGCGTCTACGATTTCGCTCTGCCGCCACTGGTGCTGCACGCGCTGTTCAATCGTAACTCCTGGGGTCTGAAGGCGTGGCTCGCGATTAGTCCGCGTAACTGCCTCACGGTGCTCGATACTCACGATGGCATCGGCATCGCCGACATTGGCGCGGACCGTGCGGGCCGTCTTGGACTTATTCCGCCCACCGAACTGGATGCGCTCGTCGAAACGATCCACGTGAACAGCGGCGGACAAAGTCGTGAGGCCACCGGCGCCGCCGCTCACAACCTCGACCTGGATCAAGTTAACTGCACCTACTACGATGCCCTCGGTCGCAACGACCGCGCCTACCTCACCGCACGCGCCATCCAGTTCTTCGTCCCGGGCGTGCCTCAGATTTACTACGCCGGATTGCTGGTGGGCACAAACGACGTCGCCCTGTTGGCGCGCACGAAGGTGGGCCGTGACATCAACCGGCATTTCTACACGCCTTCGGAAGTTGGCGCCGCGCTCACCCGTCCGGTCGTGCAGGCTCTGTTCGACCTCATCCGTTTCCGCAACTGCCATCCGGCGTTTGCCGGCGAGTTCGAACTCGGTAACTGCGCCGATCACAAATTGATCCTCACCTGGCGGGTCGGACCCCACTGGGCCACTCTGACAGTGGATCTCGAAAAGCAGACCGCCCTCGTCGAACACTCGGAGAATGGGGCCGGTTGCAAAACCTTCGCCATCGAGTTGCCGGTTAGCGCGGTCGGTTGAAACCCGGGGAATTCCGATCATCGTGACGATATGCAACCCGTCCTCTGTTTCGGAGAAATAATCTGGGATTTACTGCCGCAAGGCCGGTTCCTCGGCGGGGCTCCTCTCAATGTCGCGTATCATCTGTCGCGGCTCGGAGCGCGGCCTTCGCTTGTCTCGGCCGTCGGCCGCGATTCTCTCGGCGAAGCAGCCATCGCCGGATTGAATGCCGCGGGCATTGATGGTCGCGCGGTGGTGCGTCACGCTACCCTGTCCACCGGAACCGCTGAAGTGCAGCTGGACGCGGCGGGACAGGCAAAATTTCGACTGCCACGTCCGGTGGCATGGGACGAAATTCCCGTCGATGCCGTGATTAGCGGGCCTGCACCCGCCGCGATTGTGTTCGGCACTTTGGCTCTCCGCAGTCCTTTCAATCGAACTTCGCTGCAACGCCTGCTCGATGCCTTTCCGCAGGCCTGGGTCGTGTGCGATCTCAATCTCCGGCCGCCGTTCGACGACCTCGCTCCGCTCGCTTCACTCCTGGCTCGCGCGTCGTTGCTCAAGCTAAACGGCGATGAAGCCCGCCGATTGGCGGGCGCGGCGGCCGATGCGTCCGATTGGCCCGGAATCGCCGCGACACTCCAACAGTCTTATCCGGGAGCGACGATTTGCATCACGCTCGGAGATGACGGAGCAGGTCTCTGGGACGGATCAACCTGGCATCACGCCAGCACGCCCGCAGTAACGGTGCGCGACACGATTGGGGCCGGCGATTCGTTCACCGCAGCACTCGTGGCGGGTCGATTGCGAGCCGGAGCCAAACCGGACTGGACCCGCCATCTTCGGACCGCGTGCACTTTGGGCGCTTTTGTCGCGAGCAAGGATGGCGCCCAACCCGACTACGGTGATTTCAAAATCGAATGGTAGGGCGGATTATCCTAATCCGGAAAATCCATACCTTTCCTGACCAAGTCATATTTCACAGAGGGCATGGAGCGCAAACACAGAGGCTGCGGGAGAAGCACTAGGTGTACGGCGTCTCTTCGCCAAATGTTCGCTTCCCGAAAATCGCAGATGAGCCAGTCATTGGATTTACCTCGGTGAACTCTGTGTCAGTACTCCGTGTTCTCTGTGACCCCAGGTTTTTCTTCGTTTGAGTGTGATGAATACGGGCGCATCCGTCATGCACTCAGGAACTGAGTTTCACTTTTGCCTTGGCCATCACTTCCGGGCGCAGGCCGAAGTCGTGTTCCTCGCGGTCGTAGTAGACGACCTTGGCTTCGCGTTCGATTTTGGAAACCAGGTGATGCATCTCAGCGCGATACTGCACCGGGGAACGTCCGGTAGCCTTGCGAAAAACGCGGGCGAAATAATTCGGATCGTTGAATCCACAGGCCACGGCGATTTCCTTCACGCTGAGCGGCGTGTGGCGCACCGCGTCGATCGCGTTGGCCAGCCGGATCCGCGTGATATAGCCGACGATCCGCTCGCCGGTCTCGCGGTGAAACAGCTTGGAGAGATGGCTCGGTGAGCAACGCAACTCAGCGGCCAGCGACTCCACGCCGAGTTCGGCATCCTGCAGATTGTTCCGGACCAGCCACTGACAACGGAAGATTTTTTCCGACTCCGTATAGCGGGAGCCGTCCTGTTCCTCAGCGAGCGCCAGCAGCAGCGAGAGCTCGGCCAACAGCAGGCCCTTGATGGCCGTGGCGCAGGCGGCGCGATCGTGAAAGCGCAGTTCGCTCGCACGGTTGAGGTATTCGACGAGTTCTCCGTAGAGATCCGTCGTAAAAAAATGAATGTCATCCACGATCGGGTGCCCCGGCGGCGCCTCATGGGCAACGTGCATGGCAATCGTCTCGTTGTAGAAACAAACCACCACGTTTTCGAAAGGCTTGTTTCCGACTGGCCGCACCTTCTCGCCGTGCGGCACACCTTTTGGCATCACGCATATTTCTCCGGGGCCAAGGACGAAGGACTGGTCGGGAAACGAAAAAAGGGTTTCTCCGGAAAGCTGAATGAAAAGCTCGGGCTTGAAATGATACGCCATATCCGGATGGCGTTCGAACAAGTGGCGCGTCTCGGGAATGCGGATACGGGCTTTGCCAGACTCCAACAACGCCACCTGGCGGCGAAAGGTCTCAACGAACAGCCGGCGGGCATCGACCTTGGCACTGACACGGGGGGCGGGCAGGAACGAAATCAAGGGGAACGGGGTTGAGCGAAAAGTAGCAGACCCGCCGGCCGAAGCACCTGTAAAATAGAGTTGTGCTGGTTATCGCCGATTTTTCCCGGTCAGCAGACTGTTGTTTCGGCACGCAGGAGTGACAATGCACCCCTTAGCTTAGCCGTAACGATTCAATGCATGGGCCCACGAAACACACGAAAAAGCACGAAATGAATCTGTTGGGTTGGAAGAACAAAACAAAATTCCCTCACTGAACAGTGCCTTCTTACTCCAAATTCCAGGTGAAGCGTTTTTCGATCAGCTTTCGCGTCATTCGCGTGTTTCGCGGGCAATCCTTATGCATCGTTCCGGCTTAGGTTAATTTCCCTCTTCCCCACCCCATGAAGCCCCGTCTCACATTCTGGCAGATCGTAAACATGAATTTTGGATTCTTCGGAATCCAGTACAGCTTCGGACTGCAGCAGAGCAGCATGAGCCCTATCTACAAGTACCTCGGCGCCGACGAGGGTTCGCTGCCGTATCTCTGGCTCGCGGGTCCGATGACAGGCCTGCTAGTTCAGCCGTTCATTGGCGCGCTCAGCGACCGGACCGACTCGCGCTGGGGTCGGCGCACTCCGTACTTCCTCATCGGCGCGATCCTTTGCAGCGTCGCGCTGTTTTTCATGCCGTTCAGCCCGACCCTGTGGATGGCAGCCGGGCTGTTGTGGATTCTCGACGCGGCCAACAACATCACCATGGAACCGTATCGGGCGTTCGTCAGCGACAAGCTCGACCCCGCCCAGCATTCGCTTGGTTTCCTGACGCAAAGCGCATTCACCGGACTCGGCCAGACGCTCGCGTATCTCACGCCATCGCTGCTCGTGGTACTTGGAATGAACAAGGACGCGGTTAATTCGCATCGCATTCCGCAAATAGTGATCGTGGCCTTCGTCATCGGCGCGGTCTGCTCGCTTTCGTCCATCCTCTGGACCCTGGCCACCAGCAAGGAAATTCCGCTGACGCCAGCGGAGCGCGAAAAAATCCGGCAGTCGCCGCGTGGAATCGGACACACGCTGCGTGAAATTATCGATGCTTTCCGCGAAATGCCGCCGGTCATGCGCCAGCTCGCGGTCATGAAACTGTTCCAGTGGTATGCGATGTTTTGCTACTGGCAGTACATTGTGCTCTCGCTGGCAAAAACACTTTACGGCACCACCGACGCCACCTCGCCCGCCCTGCGGGAGGCCAGCCTGCTCAACGGGCAGATCGGCGGCTTCTATAACTTCGTCGCCTTCGCCGGTGCTTTCGCGCTCGTGCCGTTCACGCGGCGTTTCGGCCCGAAAATTTCCCACGCCACCTGTCTCACCCTCGCCGGCATCGGCATGATCTCACTCCCGTTGATTCACACCCCGGCGTTGCTTTTTATTCCGATGGTGGGAGTCGGACTCGCTTGGGCGAGCATCATGGGCAATCCGTACATCATGCTGGCCGGCTGCATTCCGGCGGAGCGAACCGGTGTGTACATGGGGATTTTTAACATGTTCATCGTGATCCCGATGATCATTCAGATATTCACCCTGCCACTTTTCTACGACCGCTGGCTGGCCGCGAATCCCGAGAACGTCGTCCGGCTGGCCGGCGCGCTCCTGATTTGCGCCGCAGTGGCAGTGTTTCGCGTCCGGCTCACACCTCGCACGTCAGCGCCACCACTTGCCGTGGGCGTCGCTCCGCAGCGCCCTGCTTTGTAGCTTTGCGCGGACCTGTCGGCCATAGCCTTGGCGAAGGCTGAAGAGCGGGGACCCGCTACTCCTGCAGCGGGCAACATCGTTTCTGATCACGGATTTATTTTCACGCCCCGAGATCCTTGCCCTCGCCTTCACCGAGAGGTCGTTCGCGCTCGATGCGCACCCGGCGGGCGCGTTCGGCATTGGCTTCGAGCACGGTCAGACGTAATTCTCCGACCACCATCGTGTCGTCGCGTTTGGGAATGTGGCCCAGGTGCCGCATCGTCCAGGTCGCCACGGTTTCACGCGCCTGCCATTCCACCGGCCAGCCGGTTTCGGCCTGCAGTTCGCGCATCGTGAACGAACCACTGACCACGATTGCGCTCTCGGTGCGTTTGTAGACCGGACCATGCTCGATATCGAATTCGTCGCGAATATCGCCGACGATTTCCTCCAGCACGTCTTCAAAAGTAATGATGCCCGCGAGGCGTTGATTGCCGTCGAGCACCACAGCAAGATGACTGCGGGCGGAACGAAACCGTTCAATCATGCTGTGTAGCGGCGTATTTAATTCGAACTGCACTACTTCGCGCACGAGCGGCTCAAACGGCGTGTCGGATCCGAGCGCCTGGATCTGCCACAACCATTCGCGCACGAGCAAAAGTCCTTCGACCTTGTCGAGTGAACCCGAGCAAACCGGGAACCGGCTGTGACCGCTCATTTGCGCGATGCGCAGGTTTTCCGCCACCGGCCGGTCGAGCCAAAGCGCGATCACCTGATCACGCGGACGCATGATCTGTTGCGCCATCGTCCCGCGCGCCCGGAGCGATTGCACCATGAGTTTGTTGATGAGTGCATCGCCGGGATGCACGTGCCGGGCGTTGCTGAAAACGTATTCGAGTTCCTCTGTGGAAAGGGCGAGTTCGCCTTCGCCCGCAGGTCGCAGACCAAACCAGCCCAGCAACCGGTCCGCCGATGCGTTCAGCAACCAGATGAAGGGAAAAAACACATAGTAGAACGCCAGCAACGGGCCCGAAAACCAAAGGGAGATTTTCTGTGCGCGCTGAATCGCGATCGCCTTGGGGCCCAGTTCGCCAAAAATAATATGCAGGAACGTGATCACCGTAAATGCGACCGCGAACGAGATGGACGAAACCGTATGCGGGTCGTTGATGCCCCACCGGCCCAACAGAGGTTCCAGTTGGTGCGCCAGAAAAGGTTCGCCGACCCAACCCAGACCCAGACTCGCGAGCGTTACGCCCAGTTGGGAAGCGGACAGCATCGCGCCCAGATGTTTGGTCGCCCGTAACGCCAGGCGCACGCGCCAACCGCCCGTTTTCTCAAGAGGACGCAACTGGCTTGCCCGCACCTTTACCAACGCAAACTCGGTGGCCACGAAGAAGCCGTTGGCGAGGATCAACGCCACAATCATGCCTGCTTCGAGAGTTCTGCCAAAGATATCGTCCATGAGGTTTGCGAATTTAGGGCCCGGGCCCGGCTGCGCAAATCATTTGGCCCGGTCGGAAAGTTAAAGCAGCCCGCACAAGGCGATTATCATCAAGATTTCGGCTCGGAAGCTGCCAGAAACTCCTGCGCTTTCCGGTCGTCAAACTCGCCTTCCCAACGCGCGACGACGACGCTCGCGAGACAATTGCCGAGTACATTCACCGAGGTGCGCGCCATATCCATCAGCGCATCGACGCCCAGAATAAGAAACGCGCCCGCCACCGGGAGTTTGAAGGATTCCAGCGCAGCAACCAGCACCACAAAAGACGCGCGCGGCACTGCGGCCACGCCTTTTGAAGTCAGCATGAGAATCAACATCATCGTGATCTGTTCCGTAATCCCAAAATGAATTCCCGAGGTGGTCTCCGCTGCTTGCGCGACGAACACCGACGCGACCGCCAGGTGGAGCGTCGACCCATCGAGATTGAACGAATATCCCGCGGGCAGCACAAAGCCGACAATCCCGCGCGGCACGCCGACCTTTTCCATGTTTTCGAACGCCTTCGGAAGCGCCGCTTCGCTATTGGCGGTGGCGAACGCGAGCGTAAACGGCTCGCGAACCGCACGCACAAACGGCTTTAGCGGAACTCGCGCGATCCAAATCACCAGGCCAAATATAAACACGATAAAAATCACCAGTGCCGCGTAGAGCGTAAACACCAACTTTCCCAACGTCAGCAACGAGCCCAGCCCCTGATGCCCGACCGTCACCGCGATCGCGGCCCCGACACCGAACGGCGCAAATTTCATGATGATACCGGCGAACTTAAACATCACGCTCGTGAGGCTCGCGCAGAAAGCGAACACCGGTTTGCCCGCGTCGCCCGCCGCAATCACCGCCATCGCAAAAAACACCGCGAAGCACACGACCTGCAGCACGTCGTTGCGCGCCATCGCATCCATAATGCTCGTCGGAAACATGTGCAGAATGATTTCCGCCAGCGACAACGGCTTCGCCAGCGAGGCGGTCGATTGCGCAGCATCGCTGATCAATTTCACCCCCTCCCCCGGCTTGACGATGTTCACCACCAACAAACCGACGACGAGTGCAAGCGTCGTGAGGATCTCAAAATAAAGCAGTGCCTTCCAGCCGATCCGCCGCGCCTTTTTCATGTCGCCCGTTCCAGCAAAGCCCTGGACTACGCTCGCGAAAATCAGCGGTGCGATCATTACCTTGATCAGATGGAGGAAGATGTCGCGCACCACCGCCAGCGCCGTGTTCCAACTGGTTTGCATTTGCGCCGGCATAACACTCATGCACCAGCCGATGAAAATACCTATCAGCAAACCTATCATAATCTGCTGCGTAAGTGAAAATTGATACCACTTGCGCGGGAGGACGGCTTCAGCAGAGACAGACATAAAAAACTGGCCGCGAACCTGTACGCCTGGCGTTCCCGTGGCGAGCCAAAGTTCCATTTACCGCCCCCAACGAAAAAACTTATCACGTGGACCCAGTGGCATAAGCCGTGCTTTATGACCCAGGCGGCTTGGGTCCCGTGTGGCCATTCCTCCTAGCTGTCGCCTACCAATATCAAACTACGATGAACCAACCGAACCGCCTGCGTTTATTCGCGGCGGCAGCGCTTCTTTGTGCTGCCCGCCTCCACGCCCAGCCCGCTGCTGATACCAAGCCGGCCACCGACGACGTCCTTGAACTGGACAAAATGAGCGTCAACGGCGTCGCTCCCGAACAACAGATTCTTCCCACCGCTCGTCCTTTCAATTCCGTGTTCGGCACGGACGACAACATCGTCGATGTCCCGCGCAGCGCGACCATCATCTCCCGCCAGCAGTTGAGCGACATTAACATCTCGAGCGTTCTCGATTTCACCAAGCTCACCTCGAGCTCTTACACGACCACCAATTTCGGCGCCCCTTCCAATCCGAGTATTCGTGGACAGACCGCGGATCTTTTCATCAACGGCGTCCGTGGTCGCATCACCTCCAACGGCAACGGCCTTCCGCTCGATTTCAATTCCGTTGAGTCGGTCAATATCGTCAAAGGTCCTTCCACCGCCGTGCAAGGCACCTCAATGTATGTCGGCGGCTTCATCGACTTGATCACCAAGCGCCCCTACTTCGATGCATTCAAAGGTACGGTCAGCGCCACGATCGGATCCTATTCGCAGAGAGAGTGGACCATCGACGTCGGCGGCCCGCTTTCGAAACAACTCGCTTACCGCTTCAGTTACTCCGGCCAGGACAGCAAGGGCTACTGGCATGACTACTATAATAAAAACCACGCCTTCTACGGCGCGCTGACTTTCCGACCCACGGAAAAATACGAACTGTTCCTCAACGGCTCGGCCAACTGGTATCGCTACACCGAAAACTGGGGCGTCAATCGCGTCACGCAGGACCTGATCGACAACGGCAATTACATCACCGGTATTAACATTAACAATGCGCCCGGCGCGCCTTCGGACCCACAAAACTCCAAGTACGTTTATGGAAACGCGCCTGATGCGTTTTTCCCTGGCCAACCCGGCAACGTCCTCGCCCTCGGACCCACGGTCCAGCTGAACCGGCACGCCCGCCTGCTAAAGCCAGGCAATCACTCCACTGGTCGTGAATTCAATGCCCAGGCGATTCAAACCTACACTGCTTCCCCTGATTTCAAGGTCGTTAACAATACCTACTTCAGCTACACGGCGCGCAACACGCTCAGCACGTATTATTATTCGGAAATCATCGATCCTTCCTGGTTCACGGAAAATCGCACCGAGTTTATCATCACGAAGCCGTTTGCTTCGATCAACACCGGCCTCGATCTGCGCTATCAGAAAACCAAGGCCTACGATGACTACTTCACGGAACCGGCAAACGTCTGGGATCTCACGAAAGACCACAAGTACATCGACGTCTACAACTCGATCTATTTCCCGAATCCATTTACGAGCTTCCCGGTTCCCGGCTGGCCTGGTCGTTATGCCACCGATGGCGTCACCAACGGCGACACCAATCATAGCCACGCCACCACCGTTGGACCTTACGCGCAAGCCACGTGGAAACCAGTGGAGAAATTCAGCATCGTGACTGGCGGCCGTCTGGACCACTTCAGTGCCGACGTCACTGATCCTCTTTCCACTCCGGTCGCCCATGACTCGATCAGCGTCTGGATTCCAAGCTACAACGGCAGCCTGGTCTACAAGACCACCGATACCTCCAGCGCGTATTTTACTTATAACTACAGCAAGAATACCTCGGGTGCCGTCGGCAATGGCGGCGGTATCACGGGCTGGGGCGGTGGCCCAACCCTCGACAAGCAGAATTTCCTGCAACCGAGCGACCTGTTTGAACTCGGGACGAAGTACGCTCTCGACCACAACAAGGTTTTCCTGAGCTTCGCATTCTACGACCAGAAACGTACCGCAAAGAGCACCAGCAGCACGGTGATTCAGAAATTCCACGCCAAGGGTTTCGAAGCTGAGGTAAATTATCAGCCGAACAAACACGTGTATGCGACGCTCTCGTATTCTTACATCGACGCGACCGTGACAGCGCCCTTCCAATCGGACGGTGGCATCGCACTACTGCCGACTCAAGGTATCGACTACTCGAAAATCCGCCAGGTTTCCGGGCTGCCGAAGCATTCGTTCAACGGACTCCTGTCCTACTCGCTCGACAACGGCTGGGGTTTCTCGACCGACGCCCAAGTCACCAGCTCGATTAACAACAACTATGCCGGAACGCTCGTAATTCCCACGCAGTACAATATCGACGGCAGCATCTGGTATCGCACCAAGAAAGTGGAATACCGCTTGAGCGTGGGCAACGTCACCAACGAGAAAAACTGGGCGCCACCCAATGCCGTCTACGGCAACGGATCGATCCTCGCCCTCGCCGGCACGACGTTCTCGTTCAACGTGAAATATAACTTCTAAGCCGCACACCACACACCTAAATCGAAAAGCCGCCCCACAACGGGCGGCTTTTTTTCGCGCGTATTCGTGCGCTTGGTCCGACTCAGTAAGTAGCCCTGCGCGGCCTTTCGACATTGCTCAAGGTCCTGAGCCTGTCGATGGAGAGCGCAGGGTCCCGCGCCTTCCGACTATTTCGCCAGCACTGTAGCCGGGGGCGCTGACCCCGGTGCTTATCGCATTTTATCCTAAAAACGCAGTTGAAACGCGGGGGACGCGGAGCGCGCAGAGGAGGAAATGAAGAATTGGGTTTGGTGGGCGGCTCGCCTGCGAAGTGAACTCCACACGGTAGTGTACCGGGATTTAAATTTCTGTTTTTGCGCTTCTTGTGCCTTTTGTGGCCGATTCATCTGCGGAATCCAGGTTTATTTCAGACCGGGGTCGCGCCCCCGGCTACAGCCAACGGTTCGAAAACCGCCCCACAACGGGCGGCTTTTTTTCGTGCGTGTTGCCTCGTGGCGCGGGCCTTGCTATCCCATCATCCAATGGAAGTCCTACCCCCACCGAGCACTCCCGCGCCCAACACGATTGTCTACGGTCTCGAAGACCGGATTCCTTTCGGCACCTCGCTGCTGGTCGGCGCGCAACACGTCTCCGCGATGGTCGTCGGCACGATCACGCCCCCACTGATTCTCGCCGGCGTGCTGAAATTTTCTCAAGCCGACACCGCCTATCTTATCAGCATCGCCCTGCTCGCCTCCGCATTCGGCACGTGGTTACAATGCCGCCAGCGCGGCCCGATGGGCTCCGGTTTGCTCAGCGTCACGGGAACGAGCTTCGCCTTTTTGCAACCGCTCACGGCCGCCGGCCAGGCGGGCGGCCTCGCGCTCATGCTCGGTCTTTCCTGCGTCACCGCGCCACTGCTGATTATCCTTTCGCCCTTCATTACCCGGCTTCGCCATGTATTCACGCCGCTGGTCTCCGGCGTAGTCGTACTGTTGATCGGCACGTCGCTTATTCCGACCGCGTTTTACGGATTGTCCGCCCCAATCCGACCCGACGCGCCAAGCTGGCTGGGCTTGTTGGTGGGAGTAGTGGTCGTTGCCGTCATCGTGCTCGCTCAAGCCACTGGAAAAGCGTGGGCGAGAATCGCGGGCGCGGCTTGCGGCGTAATTGCAGGCTGCGTACTCGTCGGATTTCTCGGCGGACTGCACGCGCCCGAACCGGGAACGAGCGGATGGCTCACGCAACCGCGTTTGCTACCTCACGGCTTTGCCTTCGATTGGAAATTCGTTCCGCCCTTTGCGTTTGTTTACCTCGTCTCGCTGCTCGAAGCGATGGGCGACATCACCGCGACCGCGCAACTCTCCGGACTACCTCCGACTGGCCCCGGCCACTGGCGCCGTCTTTCCGGCGGCGTACTCGCCGACGGCGTGACGAGTACCGTTGCCGCACTGTTCGGTGGATTTCCCAGCGCGACCTACGCCCAAAACAACGGCGTGATTCAAATCACCGGCGTCGCCAGCCGTCGTGTCGGCTACGTGATGGCGGGGATTCTCGCATTGCTCGGTTTATTTCCTGCCATCGGTCGCTGGGTCACGGTGATGCCGCCCGCGGTGTTGGGCGGCCTCGCTTTAATGATGTTCGGCCTCGTTGCAGTAGCCGGCATCCGGCTGCTGCTGACGGTCGGACTCGGCCAGCGCGAAGGCGTGATCGTGGCGCTGTCGCTCGCCATGGGCCTCGGTTTGCCGACGCAACCCGCGATCCTCGCCAGCATGCCCGACTTCGCAAAATCGCTGTTGGAATCCGGTATCTCCGCCGGCGGATTAACTGCCCTGACCCTAAACCTCCTCTGGCCCGCCAAACATGAGCAAACGAGCGGAAGCACCACAGAACACACTGAATACACAGAAGCCAAATAGTAGACTTGGATCCGGGCGACTCCCACGGTCAACGTTTTGATGCCTGCTCGCCCGACCTTTTCAGGAGCTAAAAATCTTCTTTCCGTGTATTCTGCGTCTTCTGTGGTTATCCCTTCCTCCGTTTTGAATCAGTACTTTGTGATCCTTGCGTTCTTTTGCGGCTAAATGTCTTGGATGGTGAGTTACAATACCGCGGATTTGATCACTTCGCCGCGACTGCAGTTTTTCTGAAATGCGCTACTGTCTTTATCGGTATTCAATCCGTGTAATCCGTGGTTAAACCGTTAGTCTCATAATTTTTCATGGGCACGCTGCTGATCAAAAACATCCACACCCTGGTCACGATGAACCCCGCGCGGGAGGAAATCCGCCACGGCGCGATTTTCGTCCGCGACAATATCATCGAGCAAGTCGGCACGACCGCCGCGCTTCCTTCGATCGCCGATGAAATCCTCGATCTGAAAGATCGGCATGTGGTGCTTCCGGGATTGGTGAATACCCACCATCATTTCTATCAAACGCTCACCCGCGCGATTCCCGCCGCGCAAAACTGCGATTTGTTTCAGTGGTTGAAAACGCTTTATCCGATCTGGTCGAAGCTCACCGCCGAAGGGGTTTACGTGAGCGCCCAGATGGCCGCGGCCGAACTCATGCTCTCGGGCTGCACGACCTCAAGCGACCATCTGTATCTGTTTCCCAACGACTGCACCCTCGACGACGAAATCCGCGCCGTGCGCGATGTCGGCCTGCGCTTCCATGCCTGCCACGGGAGCATGAGCGTCGGCGAAAGTCAGGGCGGACTGCCGCCTGATTCGCTCGTGGAAAAAGAACCGGACATTTTGCGCAACAGTCAGCGGTTGATCGAAACCCATCATGACAACCAGCGCCACGCGATGACGCGGATCGCACTCGCACCGTGTTCACCGTTTTCCGTGTCACGCGACTTGATGCGCGAATCTGCTGCGCTAGCCCGCACTCACGCCGGAGTTCGACTGCACACTCACCTCGCAGAAAACAAATCCGATGTCACCTACAGCCTCGAAAAATTCGGCCTCACGCCCGGCGACTACGCTGAATCGGTCGGTTGGGTCGGCACTGACGTGTGGCACGCGCATTGTGTGCAGTTGAGCGATGACTCCATTGCCAAATTCGGCCGTACGGGCACCGGCGTCGCGCACTGCCCCTGCAGCAACATGCGACTCGCGAGTGGCATCGCCCCGGTGAAAAAAATGCTCTGCGCCAAAGTACCGGTGGGCCTCGGCGTGGACGGTGCGGCATCGAACGATGCCACCAATCTTTTCGCCGAGGCGCGCACAGCCTGTCTACTCGCCCGGGTCGGTGCCCAAGACGCCTCCGTGATGTCCGCGCGCGACGCACTGGAACTTGGGACGCTCGGTGGCGCTCGCGTACTGGGTCGCGACGACATCGGAAGCATCGCCCCGGGAATGTCCGCGGACTTCGTCGCGATTAATATCGATCGCCCCTCTTTCGCCGGCGCTCAACACGATATCGTCGCCGCGCTGATTCTGTGTCATGCAGACTCCGTTGACTACAGTTTTATCAACGGCCGCCGCGTCGTCGACCAAGGCCGGCTGACGACGGTGGAACTGCCGACCCTGATCGAAAAAACAAATCGACTGGCCGCGAAGATGGTCTCGTCGGTTTGATCCTGGGCAAGACCACTAAGCCGTAGCGATTCAATCCATGAGCCCACTTGCCTCGCACGCAGGTGCGAGGACAAGTACCGGGATGCGAGCACGCAGCAACGGCACGAAACACACGAAAAAGCACGAAAAGGATACGTCGGACTGGTTCACCACTAATCCACACTAAGGATCCCACTAATTTCGGAAATCGGATCAGTGAGATTTAAGTGTCAATCAGTGGTCCAAACTTCCGGCGGCTCGTTCGCTGAATCAGCAGCCTTCCAATATCCTGGTTCTCAAACTCATTCTGTGTATTCCGTGTTTTCTGTGGTGAGCCTGCTGGGTTATAAACCTATTCGCTAATTTGTCCTGCTGCGTCAGTTGTTTCGGCGCGTTAAGGATAACGCGCCCTACCCCTCAAATTCCAATCCGAAATTTTCGTGTCGTTTCGTGTGTTTCGTGGGCAATCCTCCTAGCCTGCATTTCCATCCGTGTTTATCCGTGCAATCCGTGGTAAATTGTATTTCCGATTTTGATCATCCTCATTTCATCTTTCCTCCCATGAAACGTCTCCTCACTCTCCTCCTGTCCGTTTCGCTCTCGCTCGCCGCACTCGCCGAAGATCACGCGCTCGTGATTCAAACTGATTTCGGCACAAAAGACGGCGCCGTCGCCGCCATGAAAGGCGTGGCGGTCGGCGTCGACCCGCACCTGCCGATTTTCGATCTGAGCCACGAGAACACGCCGTACGATATCTGGGAAGCCGCATACCGCTTGAAACAAAGCGCCACCTACTGGCCGACCGGCACTGTGTTTGTTTCCGTGATCGATCCCGGCGTTGGAACGGAGCGTGCGTCAATCGTACTCAAAACAAAAAGCGGCCACTATTTCGTCGGTCCCGACAACGGCACCTGGACGCTCATCGCCGAGGAACTCGGCATCGAAGCCGTCCGCCGCATCGACGAAAAGGTCAATCGCCGCGCAGGCTCGGAGAAGAGTTACACGTTTCACGGTCGCGACATTTACGCTTACACGGGAGCACGCCTCGCTGCCGGCAAAATCACGTACGAACAAGTCGGCCCGCTGCTTGAGCCCAAGGTCATCAGCCTGCCCTACGAACGCGCCAGCCACAAAAACGGCGTGCTGCGTGGGACGTTGCCTCAAATCGATTTTCACTACGGCAACGTCTGGTCGAACATTCCCGACACGCTTTTCAACGAGTTGAAGCCGCAGTACGGCGAGAAATTCTCGGTGACCATTTTCCACAATGGCAAAGAAGCATACCATGGCGTGATGCCCTACGCGCACACGTTCGGGGACGTCCCCGAAGGCGCCCCACTGTTGTATCTCGATAGCTTGCTCGATGTCGCCTTCGCGTTGAACCAGGACAGCTTCTCCAAAAAATACGGCCTAAGCTCCGGCAGCGGCTGGTCAGTCCAGGTTGAACGAGCCAAATAATTCAGCAGGTGTCTCGCAAAGGATTCTAAGGATAAGAAGGTTCGGATAAGGCTGAGAATCAATGTAGCCCGCTGCGGGACAGACTGTGTGAAAACTTTCGACGAAACCAAAATAAGAACCCGGCGTCGAAGAACACATGGGTTATATAATCGGAGAGGACCGTGGGCAGGA
>Ga0307508_10000895_pt1 | contig 34736 bp, 56 predicted proteins | sample 9_EM_MG_FD_203089 | JGI IMG/M metagenome (GOLD analysis project Ga0307508, IMG submission 203089) | Populus trichocarpa ectomycorrhiza microbial communities from riparian zone in the Pacific Northwest, United States - 9_EM | ecosystem: Host-associated > Plants > Roots > Unclassified | place...
CTCCACCGCGAAAGAAAAGAAAAGAAAGAAAGAAAGAACAATAGGCTGACTGCACGCAGATTCCCACGTGTTTTGAAGGAAAGAATAATAATAATAATAAATGGAAAAAATAAATGGATCCACTCCCCCCCAGGGTGATGGCGATGCTGCTGGCGATGGCGGTGAACGGTGTCGACGATGTGGAATGTGGATGGGAATGGTAACTAATGTGGGGAACGAAACTAGTCTGATATGTATTACTCCGCTTCCCTCAGACCTGTACAATTATTACTGTTATTATTATTATTATTATTATTATTATTATTATTATTTCGCAACTCATCAAACGCAAGTGGGTGTGGATGCGGATACGGATGCGGAAGGAAAAAAAGAAGAAAAAAAAGAAAAAAAAAAGTATATTCTACATATCTACAAGCGGAACGTGTCTGCGAGTGCCGGTGCGTGCGGAAGTCTGCCTCCACATGACATGTGATGGTGATCGGGGGATGTATGATGTATGTATGTATGTATGTATGTAGAATAGAGTACATATCTTGTTTTGTGAGGTTGCGACGAGCCAATGGGGGATCGTGCCGCCAAGACAAAAACGGACGTCCGACTTTGGTTCTCAGGGAGAAAAAAAAAAAGGAAAGAAGAAGGAGAGAGAAAAAAAAAAGCAATATGCAAGACGGCAACCAGCCAGCCAATTGTAATCGCTGCCGACAAGTGTGTGTGCGTGTGTGCGTGTGTGCGTGCGTGCGTGCTTGTTGTAGGATAGATATCTATGTAGATAGATATTGATACATACCCGTGATATATGTATGTCCCGCTTCCGTCTCACGTGGCTCGGTGTCACCATCGCGGGAAGACTGCCCTCCTTCGCTCCTTGCGTATATATGGCACGCGCTGCAGGATGTCGAGATCGCGCTTGTGTCCTTTCGCCCCGCGAGCACTCGCGGCCCAACATATGTGATGCTGGGACCCCATCGAGGGAGTGCAGATGTAGATGGACGGTTGGCGCTGGCCAGTCAGGGCGCTCGCAGCTACTGCACGAAGGACGCGCTGCTGCGCGGAACCGGTCGCGTCAACAACTCCCACTCGCATCAACTCCCCGGAACTCGTTTCTGCCATTCGCTTCAACCCTTTGTCCGATGCAATCCGTAGCCTCCAAATACACGTATGTGATGCCCATATCCCGGTCCACCAGTCCCTACTGTCCCCTACCATCGCCATGGAGTTTACCGGCCTCCATTAGAAAATAAAGTTACAATCCGGTCCGTCCCCGAAAGCCAGCCAGCCAGCCAGTGGAGCCCTCGCAAGCAATACCCGCAGTCAAAACGGCCATCCACTGGGATCCACGTTTCTGGCCCACGACCACCAGCCACTACGGTCTCGAAAATGTCAATACGAGGCGGGGAAATCGAGAAAAAAAAAGGAGATACGGAAAAGAAAATGGAATAGAATTGGACAGTTAACACCAGGAACACATCAGACACGGAAACAGCACGAGTTAATGCCCCCCCGCCCATAGATAGCAAGAACGCCAAAACGGAATACGAAAGCAGGTGGAAAAAGCGCAGAGACTGTGCGATGGCGCTCGAGGTGACGACGCCTCCTAGCAAATCACTAGGGTATCTTGTACATAAGAAAAGCGAAACATTTTTGGTCGTCCTCGAGAACGTCTGGCCTCGACAGCCGTGGGTGAGGGAAGCGCGCTCGAAATGGCGGGCAGGTGTCGCGAGGATTACAGCGCCAGTCCGGTTCCGTTTCCACACCATCGGTAGAGCTGCAAAACTTCTCGCCGCCGGAGTTTCTGCTCGTTGATGTCTTCCGGGGCCCCTCGGCCGCGGACCTGGTTCAGCGCGCTTCGCATCACTTTGCGGAAATTTCGCTGCGGAAAGGTTAGCCGTATGCTCGGAGGAGAGTGGTCCGGGTCGTAACTCTGTATACCTGGTACTCCGTGTTCAGCGTCACCACGCACACTTCATGAGCCCGCACGATGGTCTCGCATGCAGTCACGACCGCGTCGCTTGCCTCCCCCTGCAACTTATCTGCGATGAGAAGCAGCAAGAAACTGCCCTGCAGCAGATAGATGCCGAAGAAGTACGGCATGAAGCTGAGGTCGTGGTCGTATTTGAGGATGTTGCTGATTGCCTCCGCCGCGGAAACGGCATGCGTGGTCGAGGAAATGAAAGAGCTGGAAGAAATCCAGAGGTCGGTATCGTCCAGCATCGATATCGGGTCCCATCCACCGGAAACCAGAATGTGGAGCACGTGCATCACATGCGTACCGTACGAAACGGCGATCTTTGCTTGGATCTCCATCTCCGTGGGGGTGGTGTTCGCTCGCCTCCCGCCTTCGGAGCGGACGTGAGCCGCCTCGAATTCCTGCAGACTTCTAGCGTACGAATCCAGTTCCTCCGTGATCATCTGGACGAGAGGCTCCATTCCCTCGTTTTTCCCTTCGGTATTGGCCTGCGAGGCGGCCCCGCGCCTGGGCCTGTTCCTCGCGTGATGCAGGTCCACAACCTGGCCGAGAATCGCCATCAGGGGAAGGAAAAACTGGTACAATCCGCAGCCGGTGATCTCGTACTGCACTCCGGCAGTCCGTTGGGGGGTTGGGGCGCTGGGTGGGGCCTGCGAGTAGAGGTTCTGTTCGCTGGAACCGTAAAAGTCCCCGTTCTGCCATGTAACGTCGTCCATGGGGAGGAGCAATCCCTCGGATTCCGCATCCAGAAGCGCAATCGGTCGGTTGTAGCAAAGCGCCAAGTGTCTGTCGATGATGTAGAGCAGCCACCATGTTCTCCGTCTCTCTTCTCGCTCCTCTGCGCTCATCATGCCTGTCGGGTTGGGGTGGGAAAGGACACTACCCGGGCCCGTGTCTGCCGGGGAGCGGTGGGCGTCCAGCTCGTCCTCCTCTGGCGATACTTCGCGGTTAAGCTTAAGCTCGCGCGCCATGGTCCACGCGGTGTGCCACCACCTGAGCGACGCCGCCTTGAACTCGCTGGCCGAAATGACGATTCCAAGGTGCACATACGTCAGAACGTCGTCCAAACTTCCCGCCGCTCCGATGCCTCCCCGTCCGGGACAAGAGCGAGTCTGGCCACCGCCGAGGCCTACCAGGCCGATACCGACGGAGCTGTGGTCCGAATCCGCCGACGGTCGCTGCATGGGCTGTGGGGTCGCGAAACTAACGTGCACCAACGGCCGCAAAAGACCAATGCAGAGCTCCAACAGCCTCTGGCAGACCCTTCCTCGAGCGGCCGGCGTGGCTGTCAGGAACGGCGCGTCGCAAGTCTGCGCGGCAACCCAGAGCATGGCACAGAGCAGCGCTGGTGATGTTGGTCTGGGGTTGGTCGGGTGAAGGAAAGACCGTGGACGGAAGATGTGGGCCAACACATATGGCGAAGCTGGCTGAAAGAACGACGTCGACGGATTTGTGAAGTAGAGGTCGAGCAAGTCGCAGGCGATGGCCGGCGGGATGACGGTGGCGATGTGCGGCAGCAAGGGCAGAAGGACGGGATAGCGGATCCCGGCGTTGTACGCGTGCTGAGGCGGCGAAGGCATGGGCATCCAGGTAGGAGATCCAGAATCCGAAGACTGTCCCGCCAGCAGTCCGGAGATCGGAGAAGTGCCACTGCCGGGGAATGCCATGGGAGGAGCCTGGTGATGCGGCGACATCATGAACTCGTTTTGCGCATAGCCGTTCGCCGTGGACTGTTCATTCAACGAGTCAGTGAACGTCCCACCGAGCCAGAGGAGAACGCCACAAACCGGCGCGTTGGTCGGCTGTTGGTGGAATGGCGATATCCGGTCGAAATGCAGTGGCATGCCGGGAACGGGGTCGTGGCCGAGCTGGAGCGACGGCGAATCGGGGGGCGGCAGGTGGTGCTGGTGGTGCTGGTGATGCTGATGGTGCTGCGGTGGCAGGTGGTGGTGGTGGTGCATCTGCTGCGCCTGGGCCATGTCATGGAGGTCTCCCATGGACGTCCTCGTGCTGGCCACCGAGGAGGAGTCCTTGCGCAAGGTTCCCGGCTGCGGCAGAGGAGGAGGAATATCCGAGCCCCGCCGACCACTGGCACTCAGTCCTCTCATCGAATTGGTCGGCGAAGCTGACCCGTCCGTGGGGCCATTCGCCGAAGCAGCAGCGGCCGCGGCAGCCTGCAGGTCCTTGCGCGAGGCCTTCCCACGTTTCTTTCGTTCGCGCGCATATTCACACTTCAGCGCAAAATCTAGACATGAAAATTCAATCTTAGCGACCCTGTGCCGCCCAACCGCGATTTACACCCGCCAGCCCCCCCCGCAATGCGGTATTTTTTTTTTTTTTTTTATTACTGACCGACACAATGTTGACAAGGCAGCCTTCCATCGCACTTTGTTCTCAGCTGGTTGCACTGATCGCAGGCCCGACTGATACGTCTCCGAACAGGGCCATGGGAGGAGCCGTTCATCTGTTCGCTTCCGTCAATCTTCTCATCGTCGTCTGGGAGGATTCCGTAAGGGTGATGACGAGCCTTTGATTTGTGGCTTGACGGTGGCGTGGATTGCTGCTGCTGCTGGTGGTGGTGGTGGTGGTGGTGGTGGTGGTGGTGGAGCATCGCCGAATCCAAGTCACCACCATTGGACGATGCTAGCGGCTGGAAGTGCGAATTCGAGGAGTACTGGTGCATAGACTGGGAGAGCATCATCTGGGCCAGGATCGGGAGAGGGGGAGCTGGATGCGGGATTGCCAGAGGCCGCCGCAAGACCTGAGTATTGTTATATCAAGAGTTGGGACGAAAGGACGATGTGGCTGGCCTGACGACGGGGACGGATACGGGGGGGGTTGAGTTGGGGGGGTTGAGTTGGGGGGGGGGGGTGAGTGTGGACGAGGTTGGGCGAGAGGTGAGCGAGAGATGGGGGAGTTGGAGATGTATGTGGGCGTGTGTGTATGTAAGGTATGTATATATGGGGGGGACTTGGACTAGATAGCTTTGGAAACACGGGTCTCACAGAGGTCTGTCAGTTTGCGAGAGTGTGTGTACGTGCAGAGCTTGCATGTGTCTGAGTGGCTCTCCCTCTCGTGTCTTTTTTCACTAAGCTTGGAGGAAATAATAGCAATGGGGATCCCAGACGGGAGTTATTAGTGACCTGAAGTACCGGGAATAGGGCTTGGGCTCGGGGCGGCGAAATCGCGTTCGACGGTTTGCGACTGGGGGCAGCAAGCGGGTGTGCGGCGGGTCGGGTTGGAGCAGGAGAGGGCAGGATGGGAGGGATGTTGATAGGGGGGGTTGGAGGGGGTGGGGGGGGGGGTGTTTTTTTTGTGTTTTTGTGTTTTTGTGTTTGTGGGTGGGAGGAGGAGGAGGAGGAGGAGGGATGATGCGATGCACGAATTACGGGGCTAGCTACTTTTCGACTAAATGGGATCCGTCTAGTCTGCCGTGCCAGTCCCGGCTAGCCAGGACGAGGATGGCAAGCGGATTAGCGGATCGGCAGGTCGTTGGGGGGTGGAGGGGTCAGTCGAGTCGGTCAGTCGGGCAGAAAGAGGATCTCGACGACTGCGGCAATCGAGGCGTCCGGCTTGCGGTGGTGGTGGAGAAGCGAACGGGGGGTTGTGTGTGCGGAGAGACCGCAGCCAGGCGCGAGGACGAATCGAAGGAGGGGCGGGCATCGGCTGCGGCGGGCAGCGGGGCCGAGGCATGCCCCAAGCAGCAGGCAGCCAGGCAGGCGGGCGGGCGGCGCAGTGCGGCTCCGGGGTGCGGGCAGAAAGCAGAGTGGCGCCGAGCACCCGGGGCAGGCGTGCATGCCAGCACGCCCGCGTGGCCGAGAGAGCGCCCAACGGCCGAGATCCATCACACGGACATCGGTCATGGTCTCGCACGCTCTGCTCCGCGCAACCGCCGCCGCCGCCGCCGCCGCCGCCGCGCTATCGACGTAAGTGCCCTCTCCAGCAACCGCTCTGCCGTCCGCCGCCGCTGACGTCCGCGCGAGGCCAGTGCGAGAGCGCCCGTCGGGCTGGCGACAGCCGATGGCCCCCCGCCGCCGTCTCCGCGGTCGCCAGCTGCGCGCACCACCGCCGCGTCCTCCACGTCCGCCCCAACGGTCGGGCAACCCTTGCTCGGCTGGGGGCGCAGGGATGGGTGTCGAGAGTGCTGCGTGCACGTTTGCATGCGGAGGCAGCAGCAGCAGGCGGCAAGGGTTGCGCGGCGTGGGTGGTGCAGGGCGTGATGTGGGTCTCGTGGTGCTGGGTGCGTGGTGGCGGGGCGGACGAGCGAGGCGGGGCGGGGCTGCGAGGACGCCCGGCCGCAGCGAGCGAGACCGCCGGCGAGACCGCGCTCGACACAGCCCGGCATGCGGCTGCCAGCGCGGGCGGGCGGGCGGCGGCAGATCCGGCAGGAGGGAGCGCCGGCCGCTTCTCAGACTCGCCACTGGAGCGGCCAGCTGCGAGGCGCGGGGACACAGGTGTGACCGCCGGAGAAAGTCGGCATTGTGGCGGCATTCGGGTTGCTGGGAGCGGCAGACGCAGAGGAGACGGTCCCGGGAATCCTGAGCGGACGGCCCGCGAGCGCGACGGCGATCGGCTGGTCCTCGCGGCGGTGCCACGCCAACCCGGCGGGGGATCCGCCGTCGTGCCAGCCCTCGTCCTCCGCCAGCTCCTGTTCTGCGGTTGCTCCCGCCGGGCGTGGGAGTGGCGGACACCGACACAGAACAGCCGTCTGCTCGGGCGAACGGGACGGCTGCAAGCGGCTGCAAGCGCCAGGCGCGGGGAAGGCTGCAATCGATTGGAGGCCGAGAGCGTCCGGCGCATGGAGGGCGGCCGTCCGGAGCAGCCCTCCGAAGCAGCCAGAGGGCTCCCGCCCACGGGAGGCCGCCGTCTCCTCCGCCGGCGACGGAGGGGCGCTTCTGGCCGATCGAGATTCGCACGCCGCAGCATCGTCATCTGCCACGGGCAGCTCGCTTCCTGCTGCGTCCGCTGCTGCTTCCGCTCCATTTCCTCCAGCCTTCTGCTGCAGCAGCGAGCTGCACGTTTCTTTTTTGGCTCGTGCTTCTTTCTTTTGCTGCAGTCCGCGCCGGTCATGGCCGAGACATCGCCGCGCAGAGTGGACGCACGGCGCTGTGCGAGATGGGTCCGCCAGATGTCTTGCATGTAGTTATCTCCGCAAGCTCTCTCGCTCTCTCTCTCGCTCTCTCTCTCTCTCGCTGTCGACCCGGCACTTCCAGGAACGGACGGGCGGCGGGTTGCTGCGCCCTCGCCTCCCCCCTTCACCCCCCCAACACACATCCTTCAAGCGCAACCACTTCTCCACTCGCACCCCACCCCCGATCCAGGCCAAATAACACCGCCCGATACGGCTGAAAAGCCCAGAAATCTCGCATTCGTATCGAGAACGCACGCCAGCAGCAGCAGCTCTTCGCGCTTGAACGGCGGGCCGGCCGCTTCCCCTGTCGAAGATTCAGATACAGATGCACGTCTGCTTGGTGCCTCCCGGCACACCCAACAGGTACTCTACATACATACTATGGATATAATGAGTCTAATTCTCGAGTGAGTCTAATTCTCGAGTAAGTCCATGCCCAAGCACCGTGGGCATTCCTGCAAAGTGCAGTGCAGCCCAGCCCACCACCGCCGCCCACCATCCTGGCCGCTGAGGTGGGCGTCGTCGTATCGACCTCATATCTATCCATCTATCCATCAGGATGCTTTCCAGGCCGGTTCGACGGCAGCTGCCATGGGTTGGCCGCCCCGTGCCCGTCTCCGGCAACGGCCTGCGGCGATACCTGCTCCGGATAGGGCCGTGGTGCGCTTGCATTGCGCGTCGCGGTGTGCGAGCAGCGCCGCACTGGCCGCGCCCCGATCCGCCGCTGCTGATCGCGCCGGCCAGCGGATATCTACCGGTGGCACGAAGGCTGCACGACGGGCGACGCGCGTGTTGGTCGAGACATGTTTTACCTGACGACTGCGCGACGCTGGGACTAGGCGCATGTAGCATCCATCCACCATCCATCCATCCGTCGGAGCCTCGAGATCAGCAGTCCGCTAACCTGCCCTGAAGGCACGTCTCGCTTGCCATGTGCGCGTCCGGGTCCGCCGTCCAGAAGCGTGCAGCTCGAACAGCGGGTCTTGGCGCCCGCGCCGTCGCACAACTCGGAACCGGCCCGGCCCTCCGTGCGCCACAGACCGGCATTCGCCACAGCACCGCCACCAGACCCCCCCCCCCCTTCCTCTCTACGGCAGGCAACCATCGTGAACGGCTCCCGCCGAGAGGCCTGGCCCCCTTCCCTCCGGCCGAGCGCCCCCACCGCCGAGCCGCATCCAACGGGCACGGCGCGACCCCTTTTCGCCTCGCATTGGCTTGGGGGCTGGTGTTGCTGGGAGAATGCGGTTACGGCCGCCATCGCGCATGGCGATGGATGCCGCAAAGCCAGACAGGAGGTTTCAGAGACGGGCTCCACCAAAGACATCCGTGTTGCTCCAGCATCGACACCCCCCAGCATACGCGAAAAGGGCACCTGGCGGAGTATTCCTGTCCGCCACCGCAACCACCTTGTCCGAAGACGAGCAGCCGGCCGGAGATGGCGCCGAAGGCAACCGAGTTGGAGGCGCCATCCGTGATGTCCGTGCTCGAGCTGGCGGAGGAGCGGGAGCGGCCGTGGGGCGACAGCAAGCTGGAGAGGAGCGAGCATGGTGTTCCGATGCCGCTGCACATTCAGGTTAGCAGCTGCCAGAAAGCTGCTGTGGTGCTTTATGTAGCGACCATCGGTTCTTGGGTCCCCTATGCGCCGCCTTCGGTAGAGCAACTTCGCAGCTCGCTCTCCGGCTTCCGCGGCTTCCCTCTGGCGCGCTAACACCCCCATCTCGTGAGATGTCTCACCGTAGCGTTCCAGGGCGCAGAATCGCACCGTTACCGCACGCAGCCAAGAAACGCCTCCTCACGCAATGATGCAGAGCCTCGCGGAAGCCGCCGCACATCTACACAGCCGTTCGGGGGGGAGGTGCTGGGCTTGTGCGGATACGATCAGGACCGGACTTCCGGTGTATGGGAGATCCCATGGATTCGGTGCATGTGGGTGGGGACGCCACCGCCACCACATCACACACATGCACACCGGTCCCCTGGCCCAAGCAGCGAGAATTTCCGCGAGGGCTAGCCCTCTAGCCTGGTGGGTTTAGATGGGGAGGGACGTTTTTTATGCCCAACTCCTGCGACTGCGGACAAGAGTGAACCCCGAGCGACCCGCTAAACCCGGCCTGGGCGATGGCCCCCCCAGCTATATTGAGAAGGCCGGATGGTTTTGTTTGGTGGTGGGATTCTCCAGGGCCGCCGACGGAAGCCGCCGCTCGGCGATGGCTGCCGTCCTTTTTTTATATACATATATATACATATATTATTATTTCTTTTTTTATTTCTTTTTCTCCATTTCTTTTTTTTTTATTTCGTTTCTTTTTTTCTCTCTCCGGTCTCCCAGCCCCGCCGACCAGTCTGAGGACGGCGAACCAGCGGACGTAAGGGGGGGAGGGGGGGATTGCGCGAATGATATGTAGAATATGTAGTCAGATAGTTGATCCGTTGCCAATCGGGCCGTGGCTGCAGCTGGTCACGGGGATGGCTGCGAGTACACACAGTGGACCGTTTTGTCGCCCACTTTTCGAGCAGCCACCCTACCTATGGTTTTTCCGGTGCTCCCGTGGACACACTCCCCCGAGATCTCCGCACACATCCCTACCGCAATAGCCGTTGTATATAGATATGTAGAGTACATACTTGCATACATAGTGGAGCAAGCAGCTAGCTAACTACATACTTACTTAGTTATGCCCCGACGACGGGCATTGCGTGGACATCATTTCCCGCCCTGCACGTCGTACTCGTTCCGAGGGAAAGAAAAAGAAAAAAGAAAGAAAAAAAAAGGAAAAAAAAAAAGCCGAGACGCTTGTTGAGCGGGAAGTCGCTCCCCACGGGCCGGACTTCTCCTGGCGAACCCGTGCCCGTACATACGCTAAGAGTAGTGGGAGTTGTGTGTGCTTCTCCTACATACATACATACCTATGTATGTAGATATGTAGGTAGGTATGCAAGGGTGGGCAAAAAAGAAGAAGAAAAAAAAGGTCTTTCGTGGTTGGTCAAACAAAGTCTTAGAGCAACCGCATCGACCGGGAGATGCTCCCAGAGCACGAATCATTGCCCCCAGATGCAGCATATATATATATATATATAAAAGAGAAACCGGGAAGAGCATAGGTACAGAGATAAAAGGACGAATGAAGTTCCAGCGGCCCGTCGGCTGCGTGTGTATGCACATAGTAACGTGCTGTGCTCTACCAACGCTTCGCACACCGGCTTTGAGGCTGCCATCTTCTCCTGGCCCTTGACGGGGGGGGGGGGGTGGGCGGTTGATCATGTCTGTGCAATCCGCTCGGGGGCATACATAGATAATGTCCACGGTTCAGGCAGGGTGAGTAAGCGAGATGGGGACATCGTATGCAGCGTTCCGGGAGGGGGGGGGAAAGAAGCCACAACGTCCTGCCGCAAGAGCGAGCGTGCTTCCGAGCTCTGTCCGCGCGTCCGGGAGACACGGGCGGTTGGCGGGGCAAACCCCACGCCCATCAAACTCCGCGACTCTCAGCATCTGGAGCGCTCACTTTCCGCGCGTCCCCCCCTTCGGCGATGGCTGTCGTGGTTGGTCCACGCCGGCGAGGAGGCTGAACTGAGACTTCGGCCAATCACCGACGTAGATACGCAGTGGCAGCAGTAGCACTGTGCAGCAGTAGTGGCAGCAGTACAGTAGTTAGTGGTAGAGTACCTATGTATGTAGTAGCAGTGGTGGTACACGGCGGTATGTATAGTAAGCAGGAGGGGGGGGGGGGTTGGTTGATCACTCTCAGACTGATCGGGATCAAAACTATGCTATGATGTAGAGTATCTACATACCTCATACAGTCCGGACTCCGGATGGACGGGGGCTGGTGGAAACGGAGGGAGGATGCGCGTTGGGTGGGGCGAGAAGGAAGGAACTTGCCGTTGGATTATTTATTTTTTCCCCATTTTTTTTCCCCATTTTTCCTTTCCCATTCCCCCCCCCCCCTGCAGATTTCTATGTATCCACATCCACGAAGCGAAGCTCGTATATAACACGTCGCCCGACTCCACTCCACCCCACTCCACTACATACTCCACTCCGCTCGCTTCTGCGCGGACCGTCCGCACTCTGCTCCGCTCCACACGGCGAACGAGGGGACTTCCGCGCGTCCATCACGGGGCAGGTGGCTGGACATCGAGATACACAGCGCAGATCCACGCTTGTCTTGTGCCACCCGCCCCGGCCGCGCGAGCGAGTGGATGCCAGCCTGCCGGGTACGCGTGACCGACACTGCGCCGTCCAGTACGGCGTGTGCACTGCGCGGTGTCGTGTGCAGAGAGCACGGCGGCGGATGTGTTTGTTTGCATGTGTTGCTGGCTGGCACGTGCGTACGCAGGCAAGTCGGGTCGGCCGGCGGCGGGGGCTACAGCAGCCAGCGAATGCCGCCGGGCTGGCCGGACTGCGATACATACCGGTTTCTGCAGGGCTCGTCTCCCGCCGGCCGCGGCGTCGGGGCCGGCGTGCGCGCGAACCACGCTCGGTCGGCGGGCACTGCACCAGCCACACTGCCCCTCCCGCCGTCGAGGCTGGCCAGCCACGCCTCCGGTGGCGGCGCGAGAGGATGTCCGCAGCTGCGCCGTGTGCACTCGTCGTATTCGGAGCCGATCGGGGGTGGCATTGTCCGCAGCAGAGATACGTCGCTGCCACGAACGCCAGGGGAGAGAGAGGCCGCAGCGATCCGGCCGTCCACCCGTCCCTTCTTGTCCTCTCATGCCATCTCGCAGACAAGAGTGAATGCGGCAGACAGGGGAATGGGAGGATGGGCGAGAATGGGGGAGGGAAATAAAGACACTCCATCCCCCGAACCCTTCTCCTCCGCCTCTGCCGCTGCAGATCTCACCCGCTGCTTCCGCCCAAAAGAACAAAAAAAAAACAAAAAAAAACACCAACATGTGGCATCCACCGCCTCCCACCTACGGCCCGTATGGCACCTATGCTACATACATACAGGCAACGATGCCAGCCAGCGCTCACTCGCTCACACACTTGCCTTGCCTTGCCTGGCCCTGCCCTGCCCGTCTCGCCGTACCCTGCCCCTACCTTTCCGTCCGTCCTTCGAACCGCCGTCGAACCGCCCGCCACCCGCCGAGAAAGCGGATATTCGCGCCTTCCGCCTTCCGCCTGCGGCTGCGATTGGCGTGGGGGCGGGAGGGAAGAGAAAGGACGCCAGAGACAAACAGAGCATGCAGAGGAATGGCGCGTAGCGAGGTATCTGCAGCTGGTTGGCTGCGACCGCAGTGGCTTCGCCGCCGCTTCCCACCAGACTTTCTCGGCGAGGCCGTGGACGGCGTCACGTGTTGGCCTGTTCCTCGACTTCCCCCCGGGCAGCGTACAAGACACGACAAGACCAGGCAAGAACAGAGGAGAGGAGAAAGAAAGAAAAAAAATAGACACACGTTCCGAGTTCCCCCGCGCAGCAAAAGAAGCAGCCGCGATCGCGAGAGCGCCAGAAGAAGCAAGAGCAAGAAGGAAAGCCCAATGCTAGATAGATACTCTGTGTACTCTAGGGTTAACCAACCACACTAGCCCCTCCTTGGAAATGCTCCTCGCTCGCGCCCCAGCCGCCGGTCTCAGTTGAGCGGAATCGAGAGCTAGCGGTGAGACACCACGTTTCCGCCCACGGATCTATGTATGTACTTGTACTCTATCTACTTATCTACATATATACATACGTGTGTTGGTCCAACCCGTTACCCAACCCCCGCTCTCCGCACGGAAGAAGGAATCTGGAAACCAACCGTCCCCCGGCCAGCGCTAGATAGATAGATGGCCCCGTCCGGTCTGCACGGCGCTAGTGGCAGCGCTAGCTAGTGGATCGATGGGGCTGCTGTCTGTCGAGAGAGTTTCTCGTCCTCGCATCGACGTCGCCGACGCTGGGCGCTGGTGTCCGAAGGGGAAAGCAACCAAGATGGAGACGAAGGGTGCTCCGCTGCACGCATTCTCGCTCGTGCGGGCCTGGCTGGCTGGCTGGCTGGCTGGCTGGCTGGCTGGTCGCATCGATACATCATCCAGGCCCCGGACGCCAGTGGGTTTTCTTTCTTCTTCTCTGCGGGCAACACGCACGCGGCCCTCTCCGTCGGGCGCTGTGCAGGAGTCCGCTGGCGGGGGGGGGGGGGAAGACGGAAGCTGCGCAGCCACAAGCCATCACTCGGCGCCGAGGATAGCAGCGGGAAGTGCTCCGCTTACACGCGCACAGACATACAGTCTCGTGTACTTCCCGGGGCCGTGGAGAGGGCGTCGCCTACGGGCTATCAGGCATACATGGATGGGAGTGGGGGTGGAGTGTGTGGAGTGCAACCACACCGCGGGCCTGACGTCGACGCATGTACGCCGAATCACGCGGCTTCCTGGATGCTACAGCGCAGCGCGTGGAAGGATGTGCGGATGGAACGGTCTACGGCAGTGCTCGTGTCGGTGGCGGCGTGGCTGCTGCCACTAGAGGTCAGGGGCTGGCTGCGTGGATGGACTGTCGACGGAATAGAAAGAGAGAGGAAGGTACATCGATGAGGACGAGGACGAGTAACCAATTGTTATCTGCCTGTCTGGTTGGGGCACAGAGGTTGGCTGGGCAGTGAGGCAGTAATCCACGTATCGGAGCTGCGGGGAACGGAATGGGTCTACTCCACTCCGTTGCCACCAATCGATCATTGACACGCACTGGACATCACTCGGCGGGTGAGATATCGTGTTCCACTTCCGCTGCTCGTCTTCAATCGCTAAACAGGTTGCACGCGAACCCAAATCGGACTCTTCCTACTTGCCCCCGTCCTTCGCGAAGCGCGGCTGCTCGCCGAGGGCGGCGCGCATGAGCGCCTCGAAGACGTCGGCGAGGCCGTCCTCGCTGAACGCGGAGCACTCGACGTACTCGGTCGCGCCGATGCGGGCGGCGTAGCGCTCGGCCTCCCAGGCGATGACCTCGGCGGTGCGCTCGGCGAGGGACTCCCTCGGGCCGCGCAGGTCCGTCTTGAGGCCGACGAGGACGACGGGCTTGCGGTAGTCGGCGGCGTAGTGCGCGTAGCGGAAGACGGCGTGCTCGAGCGACGCGCGGTCGACGACCGAGAACGCGAGCGCAACCACGTCGCAGCCCTGCACGCGCAGCGGCACGAACCGGTCGCTCGCTCCCGCGCCGGCGCCGACGTCGACGTACGTCACCGCCGCCAGGTGCGCGTGGCTCGCCGGCGCCGGCGCCAGGAACACCTGGTCCAGCGTCGGCGCGTAGAACGAGCTGAACACATTGAAGAGCTGCGACGTCAGCAGGCTGCTCTTGCCGCACTGGCTCGCCCCCACCACCACCACGACGAGGTTGCGCTTCGCGTCGAGCTCCTGCTGCGCCGTCAGCTGCTTCGGCGCCATGCTTGCTTGCTTGCTGGGTTGGGGTTGGTTGCAGGTTCGTTCGTAGGCGTGGACGGTAGCGGGGATGCGGTGGCGGCTTCGTTCGAGCGGGGCGGGTGTGCGGCGTGCGCGTCTGTTTAAAAGGGCGTGGTCGGGTTGGCGCTCCGAATGCCTGAGCGGCCTGCCCTTCAATGGCACTCCCCTGCTTCGCACTCCGGCCCTGGTTAGCTGCTTGCCCCTCGGGCAGTGTGTAGTGGCTGCTCGAGAAACTGGCGCCGGAGGGCTGTCGCTGCCCCGAAGTTGTCGGCTGTCGGCTGTCGGAGGAAGGGCGAACGGGTCCAGTCCTCATCCCGGCTTGGCTGTCCCCACCAGCTGCTGCCCAGCCAGCCAGCCAGCCCGCCCACGCAGCTTAGTGTCGGCCGCAGCACATAAAGCCACACAACCGACGGCGATCGACGCCCCCGATCGCGACCCGCTAGCTCGGCCGTTTAACGGATTCGGCCTGGAGTCGATGTCTAGCATTTAGACTCGAGGGCTGAGGGGAGTACGCTGCGCATGTCCAGCACCGCCCGCTGCCCAGTCCAGTGTTGGCGCTGTTTTATCGACGGGTAGCTGACCCGATAAGTGCCGAGAAGTTGGACGTTCGCTTGCGTTCGATGCCGTTTCGTATGTACATAGGTACATACATACCTTGTTGGCGCCCTATCGAGTCTCTTGTTCTTCTCCGACGACAAGCACCGGTGGGGGGCAGTTGCGAGAGGAGCCAAGCACGCCCTGCCAGGGATTCGAGAATTGCCTCCCTTTATTGCCCCTATCTATCTGCCATCGAATGCGGAAACTATTTCCACAAGCTCTGGGGTCTCGGAGATCGGCAGGCTGACCATTCTAGCTTCGTCTTCTTCCGAGCGTTTTCTGGGGGGGCACGAGGGGGTATGTGTTAAGAGTTAGAGGTCTCTGACTCGGAAGCAGATCTCTCCTCGCCCTCGGCCCGTCCTCGACCAAGAAATTCCGGCGATACCAACACTCGAGATGGCTTCCGCCGCAGGAAAGCAGTGGGCCGACGGCTCCTTCCCGCTCATCCCGACGCCGCTCTCTCAAACGGCGCCCGCCGCGTTCGGCGGGAGAGGCTCGCCGCCATCATCGATGCCTTCGGCGGCGCGCTCGCGACGCACCTCGTGGACGAGATCCCGACGCTGCTGGCGCTGGCCGGTCACCGCGACAAGCTGTTCGAGAAGGAGGCGCAGGAGATCACGGCTGCCGCCAGCAAGACGCTGGCCATGGCGTTCCTGGTCACGAACCTGGACGCCAGTGGCGTCTGGCGGAACTTCCCCTCGCCCCGTGGATCGTCAAGCAAATCCTCACGAGGTGGATCTGGCCCCTTCTCCCCAACCGCCGGCTGTGGAGGTTCTCGAGTTGCACCGCCGCCGGCGTGCCGAAGGAGATCCAGGGGCAGCTGAAGCCTCCGATGGCACAACCGGCGTAGGGCGGGGGGTTCGTGTGCGGTAGTTGGCGTTTTGTTCCGGTTGCGTTGTCGGCATCGGCGAATTATAATCCTATTGGATCGTTAGCATGATAGTCGCGCAATCGTAGAACTTCTATGATACCTCACGGATATCCCCTCGATCCGCGCGTCCCACGCTCTTGCCATCCGGGTCCGTGACCGCAACCGTCGAGAGAAAGGCCGAGTCCATTCACACGCTGGCTAGCACCTCCGCAGCAGGTAACTACCCCCAGCGGGCACAATGTTGTCCTGGCCCTCGTGCAATCGCCGATAATCACAGTCAATGGGCCACGCAAAACCCATTCCGCCATCCCATCGTCCGGAGACCCGCCGTGGCGCTTGTCGGCGGCTTGGATCACAGCGCGTCATGCGGTAAGATTAAGATGGGACAGGTCTTCTCGCTGTGGGTTTGCTCTTTCCATTGGGTGCTGGCTATGAGACCACATCGCGAACGGATTGACGAGGGGAACGGAGACAACTGCTATGTAGCTTCAGAAATACGGACCGGCGATGGACAAAAGAAAAGAAAGCTCCAGCAAAACTAGCTACCGCACTACAACTCCATCCACCTATCGACCTTTGGCAAGCCCTCCTGCTCCACGTACTCCTTCAGACTCCTCCTCTCCCCGTCGGCCACCTCCCTCTCCTGCTTCAACAAGCCCCCCGTCTCCGCCTCGTACAGCTCCCTGACCAGCCTCACCAGATCCTCTGGCCTGCTGCCGCGCTCGCACTGCTTCCACTGGCCGCCATCCCTGACGCAAACGGTGCTGCCGGCGACCCTGACGGTGCAGCTGGCCCTGACGCCGGTCTCCTTCGTGCGCTCGACGCTCTCGCGCAGCAGCTGGGCGCCGCCGCGCGGGCCCAGATCGCTGGCGCAGCGGTTGAGCTCGTCGAAGCCCCAGCCGGCCTTCGCCTTCGCGGCGCAGTGCTGGACGAATTCCTTCTCGCAGACGCGGGAATAGTCCGAGAAGAGGCACATGGTGAAGTCCCAGTAGGCCGCCGCGGGCGGCGGGCTGGGAGGCGTCGACAGCGCGACGCCGCAGAGGTGCAGCATGTCGCCGAGGCACTCCGATGGGCCGTGCGGACACGACACGCCCCCACCCGACGTCGCGTTGCCGATGAAGGTTAGGCGGACCGTCGAGATGTCGGCGAGCCCCGGGAGCGCGGGCGTGATCAGGTCGCGCAGGCAGACGGTGGCGTCGGGACATTGCGACATCAGGTGGAGCTCTATCGGCACGGGCATGCCGGCCAGGGCGGCGAGCGGGAGGAAGAGGAGCGCGAGGGGCTTCATGTTTGTCGTTCTTTTTGGCGGTGTGAGGGTGTTGCAGAGTAACGGGCGGATGATGCAACCGGTGTAGTGCAGGCGGGAGGATAGGCTGTAGTTATGACGTAACTACCTGGCTGCTAGCAGGACAGGTCGTTTGACCTCGAACTTCCCGCAACGGCAGAAGTATAGGATGTATGTATGTAGGCAACTCTGGCCGGAAAGACATTACGGATCGAACAGCAGCGCCACAGGATTGGCCCAATTGCGCTCGGAAAGGCGAGAGCAGCCATCGTGAGCTACGATCCTTCGGCCATAGTTGGGTAACTTATGTAGGTAGTTAGTCGGCAGGGATTCAAGGTCCATAGATCGATTCGAGCTATGTACGTATGTAGATACCTTATCACCCCTCCAAGCAACCCCTCATCGCACGCGCACCTCGTCTTATCCACTTGCGAAAAGAAGGGAAAAAAATGGCCTCCACGATCACGACCATCTCTCCTGTCACTGGCTTGGCCATCCTGACGCGGCAGGGCATCACCGAATCCGCCTTCCCGACCATCCTCGCCACCGCACAGAGAGCTTTCTCGACGTTCCGCCACACGCACCCTGTCGCGGCGCGCCGGGAAATCGTCAGGAAAGCCCTCCAGATCCTGGCGAGCAGGGCGGATGCGCTTGGAAAAGAGATCACCGAACAGATGGGACGGCCGATCGCCTACACGCCGAAGGAGGTTGCCACCGCGGTCAAGCGCGGAGAGTACCTGCTCAAGGTCTCGGAGGAGGCGCTGAAGGACACCCCCGGAGAGGCGGAAGAGGGCTTCAGGAGATGGATCCGGAAGGAACCGCTGGGTGTTGTGCTGGTTGTTTTTGCGTGGAATGTGGGCCCCCCGCCCCACGATCGGGTGTGTGAGGGGTTGAGCTGACTGTGGGTGGCAGTATCCATACTTGATTCTGGTCAACTCCCTTATTCCGGCGCTCCTGGCAGGCAACACCCTGCTGCTCAAGCCCTCGCCGCAGACGCCAACGGTCGCGGAACACATGGTCTCGATCTTCGAGGAAGCCGGGCTCCCGTCCGGCGTACTACAGTCGGTGCATTGCGGTGACCCCCTCACGCTATCCAAGCTCGTCGCTCGGCCCGAAATCGCATCCATAGCGTTTACCGGCTCCGTCGCGGGCGGTCTCGCGATCCAGCAAGCCGCCTCTGGCCGAATCGTTCCCGTCGGCCTCGAGCTCGGCGGCAACGATCCCGCCTACGTGCGGCCGGATGTGGACGTCGCCTGGGCCGCCGGCGAGATTGTCGACGGCGCTGTGTTCAACTCGGGCCAGAGCTGCTGCTCGATCGAACGCGTCTACGTTCACGCCGGCATCTACGACCAGTTCCTCGGGGAGGTCGTCAAGACCCTCGAGGGCTACAGGCTCGGTGACCCAATGGACCCATCCACGCACCTGGGCCCCGTTGTCTCCGCCCGTAGCGCGTCCACGATCGCAGAACACGTCACCGATGCCGTCAACAACGGCGCACGCATCCTGACACCGAGCGTCTTCGCCGCCGGCCAATCCCTCGGCAGGACCTTCGTCCGCCCCGAACTCCTCGCCGACTGCACGCCCGCGATGCGCGTGATGCGCGAGGAAACCTTCGGCCCCGTCATCCCCGTCCAAAAGGTCTCTTCGGACGCGGAGGCGGTAGCGCTGATGAACGATTCCACACTCGGTCTGACTGCGAGTGTGTGGACCAAAGATTTGGCGAAGGGAGAGCAGCTGGTGCACCAGATCGAGGCTGGAACGGTGTTCGTAAACAGATGCGATTATCCTTCTCCGGATCTGGCGTGGACCGGGTGGAAGGATTCGGGTAGAGGGGTTACGTTAAGCAAGTACGGATTCGAGCAGTTTGTCAGGCTGAAGAGCTTCCATCTCAAGGACTACCCCAAATAGGGGGAAGACGGAGACAGAATAGAGGGAGTGTGTACATGGACAGATGCGACAATGAGGCCCTCTCACTTAGGCCTGCGATGTGTAACTCGTCCTTGCTTCAGCGAGCCCAGTCCGGGAACCGGGCTCAAAAAATGGGGATGTGCGCATATATCCTCGGCCATGTAGCCGCCTGGAAAAACGTGAAACGTACTCGAATACAGAGAAATTCGTCGCACAAGAGTGATCTCTCGTGAGTGACCCGCCGACGCCGTTCCCCTTGGTTGGAAGCGCAAGGATTAGTAATCTCGAGACTTCCAATGGTAGCAACGGCAGTAGCCGCCTCAACCTCCGCCCATCACCTGGGCTACATACCTACCCATCCCCACCGGCCCGCCATGGCGCTCGACACCATCGCAATGGAGCTGCTCTTTCTCGTGACCGACCATCTCGAGATCGAGTCCTTCGCGTCCCTCCTGTTCGCGAACCGTTCCTTTCACCATTGCCTGACGGAGAAGTTCCACCGGCGCGCGATCGCAGACGACGGCGGAGTGTCGGCGCTTCGCCATGCCGCCGCCACAGGTAACCTCATGCTATCGACCACGCTGCTCGCCCGCGGAGCGACTCCCAATCCCGCGGATCCGGCCGGAGATGCATCGGCCACGGCCGCCACCGCCAGGCGCCAGATATCGCCGCTGCACATTGCCGCGCTTGCCGGCGATCTCCCGCTGTGCCGACTGCTGGTCCAGTGCGGGGCGAAGCCGTTCGAGCCGATCGACGCGACGCCGTCGCTGCTCGCGCGCTGGCGGGGGGTGTTCTCGCCGTCGCGGCGGCCGTACCTGCCGCGGCTAACGCCGCTCGGCTGCGCCGTGTGCCACGAGCACGCCGGCGTCGCGCGGTTCCTGCTGGACACGATGGACGCGCAGGCGACGAGCGACTGGTTCTCGTCCGTGTCGGAGCTGTTCGAGTTCGCGCTCGAGCAGCGCTACCTGTCCGTCATCGCGGTGTTCCTAGCGCGCGACGACGGCGATGTCGACCCCGTCGCGCTCAACTGGTTCCTGCGGCCGGCCACCGCCGCCGGCAGTGCCGAGGTCGTGCGGATGCTGCTCGACGCCGGCGCCGACGTCGAGGGCTGTCCGAGCAACTGGAGACCCCTGCACGTCGCCGCCTACCGGGGCCGCATTGACGTCGTGCGCGTCCTGCTGAGCCGCGGCGCCGAGGTCGACTCGCTCTCGCACGCGACGAGGGACCAGCCGAAGACCGCGCTCGTCGTCGCCGCCAGGACCGCCGTCAACGGCCTCCCCGCGGCGAGTCTGATCAAGACCCCGCCAGAGGACCGCGCCGCCGAGGCGAAGAGGATCGTCCGCGGCGCACGCGAAGCCGCCATGCTGCTCGTCGAGCACGGCGCTGACGTCGACTTCGCCATCCACCTCGTCGACGGCCTCATCGCCGCCGCAAGCGAGAAACGCGACATCGTCGGATTCCTGGAGGGGATCAGGTCGGAGGGAACAACGTAGATGAATCCTTCAAAGCAAGTGCTTGCCGCACCACCGGTTTGGAGTGCATGCCCTCTTCTGGTTTTGCTAAATTTGGTTTGCGTGTCCACAGATGAGCTGGACGACAGAGAAGGGGGCTACCCTGGAGAGGCCGCCATATTTCCGTCGACAAAAAGGGGCCACATAACGTATTCGAGCTCCGGTTCACAGAAAAAGTTCTGGGAGATTTTGAGATCGCGTACTTTTCTTTTTTTATGGGTCACTTGTGTGTAGCACCTGGAAGCGTGCTGCCATTCCCAGCTACTGTGGAGTACTTTGGTGGTTTCCCGTTAATCCGGAAAACGCTCTCAAACTTGACCGCTCGTTCCTGAACCGCGATATGTTGGAAATGCAGCTCAACTACCTATCTCACTCGTGTCCAACCCCCGTGCTTTTGATTTGCGCCTCCTCTCCCATCGACCCCCAGGCCAGGGTGAAGGGTAGGGGAAGCCACAACGAGCCGCAAGGACAGAAAAGTGTGTGCATCGCCGTGATCTGGATAGGTCGCATGCGATTAAGGAATAAACAAAAACTCCGACCGAGCCCATTTTCTCTCTCCTCCGAACATGCGACGAAAATCTCCACCAAACACACAGCCACATAGGTAGCTAATATGCACTTTCGTCTACATCCCTCTATGTTTGTTAACTTTCCCATTCATTCTCCAATATGACACATCACTTTGTCAGTTCTGCCATTGGCCTTCCTCTTCCCCGGGAGACGTGGAAGATTCAGTCGGACGATCAACAGTGCGGCTGTCAGTGCCATCGCAAAGATGAAGACGAAACAGACCTGCAGCGCCGAGTTGTACGAATCCGTCACTGTGGCTCCTGTCAGCTGCTGAGGCGCAGTGCGGCATATGGAGGAGCGACTACATACCTTGACGCAGCTGCTCCCCCTTCAGTAGGTAGATGCCCTGTACACGCGTCCTGACCATCTCGATGACTTCCTCCCTGTCGGCCCCCTTAACATTCTCCTTCAGGAACACCAGCAAGAAGTTCTGGACGATCAGCGAGCTCGCAGCGACGCCCATCACTCCACCGAGTGAGCGCAGCATGATCAGCGTCGACGTAGCAACTGCCTGGTCCGCCTGTGTGCTGGTCGCGAGGATCCCAATGAGTGCACTCGGGAATATGAAACCGCTCCCGAGGTGGCACGGCACAAGGAAGAGGAGGTATGCCCACGATGGCAGCTCGCGAGGCATAACGATGTACACGAAGCTGCCAACCACCATCAGAATGCTACCGAGATATAAGGTCGTGTCGAGGCGTTGGAGACGAGTGATGATGAGCCCGGTTATGACCGAGGAGAAGGAATTGGTTATCGCCGGGATCAGAAGGCGGCTTCCGGCTTCGGCAGCGCTTTCGAGACGGACGGCCTGGAAGTAGAGTGGCAGGTTGAAGAGGACCTTAGTACGTTAGCTGAGATGTGGCGGGAAAGGATGGGACATTCGGCTTACGGCGCAGATGACGGCGACGTTGAAGAAGTTGTTGAACACGATCAAACCCCGCGAGGACGCCAGGAGTTTTAACGGCATGACGGGTGAAACAGCCTTGGCCTCCGCCCGCACCAGGAGGTTCCCCAGAACGAACCCAATGCACAGCGAGGAGAGGACCCTCCAATCGCCCCACGGCAGTACGTTTCCCCCCAGGTTCATTCCGAGGATCAAGAATACCAGACCGGTGGTGAGATAGAACGAGCCGGCGAAGTCGAAATCCCTGAAGCGTTCCCACAATCCTATGGCCGAATCCGTTGCGTCCCGCGGGGGCATCGTCATGTAGAGAACCAGTATGCATACGACGCCGAATGGAACCTGCAGCGCAAATGTCGCTCGCCAGCCGAGCCCGTCGGCGATCGCGCCTCCCGATGCGGCACCGAGAACTGCGCCAATGCCCCAGGCAAGGTTATTGATGCTCTGGTAGGTCCCACGGACCTCGATCGGCAGGAGATCACTGAGGACGATTGCTCCCCTACACTCAACTGTCAGCCCTCGGTGCGACCTTACGGATGGGGGCCGAACTCCCTACATCGTCATCATCCCGCCGGCCCCAATCCCACACAACGCTCTTGCGGCGATGAAGCTGTAGATGCTCGTGGCTTTGGCGCACCACAGGGTGGCCGTGGTGAACACGAGGCACGAGAACACGAACGGTGGCTTCCGGCCAATCACATCACTAACCCTTCCGTACAGCGGCTGGAAACTTGTCGCCGTCAGGAGGAAGGATGTGGACAGCCAGGAGGCCAGCTCCGAAGCATGGAAATCCGACGTGACGGAGGTGTGCGTCGAGGCCATTATCGTACCGTCGAACGATGCGAGGAAGTTTGCGAGGAGGATTCCTAGGCGAGACCGTCAGCGACTGCAGATTCCCCACTCGGAGGACTGGGAACTCACCGGCAAATATCACCCAGAACTGGCGCTTGCTGGTCCCTCCGTGAAAGGCCATCTCGCCCATCTCCTCCTCGCCATCGTCGCGCATAGGGTCCGCATCATATTTGAGTGCCCCATCCGTGGGTAACGACGTATCGCCGTTCTCGTCCGGCAAGCACTCAATCGCGGGGACTGCCTCGGCCTCGATACTGATCGAAGTTGGGCCGATCTTCGACAGCAGCGATAAAAGACCACTGCGCTCACTGCCATCGTCGACGATGCCGCGTATGCCGACCTGGTCCTCGTCGATACGTCGGGATCCATTCACGGGCGGAAGCAGCGGTGTGTTCTCGGACGGGGCTTCCTCGTCTCGAGATCTGATGCTGCTCGAGGAGCTGCTGCTACCACTCATCGCCATGGCCGGGGTTGGTAAGGAACCGTAGCTCCCCATCCTGAATTCGCTCTCAAGACTGCCGCTGCAGCTCAGCTCGATAAGGAGGGGGATCAAGACCGGCACCAACACTGAACCACAAATGCAGACGCACTTCTGAACGAAAAGCGGCAGCCTAAAACACAAGATGCAAAATAGTGAACGCAAGTTATGGCGGGAGTAGCCCGCTCGAGGATTCGAATCCACTCGAGCCGTAAGTGGGGAAAAACAAAGTGTGGACACGATATATAATGACACCGCTCCGAATCCGCAGAAGCAATAATCGGGACGGATACGAGCTGGTATTTGTACCGGCATCCGCCCGTCCTCGATGAGTCAGATGTCTCCTCCCTCCTTCTCACCCTTTCTCTCCCTCTTCCCCACCACCAGCGAAGACTATTCGGCTTCTGCTATGCAGGGGGAGGTGCATCGACCTCCCAGCAAGGTCTTGGTTATCGGGGGTACATACGTACGTACTACTTCGATGTGTACTTACCCATCACTTGCCCCGCCCTCCCCCCGTCGGATACACCCTCCCCTCGTGCGACGGGACATATGTATGCGGGATGGAAAGAGTTGCCGCGCAGTGGTTGTGCAGATCTTGTAGCTCTGCACATGTGTGTTTGTGCGGATATCTGGGGCTGATGCGGAGAGAAGTGGGTGGAGGGTGGCATGGACGCGGGGGTTGGAAAAAAAACACAATACGTACTAGTTAGTACATAGGGTTTTCGCTTCTCGAGCTGGGTTTGTGTTGGGCTGGGTTGATCCCGCGTTGCACAAGCAACCGGTCCGACACTCTGCTCTTCATCTCCTCGCCCGCTCGCACTGGGGATTGACTCGCACTCCCGTCTCGCGATCACACCACTCTGGTTATCGCGGCTCAGGAGAAAGGGCGCCCTCTCCCGTCCCTTCCATCTCTCTTCCACCCTCCATCCAGAAAAAAACAGCCATTCTGATTTTCCCCTCCGCAGGAGCCAACCGGACCCCCCGCCGCCGACCCACACACAATTCGCGAAGTCCGGCTTCGGGCCCATTGCCTTGGGCGTGTGATCACTTCAGCTCTTGACACAGAAAGTCGGTCTTGCTACTTCCATATGCCGGCTTACGTTGCTCAACATATCTACCTTATGTATCTGCTCGATCATTCTTCGTTAACGACATGGTTATTTATTTTAATTTTGCGTGACCCCCCGCCGGCGTCCATCCGAGGATTGGAGGCTGTGCTGTGTACTCACGATCGCATTGCATAGCTACGGCATTATGGGTTGAGCCGGATTTCGGAAGTCCGATCAGAGTTAGAGTCTTGGAGTAGAGAGGCAAGCAAGTGTCGAGCCCACCCTTGCGCGGACGTTGCTTGGCCGTCGACTGCCTCCTCGCTCGCGTTCACTGACTGCATGCGATACCTAGTGCATAAGATGCACTTGTTCAGCACATGCACCTCGAACTCTCCCCGTCAAGGGAAGAAAAAGAAAAGAAAGTGGTCGGTCGGCCTGCGCCACAGCTGGCGAACCAGGATAACCAGGAGTAGTTACTGTATGTATACACAAGGTCAAGATCGCGGGTCGGAAGAAGAAGTCGTCGGGTTAGGTTGACCCGTCTCACTGGCAGCTACTCTACCAGGGCTATGTCGGTACCAAGAAACAGAAGGCAACTCACCTGGAGAAAAACAGCACAAAATTTGATAGCCTGCGATGGTCTGGCATCTGTCGGCTATCAGCTCTACTTTCACTCGAGCGAATGTCACGGTGTTCACGGTTCCAGCTGCTTTTGCAATAGTTGGGTTAGTTGGTATTCTCTCCGCTAACTGGTAAGTATTTAGTTCCTTCGCTACTTGTTCGTTGTCAACACGGCACACATAGAGTAGCACATCCAGAGACCCACACTGCCCGTCACCGTTGAAAGCCGTTAGTTGCTCTCCTCGAATCCAGCCAGAAACACGTCCATCTCCTTCACCACTTCGTCGACAAGGACCCCAGAGTTGCGGAGTAATCTGGTTCGGTTTACGGCACGCAAGCAAAAGCATGAGCTGGCCCCTCGCAGCGGTGAGGAACTCGGCTACCTTCTCGCGCGAGCAATAAGTCCGCAGGCGAGCCGCAGTCCACCACCGATTTTGAGCAGCATGCAGTCCGTCAGCTCGCTCCAATGCCTGACGACGGACGCGAAAGCATCTTCCAGGTCACGGGGATGCCCAATGAAACAGGAGCCCGCGTCGGATCCGGGACTTGGACCCAGGGCCGTTGCAGCCCGCTGACTCGATGTGACAGAGGAACGCGGGTATCTCGTTGGGCGTGAGCCACGTGCGGCACAATGGCGACAACCTTCCAAGGACTCGAATTGCACTGGGAAGCTGCCGCCTCAAGTATCGTGATCACGCTTCCGGGAGCCCAACGGGATTCGAACGGCCGGCGGTCTGGTCCGTCGTGTCGGGTGAGCCAGACGAGCAGATCCTCGAAGCCGATGGTTATTTCCGTCCAACTCGCTCAGAGTGACGACTAGACACTGCTGTGGTGACAGGCTCTCGAATTGCACGCTCGGCTTGTCTAAGGGACTTCCCTCCTGGGCCATAGGCTCGATGACGCGCTCCGTTACAATCTCCGCATTCATTCCGGCCGCTCGGCTTCTGGGCAGAGCCAACTGGTCCTGCCGGAGACGGTCTCTTCGCTTGGCACGACGGCTTGGCAAGAACAGAGGAAAGACTTGCGAGAGGGTTGATTGTATGGTGAGCTAGATCTGGGGGTGCCCGCCCGAGCGCGACATGGAATCGTAGTTGGCCAGAACCGTCCACCGGGCCCAATGAAGATGCGGCGTGCGCACCGGTCAGTATAATCACGGCGGCCAGTCTCTTCAGCATCGAGGCGGAAACATCCATGCCAGCGTTCACAGCGTCTCAAAGACCGTGGGGGGTCCCGAACAAGGCCAAGTCGATGTCGCGATTGTTTTTATACGTCTTCACTCCTCCAGGTGCCTTCAGCAGCTTCTCCACTAGCTCCAATATGGCTTCTCCAGACCTCAGAGCGAGGGCTCGAAAAGGTTGTACTGTATGCCTCCTGGAAGCATCGCGACGATCAAATTGACGATTTGCAACGTCGCAGCAATGCGGAGCTGGTGGCGGTACAAACCTGGAACTGCGCTGTGCAGAACACTGGAGGAGCAGTTACATCCCGTAATCTCGAAGAGATGTTCTGGGTTAATCTCCTCACAGATCCACGATGTCAGCAGCTGAAAGCACTTGACCTGACCGTAGAGACACGCCCAGTGTAATGGACCAACGACAGACATGTCATTGCCCATTCGGCACCCCGAGAACCCAAACAACGCATTATTGGGGTGATCGGAAAGTCGGCTCAGAATTATGTTCAACCCGCCGATGTCGCCTTGCGTGGGTATATAGGATCAGCACTGACCGAGATGGGGAGAAACGGTGGGCGGATACTCACCGATCGCGGCCGCCATGTGCAGCGGATTTCCGAAAGACTGGGGCGCCAATCTAGGATATAGGGTCGCGAAACTCACGGTATTCTTTGATCCCGTCTTGTCTTCACTCAGCCAGAGTGCATTTAGAGGATCCACCATTCCCAGAGGACTTGTATCCAAACTTAGCCAGTGCAGCCGTCAGAGAGGCGTCCACCAGTGCCTTGAAAACGTGCAGCGGTTGTGGATTGGCGGATCCGGAGGCGATAGAATCTTCCGTAGAAGGCCGCCGCCGCCATGTTCCCCGTCCAGCCAGACACACTGCTTGACGTACACATCTGTATTGAGCTACGAAACAGAACGTGCCTTGGGAGACGACATGAACAGAGTCGCGTTGAGAACGTCATCGCCGGAAAGATGCTTCATGATCTGCCGGTGGATTTCCGGTCCAAGGTCGATTGTGAGTCCGGAACCGATCTTCTATCGCCATTCTCGGACACGGGGGCGATTAGTCTATCTGGTGACTGCTGTCCAAAGCCCTGCGGAACTGGACACTTCCAACTAAGACCAACCAGCGGGACCTTACTTAAGGCGTGAATACAAGGAGTAAATGAAGACCTCCGCCCCATGTTGTTTCCTTCGTTGTTTTTACTGTCGTTAGAGGGCTGCATTTCCGCCCATCGTTGTGGTCATCTTCCGCTGTTTTCGAGAGTGCTTCCATAAGCCGAAGGGTACCGAGTATTCTTGCGTGTCGAAGTTTACGGGTAAGGATGGCCACGAACCTCCAATCGATTTGCCGACAAATTGAGGTGGATTATTGCGGTGGGAGTTGGTATGTAGTTGCGGTTGGGTATCGCAGTGTGAGTTGGTAGTTGAAGTTGGAGGAGCAATTGTGTGGCAAGACAACTTTAAGAACTCGGATTACTACACAATATATCACTCAAGTCGTACGTTGAAAGATTAGGGCCAGTGGAGCAGCACCCCTACCGGTACATACATTGGAGGGACAAGCGAAAAGCTAACAGACCTCCTCCGCAGCCGACTGCACCCAATCTTGGGATTCCTTCCGTGGTCTGATGCCGCCGGCAGTCCCAACCTCACGGATTGGGTTTTCCAGCTAACCCTCCCCTGTCGATATGCTGGGCCGGGCCCCGTCCATAAATACCAATCCACATATATCGATGCGCCGCTCACCTTCCAGTTTTCCGCTGACTTCCGGTCCGCGGGGAGTCTTCAGTTCGTCCGGCCGTGCCATATGCTCGCCCGCTTCCTGCAGCCGGAGGGACGGAGGCTGTTGGTTCGTTGGTCGCTGTTCTTCTGCTAAGATTCGAGCCATGTCTAAGCGCAATGGCTCAGCCGGTCGTGCGTACATCGTACATAGTCCCGAACAGCTTGTTGCTACGTGGTGTGTATGCACACAGGCACAGTAACCCTTCCTTGGACACTTTTCCAGGAGAGGCGGTCGACTGTCCTCCGCAAGGCACCGCACGTGTGCGTAGAAAGCTTTCGCACCCACAATAGATGACAATGGGAATATACCGGCTGTGGTCCCGACGAGCACACTACGTCTACATCCACCTCTTGCACCCGCGTTGCCCAATGTCCCCCTGTGGAGAGTATACATACTGGACACACCGCGATTTGTATCCATCTGCCGCCGACACAGCCCAACACGTTCCAGAGACCAGATATCACTTCCAACCGCAGATAGATAAAAAATAAATATAGCTGCACTTTGCAGGGAGGAACCCCCCCTCGCTTATCTGCAGACTGAGCCGCATTGTTTCGGCAATCTTGCGTGCCGATCCTAATCGCACAAACATCGCCGCCACCACTATATATTGCTGCTATCTATTGCCACTGGACACCCAAGATGGATGATCCGCGAATCGAGCGATCCGTGGTTACCGTGCCCTCTCCGCATACGCCCATCGCAGTACGACCTGGGCCTGCGTGAACCAGTGCAGCGTGGGGGTGGACTCTGTCCGCGATGCTCTCTTCTTGCGGTGCAACATATCTACATAGAACATCTCAACTGCGCACCGCATTAGTTATATATGTGCAGGATGCAAGACGCGGTCCACAAGCCTCTAGTTCTAGGACACACCCATCTAACTACTCTAGTGAAGAGTGACCTTTGTGCGAGGTGTCGCTTCTGGAAGGGAATTGTAGACAATTGAAGTCTCAAAAAAATCCATGCGTCGGGATCTGCATCAAAACTCCACGGGACTTAGCTAGATCGTTAAGCTAGCAACTATCTTTGGTCAGATAGCAAAAAAAAAACCTTTCCTCAGACTTGGTATTCGTCTGACTAAACCTACCAGAGGCTGGCATCCTTTGCACTGCTGCAGAGTTTTACCCCATTCAGTCTACCATCGGGTTCCCGAGGACTTGGAGGTTTCATCGCAGCTCGCCCACATTAGGTCTGACCTTACTTCGGAGGAAGGTTAGTCAGTTTTGGAGGTCGCTGAGTTTTATGGCTTCCCAGGCCCTTTGCGGTTCGGTAGTGTGTTTCGGTTTTCTCTTCGGGTCTCTTCTTCGGTCAGCATTCCCTAATAAAGGAACCTGGAGTAGTTATAAGAAGAGATTGGCTCGTCGTATCCTCCCTAAGGACTCTGGATACGAGTACCGAGGGAAAAAAAAGAAAAAAAAAGCAGGCAACAAACCGCATCGCCACTGGGAGGGATGCCAATCCGAGTCATTGCCGGTATTGTGCACATATATATGTATACTGGACATCGACGAGTTTCATCGCAGACTCGGGGCACTAGAAATCTTCTTCCCTTGCTCTTTCGTTCCGCGATAACTAGAGAGCGGACCAGACCCGGCCAGTGCGGATAAGATGCGAAGGGAAAAAAGGGGGGAAAGCAAGTATCTACCAACCGATACGGGAACCCGTAGACTCTTCGGGATGGTGTATGTATCCGGGTTTCAGACGATATGCAGATACATATGGTATGCGTCGCACAAGAGAGCACTTGGGCGGTGGCACATGTGAGACTTCGATATCTCTCGGTCCCGCTAATCTCGTTCGCCGCGTCACAGGAACACTCCATCCAATGCTCGCCACAGTTTGGGATCGTTTCCACAATCTCATCCACATACAAACAGTAGTGGACATCTGACAAGTGGACATACCAGCCCCACCCACTACATCAATCCATCCGCGCATCTCCAGATCGTGTCTCGTCCTTTCCGCTCCACCATCGTCCCATCCCATCTGACGTCGGATCTGGTATCCCGTCACGAGGGGAGATAGGCACGATCCGCATCTCCCATGCGCCGCCTCCAAATCGGAAACCGCACTGGGTGCATGCATGCATTTCAGCGGCAGTCCGCATACATTGTCTTCTCAACCAACACAGCCAACACTTCTCGCCGGTGCTACCTAGGTCACAACACGGAAACAAAACAAAGCAAATAAAACGGATGCCAGCATTTGTATAGTATAGTAAAGCATAGTATGGTACGGTATTAAGCAACCATCACGCATACATCCCCAGCCTCGACGGCAACTTAGGCCGGTATATCTCCCAGCAGTGCGCAGCGACTCTGTTGCTGCTACATCCGACCTGCGGCGGGCGTCGGGATGTCGGTGAATCAGCACACGGGAAGTGGGATACCCGCCCCTCTGGTGCGATCGTCGTGACCAGGCACCGGTGCTTGCAGCAGAACCGGTTGTCCGCGCACGTGCGCTGGACGTCAGGAGCGCGGAGGGTGCTGACCTCCTTGATGTCCAGCTCCCCCTCCTCGTCGGAGTCGGAATCTGAGAAGGGGATCCAGGCGGGGCGCAGTGAGCGGAGACGAGGGGTAGGAGGAGGAGAAAGAGGGGCAACGGTTTCTCCCGGACGGAGCTCCCCAAAGCTAGACCCCGGCTCTTGCACGGCCGCCTCCCGCTGCTCCGCGGAGCATTCGGTGATCTTGCGCTTGCCCAACACCGTCTGCATCCTGTTCAGCCGCATTTCGAGGTCCGCTACCTCTGCCAGGCGACGATTGATCGGAGACAGCCACCCCATCATACAGATCCTGGCGACGAGCCGGCTGCAGTCGATAGGGGCTGGTAGCCAGGTCTCCGGCCCGGACAGACTGAGCCCAACGGCGAGCAGGATCCGCGGGGACTCGCAGACGGAGATCGCAGTCACCGCCACGCCGGAGGCTTTCCCTGTCAATGTTGCCGTGGCGACGAATTCGTGCGTGAAACCGCGGAGTACAACCACCGTCTGGTTGGGTTGCAGAACCATAAAGATCATGCAACTGGAAGATGTTAGTAGACGGACAAAGGTACGCATTCGGGTAGCCTATTACCTGTCGGGTAAACGAGCAGCAAGAGCAGCAACAGCGCTCATCTGCGTAGGTTTGGACATGGCGAGCTGCAGTGTGGTTCGTTTCGGGGCTGAGTGCTGTCGAGTTGGGATGAGGATTAGGAAGAGGACATGAGACGGCAGTTCATCTCCACCATTCAAGCCTAAATGGTTCAACCAAAGTTAATATGCCGCTCCTCCCGCCCCAACTGCATTGAGACTCACTCAACTCTATCCGTCACTAGCTCGCCGTCGTCAAAACTGTAATGGTACGGTGTCAGTTGGAATCGGACGGTACCGCCGAGGTCGTTGAACTAAGTGCAGAGTGAAATGAGATGTTGGCGATCGATAGCGGCGGATGGATGGCGTGCAGTGGAGACATTTTCGGCGGCTTAGATGGCCTGTACCTAGAGTACTGCGGTTTTTATTTTATTTTACGTCGTCATTAATCGCGTGCGACCTATCTAGACCATGGCGATATACACACTGTCCGGGTTCCCGTCCACTGTCCTAGAGTACCGCAGCTGGGTCTAGAGCAAGGCAGAGACCGTTTTCGTGCCGAGAGATACACGAACGAACATACGTATGTCAAGTAAACCGACACAGGAGCAGAGGTACCAATCGAGTTACGTAGTACTAGATGACGTATCTGGTCTTCACCCCGGCCTCCTGTACATCACGCTGGTACCTGCTTGGTGACTTGGCAACACCATTGTATCGGCGACGACGACATTCTCCCTCCTCCCCGCAACAAAGACCACGACCTCAGCAATGTCCTCAGCCGTCAACGGATCCACACCGCTACTCACTTGTCAGCTATATATCCTCCCCGCTTTCGAACTTGGATGGGAGCCTACGCATAAACCGCGTCCGCCTTCGCCTTATCCCCCCGAAACCTAACGACCGAGAACTCCGTCTCGACCTGTCCCGGGTCCACGACCATGACACGGATCCTCGTAGAGACCAATTCCTTCCTGAGGGCATCCGAGAACGAGCGGACAGCGGCCTTGGTAGCGCAGTAGATCGATCCGCCAGCGTAGGGCTCGCGTCCGGCGATGGAGCCGATGTTGATGATGTCGCCCTTCCCGCCGCGTGCATGGAAGATCTTGACGATTTGTTGCGTCAACTACCCTGCGGGGTTAGTGGCGTGACGCGGGAACGGGGATGGAGACGAAGTACCCCGATGAGCCCAATAACGTTCGTGGTCATCATGATGTTGACGTCCTCCTCCGCGATCTCGCCAACTTTATCCATACCCTTGACCAACCCGCTGCGACCGTTAAACACATTAGCCGTAGCCCTCGCTCCCCGCACACGCCGGGAGAGAAATCGTACGCATTGTTGATCAGTACATCAATGTCTCTCCACTCCTTCGGCAGTCCGTCCACGAAGGCAGCCACCTCCTTGGGGTCCGAAACATCGAGCCTGACCGGGAGGACCTTTGTGCGTCCCTTGCTCTCCTCCTCGAGTGCTGCGGCCATTTGCTTCAGCGTCGCGATCCGCCGCGCCGCCAGGATGAGCTTGATGTCCGGCGCGGTCCTGGCGAACTCGAAGGCGGTCGCGAGACCGATCCCCGACGAAGCGCCGGTGATCAGTACGGTCTTGTCCGTGAGACGGGCGCCCGACGCCGACAGCGACATTCTGCGGAGGTGTGCGGGTGCGGGTGCGGGTGCGGGTGCGGGTGCGGGTGCGGGTGCGGGGTTGTTGCGGGTTAGGGTACGTGCTATGAAGCAGTGGAGCATGAGAAGGAAAGACAATCGCTTAGATATGATATGTATTACCGCGCATGGCGTCGACGCAATGACGTATGCTTGGTGGGGCGGGCTTCGGCCTTCCTTCGGGCCTTGGGCATTTCGCAGTTGCGACAAGCGCGGCTAGTGGGACGTCCGGCGGAAAATAGCGGGTGCACTAGTTAGCCAACGAAAACAGGCGCGGACAGGTACGAGCGATGGCCTTTGTATGTATGTAAACAGCAATAATGGGTGATGAATAGGTGCTCCATATAAGGAGCCTAGTCGGGTAAAAGCGCCAATAATTAGTTGGCCGCCGAGGTTCGCCGCCGGAGAAACCACACTGCATCTGCGCTCCCGTAGACAAGCCTTTCTTAACCCGCTCCCTCGAAAGCACCAGGAATATCTACTCTATAGCCGTCCGGTTGTCTAATCTCGGCCGTCCACCAAGACTACGGTGCAGTACCAACCTAATCTACAATTACCACCGATCGCTTGCGGGCATCCAGTTTTTCTAATAGTGTCACTATCGCAGCCTATTGCAGACCGAGTTGTATAGATATCGCCATGATCTAAATAGGTGGCATGCGATCAATGACTAAACAAAGTAGCCTGTTGCTGACAGGATAAGGCGGTACGAGATTCCGCAGACACAGCAAGCCCCGCCGACGGGCTCTCCCCGTCCGGCCCGCTCGACCCACTGCGAGCTGCCCATGGCTGCCGCCGCCTACCATGAAATCACAAGGAGTTGCAGCGGAGTAGAGCTTGCCCTGCGAGTATCTCCATCTTTCTGCTTGCCGCGATTGTCCTCCCAGCGATTTTAGGGAAGCCCAAGCGAGCAGGCGGTGGTTCGGGATGAACTTTCGAATCTGCTCGTACGCAGAGGCTGCGTACGATGGACCTTTCCGCTTCACCGACTTCGACAAGATTGCCTGGCCTGCCATCTTGAGACTCATATACTTGCGATTTCCACCGAAGGAAATTACTCGTCCGCAATCCATTGGCGTTGCGAGCGCTGCGATACATAACAGTCGCACAGTTGTGGCCGAAATGGTTTCCTACAGTCCAGGGGGATACGGCGGCTTGAGTCGTGGCCTGCAAGCTGCGAAGACGGATGCAAATGGGCATTCCGTGAAACCCCGCCAGCTTGGTAGACACCCACGAAGAGCAGCTGTAGTCCGATGGATAGATGTGGACGCGTGCACCGCCTACTACCCATAGCCGCGCAGCTTGGAGTGGGTGAGACGGCCGGCGGTCTATCTACACGGATGGATGTAGAAGCGCAGTTGGAATGGTCGCCAGTATCCTTCCTCGCCAGCTGCAGCAGGAGCGAGAGTTGGATATTGGCTTCGCGGATTGGGCTGCCGAGGACTGGCCCCCATGCATCCTCGACGGCGAGGTTGATGGTGCTTGGTGCCGCAGGTGATTACCGCCCTCACTAGGCTCGATCCACAGATCCTGCTCTCAACTCCTGGGGCTTTAACCTACCGCCCCAATCCGGGCGGTGGTAGTGGAGGTTTTTGTTGTCCCTCCAGCACAACCACCGAACACGGTTGCAGTTACAGTGACAGCAATGGCAATAGTTGAAACAAAGGAGCAATCGAAACAAAAGCTCCGAAGGCTGGTCTCAGGCCGGATCCGGTAGAGCGTGTGTCGTCTATGCAGATCTCTTGGGAGGCCAGAAATAGGAGATTGGAGCGCGCACCGTCCAGTGCTAGATGTCTGACGAAAACTATCAAGATATGTGTGTATCGGTATACAGTATATTCAGTGTAGAGCGAACGTCCCGGCGCGGGACGCCCCATTATATCGGTCTCCGTGGCTATTCCACCGGAGGCCGGTATGCCGACGCTATCGG
>Ga0307508_10000896_pt1 | contig 34734 bp, 24 predicted proteins | sample 9_EM_MG_FD_203089 | JGI IMG/M metagenome (GOLD analysis project Ga0307508, IMG submission 203089) | Populus trichocarpa ectomycorrhiza microbial communities from riparian zone in the Pacific Northwest, United States - 9_EM | ecosystem: Host-associated > Plants > Roots > Unclassified | place...
ACCTTCAGACGGCGTTGCGGCTGTTCCGGGAGCGTGGGTTCACGGAGACCACGATGCGCGCGATCGCCAAGGAGGCCGGCGTCGCGGTCGGCAACGCGTATTACTACGTCGACTCCAAGGAACACCTGGTCCAGGGGTTCTACGACCAGATCCAGGCGGAACACCGCGCCGCGGCGAAGCAGATCTTCGCGGCCGAGAAGGACTTCGCGGACCGGCTGCGCGGGGTGCTGCACGCCGGGATCGACGTGAACGAGCCCTACCACTCGTTCGCCGCCACCTTCTTCAAGAGCGCGGCCGAGCCGACCTCGCCGCTGAGCCCGTTCTCCCGCGAATCCTCACCGGCCCGGGAGGCGGCGATCGGCATCTTCCGCGACGTCGTCGACGGCTCTTCCGCGAAGCTCGACCCGGAGCTGCGCAAGGACCTGCCCGAGCTGCTCTGGCTCGGCTGGATGGGCGTGGTCCTCTTCTGGGTCCACGACAGGTCGCCCGGCCGGCGGCGCACCCGGCGCCTCATCGACGGCGCGGTGCCGCTGATCGACCGCCTCGTGAGCCTTTCCCGGCTGCGCGTCCTGCGCCCGGCCGTGCGCCAGATTCTGGCCCTGCTCGAAAGCATCCGCGGGGAGGATTGATCACGCTCCGTGTCACCACAACGTCATCACGGTGTGTAGCGGCGCGGATAGCTTTATGGCTGTGTGTCCGTAGATAGCCGGATCTGTCGCCTACGTTCCGCTAGCCGAACGGCCAATTCGCGCTGGAAGCGCTTCCTCGACGACCCGCCCAGCACGTAGCGTCATGTCCGCAGGTGGGTCTGGGGACGTCACGGAGACTCGGCCTTCGGGACCAGGTCGAGCCTCCGCGGCGCAGACGGTGAGCCGGGCGCGGCAACGGATTTCGGGAGCAATCCGCCGCGACCCGGCTCACTCTGTCGCGGGCGTCGCCGGCACGGCCCGGAAGCCGCGCAGGCGGAGGCTGTTGAGGACCACGAAGATCGAGCTCAGGGCCATCGCAGCACCGGCGATCATGGGGTTGAGCAGGCCGGCGGCGGCCAGCGGCAGCGCCGCGACGTTATAGGCGAAGGCCCAGAACAGGTTGCCCCGGATGATGCCGAGAGTGCGTCTGGACAGCCGCACCGCGTCGACCGCGGCGGTCAGATCGCCGCGGACCAGGGTGAGATCGGACGCCTGGATCGCCACGTCGGCGCCGGCGCCCATGGCCAGACCCAGGTCGGCCTGGGCCAACGCGGCGGCGTCGTTGACGCCGTCGCCGACCATCGCCACCACCCGCCCGCGCGACTGCAGCCGCTTGACCACGTCGACCTTTCCGGCGGGCAGCACGCCGGCGACGAACTCGCCGATGCCGGCCTCCGCGGCGACGGCCTCGGCCACGGCGGCCGCGTCGCCGGTCACCAGGATCGGCTCCAGACCGAGCTCGCGGAGGCCGGCGACGGCGGCACGGCTGGTGGGGCGTACCCGGTCGGCGAGGGCCAGCCGGCCCACCACCGCGCCGTCCGCGCGGACCTCGACCCAGGTCGCGGCAGAGCCGGCCGGCGCGGCCGCTCCACCGGGCACAGCGCCCACGCCACCGGGCACAGCGCCCCCGTCGACCGACGTCGCGGCCAAAGCTGCCGGCACGGCCACGTCACCCGACGCGGCGCCGACCTCGACCTGGACGTCGCCGACCCGCCCGCGTACGCCGACGCCGGCCGTGGCCCGAAAGTCCGTGACCGGCGGCAGGGGGCCGGCGGCCCGCGCGGCCGCCGCGATCGCCCGGCCGAGCGGATGCTCCGAGGCCGCCTCCACCGCGCCGGCGAGCCGCAGCAGGTCCGCCGCGGTGCGGCCGGGCACGGGAACGACCTCGGTGACCGACATCCGGCCGGTGGTCACCGTGCCGGTCTTGTCCAGGATGATCGTGTCGACCCGGCGGGTGGACTCGAGCACCTCCACGCCACGGATCAGAATGCCGAGTTGGGCGCCCCGGCCGGTGCCGACCAGCAGCGCGGTGGGCGTGGCCAGTCCCAGCGCGCACGGGCACGCGATGATCAGCACGGCGACGGCCGCGGTGAAGGCGTCGGACACGCCGCCGCCGGTGCCGAGCCAGAAGCCCAGCGTCCCGATGGCCAGCACGATCACCACCGGCACGAAGACGCCGGCGATCCGGTCGGCGAGCCGCTGCACCGCGGCCTTGCCGTTCTGCGCCTCCTCGACCAGCCTGGCCATCTGCGCGAGCTGGGTGCCGGCGCCGACCCGGGTGGCGCGGACCACCAGGCGCCCGCCCGCGTTGACGGTCGCGCCGGTCACCGGGTCGCCGGGCCGCACCTCGACCGGCACCGGCTCGCCGGTCAGCAGGCTGACGTCGAGCGCCGAGACGCCGTCGACGACCACGCCGTCGGTCGCGACCTTCTCGCCCGGGCGGACCACGAAGAACTGGCCGGCGGCGAGCTCGGCCGCCGGAATCTGGTGCTCGGCGCCGTCCCGCAGGACGGTGACAGTTTTGGCGCCGAGCTCGAGCAGCGCCCGCAACGCGTCACCGGCCCGCCGCTTCGCCCGGGCCTCCAGGTAGCGCCCGGCCAGCAGGAACGTCGTGACTCCCGCGGCCGCCTCGAGATAGATCGCGTCGCCGCCGCGGGCGGTCAGCGAGAACGGGTCGGTCATCCCCGGCGTCCCCGCATCGCCCAGGAAGAGCGCCCAGAGCGACCAGCCGAAGGCGGCGAGGGTCCCGAGCGAGACCAGCGTGTCCATGGTGGCCGCGCCGTGCCGCAGGTTGACGAACGCCGCCCGGTGGAACGGCCACCCGCCGTAGACGACCACCGGAGCGGCGAGGACCAGGGAAAGCCACTGCCAGTACGGGAACTGCCAGGCCGGCGCCATCGCGAGCAGCACGACCGGGAGGCTGAGCGCCGCCGAGATCAGCAGCCGGTCGCGCAGCGGGTCACGACCGGCGGGGGTAGCCGCTGGCTCGCGGGTGGGCTCGGCCGCGGTGTAGCCGGTCTGCTCCACCACGGCGATCAGGTCGGCGGCCGTCACCGTCGACGCGACTGTCGCCCTCGCCTTCTCGGTCGCGTAGTTCACGGAGGCGGTGACCCCGTCCACCCGGTTCAGCTTCTTCTCGATGCGGTTGGCGCACGCGGCGCACGTCATCCCGCCGATCTCCAGCTCGATCACCCGCTCCATGCCACCACAATACCCCCTGGGGGTAGCCCGGTTGATGAGGTGTAGGACACGCCCCAGGGGCACGCGGTCCCTCTGGACGACTGGGCGAGCACGCCCCGCGATGTCGCGATAGGTTGCCGGAAGCAGCCTTCAGTCCGTTCAGGGGGCCTCGGGGGTTTGATCATGGCAAAGCTCAGGGATGAGGGGATCGGCCGGCCGATCCTCGTGCTGCACGGGGGCATGGGCGACAGCGACGCCTGGGTCCGCGTCACCGATGTGCTGCGCGACCGGTTCCGTACGGTTCGCCTGCACCGCCTTCAGTACCAGCTCGACGTCCCCCGCCAGGTCACCATGGCCGACGAGGTGCGCCAGACGCGCGCGGTCGCCGCCACCCTCGGCCGGCCCGTGCTGGTCGGCCACTCGTCCGGTGCGGTGCTCGCGCTCGAGGCGCTCGCCGCGGACCCCGCTCTCTATGCGGGCGCGGTCCTCTACGAGCCGCCGATCGTCGTGGACGAGCAGCTCGGCGGGCCCAAGCTGGCGCCCGCCCGCGCGGCCGTCGCCAGAGGCCGGCCGGGCACGGCCCTCGCGATCTTCGGGCGCGACGTCGTCCGGATGAATCCGTTCCTGGCGGCCCTGCTCGGCTTCGTCATCAACCGGCGACCCGGCGAGTTGGGCCCCCGGGTGGAGCGGCAGCTCGACGACTGCGACGCGATCGACGCCCTCGGCAACCGGCTCGACGCGTACGCGAAGATCGATCTTCCGATCCTGCTGCTCGGCGGCGACCGCAGCCCGGCGCACCTGGGCGCCCGGCTCGACGCGCTGCAGCGGGCGCTGCCGCACAGCCGTCGGGTGACCATGCACGGCCAGGGGCACAACGCCGAGCGCTCCGCCCCCGCCCGGGTGGCCCGGGCGATCACGACGTTCCTCGACGAGGACGCGCGCCCGGCCCGCTGACCGGGCCGGGCGCTCGCGCCCGTCAGGCCGTCGCCGACGAGGTCTTGACCAGCGTGCGGATCTGGCGGAGCAGCACGGAGAGCGCGGCCAGCTCGGCCGGGGTGTCGTCGACGTTGCCCATCGCGTTGGAGGCTCGGGCGATCGAGGCCGCGTTGACCCGCTCCCACTCCGAGACCCGCTCCTCGGCCGCCGACTCCACCGGCGTCGACTGCAGGACCTCGGCGGTCAGGGCGGCCAGCGCCGCGTAGAGGTCGTAACGCAGCGCCATCCGGGCCAGCGTCTGCCACCGGTCGACGCGCGGCAGCTTGGAGATGTGCGAGAGCAGCTGGTCGATGTGGAAGCGCTCGGAGACGACGAAGTAGACCTGGGCCACCTCGGCCGGCTCCCGGCCGGTCGCCGCGGCCACGGTCAGCACGTCGAGCAGGCCGAAACCGTAGTTGACCCAGGTCACCGGCTCGGCGAGGTCCATCGGCACGCCCTTGTCGACCAGCGTGGCGATGTGCTCGTCGATCGACCGGCGCTCGATGCCGATCAGCACCGAGGGCAGCTGCGGCAGCACCGCCGAGAGGCCCGGCCGCAGCTTGGTGATCTCGCCGGCCACGTCGATCGGCGAGCGCCGGGTGCTGACCAGCCAGCGGACCGCCCGGTCGAGCAGCCGCCGCGACTCCAGGAAGACCAGCGTCTGCGCCGAGGTCGGCGCCCTGTTGTCCAGCGCCTCGGCCCCCGCCCAGATGTCGGGCAGATCGAACACGTCGCGCACGACCACGTAGGCCCGGATCACGTCTGCCGCCGACGCGCCGCTCTCCTCCATCGCCCGGAAGACGAACGACGTGCCTCCCCGGTTGACCACCTCGTTGACCAGCACGGTCGCGATGATCTCCCGGCGCAGCCGGTGGCCGGCCATCCGAGCGGCGAACCGCTCGCGCAACGGCGTCGGGAAATACCGGGCCAGGACCCCGGCGGTCCAGCCTTCGTCGACCAACTCGTCGGCGAGGACCTCACGCTCCAAACTGATCTTGACGTACGCGAGGAGAACCGCGAACTCGGGCGCCGAAAGGCCCTCGCCGACCTCGTCCCGGGCGGCGAGCTCGGCGTCGGTGGGCAGCGCCTCCAGCCCGCGGCTGAGCTGACCGTTCTGCTCCAGCGTGGTCAGCATCCGGCGGTGCACCGGCAGCAGCGAGTGGGCCTGCGCCCGCGCGTTGCCCAGCGCGAACGCCTGCTCGTAGTTGTCCCGCAGGACCAGCCCGGCGACCTCGTCGGTCATCGCGGCGAGCAACTCGTCGCGCTGCGGCAGGGTGAGCTCCCCGTCGGTGACCGCCCCGCCCAGCAGGATCTTGATGTTGACCTCGTGGTCGGAGCAGTCCACCCCGGCCGTGTTGTCGATGAAGTCGGTGTAGATCCGGCCGCCGGAGCGGGCGAACTCGATGCGCCCGCGCTGGGTGAGCCCGAGGTTGCCGCCCTCGCCGACGACCTTGGCCCGCAGTTGCGACCCGTTGACCCGGATCGCGTCGTTGGCCTTGTCGCCCACGTCGGCGTGCGTCTCGGTCGACGCCTTCACGTACGTGCCGATCCCGCCGTTGAAGAGCAGGTCCACCGGCGCCTTGAGGACGGCCCGCATCAGCTCAGCCGGGCTGAGCGCGACCGCGTCGCCGAGATCGAGCGCGGCCCGCACCTGCGGCGACACCGGGATCGATTTCGCCGTCCGCGGGTAGATGCCGCCGCCCTCGGACAGCAGCGCCGGGTCGTAGTCGGCCCAGGACGAGCGGGGCAGGTCGAACAGCCGCCGCCGCTCGGCGAAGGAGGCCGCCGAGTCGGGGTCGGGGTCGAGGAAGACGTGCCGGTGGTCGAAGGCGGCGAGCAGCCGGATGTGCTCGCTGAGCAGCATGCCGTTGCCGAACACGTCGCCGGACATGTCGCCGACGCCGACGACCGTGAAGTCCTGCGTCTGGGTGTCGGTGCCGAGATCCCTGAAGTGCTTCTTGACCGATTCCCAGGCGCCCTTGGCGGTGATGCCCATCTTCTTGTGGTCGTAGCCGGCCGAGCCGCCACTGGCGAAGGCGTCGCCGAGCCAGAAGTCCTTGGCCACCGAGATCTCGTTGGCGATGTCGCTGAACGTCGCCGTGCCCTTGTCGGCCGCTACCACCAGATACGGGTCGTCGCCGTCGTGCCGGATCACGTCGCTCGGCGGCACGATCTTGCCGCTGAGGATGTTGTCGGTCACGTCCAGCAGCGCGGTGATGAAGCGCTTGTAGCACTCCACGGCCTCGTCGCGGTCGCCCGGTTTCTGCTTGAGCACGAAGCCGCCCTTGGCGCCCACCGGCACGATCACCGCGTTCTTCACCATCTGGGCCTTCACCAGGCCGAGCACTTCGGTGCGGAAGTCCTCACGACGGTCGGACCAGCGCAGCCCGCCCCGGGCCACGGCGCCGAACCGCAGGTGGACACCCTCGAAGCGAGGCGAATACACGAAGATCTCGTACTTCGGGCGCGGTTGCGGCAGGTCGTGGATGGCCTGCGGGTCGAGCTTGAACGCCACGTAGGACTTGGGGCGGCCCTCCGGGCCGCGCTGGAAGAAGCTGGTCCGCAGGGTGGCCTGGATCAGCGTGAGGTAGGACCGCAGGATCCGGTCCTGGTCGAGGCTGTCCACCCCGTCGAGCAGCTCGGTGATCCGGTCGGCGACCTCGCCGGCGAGCCGGGCACGCTCGGCCTCGCCGACCTGTAGGCGCGGCGAGAACCGGGTCTCGAAGAGGCTCACCAGCAACCGCGCGATCTCGGGGTAGGCGATGAAGGTCGACTCCATGTAGCGCTGGGAGAAGACGTTGCCGGCCTGGCGCTGATACTTCGCGTACGCCCGGAGCACGACCACCTGGCGCCAGGTGAGACCGGCGCGCAGCACCAGCTCGTTGAAGCCGTCCACCTCGGCCTCGCCGCGCCAGGCCGCCGCGAACGCGTTCTCCACCTGCGGGCGGACCTCGGCGAGCTCGCGGTGCGCGGCCGGCGGCTGCAGGCCGAAGTCGTACAGGTAGATCGTGCCGTCGCTGCGGCCGATCTCGTACGGCCGCTCGTCGACCACCTTGACGCCGAGCGAGTGCAGCACGGGCAGCACCGCGGAGAGCATCATCGGCTCGCCGTACCGGTAGACCTTGAACCGCACGTCGTGGTCGTCCGGCTCGGGCTCGCCGCCCTTGCCGGGGCGCCGCTTGCGGTAGAGGTGCATCTCCAGCTGGCCGGGCTCCTCCAGCAACTCCAGCTTGGCCAGGTCCTGCATCGCCTCGTACGGCGTGTGGCCGTCCTTGTAGCTGTCGGGGTAAGCGGCCGCGTACCGCGCGAAGAGCTCCTTCGCCGGCTCCTCGCCGAGCTTGCGCTCGAGGACCAGGGAGAAGTCGTCGTCCCACATCCGGGTCGCGTCGGCGAGCAGCTCGGCCAGGTGGTTGGGGTCGACCTGGCCGGGCGGGTCGGCGGGGTCGGTCCGCACGATGAAGTGCACCCGGGCGAGCATCCGCTCGGTCACCCGGGTCGTGTAGTCCACGCCGATGCCGTTCAGCTCGCGCAGCAGGATCTCCTGCATGTGCAGCCGGTTGCCGGTGGTGAACCGGTCCCGGGGCAGGTAGATCAGGCACGAGATGAACCGGCCGTAGCCGTCGCGCCGCAGGAAGAGGCGCAACTGCCGGCGGCCGGCCATCCGCAGCACGCCGACGACGGCCTCGTACAGATCGTCGGTCTTGATCTGGAAGAGCTCGTCGCGGGGGTAGGTCTCCAGGATCTGCAGCAGGTCCTTGCCGGAGTGGCCGCGCGGGGAGAGCCCGGAACGGTCGAGGACCTCCATCACCTTGCGCCTGACGACCGGCAGCTCGCGCACGCTCGTGCGGTACGCCGAGCTGGAGAAGAGCCCGAGGAAGCGGCGCTCACCGACGACGTTGCCCTGCTCGTCGAAGACCTTGACGCCGATGTAGTCGAGGTAGGCCGAGCGGTGCACGGTGGCCCGCGAGTTGGCCTTGGTGATCACCAACAGCCGCCGCTCGAGCGCCCGCTGGTACGCCTCGGGCGTCATCGAGCCCAGTTTGCGCGGGGTGCTGTCGCCGCGCAGGATGCCCAGCCCGCTGCCGGGCACCGCGGTGAGCACGTCGCCGGCCAGCCTGTACTCCCGGTAGCCGAGGAACGTGAAGTGGTCGTGCGCCAGCCACTTGAGCAGCTCGATCGAGTCGGTGACGTCCTTGTCGGGCACCGGCAGCCTCGTCTGAGACCCGCGAGCGGCGGCCAGCTCGTCGGAGATCACCAGGGCACGCTGGCGCATCCGCGGCCAGTCCTCGACCGCGTCGCGCACGTCGGTGAGCACCCGGCGGATCTCGTTGTGCAACTGGTCGCGGGCGTCCGCCTTGCGGATCGGATCGATCTCGATCCGGATCCAGCTCTCCACGAGGTCGCCGCCGATCGCGTCGTCGGGCTCGACCTCGGCGGCCAGCTCGGACATCGCCCCGAGCGGCTCGCGGCGCACCACGATCAGCGGGTGCACCATCAGATGAACCTGCAGCTGGTGGGCGGTGAGCAGGGCGATGACCGAGTCGACCAGGAACGGCATGTCGTCGGTGACGATCTGCAGGACGGTGTGGCTCTGCACGCCGCTCGGCGCGGTGATCGCTAGTTTCAGCTCGCCGGGCAGCCGGGTCGTGGCCAGTTCGCGGTGCGCGATCGCGGCGTCGAACATCTCCTGCGCGGTGAGCCCGACCAGCTCCTCGTCCGGAGCGAACCGCCAGTATCGGCCGATCAGCGAGGCGGTGGCATGATCGACCCCCGCCATCTCGACGGCCTGGGCCACCAGGCTCTCCGGGCTGGGCACCTGCTCGATGAGCTCACCCTCGTCGGCGGAGGCGCCGAGAGGGCCCGTCAGGGCGAGCCCTGGGCCTCCGGCGACCTCGATCTCAGGATCCGACGTCGGATCAGATTCGGTCAATGCCTCATCGGCGACAGCCATGGTCCGGCGCTCCCCTCACCCACGACACTGTGGGTTCGAACGTGTCTCCCCCAGCCTAGAACGCTGCTGTCGAGAACGATCACACGCATGGTGTGTGCCGGCCGGACGGCGGTTACTTTGATACTTCTCACTCGATGCGGGCACACGAAACGGTCGAAGGTTTATTACCGTTCCGTAAGTTGTCGATTCTGCGCCCCAGGGAGGCGATCTCATGCATCACCGCCCGCATCGGACCGGTCACCGCGCGGCAGCGACCGTGGCCGCGCTGGCGCTGGTCGCGGGCAGCCTGTCGGCCTGCTCCTCGAACGGGCCGGACAGCACCCTCAAGGACTTCCTGACCGGCTGGCGCAGCGGCAACCTGAGCTCGGTCGGGTTCATCGCCGCCGACGGCAGCAAGATCGCCGCCAAGGACGTGAGCGACCAACTCCGCCAGCTCTCCGGCGACCTGGCCACGCAGTCGCTGGTGCTGAGCCCGGTCGGCAGCGCGAAGACGACCGGCGACATCGCCTCCAGCATGATCAAGCTGGACTGGACGCTGCCCGGCGGCTTCCCGTGGTCCTACCAGAGCACCGTGCGCCTCACCAAGCAGGGCAGCCAGGGCTGGCGGGTGATCTGGGAGCCGTCCGTCGTGCAGAGCGACCTCACCGACGGCGACGCGCTCCGGCTGCGCCGGCTGCCGGCGAGCCGGGCCGGCCTCCTCGATGCGACGGGCACCGCCATCGTCACTCCGCGTGACGTTACGGTGATCGGCGTCTCACCGCAGCGAATCAAAGATCTGGCACAACTACAGAAGGACCTCGCCGCCGCATTCGCGACGATCGGGGTCACGGTGGACATGTCGAACCTCGCCGACCGGGTCACCCACGCCGACCCCGGCGCGTTCATCGAACTGATCACTCTGCGACAAACGGACTTCCTCAAGATCCGGGACAAGATCTACCCGCTGCCCGGCACCGTCTTCCGCGCCGAACAGCACGACCTCGCGCCGACCCGCGCCTTCGCCCGCGCGCTGCTCGGCACGGCCGACGTGGCCACCCGCGAGGACATCCAGGCCGACCCCACCAACGTCGCGCAGGGCGACGTGGTCGGGCACGGCGGGCTGCAGGAGACGTACGACAGCACGTTGCGCGGCACGGCCGGCATGTCCGTGGTGATCGCCCGCGTGACGCCCGACAACAAGGTCGACGACACCCAGGTCTACAGCGTGCCGCCGGTGGCCGGCAAGCCGGTCAAGACCAGCCTCGACGTGGCCACCCAGAACGCGGCCGACCAGGCGCTCGCCGCACAGAAACAGCCAAGCTCGCTGGTCGCCGTCCGGATCAGCGACTCCTCGGTGCTGGCGGTCGCGAACGGCCCGGACGGCGGCGACGTCGACACCGCCCTCAGCGGTCAGGTCCCGCCCGGCTCGACCTTCAAGACCGTGACCGCGTACGGGCTGCTCTCGAAGGGTCTCGTGCAGGCCGGCACCGTCGTCAACTGCCCGAAGACCGCGGTGGTCGAGGGGAGGCAGTTCAAGAACTCGAACAACGAGGGGTTCGGCGACGTCCAGTTCCACGTCGACTACGCCAAGTCCTGCAACACCGCCTTCATCGGGCTCGCGCCGAAGCTCGGCGCCGACGGGCTGCACCAGGCGGCGACCGCGCTCGGCCTCGGCGGCCAGTGGGACCTGGGCATCGCCGCCTTCGCCGGCACCATCTCTCCGGCGGACAGCCCGACCGAGCTCGCGGCGGCCGCCTTCGGTCAGGGCGCCACGGCGGTCAGCCCGCTGGCGATGGCGAGCGTCAGCGCCGCCGTCGCCCGGGGCCAGTTCAAACAGCCCAGGCTGGTGCTCGACCCGGCGCCCGCCAACCCGGCCGCGGACGGCGCGAAACTCGACCCGGCGGCGACGGCCGCCTTGCAGGCGATGATGCGCGAGGTGGTCACGGGCGGCACGGGCACGGCGTTGCGCGGCGTGCCGGGCAAGCCGGTCTACGGCAAGACCGGCACCGCCGAGTTCGACGCGAGCAGCAAGGACACGCACTCGTGGTTCATCGGCTACCAGGGTGACGTGGCATTCGCGGTGATGGTGCAGAAGGGCGGCACCGGCGCCGAGGCCGCGGTCCCGATCGTCGGCAGCTTCCTGACCGCCCTGAACAAATAGGTCAGGCGATGTCGACCGGCGTTCCCGAGCCGGCGTCGAAGGCGGGCCGCTGCGCGGGAAGCGAAAACCCCTCGGAGGTACGCGCCTCGCCCTCGCCCTGCAGCTCCGCGGCCTCGGCGGCCCGGGGCTGGGAGGTGCGGGGACGCAGGAGGCCGGGCCGGGTGGCGGGCAGCGGCTCGGAGTCGAGCAGCGGCGCCGACCCGAGCGGCCGCGACAGCAGCCGGACGGCCGCCTCGGACCCGTTCCTCGCCGCGACTTCCCCGGGAACGGCCGGCTCAACGCCGTCGGCGCCGGCAGACGCGACACCGTCGCGGCCAGTCTCGACGACGACCAGGGCGGCGACATCGTCCGGGTCCGGCTCGCCGTCCAGGGACGCCTCGCCATCCTGAGGAGAATGCTCGGGCAGACCCGCGCGATAGGACGGATCATCCAGGTCGGACGGGTCGACCTCCGCCGGCGCCCCGCCGGCGGGGTCCTCCGGGGCGAAGTCGACGGCTGTGGCATCGACGGACTCGCCGGCTGCCGGCTCTTCGCCACCCACGATGTCACGGCGCGCGGCGACCAGGTCGGGGCGGGCGGCGACGGTGTGTGCCGCCGCCAGGCCGGCCGTGACGGCCGAGGTGATCTCGGCGGCGTACTGCCCGTCGGGGTCGTAGTCGGGATCGAAGACCGTGATCTCCACGCCGAGGCAGTGCGGCGACTCGACCAGACCGGCCAGGAGAAGCTCCAGCTCGGGAAAGGCGATCCCGCCGGGCGAGGGCGCGTCCACCGCCGGCATCACGGCCGGGTCGAGCACGTCGACGTCCACATGCACCCAGTAGCCGGCGCAGTCGGCCAGCTGCTCCCGGGCCCACTGCGCGCTGCGGGCCGCGCCCTCCGCGCGCAGCGCCGGCACCGGGCGGGTCACGATGCCCGCGGCCTGCAGGTCAAGGCGATGCTCGTCCTGCGCGCGAATGCCCAGGACCACCACGTCGACGTCCCGGAAATACGGTCGTCGTCCCTCGATCGAGGCCAGGTCGGGCTGCCCGCGGCCGGTCACCAGCGCGAGGTCCTCGCCGGCCGCGGCGCCGACGTACGACGCGTTGCCCGGGTGGCGGAAGTCGGAGTGGCCGTCCACGAAGACCAGGCCGACCCGCCCGCCGACCGCGTCGCCGAGCCGGTGCATCGCGATACCCGAGCCGAGCAGGATCGAGCAGTCGCCGCCGAGCACCACCGGAAACTCGCCGGCGTCGATGATCGCGCCGATCCGATCCGCGAGGGCCCGCGAATACGCCGCGATCTGCGCCGCGTGCGCCACCCCGTCGCCCGGCCGCCAGTCGCCGGCGTCGTACCGAGGCGGGGTCAGGCAGCCGGCGTCGCGAGCCCCGAGCCGGGCCAGCAGGCCGTGGTCACGAAGGGCCCCGGGCGCCTTGGCGCAGCCCGGCACCGACGTCGCGGTCGGCGGGCGCAGACCGAGATTGGACGGTGCGTCTAGGACGGCGATGCGGCGCACGGGCCCCCTCCCTACTCCTTAGAAGAGGGCGCTGGCAAGCGCGCGACGCGCACCGGCCACCGCGGGATCGTCGGGGCCGGCCACGCTGAACAGCGACAGCAGGTGCTTGCGTACGGCGTCGCGCTCCTCGCCGGAGGTGCGCTTGACCAGGCCGACCAGTCGCGAGTAAGCCTCCGGGGCCTGCCCGCTGAGCACCTCGATGTCGGCGGCGAGCCGCTGCGCGTCGAGGTCGTCGGGGTCGGCCGCGGCCTTGGCCAGCACGGCCGTCGGGTCGACGCCGCTGATCCGGCGGTAGAGGTCGACCTGGGCCAGACCGGACTCCGCCGCCGCGTCGGTGGGCGACTCGGCCAGAATCTTGCGGTACGCCGCCTCGGCCGCGTCGAGATCGCCGGTCATCAGCGCGTCGTCGGCGGCGTCGAGCCGCGGGTCCTCGGGCACGGCCACCTCGATGCCGCCGGCCTTGAGAACCGCATCGACATACTGCTTGACCTGGTGCTCGGGCAGGACGCCGGTGAAGCCCTCGACCAGCTGTCCGCCGACCACGGCGACGACCATCGGGATGCCCTGCACCCGCAGCGCCTGGGCGAGGCGCGGGTTGGCGTCCACATCGACCTTGCCGAGCACCCAGGAGCCGCCGCCGGCCGCGGCCAGCCGCTCCAGCACCGGCGAAAGCTGCTTGCAGGGCTCGCACCAGTCAGCCCAGAAGTCCAGGATGACCGGCGTCGTCAGGGAACGCTCGAGGACGGCCGACTGGAAGTTGGCCTCGTTGACTTCAATGATCGTTTCCGGGCCGCCGGGTGCGCCGACCGGCGCGGCCGGCGGCGCGGCGCTCGGGCCGGCGCCGTTTCCGGCGGTCGCGGGGCTGCTCGGCGCCGCCGAGGAGGCCGGCGCCGGCGAGCGCAGCGCGCTGAGATCGACCGCGCCGCGGGTGAAGATCGACGGAGTGGTCCGTGGGTCGCTCATGGTTACCTAGTCTCGCACGCAGACGAGGCGCTTCGCCGCGCCGCCGGGCAGCTGATATCGGACGTCACAGCCGTACGTCCCCAGATACTTCAGGCCGCTCGGCGCTTCCGCAAGATCCCACAACAGGGCAGGCGGGGCCAGGTCGCCGGTGGGCGGCACGAGCTTACCGAAGAACACCCGGGTGTCCCCTTTGCGAACCGGCAGCCTCTGCCGCCGCCTGGGGTGGGCGTCTTCGCCCGAGACAGTCAGAAGCGCGCCGGCTCGCGGTAGACGCCCCACTCGCCGCGCAGGGCGTCGCAGATCTCGCCGAGGGTCGCCTCCGCCCGGGTGGCCTCGATCATCGCGGGGATCATGTTCTGCTCGGTGCGGGCCACGGCCACGAGGGCGTCGAGCGCGGCTTTCACGCGTACGGGGTCGCGGTCGTCCTTGCGCGCGCCCAGCTCGCGCCGCTGCACCACCTCGACCTCGTGCGAGACGCGGAGAATTTCCAGTTCCTTGGCCACGGTGCCGAGGTGCGCGTTGACGCCGACGATGCGCTTGGCGCCGCTCTCCAGCGCCTGCTGGTAGACGAACGCGGCCTCGGCGATGTGCGCGGTGAACCAGCCGTCCTCGATGCCGCGCAGGATGCCCGCGGTGAGGCTGCCGTCGTGGCCTAGCTCCTTGATCCGCGCGAAGATCTCCTCGGCCTCCGCCTCGATCCGGTCGGTGAGCTGCTCGACGAACCACGAGCCGCCGAGCGGGTCGGCGACGTTGACCACGCCGGTCTCCTCCATCAGCACCTGCTGGGTGCGCAGGGCGATCTCGGCGGACTCGTCGGTGGGCAGCGCGAGCGTCTCGTCCAGCGCGTTGGTGTGCAGCGAGTTCGTCCCGCCGAGCACGGCCGCGAGCGCCTCGACCGCCGTGCGGACGACGTTGTTCACCGGCTGCTGGGCGGTGAGTGAGACGCCGGCGGTCTGCGTGTGGAACTTCAGCCACAACGCCTTTTCGCTGGTCGCGCCGTAGTCGTCGCGCAGGTGCCGGGCCCAGATCCGGCGGGCGGCGCGGAACTTGGCGATCTCCTCGAAGAAGTCGATGTGCGCGTCGAAGAAGAAGCTCAGGCCGGGCGCGAACTCGTTGACGTCCAGGCCGCGGCTCAGGCCCAGCTCGACGTAGCCGAAGCCGTCGGCGAGCGTGTACGCCAACTCCTGCGCGGCGGTCGAGCCGGCCTCACGAATGTGGTAACCGCTGACCGAGAGCGGCTTGTATTTCGGGATCTCGCGAGCGCAGTACGCCATCAGGTCGCCGATCAGGCGCAGGTGCGGCTCGGGTGCGAAGAGCCACTCCTTCTGCGCGATGTACTCCTTGAAGATGTCGGTCTGCAGCGTGCCGTCGAGCTTGCCCAGCTCGGCCCCCTGCCGCTCGGCCGCCACCAGATACATGCAGAAGATCGGCACGGCCGGCCCGGAGATCGTCATGCTCGTGGTCGTCTTCTCCAGGTCGATGCCGTCGAAGAGGACCTCCATGTCGGCCGCGGAGTCGATCGCCACGCCGCAGTGCCCCACCTCGCCGAGCGCCTGCGGGTCGTCGGAGTCGCGGCCCATGAGCGTCGGCATGTCGAACGCGACGCTCAACCCGCCGCCCCCGGCGCCGAGGATCATCTTGTAGCGCTCGTTGGTCTGCCGCGCGTTGCCGAACCCCGCGAACTGGCGGATGGTCCAGGTGCGTCCGCGATATCCGGTCGGATAGAGGCCCCGGGTGTACGGGAACTCGCCCGGCCAGCCGATCTGCTCGAAGCCGGGATAGAAAGCCCCGGCCGGCGGCCCGTAGACCGGGTCGAGCGGCGCGCCGGAAAGCGTGGTGAAGTCGGCGTCACGCTTGCGGGCCGCGTCGTAGCGCCGCTGCCAGCGCTCCCGACCCGCTGCGATGTCGGCTGCGTCCATAACCGCCATGGTAGAGCAACACTGAACGATCATTAAGGTACGTCTCCGGCGACCCGCGCGTGCAGGTGCATGTCATGCCTGCCGTCCGCATGCCACCCCTCGGCCCTCTTGACCCCTTCCGCCGCGAACCCGGCCTTCTCAGCGACCCGGCACGACGCAGGGTTGGCCGTGGAGTGACTCAGCGCCATCCGGTGCAGCCCCAGCGACCCGAACGCCCACCCGGCCAGCGCCGCCAACGCCCGCGGCGCGACGCCGAGGCCACGAGCCGCCGGCAGCGTCCAGTAGGACACGCTGGCGAGTCCCTCGTGCAGATCGACCCGCCGCAGGCCGATCTGCCCGGTCACCTCGCCGCGGTCGCCCGCGGTGACCGCCCAACTGGCGCCGGCCTCGGCCCGCCACTGCCCCGCCCACCCGGCGATCCACTCACGCGCCTCGTCCTCGGTCATCGACCGGCAGTGCCATCGCTGGACCGCCGGATCGGCATAGGCGGCGAGAACGACCTCGACGTCGCCGACCTGCCACGGCCTCAGCGACACCCCGTCCCCGGCGAGGACCGGCTGCTCCACCCCGGCCATCGACCCCGCCCCCACAACCGCCACCGTAAGCAAACCCATCAGCCAACCCTAGGCCGATCTCGGATGCAGCGCGTCCCAGGTTGACTCGATCATCGATCGTACATATGTTCTATCCATGCATCGCCGGCTCGACCGACTCCAACTCTCCACGCGAGGATATGCGGCGGCTCGATCGCGACCGTCCAGGTCTCTAGCTTCTAGGATCGTGCGTATGGACGAGACGGCGACCGAGCTGGCGGCGATGATCGCCCTGCTGCGCCGCTCGGTGGGTGGATGGCCGGACATCGCAGTCGATGTTCAAGAAGACGGCAGCGCGGTTCGGGTGCTGAGCAGGCAGGCAGGACACGCCGACACACTCTTTCCCGACGAGGAGACGGTGGCCGCGCTCCTGGACGGGGCGGCTGCCGAAGTCCGCCGCTGGGAAGCCACGGGCATCGGGGTGCATGCCTTCTTCGAACGCAGCTACCCGGCCCAGCTCAGGACGATCAGAGAAATGCCCCCAGTGCTGTTCACCCGCGGCCGGCTCGATGTCGACACGCGAGCCGTCGCGGTTGTCGGCAGCCGGGAGGCCGACGCGCCCACGCTGAAGATCGCCCGGGCGGTCGCCGGTTCGCTCGCCGACCGAGGCGTCACCGTGGTCAGCGGCCTGGCGTCGGGCATCGACACCGCGGCCCACCTCGCCGCCCTCGATGCCGGTGGACGCACCGTCGCGGTGATCGGGACAGGGATTCGGCGTACTTATCCGTCCGGCAACCGCGAACTCCAGGAACACATCGCCGACGTCGGGCTGGTTATCAGCCAATTCTGGCCGGACGCAGGTCCTGCCAGGCATCAGTTCCCGATGCGAAACGCGGTCATGAGCGGCTATGCGGCGGCCACAGTCGTCGTCGAGGCCGGGCAGACCAGCGGCGCCCGCATTCAGGCCCGCCTGGCGCTCGATCATGGGCGCCCGGTCGTATTGACCAGCCAGGTGACGCGCCACGAGTGGGCCCAGTCGTTCGCGCAGAAGCCCGGGGTGTACGTGGCAGGCAGCACAGCCGAATTGCTGGACGCCGTCGACGACATCCTCGGCCGGCTTCCGACGAAGACCAGCCTGGAGGATTTTCCTGACCTCGCCACGCGCTGACCCATGGTCGGTAATCAAGGAATATGTCGAGCTCCAGCGCAACTACCTCCGGAACCCTTGCAGCCCCGGCCCGTGGATATGTCCAGTCTGCCGGGGCGTACGAACGCCTGGTTATCCGCTCTGCACGCCCTGCCAGGCCCATCGCGACCTCTCGAGCGGCGCGGTGGCCGATCTGGTGGTACCCATCTCCTACTCGCCGCGTACCGGCCAGCACCACCACAACCTGCGGTCGTACAAGATCGATCCGCCGTCGCTGCCGGCCAGGTGGAACCTCCTCGCCCTGCTTCTACTGTTCCTTCGCGACCATCTCGGCTGCGTCGAGGAGCACGGTGGCGGGCCACGGACCCACGTGGTCACCGTTCCGAGCACCCGGGGAAGGCCGGGCGTGCACCCCCTGACGGAACTGGTGGGAGACCGCCTGGGCCTCCCCTGGCTACCGATACTGACGAGTGCCTCCTACGAACGCGGTGATCATCAGTTTCATAGGGACTGGTTCGCGGTCGGACCTCTCCCACGGGATCGGCCGGTGCACGCGCTCGTCCTCGACGACACATGGACCACTGGCGCACGGGCACAATCGCTCGCGTACGGGCTGAAGACCGCCGGTGCGGCAAGCGTTGCGATCGTCGTTCTCGGGCGGCACATCCGCCCGGAGCACCGACCGTCGACACGACTGTTGAGTGCGATAAGACAACCGGTCTTCAACGTCTCGAAATGCGCCGCCGAGCAGGTCACGTAAAGCCCGGCTCAGCGGCGGACGGCTCGGGCGGCGTTCTTGGCGGCGTACATGGCCATGTCGGCCTCGTGCAGCAGCCTGTCCGGGCCCTGGCCGCCCGGGCGGCTCGTCGCCATGCCGATGCTGGCCCGCAGCGTCACCTCGGCCCCGCCGAGGCGTACGGCGCCGCTGAGCGCGCGGTTCAGGCCCTCGGCCATCTCGGCGCCCCGGATCGGGTCGACGTCGTGGACGAGCACGGCGAACTCGTCGCCGCCCAGCCGGGCGACCGTGTCGCCGGCCCGCACCCGGCCACGCAACCGGTCGCCCACCTCGATCAGCAACTGGTCGCCCGTGGCGTGACCGAACGAGTCGTTCACCGGCTTGAAGTCGTCCAGGTCGATCAGGAAGACCGTGACCGCGCCGCGGGACAGAGACGCGGTCAGCGTACGCATGAACAGCGCCCGGTTGGCCAGGCCCGTGAGCGCGTCGTGGTAGGCCTGCTCGGTCAGCTTGGCGGCCAACTCGTCGCGCTCGCGCAGCAGGTCCTCGATGTGCCGGAAGGCCACCACCTGCCGGGCTACCACCAGGCCCGTGGTCACCATCACGCCGGCGATGACCAGCCAGGCGCGCCAGGTCAGGCCGCCGGCGGCCAGGACGCCTACGCCCAGCGCCCAGGTCAGCGCCATTGCCGCGTACGGGAAGAGGCTGTACGCCCGCTCCTTGCGCGCGCCGGTCCGGGCCGGCGCGCGACGGACGTGCCGTTCCTGTACCCGCACCGCGATCACCAGCAGTGCGGCGCCGAGCACCGGGCCGGCGAACAGCCAGGCGCTCGCGTGCGGGGCGACGTATGTCCGCTCCGGCATCGCCTGGACGACCGCCTGCACGGTCGCGGCTACGCAGGTGAGCAGGCCGGCCGTGCGGGTGAACGGGGTCCGGCCGCTGTGGAAGAGCTTGACGATCGCGAAGACCGCGACGAGGAAGACGCCGGGCTGGATCAGCGCCGCGGTGACCAGCGAGATCGACCAGCGGAGCGCGTTCGGCTCGGGCGGCGGCAGCTGGACCAGCGGACAGCCGAAGGTGGCCGCCGCGGCCATCACCGTGGCGATGTCCAGGCGCTGCCGCAGCCTCCCGTCGCGCGGGCCGACGCCGGTCGGCACGCGCAGAAGCCCGACCAGGAACAACAGCATCGCCACGAAGAGGGTGGCGATCTCGAACCGGGTACCCATGTAGGCGGCGCGGTCGAGCGGGTCGAGGATCGCCTGCGGGATCTGCCGGGCGTCCCCGATCGCGAGCAGGCCCGCGGCCCAGGCGGCATGCCGCCACCACCGGCGCGCCGCCGCGGCGCTGCGGTCGTCGCGGTCGGAGACGCCGCCGCCGGCCGCGGGCGGCACCAGACCTTCCAGGCCGGACAAGCGCCAGCTCAGCACTCCGAACACCGCGTGGAGCACGGTCAGGAAGCCCCAGAACGCGACCAGCAGGGCCTCGCGACCGACGGCCGGCCCGAACAGGCCGAACGACGGCGGCACGACGGCGGCGACCACGATCGACACAGCGAGCAGCAGGTCGCATCGGCGACCCTGGCCCGCTGAGGTTCTCGGGCACCTCATGGCCACCCCGATCCCGTCGTTCCCCGGCGCCACTCAGCGCGGGGCTGTCCGGAATCATCGGCGAATCCGCCGGCCAGCTGAGGCGTTTCCCGGTGACCACTAAACTACGCTTAGTAATCACAAATCCACGCCCACGAATCGGTGTGGGCCGGGATCTCGCTACAGGCCCTTGATCAGTTCGTCGGCGGCCGCGTACGGGTCGATCTCGCCGGCAGCGACCTTCGAGGCCAGCGTGGCCAGGGCCGTACCCTCCCGCAGGCTGCCGATGCGGGCACGGAGCGTACCCATGGCGATCGCCTCGACCTCGGCGGCGGCCCGGCGCTCGCGCCGGAGCCGGAGGTTTCCGGAGGCCGCCAGCCAGTCCCGGTGTTTCTCGATCGCGGCCAGCACCTCGTCGACGCCGTCGCCGCGGATCGCCGCGGCCCGGACCACCTGCGGCCGCCAGCCGCCCGGCTGGCGCTCGCCGAGCGCGAGCATGCCCTGGATGTCGCGGTAGGTAGCGTCGGCTCCGGGCCGGTCCGCCTTGTTGACCACGAAGACGTCGGCTATCTCCAGCACGCCCGCCTTGGCCGCCTGGATGCCGTCGCCCATCCCGGGCGCGAGCAGCACGAGCGTCGTGTCGGCGAGCGAGGCGATCTCCACCTCGGCCTGGCCGACGCCGACCGTCTCGACCAGGATCACGTCGCAGCCCGCCCCCTCCAGGACGCGCACGGCCTGCGGCGTCGCGGCGGCGAGGCCACCCAGCCGGCCGCGGCTGGACATCGAGCGGATGTAGACGCCCGGGTCGGTGGTGTGCTCCTGCATCCGCACCCGGTCGCCGAGGATGGCCCCGCCCGTGAACGGGCTCGACGGGTCGACCGCCAGCACGCCGACCCGGCGCCCGGCCGCACGCAGCGCCCGGACCAACTCGTTGGTGGTGGTCGACTTGCCGACGCCGGGCGAGCCGGTGAGCCCGACGACCTCGGCCCGGCCCGTGTGCGGCGCGAGCGCGGCGGCGACCTCGGGGAGCGCGGGGTCGCCGTTCTCCACCAGGCTGATCAGTCGCGCCACCGACCGCGGGTCGCCGTCGCGCGCCTTGGCGACGAGCATCGCGACGTCCCGGCCCGGCCCGAACCGCGGACGCCCACTGGCGTTGCTCCCCGTGCCCTCGGCGACGTCACGGCCGGCGGTGAGTGACTCACGGCCGGCGGTCGGTGACTCGCGGCCGGCGCCCCCGCTCACGCCTTGGGGACCCTGACGACGAGCGCGTCGCCCTGGCCGCCTCCGCCGCAGAGGCCGGCCGCGCCCAGGCCGCCGCCGCGGCGTTTGAGCTCGAGCGCCAGGGTCAGCACCAGCCGCGCGCCGGACATGCCGATCGGGTGACCCAGCGCGATCGCGCCGCCGTTCACGTTGACGATCTCCTCGTCCAGCTTCAGCTCGCGCGTCGACTGGATGACGACCTGCGCGAAGGCCTCGTTCATCTCGACCAGGTCGAGGTCTTCGGCGGTAAGGCCGGCCTTGCCCAGCGCGTGGCGGATCGCGTTGGCCGGCTGCGACTGCAGCGAGTTGTCGGGACCCGCCACGTTGCCGTGCGCGACGATCTCGGCCAGCCACGGCAGGCCCAACTCGTCGGCCTTGGCCCGGCTCATCACCACGACCGCGGCCGCGCCGTCGGAGATCGGCGAGGAACTGCCCGCGGTGATCGTGCCGTTCTTCGCGAAGGCCGGCCGCAGCCTGCCCAGCGACTCGGTGGTGGCGTCGGGCCGGACGCCCTCGTCGGTGTCGATCACCGGATCGACGTCGCGCTGGCCCGCCCTGACCGGCACGATCTCCTCGGCGAAGCGGCCCTCGCGCTGGGCCGCGGCCGCCCGCCGATGGCTGAGCGCGGCGAACGCGTCCTGTTCCTGGCGGGTGATGCCGAGCCGCTCGCCGGAGCGCTCGGTGGACTCGCCCATCGAGACGCCGTTCCACGGGTCCATCAGCCCGTCGTACGCCGTGTGGTCGCGGACCAGGACGTCGCCGAACTTGTGCCCCTGCCGCTGGTTGAGCAGCAGGTGCGGCGCGTTGGTCATGGACTCCATGCCGCCGGCCACCACGATGTCGAACTCGCCGGCGCGGATCAGCTGGTCGGCGAGCGCGATCGCGTCGAGCCCGGAGAGGCAGACCTTGTTGACGGTCACGGCCGGGGTGGTCATCGGTATGCCGGCGGCGACGGCGGCCTGGCGCGCGGTGATCTGCCCGGCGCCGGCCTGCAGCACCTGACCCATGATCACGTACTCGACCTGGTCGGGGCGGATGCCGCCGCGCTCGAGGGCCGCCCCGATCGCGGCGCCGCCGAGCGCGGTGGCGGGCACGTCTTTCAGGTTGCCGAGCAGGCGGCCCATGGGCGTACGGGCGCCGCTGACGATCACCGAGCTGGTCACGGTCGTTCGCTTTCGGTGTGCGGCCACGAGACGGGGGAGGCGCTCGTAGCCTTAACGGACGTTTAGGCAAGACTAGTAGGATGAGCGAAACCTCACCCAGGGCCGCCGAAGGCGACAATGTCACATTTCCCGATGTCGAATTCTTGCGCATCGACCACGTCGGCGTCGCGGTACCCGACCTGGACGCTGCGCTGACGTTCTACGCCGAGACTTTCGGGATGCGCTGTGTGCACGAAGAGACGAACGAGGAGCAGGGCGTACGCGAGGCGATGCTCGCGGTCGGCGACGGCGCGGGCCCGCGGCTTCAACTGCTCGCCCGGCCCGGCCCGACTCGGCCATCGCCAAGTTCCTCGACCGCAGCGGCCCGAAGGACGCTGGGAGAGTTTTAGCGGAATTGGTCGAACCTGCGTGATTCGTACGCCTTACGGGTGAATCATCCTGACGACACCCCTGCGGCCTGGCAGGATCGGGGACATTGAGGAGCGCGACCGCGATACTCAGTGGACGGTGGCCGCGGGACACCCGGATACAGCAGGTGGCGGCGCGGCGGACTCGGGCCTACGGCCGGACGCCCGCCACCGGCCGAACGGCCAGGGCCAACGCTCCCGAGCAGCTCATTGCTGATCTACGTTGCTTTTCTGATGCCTGTCCACTCTTGCGTGGCACGTGCGTCTTCGCCAGGATGGCCCAATGCCCCAGCAGCAGGATCAGAACCTGGCATTCTTCGACACCGCGAACTCACAGCACGACTTCACCGTCGTGCTCCGCGGTTACGACCGCGGCCAAGTGGACGCGCACCTCGGCCGCCTGGTTGCCGCCCTCAATCAGTCCGAGCAGGCCCGCGGTGAGGCCGAGCAGCGGATGAACGACGCTCAGCGCCGGCTGCGCCAGGCCGAGCAGCGGCTGAACGCCATCGAGCAGAAACTTGCCGACAGCAACAAGCTGCTGGAGGAGAACAACCGGCCAACGCTCTCCGGGCTGGGCACCCGGGTCGAGCAGATCCTGCGGCTGGCCGAGGAGCAGGCGAACGATCATCGCAGCGAGGCCAAGCGGGAGTCCGAGGGCATTCTCTCCGCGGCCCGCCTCGAGGCTCGGGAGATCACCGACAAGGCCCGCGCCGAGGCCGCCGCGATGAAGGCGACCGCCGAGCGCGAGACCGGCCAGGTGCGTACCCACGCCGAGCGCGAGGCCGCCGAGGCCCGGGTCCAGGCCCGCCGCGAGGCCGACACGCTGCGCTCCGACGCCGACCGCGAGACCAAGCAGCTGCGCACGGTCACCGCGCACGAGGTCGCCGAGCTCAAGTCGACCGTCGAGCGCGAGGTGGCGTCGCACCGCGCCACCGCCGAGCGCGAGATCACCCAGCTCCGGGCCAAGGCGTCCCGCGAGGCGGAGGAGAAGCGCGCCGAGGCGACCAAGATGCTGACCGACGCGCGCGACAAGCGCGACAAGGACCTGCAGGCCCTCGCGCTCGAGATCGCCGAGCGCCGGGAGAAGGCGGAGCGCGAGGAGTCCGAGCGCCACGCCGCCCAGATGAACGCGACTCAGCGCATGGTGGCCGAGGCCGAGGAGCGCGCCCGCGCCGCCGAGGACCGGGCCAAGGAGATCGAGCAGCGCGCCGAGTCCCGCCGCGTCGAGTCCGAGCGGCACGCCAACGAGACGACCGAGCGGGCCCGCGCCCTCGCCGAAAAGAATGTCAGCGAGGCGCGCTCCGAGAGCCAGCGCCTGCTCAGCGAGGCCCGCACCGAGGCCGAGCTGACCACCCAGGCGGCCAAGCGCGAGGTCGATGACCTCACCCGACAGAAGGACGCGGTCACGAGCCAGCTCGGCCAGATGCTCTCCGGCCTCTCAGGCCTGGTGCCCGGCGTCGGCGCCACGCCGGCGGCGGTCGCCGAGGCGGCCCGGCCCGAGACGCCGGCTCAGCGGTCCCCCGAGCCGGCCAAGTCGGAGCCGGCCGAGAAGCCGGTGGCGGCCAAGACGAATTCCTGAGTCGTTCGCCACTGGCGGCTCCGGTTGCGTACTCCTTGCGGGTGCGTAACGGTGGAGCGACCGGTGGCCACCGATCGATGCGGGCCGTGCCGGAGTTTCTCCGGTGCGGCCTGACTCGTTTGGGGCGCGTAACCTTGCTTCGGCAAGCCGGGTCAGACAAATCACAACTAGACGCATACTCCGGCCGGGACGGTGTGTATCGGCACTTCACGGGACGATGCGTATGTGAGGATGGACAGCATGTCGCACGGCGGTGAAATCTTCGGTCTCGGCGGGGGCGCGGCCACCGAGCCCAGCTTCGAGACCGCCCTGCGGGGTTACGAGAAGAAGCAGGTCGAGCGCTACGTCGCCCGGGCCGAGAACGAGATAGCGGCGCTGTCCGCCGAGCGCGAGCAGGCGTATTCGCAGATCCAGGCGATGAACGCGCGGATCGAGCAGCTGCAGCAGGAGGCCACCCAGGCCCGCCGCCAGGGCACCCTCGAAAAGGTGTCGTTCCGCCACCTCGGTCCCCTGGTCGAGCAGATGCTCACGCTCGCCGAGGAGCAGGCCGAGCTGATCAAGGCCTCCGCCACCGACGACATCGCCAGCCGGCTGGCCGAGGCCGAGCGCGTCCGCGCCGAGGCGCAGGCGCACGCGCACGACGGCTTCCGCGACTTCGAGATCGCGCTGGCCGCCCGCCGCGCCGACGAGGAGCGGGCCGACGCCGCCAAGCGCGCCGCCACGGAAAAGGCGCTCGCCGGCGCCCGGCAGTCCGCCGAGCAGATGCGGGCCGAGGCCGAGGCCACCCTGACCCGCGCCCGGTCCGACGCGCAGCAGCTCACCGAGCGCACCGCGCGCCAGGCGCAGCGCGCCCGGGCCGAGGCCGACGGCTACGTGCAGTCCACGCGCATGCAGGCCGACCAGGAGATCAAGGCGCTGCGCGAGAAGGCCCAGCAGGAGGCCGCCGCGCGCCGGTCCGCGACCGAGCGCGAGCACGGCGAGCTCAAGGCCACCGTCGAGCACGAGCTGGCCCAGCGCCGGCAGGCCGTGGTGCAGGAGCTCGCCCAGCTGCGCACCGGGGTCGAGAAGCAGTGCGCCGACCTGCGCAGCGAGGCCGACAAGTACGCGGAAGAGGTGCTGCGCCGCTCCGACGACCAGGCCACCGCCGTCCGCAAGGAGGTCGCCGCCCAGCAGGAAAAGATCGTCCAGGCCGGCCGCGACCTCGAGGCCGCGCAGGCCAAGGTCGCCGAGGCCGAGCGCCGGGTGTCCGCGGCACAGGAGCGGGCCCGCGCCGGCGAGCAGGACGCCGAGCAGGTCCTCCAGCGCCTCACCGAGACGAAAAAGGAGCTGGCGGCCGAGCTCACCCGGGTCTCCGAGGCCAAGCGGGCCGGCGAGGCGGCCGAGCGGCACGCCACCGACGTTCGGCGCCAGGTGCAGAAGGAGGCGAAGCGCGTGGCGGAGCTCGCGTCCGCCGCGGTGCTCGCGGCGGCGGCCTCCCCCGACGATCAGGACGAGCCCGGCGAGAGCGAGAAGGCCGGCGCCGGGGGTCCGGTCGGTGCGCACGCGGCGGACAGGCCTGCGGGGCAGCCCGCTGGCCAGCCGGCCGTGCCGCAGCCGGCGAGCCAGCAACCAGCCGGGCCGCAGCCGGCGAGCCAGCAACCAGCCGGGCCACAGCCGGCGAGCCAGCAACCAGCCGGGCCACAGCCGGCGGGCCAGCAACCGGCGGCCCCGCAAGCCGGTCAGCAACCGGCGACCCAGCCGATCGGCCAGCACGCGGCAGGCCCCGGCAAGATCAGCGCCTCAGCGAAGGTCACCGTCCCCCCGACCTCGCGGGTCGGCGCCGACTCCGAGTAGGAGCGTCGGGCCGCGGTGGCGGGTAGCGGCCCGTCGGGTGGCGCCGCGCGCACGGCGAAGATAACGTCCCGGCCGAGTAACTACGGCCCACGACGGAGGCTTCACGGTGACCGCAGATCAACCGACCGCGCCGGAGCCGCACGCCGACCAGGCCACGGCCGACCCGTTGGCTCAGGCTCGGGTGCAGGCGCCGGACTACGAGCCGCCGGACGACCCGCGCGCCGACGAGCGTAAGGGGCGGTTCGGCAGGCCCGGACCTCCGCTCGACCGGCGCAACCCGTTCCTGCTCGGCCTCCTCGGCGGGCTCGGCGTCATCCTGGCGTATGCGATCTTTCTGGGCGTGCGCAACGCGGCCTCGATCCTGGTCCTGATCTTCATCGCGCTCTTCCTCGCGATCGGCCTCAACCCGGCCGTCGCCCGGCTGCGCCAGTGGGGCGTGCCGCGCGGCGGAGCGGTGGCGATCGTCGCGCTCACCGTGATCGGCCTGCTGGCGGGCGGCATCGTCGCCCTGATACCGCCGCTCGTCAGCCAGACCACGCAGCTGATCAACAACGTGCCCGACTACATCCAGAGCCTGCAACGCAACCAGACCGTCAACGACATCGTGCAGCGCTACGACATCGTCAACAAGGTTCAGAGCGCGCTGGACGCGGGCACGGTCGGCAATGCGGTCGGCGGCGTGGTGGGCGGCGCCAAGCTGCTCTTCGGCACGATCTTCAACCTGCTCACGGTCCTGGTGCTGACCATCTACTTCATGGCGGCCTTCGACCGGATCCGCGAGGGGGCGTACTCGCTGGTCCCGGCCTCCCGGCGGAACCGGGTTCGGCTGCTGACCGACGAGATCCTGACCAAGGTCGGCGCGTACATGGTCGGCGCCCTGATGATCGCGGTGCTGGCCGGGGCCAGCACCTTCGTGCTCGGCATGATCCTCGGGCTCGGCTATCCCTTCGCGCTCGCCGTCGTCGTCGCGGTCTGCGATCTGATCCCGCAGATCGGTGCGACGCTGGGCGCGGTCATCGTCAGCCTGGTCGGCTTCGCGTCGTCGCTGACCGCCGGCCTGGTCTGCATCGTGTTCTTCATCGTCTACCAGCAGATCGAGAACTATCTGATCTATCCGAGCGTGATGCGGCGCTCGGTGAAGGTCAGCGACGTCGCGGCGGTGGTGGCGGCCCTGCTCGGGGTGGCGCTCTTCGGCGTCGTGGGCGCGCTGGTCGCGATCCCGATGGTGGCGGCCATTCAGCTGATCATGCGCGAGGTCGTCATGCCGAGCCAGGAGGCTCGCTAGCGCCTCAGGGGCGTATTGTGGGTGGAACGGCCCCAGACCATGGCCTCGTTGCCACATCAGGGGTGGGTCAGTGGAGTTCGTGATGTGCAGCCGGCCGGTTGGCCTTTCTTCGATCGGGCCGGGTGGGTCGGCATGACCACTGTTGACGCGGCCCGCGGCACCCTCTATGCCCAACTCGCCCGCCAGGTGAAAGCCGCCGGCCTGCTGGAACGGCGGCCCGGCTACTACGCGGCCCGGATTTCGGCGACCGTGGCGGCGTACGCCGCGCTGTGGGCGGCCGTCGTGCTGATCGGCGCCTCGTGGTGGGTCTTGCTGGTCGCCCCCGCCATGGCCGTGGCCTACACCCAGCTGGCGTTCCTCGGTCACGACGCCGGCCACAAGCAGGTCTTCCGTGGCCGGCGGGCCAACGACCTCCTCGGGATCGCCGTGGCCGACCTCGGAGTCGGCCTCAGCTTCGGCTGGTGGATCGACAAGCACAACCGGCACCACGCCCATCCGAACCAGGAAGGCAAGGACCCCGACATCGAGCCCGGGGCGTTGGTCTTCGTCGAGGGCCGCGCCCATACCCGACGGGGCCGCATCGTGCGCGCCTGGACCCGGCTGCAGGCATTCCTCTTCTTCCCGCTGCTCCTGCTGGAGGGGCTCAACCTGCGGGTGGCCAGCGTTCGCGCCCTCTTCCGCGGGAGGGCCGCGTCGCCGCGCTACCGGATGCTCGAAATCTCGCTGTTCGCCGTGAATCTCGGCGCCTACTTCGCGGTGCTCTTCCTGCTGCTGACGCCCGGCCAGGCGGCCGTCTTCATCGCGGTGCACCTGGGTCTGTTCGGCCTCTACATGGGCTGCTCCTTCGCGCCCAACCACAAGGGAATGCCGGTGCTGCCCGTTGACGACACCACCGATTTCCTCCACCGGCAGGTGCTCACCAGCCGCAACGTCGACGGTGGCCGGTTGGTCGACAGCGTCTTCGGCGGGCTCAACTACCAGATCGAGCACCACCTGTTCCCGAGCATGCCGCGACCGAACCTGCGCCGTGCCCAACCGATGATTCGTCGTTTCTGTCACGAGCACCAGATCGCGTACGCCCAGACCGGGCTGCTCGACTCCTACCGCCAGGCCTTGCGACACCTGCACGCGGCCGGGCGGACCGGCTGACCCCGGGGCGTCAGGCCTCCATCAGGCGCGCCAGGGCTTGCCGGTCGGTCACGACCTCCTGGGCGAGCTCCGTGAGTTTGCGGTGGTGCCGCCGGGCGTAGGCACGCAGGACGGCGAACGCGCCGTCGACGGAGATGTCGAACCGCTGCGCGATCGCGCCCTTGGCCTGCTCGATGACGATTCGGCTGTTCAGCGCCGCCTGCAACTGCTCGGTGAGCAGCTCGCCGCGGCGCACGGCCCGCTCCTGCAGCAGGGCGATGGCCGCCAGGTCGGTCAGCGCCTGCACGACCTGCGCGTCGGCGCCGTCGAAGCCGCCGACCTCGCTGCCGAACACGTTGAGCGCGCCGATGACCTCGCGGCGCAGACGCATCGGGAAAGCGTGCACCGACCGGAAGCCGGCCTTGAGCGCCTGACGGGTGAAGTCGGGCCACCGGGTCACGGCCGCGCTCAGGTCGGCGTTGATCACCGGCTCCGCGGTGCGGTAGGCGTCGAAACACGGCCCCTCGCTGGCCTGCACTTGGATGAGCTCCAACAGGCGGGCCTTCTCGCTGGAGGCCGCCATGAACCGCAACTTGCCCTGCGGGTCGGCGAGCAGCAGCCCCACGGCGGACGCGCCGACCAGGGTCGCCGTCCGCACGGTGAGCATGTGCAGGAATTCCACCAGGTCGAAGTCGTCGACCAGGGTGTCGGCCACCTCGACGAAGATCTGGGAAAGCCGTTCGGCGGATACGTTCGTCATGGCAGCCTCCGGAGCGTGCGGCGCTTCATCGCGTACTACTCGTCCTTGGCGAACCGCAGGCGGCGCTCGACGATATCGCGGACCACGTCGATGAGGCGCTGGTTCTCCGCGTACGCGTAGGCCCGGATCCGGGCCATCGCCTCGGACAACGTGCCGTCGAGCTGCACCATGACCATGCCCTGGGCCTGGAACAGCTCGACCAAGTCGGCGCCGGCCTCGTCGCGGGGAAACGGCTCGGGAATCGTCGCGGGACTCTGGAGAGCCAGCAGGATCGACACGGCCTCGTCGGTGCACTGGAACGCACGAATCAGCTCGGCTCGCGACAGCGGTCCGGGACGGACCCGGAAGACGTCCAGGGCGCCCAGCCGGGCCGCACCGACCTGCAGGGGAAACGCGAAGATCGCGCGGATGCCGGCCTCGCGCATGGCCGGAGCGTAGAGCGGCCAGCGGCCCGGCGCCTCGTGCTCCAGATCGGACACGAGCACGGGCCGGCCGGTGGCCGTCGCGTCGACACACGGACCCTCACCCAAGACGAACTGCATCTCCTCGAGCCGCTCGCTCGCGGCGTCGGCGCCTGTCAGCAGGCTGTACTGCCCACCCTGGACGAGGACGGAGACACCCGCGCCCGAGGCGGACAAGGTTTCGACGGCGCCGGCGCAGACCGTTCGCAGCCGCTCGACGGCCTGGTCAACCGGTCCCGACGTCGTGGACACCCGGCTCACCGCCCGCCCTTACGGGCGCGAGGCGCCTCGGAACCCACGAGATCGTCTGCACTAGCATTCGTCGAACCACGGCGCATCCTCGGGGGGAGGAGGCTACCGGGATCCGGGGCAGCCAGAAACGAATTGACAGATTATCCCGTGAACGTACCGCCGGGAGCCCGTCGCCACTCCGGACGCCCGGCACGACTCGCCTTGATGAGCGACTTCCGGCGTCAGCCGCCGGCCATGCGTTCGTGGACCGGCACGTCTGCGAAGGCGGCCACGGTGCGGTCCGCGTACGCGTTCATGTCGCCCTTCTCCATCGGGCCGTCCCAGGTCCGCGGCAGCGGGACCGGCACGCCCGGCGCGACCCGGCGGACGACCTCGTCCAGCACCTTCTCCGCGTCGCCGACCCAGAGGTGCTTGGCGCCCGGCACCGGCACCACCTCGGCCTGCGGGACGGCCGCGAAGCGCGTGAGCGCCTCGGCGGGGCGCAGGTAGTCGTCGAACTCCGGGATCAGAGCAGTCACCGGCTTGCCACCGGCCGCCCAGGCCGCGAGGTGCTCGGCGGTGGAGAAACGCAGCGGCGGCGACAGCAGGATCGCCCCGGAGACCGCCGGGTCCAGCCCGTGCATGAGCGTCAGGTCCGTGCCGAAGGACCAGCCCAGCAGCCAGATGTTCGGCAGGTCGGCGAACTCCGCGTACTCGATCGCGGCGGCCACGTCGAACCGCTCGCCGGCGCCGGCCGAGAACGCGCCCTCGCTGGTGCCGCGCACGCTGGTGGTGCCGCGGGTGTTGAAGCGCAGCACCGCGACGCCGGCCAGCGCGGGAAGCCGCCACGCAGCCTTGCGGAAGACGTGACTGTCCATCATGCCGCCGTGCGTGGGCAGCGGGTGAAGGCAGACCAGCGCGGCGACGGGGTCGCGGCCGAGCGGGCGGGCCAGCTCACCGACCAACCGCAGCCCGTCCGCGGTCTGCAGCTCGATGTCCTCCCGATCGGCGGGCAGGATCGAGTTCGCACGGATCTGGTTGCTCGGCATAGAAGTCCTCAGTCCTTTCCCTGGACGGCTACCCATAGCGGGGCGCGTTGCGTGAGCGCTCCACCCCCGGCGCGCGCCGGTCGCGCGCCCGCCAGCAGCCGGTGTGCCAGTGGCGCCGGTCGGTCTCGTCGCCGCGCCCGTCGACCGGCCAGGCCACGACGTGCGCCACGCCCGGCCGGATCTCCTGCATGCAGCCGGGGCAGCGGTACGTCTTCGCGGCCGCCCCGCCGAAGATCGACCGCACCATCCACTCGCCGTCCTGCCACTGCTGGACTCCCTCGACGCCCTTGCGGACCCGCTCGTCGGTGAGCTCAGGCCGAGACCTGTCGGACGCACGGCGTCGGGAATGGTTGCGGCGGGGGCTCACACCATCAAGCGTACGGGGGGCGTGGGCAGCAAATTCAGCCTCATGACAATGGTGACTGGCCGGTAACAAGCGAATTAGACTCGCATTCATGACGGCTACCCGAGTGCCCGGCCTGCCCGTGATCGAGGACGGCTTCCTGATCTCCACGAACCCGGCGACGGGCGAACTGGCCGGCCGCGTGGCGGTCGCCGACACCGCGGCCGTCGCCGGCGCCGTCGAGCGCGCCCGCGAGGCCGGCGCCTGGTGGCTCGGCCTCGGCTACGACGGCCGCCGCGGCCGCCTGCTGCGCTGGCGCTCGCTACTCGCCCAGCGGGTCGAGGAGCTCGCCCAGGTGGCCGGCCTCGAGACGGGCAAGCCGGAGGCCGACGCGATCGTCGAGGCCACCGCCGCGGTCGAGCACCTGGACTGGGCGGCCCGCAACGCCAAGCGCGTCCTCGGCCCGCGGCGCATGCGCACCCGCCTGCTGCTCGCCGAGCACGTCGGCCACCTGGAGTACCAGCCATATGGCGTGGTGGGCGTGATCGGGCCGTGGAACTATCCGATCCTCACCCCGGTCGGCCCGATCAGCGGCGCGCTGGCGGCCGGCAACGCCGTGATCTTCAAGCCGAGCGAGTACACGCCGATCGTCGGCCAGTGGCTGGTCGACACCTTCGCCGAGATCGTGCCGGAGCACCCGGTGCTGCAGGCCGTGCACGGCTTCGGCGACGTCGGCAGCGCGCTGTGCCGCTCGGGTGTCGGCAAGATGGCCTTCACCGGCTCCACGGCGACGGCCAAGAAGGTGATGGCCGCCTGCGCGGAAAACCTGATCCCGGTGGTGATCGAGGCGGGCGGGAAGGACGCGCTGATCGTCGACGAGGACGCGGACATCTCCGCGGCCGCCGAGGCGGCCGTCTGGGGCGCGATGACCAACGCCGGCCAGACCTGCATCGGCATAGAGCGGGCGTACGTGGTGGCCCCGGTCTACGACGCCTTCGTGGCGGCGGTCGTCGAGAAGGCGGGCAAGCTACGCACCGGCCACGAGATCGGACCGATCACGATGCCGAAACAGCTGGACATCATCCGCGACCACATCGAGGACGCGCTGGCCAAGGGCGGCAGGGCGGTGCTCGGCGGCGCGGAGGCGGTCCAGCCGCCGTACGTCTCGCCGACCGTCCTAGTCGACGTGCCGGAGGACTCCTCGGAGATCCGCGACGAGACCTTCGGCCCGACCCTGACGATCACCAAGGTCGCCGACGCCGACGAGGCCGTCCGCAAGGCCAACGACACGCCGTACGGGCTGGGCGGCGCGGTCTTCGGCAAGGCGAACGCGGTGCGCATCGCCCGGCGCCTGCGCTCCGGCATGGTGGCCGTCAACTCGACGCTCACCTTCGTCGGCATGGGCAACCTGCCGTTCGGCGGGATGGGCGACTCCGGCTTCGGCCGGATCCACGGCGAGGACGGCCTCCGCGAGTTCGCCCGGGCGAAGGCGATCACCGTACGCCGCGGACCGTCGCTGCTGCCCGCGATGACCTTCGAGCGCACGCCCGCCCAGGTCGGCCGGATCGTCAAGGTCCTCAAGCTGCTTTACGGCCGCCAGCGCTGAGCCGGCCGGGGGCGGGCTGCTACCGTCCCTCAGGTGGTAGATCACCCCGCGGTCGAGGTCGACGGGCTGTACGTCAGCTACGGCTCGACGCCGGTGCTGGTGGATGTCGCCCTGCACGTGCCCGCGGGCACCGGCTTGTGCGTGACCGGCGAGAACGGCATCGGCAAATCCACCCTGCTGCGCTGCGTCAGCAGCCTCCAGCGGCCGGACGCGGGGACTATCAAGATCTTCGGCAGCCCGGCCGGATCCACACCGGAGTTCTGGCGCCAGGTGGTCACCACCGCCGACCCGCCGACCTGGTACGCGGGATTGACCGCGCGTGAGCACGCCGAGCTGGTCTGCCGAGCGCACGGCCAGACCCCCGAGGACGCCGGCGTCGACGACGCGCTCGACAGCCTCGGCCTCGCCGCGCACGCCGACGCGATCCCGCCGTCGCTCTCCTCGGGCCAGAAGCAGCGCCTCACCCTCGCGCTCGCCCTGCTGCGCCCCAGCTCGCTGCTGATCCTCGACGAGCCGGAGCAGCGCCTCGACCCCGAGGGCCGGGCCACCGTCGCCCAGATGCTGGACGACTACGTCGCCGTCGGCGGCTCGCTGCTGATGGCGAGCCACGACGAGGCGTTCGCGGTGGCCTCGGGCGCGGCGATCACCACGATGGAGTCGTTGGTGGCCGGCGCCTCATGAACACGATCCAGCCGACCGACGTCGTCGGGCTGCGGCGCTGGATCCGGCGGAGGCAGTCGGCGCACCGGGAGCGCGGCGCCACCGCCGGCAACGTCTATTTCGTAGTGCTCTTCGTCGCGATCGTCGGCGGCATGCTGCACAAGCAGCTCGCCGTCGTCTTCTGGCCCCTCCACCCGAACGCCTCCGAGCTGGCCGGCGCCGCGCTCGTCGTGGCCGGGCTCGGCGGCCTTTTCCTCGCGCTGCGCCGGCTCGGCCCGCTCGGCCTGAGCCGGCCGGCCGCCTCCTGGCTGCTCACCGCGCCGGTGAGCCGGCGCCGCCTGCTCACCCCCTCGCTCAGGGTCGCCACCGGCGCGGCCGCCCTGACCGGCGCGATCTTCGGCGTCGCGATCGTCGGGCACGTCGCCGCCCGCCCGATGCCCGGCGGGCTGGCCGCCGCGCTGCTCACCGGCAGCGCGCTGGCCGGCGTCGTGATCCTGCTGGTCGCCCTGGCCGCGCAGGCGGCGCACGGCTGGGCCGCCTGGGCCGACCGCCTCGCCGGCCTGCTGCTCGCCGCCGGGCTGGCCGGTCTCGTCGTCGACTCGGCCGTACGCTCCCCGCGGGCCGCCGCCTCCTGGCCGGACGTGCCCGCCGAGGCCGCGTCCGCCGCCCTGGCCGCCGTCGTGGTCGCGCTGATGGCGTTCTCCGTGGCCCGCCTCGCCCGCACGCCGAACGAGCGGATCCTGGAGTCCGCGCAGACCGCCGGGACGCTGCTGGACAGCGCCTTCGGCGTGGAGCCGTCGTTCGTGGCGGAAATGGTCGAGAAGCGCTACTGGGCGAGCCGGCGGCTGCGCTCGGCGCCGCTGTGGGGCCGGTTGCCGGTGCTGGTGGCGCAGGACGTCCGCCTCGCCCTGCGCCGGCCGCGCCGGCTTGTCTGGACCGCGGGATCGGTCGCCCTGCCGGCGCTGCTGGCGCACGGGTCAGCCCTGCTGCTCGGCGTCGCGGTGCTGCTCGGCGGCATGATCGCCGCCGGGGCGTCGACCGCGAACGTGCGGACCGACGCCGCGAACCCGGTGCTGCTGCGCCTGCTCGGCCTGGACTCCCGGCGGGCGATCACGCAGCGTATGTGGGTGCCGGGCGTGCTCGCGACGATCTGGTCGGCCGCCGCGTTGGGCCTGCTGGAGGCGCTCGGGGACCTGCCGTCCGGGCCGTGGTGGGCGCTCGGGTTGGTCCTCGGTCCGGTCGGCGCGACCGCCGCGATCCGCAAGGCGCGGGTCGGCCTGGTCCGCAACGACCTGCTGGCGTTCGACACCCAGATGGGCGTCTCGCTCTCGCCGGGACCGATGCTCAAGGCCGTGATCGGGCCCGACGTGCTGCTGCT
>Ga0307508_10000897_pt1 | contig 34708 bp, 29 predicted proteins | sample 9_EM_MG_FD_203089 | JGI IMG/M metagenome (GOLD analysis project Ga0307508, IMG submission 203089) | Populus trichocarpa ectomycorrhiza microbial communities from riparian zone in the Pacific Northwest, United States - 9_EM | ecosystem: Host-associated > Plants > Roots > Unclassified | place...
CGGCGCAGCAGCCGGGCCAGGCTGAGCAGGCGGCGTTCTTCGGCGTGTTGCCGCAGCCGCTCGACGAACGGTGAATCTCCGTCAGCCGCCAGCAGCATGGCGACGATCAGCAGCGCCTCGCGCGAATCGGGATCGGCCCGCTCGCCGTCTTCACACAGGTCCGACAACACTTCGGCCGCCTCGCCGTCTCTCAGCTCGCTCAGATGCGCGCGTAACCAACCCACCCGAAGCATCACGTCGGGGAGCGAGAGCAGCACTCTTCGCAAGCGATCTGCGCCTTCGAGGTTCACGGCTCGATGAAAGAGAGCATGAGCCAGCTTTCCGGCGCTGTCGAGCGCCGTTGTCTCGTTGTTGGTTGGGCCCCCAGCCCCGTTGTCTCGTTGTTGGTTGGGCCCCCAGCCCCGTTGTCTCGTTGTTGGTTGGGCCCCCAGCCCCACCGCGCTATGCTCCGCTCCGACCATGGCCACGCCCGGCAGTCGCGCTCGCGCCCCAGCCCCAGCGCCGCTCGACGCGCTCGCTGCTCGGTTTCGTCAGCGCGTCGCGCGGGCTCGCCGCCAGCTTGGTTGGGGCCTGGTGCTGCTGGGGCTCGTGGCCTCTGCACAGGTCGCGCGGCGCGGCACGGGCTCGTTTCGGTTGGCTGGGGCCGCGCTCTTGCTCGCGGCGATTTCCGCCTTGGTTTTCGCGGTGATGCAGGCGCGTCGCACGCTCGCCGATCGACGCCGGCTGCTGGCCGCCACCTGGCTGAAGGCGGAACCGACCATCGGCGCCCGAGCCCTGCGCGCGCTGTCGCTCGTCGAGCGAGCGCAGCGCGACACCCTCAACGAAAGCGGCGAATCGCCCGATCTGGCACAGCTGCATTTTCAGCGGGTCCTGGCGCAGGCGCCGGCCGAGCTGCTCGACGGCTGGGCGGTGCGCACGGCCGACCGAGCTCGCTTGCTGCTGCTGCTGGTCGTGGTCGTGAGCGGCGTGGGTTTGGCGCTGGACCCCGCTCGCGTCTTCGAGGGGCTCGACGTGATGCTGGCGCGCGGCGGGTTCGCGCCGGTTTCCATGCCTTGGCTCGGCTCGTTGCGGGTAGAGGCTCAGGCTCCGGCTTACCTGCGAGGCGGCAGCCATGGCCTTTTGCCCGACGGCGTGGTCCAGGAGCCGGCGGGCAGCGTGATTTCGTTCCAAGGCGTGCCGGAGCGGGAAGGGCGCACGCTGGTCTTGTTCGGCGAAGGGCGCGAGGTGCCGTTCGTGAGCGACGGGGCTGGCAGCGTCGTGGCGCGCTGGGTGCTCTCGCATCCGGTACAGCTGAAAGTAGCGGCCCGTTTTGGCGACGTGCTGATCACGGAGGCCGAAGCGTTGGCGCTCAAGCCGATTGTCGACGAAGCGCCCGAGGTGGAGCTGGAGGACGCGCCGCGTCAGGTCTTGCTCAAAGACTTGCAGGCGCTCGAGCTGCGCTATTCAGTGCGCGACGATCACGGTATCCGCGAGGTCGCGCTGGTCTTGCGCAGTGGCGGCCGCGAAGATCGCCGAACGCTCGAGCGCCTCGACGGTGAGGCGAAAGAGCGGACCGGCGCGCAGGCCCTTTCGCCGCGCGACGCGCTGCTGCGTCACAGCTTTCTGCCGGTCGAAGTGACGATTGAAGCGCGCGACAATGACGGCGTTTCGGGCGCCAAGTGGGGAGCGAGCAGTGCCATCACGGTCGTGCCGCCCGGCATCGGCGAGGTCGAGGCGGCGCGCTATGCGGCGCTCAAACAGGCCAGGACTGCGCTGATTTCCGCCTATGCCAAGGCCCAAGGCGATGCCGACGCCGCTTCGAAAAAGGACGCGCCGCCCGTCGCCCCCGATGTCTTGCGCAAAGACCAGGCCGAGCAAATCAAGGCAGCGCTCGAGCCGCTGAACCGCTTCGTCGACGGAACCTACGGCGGCGCCGCGGTGCCCCGGCCCCTCAAAGCGTTCTTGACCGGCCAGGCCCGCGCGCTGGAGCGCCCGGCGTCGACGCGCGAAACCTATGTGCGCCGGCTCGAAGACGTGCTGCTCGCGGTCGATGCCGCCCAGCGCGCCACGGGCAATCACGATGCCGAAGGGGTTTCCAAGCGCCTCGGCGACGTCGCTGAAGAGGTCGCCGAAGGCTGCAAGCTCGGCCTCGACCCCGAAAAGCATTCTGCTGCCGACAAGCGCCTGTGGGCGGCGCTGCCCGTGCTCAGCCGCGGCGCCGACGCGCTCTCTACGCTGAGCGAGCTGGGCGCAGATATTGGCGGCGTCGCCCAGGGCGAGCTGCGGCGAATTCGTCGCGGCCTGGCCGCGCAAAGTTACCTCGAGGCGGAGCTGGCGGCCCGCCACCTGGCGGCGCGCTTGCGGCACGCCAAGCCATCTTTCAGCTCCGCCGGCGGTGGCGTCGAGTCGGGCGGCCAGCAAGGCCGTCACGGCGCCAAGCAGCCGGGCGAGGCCTCGCAGGCGCATCAGCAGTTCGAAGAGCTGATGCGTGAGCTCGAGCAGCTGTCTCAAGAACACGCGGGCGAAATCAGCTCGGTCGAGAACACGCTCGAATCCGCCGAGCAAGCCGAGCAAGACCCCGGGTTGCAAAAAGAAGCCCAGGAGCGCGCCGCAGCGCTGCGCCAAGCCTTCGAGAATTTGCCAGACTATGCGCCCGGCGAATCGAAGTCCGAGCAAGCTGCGTCGCTGGCGCGCGAGCACGGTCGCGCCATGGCCGAGAGCTTGTCTCGGCTGGCGCTGAAAGACGCCAAGCAGAGCGCCGAGAGCGCCAAGCAGCAGCTCAAGACCGCCAAGCCCAAAGACGACGGCAGCAGCGTCTCGCCCGACGACTTGCAGCGCGCCGAGCAAGAGCTCGACAAGCAGCGCGCCTGGGTCGACGATTTGCTCAAAAAGGCCCAAGAACGCCAGACTGAGCGCGCCAAAGACGCGCTCGGAAAGTCGGGCAAGCGCGAGCAAGAAATGGCCGAGCGCGCTCAGAACATCTCGGGTCGCGGCAGTCACGGCGAGGCGGCGCTACCGGGCGAGGTCGCCGACGCGCTCGATCGCGCCGAGGGTTTGATGCGCGAAGCCGCGCGAGACTTCGCGAATGGACGCGGCGAGCACGGCTTGCAGGTGCAGCGCGACGCCCAGCGCTTGCTCGATCAACAAGCCAACGACGACAAGCCGAGCGAGCAGCAAAAGGACGACGAGCAAGAAAACCAGCACCCGCAGTCCGACAGTCACGAGGGAAATCACGGCGACATGCGCATGGACGCCGGCGTGCCAGGCCGCGCCAAGAGCCAGCGCGCCGAGCAGTTCAGGAAGCGCGTTCTCGAAGGCTTGGCTCGCGACAAGGGCGGTCGCCTGGGACCTGCCGTGAAGCGCTACGCCGAAGGGCTACTCAAATGAGACGCGCGGCGCTGCTTTCGCTCTTGCTCGCGCTCGGCGTGCTCTGCTTCGATTTGCAGGCCCAGGCCGGCTTGTTCGGCGCGGCAGAGCTGCGCGCGCTGTCGGACGCGATCATCGAGCTCGATCTAGAGCGCGCCCAGAAGCTCGCCCGCGAGATCGATGCCGACACGCCACAGGTGCTACTCGAGCGAGCCCGGCTCTTGCTCTACCTGGGCGATTGCATCGGCTCGGCGGCGCTATTCTCCAACCCCGCGGTCGGCGAATCCAAAGAAGGCGCGGAGTACGCGCCTATCGCCAAGAGCTGTGCGCGCGCGACGGCCGCCGGGTTCGTGATCGAGGACAAGCAGCGCGGCATCTGGCTGCGGCTGCAAGACGACGCCGATCGCGTGTTCGCGCCTTACGTCTTTCAAGTCGCCGCTCAAGCGCGCGATCGCATCGGCGCCGAGCTTGGCGTCGATCTGCCACGCCCGCTACGCATCGACATGGTGCGCGATCTGTTTTCGCTCGCCGCCACGACGGGCTTGCCACTGCAGGCCGCCGAGACCACCGGCACGCTGGCGGTCGCACGCTTCGGCCGCATCATCATCATGTCGCCGCAAGCGCCCCGCACTGGCTACCACTGGGAAGACACGCTGGCGCACGAGCTGACACATCTGCTGGTGACACGCGCCACGCGCGATCGTGCGCCGCTTTGGTTGCAAGAAGGCATCGCCAAACGCGAAGAGACGCGCTGGCGCGAAGCGCGCCCCTTCGACCCCAAGGATTGGGCCGAAGACACGGCGGCGCGCGCGCTGCGGCAGGGACGTCAGGTCGGTATCGACAAGCTCGGGCCCTCGATCGCAATGTTGCCGACGCCTGAGCTTGCCTCCACCGCCTACGCCGAAGTTCAGAGCTTCATGGGCTACTTCATTCACGAGCAAGGCGCAGCGGCGCTCGGGCTCTTGTTTGCGGATCTCAAGGGCCTGGGCCTGGACGATCCGAATTCGGCGCTGCGCAGCGTGAGCGGTTACGACCTGTCGGCGTGGAACCGCCGCTGGCAGAAGTACTTGCTCGAGTCGTCGTTTGGACTGGCGGCGCCGGCCGGCAGCGCGGCTCCGCCGCACGGCTACGACGCGCGCGACCTCGCGCGGCGCGCGCGCCTCGGCGACTTGCTGCTCGAGTCCGGTCACGGAACCGAGGCTGCTTTGACGCTCGCACCCGGTGTCGCAGGCTCGGAAGCCTTCTATCGCGCGCGCGTTGCTCGGGCGGAGCTGGCCCGTCACGACCCCGAGCAGGCGGCCGCCCGACTTGGTGTCGAGACGGAAATTGACGGTCTATATGGACCCTGGTTTGGGCTGCGTGGACGCTTGCTGGAGAAGACCGATCCGAAGGCTGCCGCGCGCGCGTTCGAGCTTGGCCTGGCGTCCGACCCTCTAGCGGAAGAAGTCGCGTGTCAGGGCCGTTTTTCCATCGGCACGGAGCCCGACGACCCAACCTACCGGCCGACCCCGGTTGGGGGTGGGGACCCAACCGGCAACGCGACAGCCGGGGCTGGGGACCCAACCGGCAACGCGACAGCCGGGGCTGGGGACCCAACCGGCAACGCGACGGCGGCCTTGTGCGAGGCGGCGCGAAAGCTCCCCCGAGATTGACCAGCGGCCGTGGCTCGCCCTACGATGGGCGGTCGAATTCCGCGAAGTTCAACGGATTTTTGGTGAGTCTCAGTACATTCGCCGCCGCCCAGATCCTGCGCGCCTTGCCCCGTGTCCACCTGAGCCGGGCCGTCGGTCGCCTGTGCGATCAGCCGATCCCCAGTGGGCTCGCGCGCGTGGTCGAACGCACGTACTGCCGCGCTTACCGCGTGAACATGGACGAAGCGGAGGGTCACCTAGGCTCGTATCCCAGCTTCGACGCCTTCTTCACGCGGCCACTCAAGAAAGACGCGCGCAAGATCAGCACCGACCCGGTCGTAAGCCCGGCGGACGGCAAGCTCTCGTGCCTGGGACGCATCGACACCGGCGCCCAGATCCACGTCAAGGGCCAGCTCTACGAAGCCGGTGAGCTGATCGGCGACGAAGCGGACGCTCGCCGCTACTCCGGGGGCCAATTCGCGGTCGTGTACCTGGCCCCAGGCGACTACCACCGGGTGCATTCGCCGGTCGACGGCAAGGTCACGTTGCTGCGTGGTATCCCGGGCGACCTTTACCCGGTCAACAGCATTGGCGAGCGCTACGTGCCGCAGCTGTTCGTGCGTAACAACCGCGTCGCCATCGTGATCGACACCGAGGCGCTCGGTCGCGTCACCGTCGTCATGGTGGGCGCGACGATCGTCGGTCGCATTAGCGTAAACGCTCTGCCCGGTCCTGCCGTGCCTCCGGGCACGCACGAGATCAGCCCTGGCTACGCCGTCGGCCGCGGTGACGAAATCGGCATGTTTCACTTGGGCTCGACGGCGGTCGTGCTGCTGGAGCCCGGGCTCACGTTGGCGCGCGCCACGGGCGTCGTGCGCCTGGGACAATCGCTGGTTTCCGCACCATGAGTGAGTCCTCGGACGACGCACAGCTCTCGGCCCGGGGCGAGGCAGTACCGCCCGCCGCGGTCGAGGTACCTCCCGAGGCCGACGATGTCGAGGTCGTCGTGGCGCCCGCGCCCGCGCTCGAAGCCGAGTCGCCTGCCGCTGCGAAGCACGATTCGGTCATGCCCACGTCGCGTAAGCTCGCGCCGCCGCCGAAGCCCAAGCGCGACTCGAATAATCCCGGCTCTGTTCCACCGCCGCCGGCCGACATGCTGAGCTCGCTCGGTGCGCACAGCACGCCTTCTATCTCCTTCAACGACGCGTCGGCTTCTTCGCGCGACGCGGTGGCGGCCGCTTTAACCGGCAGCGAATCACTGCGCGCCATCGGCGAAGCACTGGCCAAGGACGTCGGCGCTTTCAGCACCAGCGAAACACCGACGGGCGGCAGGCCGCCGGTTCCGCGACCGCGCTCGCAGCCAGCCATGAACGTCCTGGCGAGCGAAATGGCGCCGACCAGCGGCGTGCCGGAGACGCGCCCCGCGCAAGACGTGCTCGCCACGCGTTCGCCGAGTGAGCCGCCGCGCGCACGCGACAAAGTGCCGACGGTTCCCGACGAGCCTACGCCAGTCAAAACTCCCTCGAGCCCGCCGAAGGCCATTTTCGCGCAACGCATCATCGCTGTCGGTACGCCTTCGCGCCCGCCGCCCGCGCCCGCCCCGCAGCCGCAGCCGCAGCCGCCGGCAGTGGACCTCGACAGCACGCTCGAGGCTGCGCAGGAACCGCCGCCGCCGCTAGCGTTGCCGCCGCCGCCACCGCCGCTGGTGTTGGCCGCTGCCCCGGTGTCGGCGTCCTCGCTCGTCACATCTCCCGTGTCGGAGCCGGCCGTGTCGGCGCCGGTCGTCTCGGCCCCGCCGCCGCCACCGCCGCCGCCGCCGGTCGAGCTGGCTCCGGGACCTCCGGGCGCTGCGCGCGGCTCTGTAGCCGCGGTGGTGGCCGACATCCCGCCGGAAATTCCGGTGGTTGCCGAGGTCGACGAAGAAGACGAGCCCACCATGCCGACCGCCTCGGCGGCGCCGTTCGAAACGCCGGCGCCGCCGTCGTTCGCCGGGGGCCCGCTCATTCCGTCGGAGCCGACGCCACCTCCGCCGGCGCTCGCCGCGGCGCAAGCCGTCGCCCAAGCCGAGCAGCTGGCGCCCGAAGACGTTGCCCCGGATTCGGCTGAACGTCTTCAGGTCGAAGAGCTGTCGCGCGACGATTCGCCGTCGCTGCCGCCCGATGAGCCCACGCCGATGATGCCGCCGCCGGCGCCCTCGGTCCGCGCCGACGCCAAGCCGCCACCGCCGCCCAAGCGCGCGCCGGCGCCGCCGCCCGCCGAAATCACCTCGCCCGAAGCCGACAAGAAGAAGGCCAAACAAAAGAAGGCCTGGTGGGAAGAGCTGTTCAGCGAAGACTTCGTGCGCGCCAGCTGGAAGGTCAGCGACGAGCAGATCAAAAAAGAGGTCACGTTCGTCGAAGAGAGCTTGGGCGTTGCGCCCGGCGGCGTCGTGCTCGACTTGGGCTGCGGCTCGGGCCAACACGCCGTCGAGCTGGCGAGCCGCGGTTACGGGGTCGTCGGTTACGACCTGTCGCTGTATCAGCTGGCGCTCGCCGCCGACGTGGCGCAAGAGCGCTCCCAGAAGATCAATTTTCTGCAGGGCGACATGCGCGAGATGGCCTTTGAAGAGATGTTCGACGGCATTTTTTGCTGGAACACGAGCTTTGGCTACTTCGAAGAAGACAAGAATTTCTCGGTCGCCGAGCGCGCGTTTCGAGCCCTCCGGCCTGGCGGCATGTTCTTGGTCGACGTCGTGAATCGCGACTTCGTGGCGGCGCATACGCCGAGCTCGGTCTGGTTCGAAGGCGACTCGTGCGTATGCATGGACGACGCCGTGATCGACTACTTCACCAGCCGCCTGCGCGTGAAGCGCTCGGTGATTTTGGACGATGGTCGCACCCGCGAGTGCACCTATTCGGTGCGCCTCTACTCGTTCCACGAGCTGGGCAAGCTCCTGCACGAAGTCGGCTTTCGTGTCACCGAAGTGAGCGGCCATCCGGCGACGCCAGGCGTCTTTCTAGGCCAAGCCTCGCCGCGCATCTTGATGCTCGCGCAGCGGCCTTAGCGGACTGTTGAAAAAGGGGCTGCCACAGCGCAGCTCGCATCGCAGAAACTCACGTGTCGTCTCCAGGCCAAGCCGCGCGGACGCCAGCTGAACGCGCCTCGGGCCATGCGCTTTCTGATTGCTCGTTGTTTCGGCTCTAGCGCGCTGGCAGCAGCGTCGGGCCTTCACCCTTGGCCTAGCGAGGCGCAAGCAAGAGATTTTTTTCAAAGAGATCGGGAGATCGGGACCGAGAAATTGGGGGTTCGAGCCGAGCGTATTTCGCGGAAGCTGCGCCGGCTCCGCTCCGCTCGAACAACAAAACCTCCCGATCTCCCGATCTGAAAAAAATCCGGGCTCGTGCGTTTCGGCCCGCTGCCGGCACGAAAGCTTCTGCAAACGGGCCGCAGTTGGGCAGCCCACTTTTTCGAGCACCCTGTCAGGGGTCGCGAGGGGAGCTAGTCGCAGGCGACCTTCAGGCCGCCGCTCTCTTCTCGACACTTGCAGCTTGCACCGAGCACACGTGTCACGCAGCCACAGCTCGGCTTTTCCGCGCATTCGGCGAGCCAGCTGCAGGCTCCGCCCCCGGCTTTTTCGTCGCAGTACCAGCCGCTGGGGCAAATACCGCCTCCGCAGAGGCTGCAGGTGCCGTCGTCGCAGCTCGGTCCTTTGGATTTCTCTGCCGCGGGCGCGTGCGCGCTCGACTCTTCTTCTTCTGTCCCCGTGCTGGCGCTGTCCGCGGAGCGCTGCGAGTGGTCGGCTTCGCTGGCCGAGTTGGCGTCGCTGCCGGTCGAGGTGGCGCTTCCACACTGGGGCAATAGCCAAAGCAGGGCCAATAGGCAGAAGATGGCGCGCATTCTGGGCTCGGTATACGTCCCGTGGCGCTGAGGGTACAAGAGGTCCGTGGATCTGGCTCAAGCCGCGCGGGAGCTGCTGCCCGGGATTGCTTCGAGCGCCAGTAGCGTCGACCTAGCAGCAGCGAGCCGCGACGCCTGGCCGCGGCAGCTGATTGCCGAGGCGCGCGGCCCCCAAAACCGAGCCGAGCCGGCGCTCGTCGTGTGGCCCGAGCACCCGGAGCAAGTCGAGGCCATCGTCGGTGTCGCGCGTCGCGAAGGCATCAGTTTGGTGCCGTACGGGGCGGGCAGCGGAGTGTGCGGTGCCGTGCAGCCGAGCTCGGGCTCGCTGGTCGTCGACACCAAGCGCCTCACCGGCCTGCACATCGCGCGCGACGACGGCTTCGTCGACGTCGAGGCAGGCGTGCTGGGCATCGACTTGGAGGCTCGCCTCGAGCGCGAGGGCCTGACTGTCGGTCATTTTCCGTCGAGCATTCTGTGCTCGACAGTCGGCGGCTGGCTGGCGGCGCGCGGCGCCGGGCAATGCTCGAGCCGCTACGGCAAGATCGAGGACATGGTGCGGAGCGCCGACTGCGTGCTCGGCACCGGCGAGCGCGCGCGCTTCGTGCGGCGCTTCGGCGGACCGAATCCGCTCGAGCTGATGATCGGCTCGGAGGGCACGTTGGGCCTCATCACGAGCGCGCGTTTGCGGCTGCACGAGGCTGCCGCGGAGCGTGCATTCGCGGCCTTCGAGCTCGAGAGCTTCGAGCAAGGAGCCGAGGCGATGCGGCTGCTGATGCAAGCCGGGCTGCGGCCCGCGGTGATGCGCCTGTACGATCCGCTCGATTCGTACCTCTTGAGTCGCGGCAAGGTGGCAGACGAGCGCGGCCACGAGCCGCGGAGCTCGGGTGTGCCGAGCGGCTTCTGGCTGCGCGCGGCGCTAGGCTCGCCGCGCGCGCTGAACCGCGCCATCGCCGGCTTCGAACGCTTCGTGAGCGGGTCGGCGACGCTGATTCTGATCTTCGAAGGCGCCGTGGACGAGGCGCGCGCCGAGCTTGCGCGCGCCTCGCGGCTGCTGGGCGCGTTTCGAGCCGTGAGCCTCGGTGAGCAGCCGGCGCGCGCCTGGCTCGCGCATCGCTACGCGGTCAGCTACCGGCAGTCGAAGGTATTTCAGCAAGGCGCCTTCAACGACACGCTGGAGGTCGCGGCGCCGTGGTCGCGCCTGGCCCAGGTCTACGCCGCCGTGCGTTCGGCGGCATCGGCTCACGCGCTCGTGCTGGCGCATCTTTCGCATGCCTATCCGGACGGCTGCAGCATCTACTTCACGCTCGTCGCGACGCGCACGGGTGACGCCCTGGCTCGCTACGACGCGCTGGTCGATGCCGCGCTCGGCGCCGCGCTCGCCGAGGGCGCGACCTTGAGTCATCACCACGGTGTCGGTAGCAGCAAGGCTCACTGGCTCGACCTCGAGCTGGGCGGCGGGCTCGAAACGCTGCGCCGTCTGCGCGGCGCCTGGGATCCTGACCGGCTGCTGAACCCCGCCACGTTCGAGCCACTGCGAGCAGCGCCGGCCGTGACGGCGCGGCAGCCGCTGCCCGGTATCGACGCCGTCTCGGGCATCGCGACGTTTCGCGGCGGCGTGCCGCTGTCGGAAATCGAGGCCGCCGCCCAGGACAAAGGCTGGAGCCTAGGTCTCGTTGGAGCGCCGCCGCCGCTCACGCTCGCAGACTTCATCGCGGCCGGGCTGCCGGGGCTGCCGGATCCGTTCGGCGATCCGGTGCGCGGCAACGTGTGCGGAATCGAGGCGCGTGGCCCGCTCGCGCGCTTTCGTTTGCTGGCTGCGCCACGCCGCGCGACGGGTCCCCAGTTGGCGGCGCTGTGCGTCGGTGCTGCCGGCGAGATCGCGCGCGTCGAAAGTGCGTCGCTTGCGCTGGTCAAGCGCGGGAGCGAGCGCGTCTCTGCAGCAGCAACGACTATTCCGCTTGGCGCCGATGAACGAGCGGCCTGGCAACGCGTCGTCGACGCCTTTTCGCGTTAGCGCCCCCGCAGACGAGAAATAGCGCGCTGGTCGGCTTTGGTGGGGCGGCCAGCGCCGCGCTCACGCACCGCGACGCGCTCTTCTTTTGGTGGCGGCGGCGGTGAATGATCGTCGTAGAGCAGCTGTGCGAGCGCCGCCGACAGGCGCTTGTCGGCCAGCCCTTTGACCACGAAGATTACGACGCCGCGCGGCGCGAACGCCCGCACTTCGTCGCCGATTTTGACGAGCTGGCTCGCGCGCACTTGGACATCGTTGATGCGCACGTGCCCGGCCTCGCAGGCTGCCTGTGCCAGGGTTCGCGACTTGAACACGCGCGTGGCGGTGAGCCAGCGATCGATGCGAATTTGCTCGGCGAGGGCGCCCATGGGCGATGCCCAAGCTAAGCATGTTCGGCGTGGCCCGAGCAAATCCGTGCGGCCGCCGGATGCTCGCGGCGCTCGCTGTGGGCTCGGCCGCCTGGTGGCCGGTGCGCGGCAAGATTGCTATGCGCTGGCTGTGCAGGTCTGGACAGCGCAGGGCTCACGGCGGCGTCGCGGTGCCGTGAAGGGTGAGCGTCTGCGCAGAACCGCAAGCGGCGGGTAGGTCGCCGTTGGACGGTGACAGCTCGACCTCGGCGGAAAAGTCACCCGGCGCCGTCGGATAGAACCAGAACTTGATCTCGGCCGAGTCTCCCGGGGGGATCGGTTGGAGTGGCGGCGGGTCTTCGCCGTGAACGCCCCAGTCTATGTAGCGAAACGGCGCCTGCAGCGGCGCCGTGGGCCCCAGGACTTCGAGCGGCGCCAGCCCGAGGTTGTGCACTGTCACGCGCACCAGTACGCCTTGTCCGACTGGTGTGGACCCAAATTCGACGCTGGTGCTATCGAGCGTGAACTGGCTCGCGACCAGCACCGCGGAGACTTGGGCCTCGATCTCGCCAAGGGCGGCGTAGGTGGTCGTGACCTGCAAGGTGCCAGTCGCAGTCTGTCCGGGGGCCGCGAGTGCAGGAAAACGCACGTAGACACCCGCGCTCGTGAAGCCAAAGCCGGCACAGGCCGAGCTGTCGGGAATGCTGGGCGAGAAGACGGGGTCGCTTCCGAGCATGCGACTGGTCCAATCGAAGCCCCGTCCCGCATCGTTGCCGACGTGAATCAGGTCCGCCTCAACGCTGCCGCCGCACATCACCATGAGCGGCGGCGGATGCAATATTTCGATGCGGGGCGCGGGCGGTCCGGCTTGATCTAAAATGCACTGCGACGTCGGCCCGAGCGCCGCGCCGTTACCGGCGCTGCTGCTCGTTGGCGCACCCCCGACGCTGCGACTACCGGCGTCACTCGAGCTGCCGCCTGCCGACGAACTACCGCCATCGGCGTCAGCGTGATGGGTTTGGCCACCGCAGGCAGCGACGAGCGCAAGCGGAAACAACGGCACAAGCCCGCGCAGCAGCACCCGCGCATTGTTGGCCCGCTGGGCGCCCGGAGCAAGCTTCCAGGCGCGACGGTACACTTGCGGCAAATTCCTTGTGACAGGGCAATCGGACCGCCGTTCGGGGTGAGGTCTGCGGGTCTGCGACTCCGCGACGGCGGCAAGGCTGAAGAGCTTACGCTCTCGTGCGCTGCGGTCCTTAGGGCAGATCCGCGTCGGCTCCGCACTGGGCCGCTAGCGGGGCGATCGCCAATTCAAGATCAGCAACGTTCGCGAAGCGCCGAGCCACGAACGTTCGCTGAGGGCGCCGTGGACGTCTCGGGCGCCAGCGAGCGCCAGGACGCCCTCGCAAAATCCCATGGTTTGGTGGCAGGCGGCTTCTTCGGCGATGGGGCCCATGCCGTAGGTCATCGAGACTATGGCGTGGCCGTCGATCAGCGTGGGGATATCGAAGGCGGGAAAATCGAACAGCGTGGCGCGCTGGACCCTGAGCCGCATCAGCGTCTCTACCGGGTCATCGGCTGCCACGAGGGTGCTGTGATCGTTGGCGAATTGTTGCGCGGAGAAGTTTCCCCACATGCGTACCGCCTCGAGCCCGGCGCCTGCGAAGTTGGCCAAAATGGCTAGGCCCAAACGCTCGAAGCTCGACATCGGGTACCAGGCCTCGAGGGCGATGCGTTGCTGTACGAGCGCCAGATCTTCGACCCTGAGCGTCCCCGCCCAGTCAACGTCTTTGCGCCGCCGGATCATCCGAACGTACTCGACGAAGAAAGAGCCGCGAACGTGGCGCGCCAGCCGAACCTGCCTTTCGCAAAGCGCCCAGCCTTTCGCGTCGTGCGGGCCACGTCAAGCCAACTCGGCTCTCCCCTTATTAGGCGCGGCCTTCGTCCTCGTGGATCGACGGGGCCCGAGCCCCGCCTACATTTGCCGAGCCGGTGTGACCGTGGCGATGATCGTGGCCGCGGTGCATGAGCAAGTGCAGCAAGGGGCAGGCGAGCAGGAACAGGTACGGCAGGGTGGCGAGCAGATGGTTTTGGTGCGCCGGCCAGAGGAAGAAGAGGCCAATCGTGCCGAGGAGGGAGGCGACGAACCACAGGGGGGGCCAAGAGTGCTTGAGCAGCTGAGGCATGGTGGTCTCTTTCAGCGAGGGTCGACCTTCCCCTTCAAAGCATCGCGCGTGCCACGGCAGTTCGTGAGGTTTTGCGCGCTAACCGCGGAGCTGCCCTGCGCCTTCACGCAGTTCTTGCGCCCACTACCCGCAGGTATTTCAGGCGCGGCGGGCGCCGCCGCTTCAGTGCTCGCGCGGGAGCGTTTTGTGGGCAAAGTCACGAAACGCTGCGGACGCCTGCCCGCCCTCTATGTGAGCATAGCCGAGCGATGACGTCCCCCGGGCAGCGCCGCTTGAGTCGAGCCGGGCTCGGCGTCGTGCTGCTCTTGCCGGCTGCGCTAGTGGTTTGGTGGTTGTGGGCCCGGTCCGAGCGCGTGACGTCGCGCTTCGACGACGCCCTGGACCAGGCACTCAAGCCGGTCATCGAGCAAAGCGAAGCGCAGCACAAGCTGGGCGCCGCCACGCCGGCGCTCACGCGCGTGCTAACCCGTGAGCTGGCCGAGCGCAGCATGCAATACCTGAGCGCGCGTGACCTCGAGCTGTGGCAGCAAACGCGCTCGCGCGTCGCCCGGGCCTCACCTGCTGCCTGCGCCCGGCTTTGGAAGGGTGGTGACGCGGCGTTTCTGGGGCCGGCCATTGCGACGCTCGGCCAAGAGACGCTCGACGCCTACACGGCGATGCTGGCGCGCGGCTTGGCGCTGCGGCTCGAGCGCAAACCGCCGCCGGAGCCGCAGCGCGCCGCCATCGAGCACGGCTTTGCAGCGATCGCTGCCGGCTTGCCCGAAGCGAACCGCGCCAGCTTTCAGGCGGACGTCAAGGGCCGCGAGCTGAGCGACGCGCGCGCCTGCGAGCTATTTCTCACATTGTCGGACGGCACCGACAAGCTCGAGCCGCTCGCGCGCGCAGATTTCTTGCGCGCGTTGGCCAAAGAGCTGGACGCTCCCGGGCCCTAAGCTGGTTTCAGGTCGGCGGGCTCGAGGTCGCATCGAGCAGCTCGCCGCCCACACCGAGCGTGTGAGTCAGCCGCGAGAGCGCGCTCTCGACCGTCGTGCGTTCTTCGTGGGAGAGCGTTGCCTTGCCGGAGCGGTGCATGGCGTAGCGCAGCGTCGCGGCCTCGAGCGACGAGAGCGCCGCCGTGCGCGTGTAGCCCAATTCGTCGACCCGGTAGCGCAGGTGCACCTGGCCGTCGGACAGCACTCGTTCGCCGATGATTTCTGCGGCTGGTCTCGGCGTGCCGGTCAGCTGCCGCAAGATGCCGCGCACGCGCGCCGCGCGCCGCCGGATCTTCGCCGCTTCGGGGTTTTGAAACAACGTGAAGAAGCGGTTCCGCGCGAACGTGCGAGGCGCCAGGATCAACGCCGCCAAGAGCGCGTTCAGATCCACCTCGGGGTTCACGGGGCTTCACCGTTCGGGGTCTGCGCCTCGAGCAGCGCGGCCTGGTGATGCGCGACTACGGCGTCGAGCAGCTCTGCCAAGTCGCCCTCCATGACCCGATCGAGCTTGTACAACGTGAGCCCGATGCGGTGATCGGTCAGGCGATTCTGCGGGAAATTGTAGGTGCGGATCTTCTCCGAGCGATCGCCGCCGCCGACCATGCCGCGGCGTTCGTCACGGATGCTGTCGGCTTGCTTCTGTTGCTCGATGTCGAGCAGGCGGCTGCGCAGCACTTTCATCGCCTTGGCGCGATTTTTCAGCTGGCTGCGCTCGTCCTGGCACTTCACGATCATGCCCGTCGGCAAATGCGTGATCTGCACGGCGCTGTTGGTGGTGTTCACGCCTTGTCCGCCGGGCCCGCCGGAGGCCGCGATGTCGACTTTGAGATCCTTTTCGTCGATCGCGACGTCGACTTCTTCGGCTTCGGGCAACACGGCGACGGTTGCGGTGGAGGTGTGGATGCGCCCTTGCGCCTCCGTGGCCGGTACGCGTTGCACGCGGTGCACGCCGCCCTCGTACTTCAAGCTCGAGAACACGCGATTGCCGGTCACCAGCGCGATCACTTCTTTGAGGCCGCCGGCCGCGGCGTCGCTACTGGTCATGATTTCCACTCGCCAGCCACGGGTCTCGGCGTAGCGCGTGTACATGCGAAACAGGTCGCCGGCGAACAGCGCCGCTTCTTCGCCGCCCGTACCGGCGCGAATTTCCAAGATCGTATTTCTCTCGTCGTTCGGATCGCGCGGCAAGAGCAGAATCTGAATGTCACGCTCGAGCGTTTCGAGCTTGGCGGCCAGCTCGGGCAGCTCCTGCTCCGCCAGCGGTCCCAGCTCCGGATCGCTCAGCGCCTCTCGGTCGTCGGCGATCTGCTTGTTCAGGTTCGTCCATTTGCCGAACGCTTCGGTGACCGGCAGCAGCTGCGAGCGCTCGCGGTTCAGCGTGGTGATGGCGTGCGGATCCGCGAGTGTCTTCGGATCGCAGAGCAGCTGCTCGACTTCGGCGAAACGACGCGAAAGCGACTCGAGCTTGGCGGCAGGGATCATGCGGGTTCCGCGAGCGCGGCGTAGCTCGGGAAGGCCGCGTCGGTCTCGCGCACGACGGCTTCACCCTTTTCGACGCGCAGCGTGACGAGCAGCGCCGAAAGCGCGACCTCTAGCTGCTGATCGTCGGGCTCGATGGTGGTGATTTTCTGCACCAAAAAGCCTGGCCAGAGCAGGACCGAAAGCGGTCCGGTCGAACAATACTTGGCGAGCAGGCGCTGCAGCTCGAAGGTGATCGCGGCCACCAGCGGCAGGAACGGCAACTTGAGCAAGAAGAACAGCACGTTGTCGGCCAGCTTGCCCAAGCCCAGCTGCGGCAAAAATGGCCCGAGCGCGCTGAACACGAAGATCGACACCAGCGCGACCATGACGATGAAGGTCGTGCCACAGCGCGGGTGCAGCGTGGTGCGGGTGCGCGCGTTCTCTACCGTGAGCTCGACGCCGGACTCGTAGGTGAAAATCGATTTGTGCTCGGCCCCGTGATACTGAAACACGCGGTAGATTTCGGGCAGTCGCCGAATCAGCAGCATGTAGCCGACCAAGATCGTGAGCTTGGCCGACGCCGTCAGCAGCTGAAACAAGGGCGAACGCACGTCGAGGTTCAACTTGAACAAGCTCGAGGCCCCCGCCGCGAACGCCTGTGGCAGGGCTACGAATAGACCGATCGCGAACGCTATGCTCAGCATGCCCATCAGGCTTTTGCCTTTGGGCTCGTCTGCGGGCGCTTGCGCCGGAAGCTCCGGCTCGGCCGTCATCAGTTGAATGATGGGCAGAGCGAGCGCTGACAGCAGGCTGGTGCTACTGGCGGCCTTGGCTTTGGCGGCTGCTTGCTGCTTGTCCTCTTCGGCCAGATCTTTCTCGAAAATCTCAGCTGAGAAACGCAGCGCTTGGCTACCGAGCTTGAGCGCTTCGACCAGCGCGACCATGCCACGCACGATCGGCCATGCGCGCGCGCCGCGGCGCACGTCGACCATCGGCCGCTCGCGCACGACCAGCGAGCCGTCGCGACGGCGCACGACAGCCGAGAAAGCGTGCGGTGAGCGCATCATCACGCCCTCCAGCAAAGCTTGCCCGCCGATATACGGCCTCGCCACTCCGTCCGGTCCCATTACGGCAGGCTGGTTCGACATCTTCCTCTACTATAACGCGTCACCCGCCCGGTGCTGCACGTCTCGAGGGTTTGAACAAAGAGATCGGGAGGCCAGCCAAGAGCCGAGAAATTTGGGGGGCTCGAATCGCCCCAATCCGCACGCTTCGCCGTAGCGGCGCCCGGAAGCGTACGTCGCGCAGCCCAAGAACCTCCCGATCTCCCGATCTCTTTGTGAAAAAATCAGGGAAGCCGCCGAGCGCGGCGCGCGCAGCCGCTACTTCTTGGCGGCGGCGTTGCCGGCGTACTTCTTGCGGAAGCGATCGACGCGGCCCTGCGTGTCCATCAAGCGGTGCTTGCCCGTGTAGAACGGGTGGCAGGCGGCGCAGACGTCCACCTGCAGCTCGGTCTTGGTGGAGCGCGTTTCGAACTTATTGCCGCAGGCGCAGGTTGCGTTCACGACCTGGTACGCGGGGTGGATGCCGTCTTTCATGATCATTCTCCTGAGCCTCATGCGCGAAAAGCGCTGGGGGGCTGGAAGGGGACGCGCAACGTAGTGCGCCGGACGGTCATGTTCAAGGCGGCGGGGCGCTTTTAGTGCCGATACGTGAGGATTGAGGCTTTGAGAGGGAGCAGCCGAGCAGGTTGCTCTCGGCTCAATCCTCAATTCTCACGCCTCAATATCGGCATCATCAATATTTACGAATACTTGAATGCGCCGGACCCCGGACCGGACGAAAGCTTGACGGGTTACTACCTTTCAGCCACTTTCCGGAGCGTGGCTTCCGAAAAGTCGTCTCGGCGCGAGGCGCTCGAGCGGATCGGCCTAACCGGCGCGGTTCTGGGCGCTTCTGCGGTCGGCGGCCGACTGCTCTATGACCACGGCGGCTACGGACTAGCGGCGCCGGCCGGTGAGCGCCAAGTGCGGGATTTTCGCGTCAAAGGCGACCCCAAGCTGCAAATGGCTATCGCCAAGAGCTCGCAAGAGCCCGAGGAGCTGGTGCGCCGCGCGGTGGCTGCGCTGGGCGGCATGAGCAAGTTCATTTCGCGCGGTGACATCGTGGCCGTCAAACCGAACATCGGTTGGGACCGCATGCCGGTGCACGCCGCCAACACGAACCCGCGCGTGGTCGCCGAGGTCGTCAAGCTCGCGTTCGATGCCGGGGCCAAGCAGGTCATCGTTACCGACGCTTCGTGCAACGAGCCGAACCGCTGCTTTCAGAAGTCCGGCATTTGGCGCGCAACCTACGCGCTCGGCGCGACCGTGATTTTGCCCTCGGCGCATCGCTTCCGCGAGCTGCGCATGAAGGGCGACGTGCTCGATCTGTGGCCCGTCTACACGCCGCTGGTCAATGCCGACAAGGTGATCAACGTGCCGGTCGCCAAGCACCACAACCTGGCCAAATTCACCGCCGCCATGAAGAACTGGTACGGCATGCTCGGCGGCCGCAGAAATCGGCTGCACCAGAACATCGACGTCTCGATCGCCGACTTGGCGACGTTCATGCGCCCCACTTTGACCATCATCGACGCCACGCGTGTCTTGCTGCGCAATGGCCCGCAAGGCGGCAACATCGACGACGCGCGCGACATGCACCAAGTCATCGCCAGCCTCGATCAAGTCGCGGCCGACGCCTACGCCTGCGGTTTGATCGGCGAAAAGCCCGAAAACGTAAAGTACCTGAAGCTCGGCCACGAACGCGGCATCGGCAACATGCACTGGCACGAAGTGCCTCAAATCGAGGTGTAGTGGCCGCGTCGCAACTGTCTCATCCCGGCGGGGCCCCAACCCCGCCTCCAGGTTCGCCGCGCCCCGGCGAACAATTCCCCGAAGTCATCCCCTGGCTGCAAACAGGCGAGGCCGGCCGCGTCCGCAGCCTGGACGGATCCACCAAGTCCCCAGATTTTTTCACAGGGAGGACGGGAGGACGGGAGGTCCGCGAGGGCGAGAATTTGGGGGTTGAGAAGCGCGCGGCTGCCAGCGGAGTCGAAGCGCTACCGGTTACCGCGGTTGCGGGCCGCAGGCCCGGCGAACCATCAGAACCTCGCGTACCTCCCGTCCTCCCGTCCTCCCTGTCGAGTCTCGCAAGTGGCCAACAGTCGAAACGACGCCTGCCAGTCATCGCGCAGACGTCTGGGTCTGGGGCGACAGCCGCGGTTGTAGCTCCGCTGGCGCCTGCCACGCCAGTGGTGAGTGCTGCGGCGGCGAATGTGAGTGGGGCGCCGTTGGTGGCGAAGGCAGCGGGCAAGCCGAAGAAGAAGCGGGCTGGCTCGGGGATACCGGCGCGTAAGATCATCACCAACTTGGTGTGGCTCAGGCGCGCGTCGCAGATCGGCTTCTTCGGGCTGTTTTTCTACTTCTTGGCGCACACGGCGTTTCGCGGCACCTTCGCGGCGCAATCGGGCGAGCCGGTGCGGCTGCCGCTGCCGGTCGAAGGCTTCTTGCTGGCGGATCCGTTCGTGGCGTTCATGACGCTGCTCAGCACGCACGCGGTGTACCGCGGGCTAGCTTGGTCGCTTGGCATCGTGGCGCTCACGTTGGTGTTCGGGCGCGTGTTCTGCGGCTGGATCTGCCCGTTCGGCACGCTGCATCACTTCTTCGCCTGGATCTTTCCGAGCCGCTACCTCAAGGGTAGCTCGCGCGTCGAAGCCAACAAGACGCACGGCTGGCAAGCCGTGAAGTACTACCTGATGTGGGGCTTCTTGGCGGCGGCGGTCGCAGGCAGCGCGATCGGCGGCTTACTCGACCCGATCTGCGTGGCGGTGCGCGCGATTGGGCTCGGCGTGATCCCAGCCTTACAGTACCTCGGGATTCACGGCAGCAACGTGATCGCCACCAGCAACGTGCGGCCGCTGCAGATGGCGGCCGACAGCGCGCAAGACGTGCTGGCGCAACAGATTTGGACGGCGAATCAGAGCTACTACCACCAGACGTGGTTCATCGTTTTCTTCCTGATCGCGATTCTGTTCATGAATCGCTTCATTCCACGCTTCTGGTGTCGCGCCCTCTGCCCGCTCGGCGCCTTCTTGGGCGTGATGAGTCGCTTTGCGCTGTTCGGCATGGAGAAGGACCACTCGAAGTGCACCGACTGCAATCTGTGCATCGTGAGTTGCCAGGGCGCCGATAGCCCGCAGGGCGGCGTGAAGCACCGCCAAGACGAGTGCCACATGTGCCTCAACTGCGAGAGCGCGTGTCCCGAAGACGTCATCAAGTTCAAGTTCCTGCCCAAGCGCCAAAGCACGATTCAGAAGCCAGACTTGCAGCGGCGCACGGTGATGGCGTCGGCGGCGGCGGGCGCGGTGGCGATTCCGGCCATGCGCATCGCAAATTGGCCCGATAAAGCCTACAGCGAAAAGGTGATTCGTCCGCCAGGCGCGGTAGAAGAGCGCGAATTTCTGGAGCGCTGCATTCGCTGCGCCGAGTGCATGAAGGTGTGCCCGAACAACGCCTTGCACCCGGCGTTCTTCGAAGCGGGTCTCGAGGGCCTATGGACGCCGATCTTGATTCCGCGCATCGGCTACTGCGAATACAGCTGCGTCTTGTGCGGGCAGGTCTGCCCGACCGGCGCGATTCAGAAAATTACCGAGCTGCAGAAGACCGGCAAAGACGAGAAGACCGGCAAAGAGCAGAAGCCAATCGCGATGGGCACGGCCATGTACGACCATGGACGCTGTTTGCCGTGGGCAATGGCCACGCCTTGCATCGTCTGCGAGGAATTCTGCCCAACCTCACCCAAGGCGATTTGGGCAGAAGAAGCCGAGGTGCCGAAGCGGGCGAGCAAGTACCTCGCCAAGGGCGAGGCGCTGTTGATGGAGACCGTCAAGGTGCAGCGCCCGCACGTCGACCCGTCGCTTTGCATTGGCTGCGGCGCCTGCGAAAAGGTCTGCCCGATCGTCGACAAGCCCGCCGTCTACGTCACGAGCGCCGGCGAAACCCGTAGCAAGACGAACATCATTCTGCTCGAGAACACCAGCTACGGTAAGAGCTAGCTCGCGCCGTGCTCAGCGCAGCAGGTCGCGGCCGCTGGCGGCTCCAGGCGGCGGCGTGATTTGCAAGAGCGCGGCCGCGGTGGCGGTGAAGTCGGCCGGGCCGATGCGCTCGGCGAGCACGCTGCCGGCGTGGCTGCCCGCGCTGGCGCGGATCAGGACGGGCACCGTGCGGTCGTAGAGATACGGGCTGCCGTGATTGATGCCGCGGCCGCGCACCAGGTTGGGATCAAAGAAGCTGCCAGGGCGCGTCACGATGTAGAGCTCACCGGCGCCTGGCGGCAGCGAGCGGCAGACCAACGCCTCCAGCGAGTCGTCGGACGGTGGCGGGCACGGCGCTGCGAAAGAGCGGCTCGCGAAGACGCGCGCGACGCCGGACTGCTTTTCCAGCGCAGCGATGGCGGCGTTCTCCAGCAGCTGGCGGCGGGCGAGCGGCAGCTCGAGGGCGGCAGGCGTGAAATAGGCGAACGGCTCGACCACGCTACGGATGAAATCGCCCGGGCCAAGCGCGGCGTTGGCTGCCTTTTTCAGGCGTACTTCCAGCTCGTCGCGGTAGAGCCGTTCACCCTTCGTGCAGGGGCGCTCGAAGGGGTCGGCGGGCGCGCCGGCGGCGCACCAGGGTCGCGCGCGCGTGTCGCCGGCAGTCTCGGGCAGGGGGCTCGTGCCGTGATCGGCCGTGAGCATGACGGACAGCCGCCCAGCGAAGCGTCGCTCGAGCTCTGCCAGGAGGCCTGCGAGCGAAAGATCGAGCTCGCGCAAGACTTCCCAGCTTTCCCAAGAATCCGGGCCGTGCACGTGGCCGACGTAGTCGAACGCCGAGAGCGAGAGCGCTAGAAGCAGTGGTCGTTCGGGCTCCGCTTCGGGGTGCAGCTCGTCGAGCGCGCCGCGCGCAAGCGCCAGCACGGCTTCGTCGGCCGCGGGGTAGCCGCGAAACACCAGGCCGGCGCGTTCGGAGCGCGAAAGGTCGTAAGGAAAATGAATACCGAGGCCGAAATCTCCTTCGCCGGCCTGCTCGTCCGGTGTCGCGGCGTGCGCTTGGAGCCAGGCGGCGTCGAGCGGTTGCCAAAGGCTGCGCAGTCGCTCGGGCAATCGCCGATTTTCGGTGCGCGCGAACGCTGGAAGAGCCGCGTGAAACGCGCTCGACGTGACGAATGCTGCGCGATGCGGGTCGAACCAAACCGCGGCGTCCGGGTGTTTGCCGCCGCCCGGGATGGCGGCGCGATCTTTGAGCGATAGTGTGATGATGCGGGCGTCCGGGCGCTGGCGTCGAAGAGCATCAGCCAGCGTCTCGGCGCGCAATATTGCTGCTGATGAGCTCACTGCGGTGAGCGACGTGTCCAGCACCACTTGCGTCGCTCCATCCTCGAACACGGACACGGCCTTGTTCGTCTCGGGATCGGGCTTCTCGTTCGCAAAAACGCCGGAGTCGCGCGGCGGCAGCCCGGTGAAGAGCGCAGCATGGCCCGGCGCCGTGCTGCTGGTGGCGTGCTCGTAGCAGAGCTTGGGCGCATACACTCCCTCGCGCAGCAGCCGCGCGAACGCTCCGTTCGCTGCAAAGCTGGCTCGCCGCTGCTCGAACACCCAGCTTGCCATTTGATCGACGATGATCACGGCCAGCACCGGCGCCTGGGGCCCCGGCGCTCGCAGAGTGGGCACCTCGGTGCTCGCGCTAGCCGAAGTCTTGAGCGCAACGGCACTCGCCGCAGCCGCTGGTCTGGCCTTGCTAGCGGGCGCCGAGCACTGCGTTGCGAGCAGCGAAAGGCAGGCCAGTCCCGCAAGCACGCGACGTCGATCAACCGTTGCAGCAGCGGCGGACCCGGCCTTCGACCGTTGGCACATGCATCCTCACGGGGCAGTCGGGCCGTGCGCCGTGAGCACGGGAATCGTGGAGTGACGGACAACCTTCTCGGCCACACTGCCCAGAACAGCGTGGCTCAAGCCCTGACGGCCATGAGTCCCCATCACGATCAAATCGGCATTCTTGGCGGTAGCGGCGTCGATGATCTCTCGCCAGGGTGCTCCCATGTGGAGAGTGGACTTGGCCCGCGGCACGCTCCGCCGCAAGTTGCGCAGGGCCTCGTCGAGGTGCTCGGCGGCCGCCCGTTCGATGCTCTCGATGATGGGAGTAGTGTTGAGCACGAGCCCGCTGTACATCGAGGTTGGGACTTCCCAAACGTGGAGCAGCGTGAGCTCGGCATCGAGCGCGCTGGCTAGCGAGATGGCGAGCTCGAGCGCGCGGGCCGACGACGCTTGGAAATCGGTGGGTACCAAGATGTGTTTGAAAGGTGTCATGGCGGTCATGTCTTTGCCCCCAGTGTGATACGTCCTGATTCGCTTTCGCTGACGTTCCCGTGACTGCGCCCTCAGCAATTTGCGGCCCGCCGGGGCGAACGCCGAAAGCTTTGCGCCTGCTCGCCAGATTCGTCCAGAAAGCAGGGAAAAACGGGGGTGTGACTTTGGCACCGATTCTGCAGCTGCCATGCTCATGGTTCGCAGCGAAGTCCCACGGGTCGTCCGGCGCTCACTGTTCGGTAGCGCGATGCTGCTGGTTCTGCTCGTGCTCCTTCACTGGCGCAACGTTTTTGGTTCTGAGCCGGAGCTGCGGTTTCGGCCGCCGGCGACCAGCCCGATGATTGGCAAGGTCGCCGCACTGGGCGACGGCCAGTGGTGGCCCGTGCCCGACCCCATCCGCTACGACGCCGAGCCGCTGCTGTTCGCGACGCGGCTCCATCCCGACGGCGGACGCCGCTCAGCGGAAGTGTTCGTGGTTGCGGTCGAGCTAGCGCAGGTTCGGCTCCAGGCCGTAGCAGGTACCGAACAGCCGGAAGCAACGACCCCAGCCGGCCGAGCTTACCTTCGCCACGGTCTGATCCCGCTTGAGCATCAGCTCGTCTTGCTCGCAGCATTCAACGGCGGCTCCACGAGCCAGCCGGAACAGCGGGGCATGCACTTGAACGGCGTCACGCTCGCTGCCCCGCAACCAGGCCAGTGCACGCTGCTCGGCCTGAACGATGGCGGGTTGCGGATCGCCAGTTGGGCGACGCTCGCGGTTGAAGCAGAGCAGGCCGAGCGGGAATCACGCCTGCTGTTCTGGCGACAATCGGCCCCCTGCATGTACGAGGGCGGAAAGCTCAACCCTGAGTTACGGGTCGAACGCCCAAGCGTCTGGGGCGCGACGCCTGACGGCGAGCCGGCGATGCGGCGTTCTGCGGTCGGGCTCGATGCGAACCGACGCTGGCTCTACGTCGGCGTCAGCAACGACACGACCGCTCGAGCTCTGGCAGAGGCCGTGCATCACGCGGGGGCCAGCGACGTCGCCCAGCTCGATGTGGGTTGGTCGCAGCCGAAGTTTCTGGTGTTTCCCTTCGGTCCAGAAGGGCAGCGCCAAGCGAGGAGTCTGTTCGAAGGCTTTGTCTTCGCAGCTGACGAGTACGTCAAACGTCCGTCCACGCGAGACTTCTTCTATCTGGTGCGGCGCGAACCGGCTCATCACCGTTAAGTCCAACGCCCCACAGCCACGCGAAGTCGCGCAACCAAGCTCGCCCCCGACCGACAAGCCCTTCAAGGCTGGAGGACAGCGGGGAGCGGTGGTAAATGATGAATGTGCAGCAAGCGCTCGACCCTGCGCGTTGGGCCGGCAAGGCCATGCCTGGCCAAGACGAGCTCCCGTGCGAGGACGGTGAGCCGATGGAGAGCGTGTTTCATGACGCGCAAGACGCGCTCTTGAAGGACACGCTCATCGACGCCTGGGCGGAGCGGCGCGACTTTTTCGTGGCCGGCAACTTATTCGTGTACTTCAGCGAGCACCAGCTGCGAAACAACGACTTCCGCGGGCCCGATCTGATCGTGGTGCTAGACGTCGACGCTACCAAAGAGCGCAAGAGCTGGGTCGCCTGGGAAGAAGGCGGCAGGCTGCCCGACGTGGTGATCGAAGTTGTGTCGGAGAGCACCGCGCACGTCGACCGCGGCGAGAAGATGCTCATCTATTCGCAGATTTGGCGCACGAGCGCCTACTTCATCTTCGACCCAGAGAGCGAGCTGCTCGAAGGCTTCAAGCTCGATCACGCGGGGCGCCGCTACGCGCCGCTGCTGCCGGACGCGGGCGGCGATTTCGAGGTTGCCGCTTTGGGTCTGAAGCTCGGCTTGCGGCAAACTTCGTATCGTCACCTCGAGCGGCGCTTCGTGCGTTGGCTCGATATGGCCGGACAACCTCTGCCGACGGCGCAGGAACGCGCCGAAGCCGAACGCCGGCGGGCCGATGCCGAGCATGCCCGCGCCGACGCGGAGCGGGCCCGCGCCGACGCTGAGCGAGCCCGCTCCGATGAGCTCGAAGCCAAGCTGCGCGCACTCGACGGAGAATAGGACCGCTTCCTCCGCCCGCGCGGTGACGGCATCGGCACTTGTCTGTCGTGAAGCTGCCGGCGGCGGCCTGTGGATGGCGATTGCCCGTCAGGGCCGCGCCGCGCGCCGCCGCTACTAGCGGCGGCGCGGGCAGAAGCCCGCGAGAGACATCCGTTCAGGTGACGCGCCGCGTCTGCGGCGGTCACGTCAGGCTATGTGCCAGCGTTGATCAAGAAAACTGGCACAGCGGTCGATTCATCGGTCACAATACCAGGGTGTTTTGGCGTGGTCGGGTGCTGGGCGGCGTGGCCCGGAGCTTGCTCTCTCACGGGTGTTCGAGAACCGCATGAAATTTTGGTCGATTGTTCGGTCGTTTGCTGTTGTCGCTCTGATCGGCTCAATCCCGCTGGCCTGTGGGCGCGCGGAGCTTCCGCTTTACGGCGGTAGCGGCGATGGCGTGCCGACATCGGGTGCATCCAGCTTCGGCGGTAGCAGCTTCGGCGGCTCGATCTCCGGCTCTGGTGGTTCCGCCGGACACGCGGGCTCAGGCTCTACTCATTGTGGCAACGGTCAGTGCGAGCCTGGTGAGACCGCCAAGAGCTGCGACGTCGACTGCGGCTTCTGCGGCGACGGCATCTGCACCGGCCCAGAGAAAGCCCAAAATTGCCCTGACTGCGGCGTGGTGTGCGGTAACGGCCTCTGCGAAGGTAGCGAGCCGGTCACCTGCCCCAGCGACTGTCAGGTCGTCGGTTGCGGCAACGGCATGTGTGAGCCCGGCTTGGGCGAGAGCGTCGGTACCTGCAAAGACTGCACTTGCGGCGACGGCATTTGCGACAAGACCGAGCAGGGAACGTGCAGCGACTGCGGCTGCGTGAACGGCGCGGGTTGCAACTGCAACAACGGCCGCTGCGACAAAGACGACTACATGTTCTGCTCCTGGGAGTGCAGCTGCCAAAATGGCACCTGCGATTGGGACTGGGACGCGGCCAACGGCTGCCCCGAGCAATGCCCCTACCCGCGCACGTGTAACAACGGCGTGTGCGACCAATACGACAACCTGAATGGTTGCCCGCAAGAGTGCCTGACCTGCAAGGACCCGAACTGCAACTGGGGCTACGACACCTCCAACGGCTGCGCGTATCAATGCCCGTTTACTTGTAACAACGGTGTCTGCGACAACCTCGACAATTTGAACGGTTGCGGCAGCGAGTGCACCACCTGCAAAGACCCGGGCTGCCAGTACCCGTACGACGTGAACAATGGCTGCGCCGAGCAGTGCAGCCAGATGAGCACTTGCGGCAACCTGCAGTGCGACGCAAACGACAAGATCAACGGCTGCGCCTACGAATGCCAGACCTGTGGCAACACCTGGTGCGATCCCGGCTACGACGACTCCAACGGTTGCGGCTGGCAATGCACTTGCGGCAACAGCGTGTGTGACGGCTTCTGGGATACGAACAACGGCTGTCCCGAGGAGTGTGAGACCTGCAACAACGGCCAGTGCGACAAGGGTCTCGACGATTCGAACGGCTGCGGCTACGAGTGCACGACTTGTGGCAATGGTCTGTGTGACCAGGGCTACGATCAGAGTGTCGGCTGCGCCAAAGAGTGCGGCATGACCTGCAACAACAACCGTTGCGACAAGGCCGACATGAACAGCTGCTGGATGGAATGCCAGAACTGCGGCAACGGCGTGTGCGACCCCGAAGAAGACACCAGCTCGTGCAAAGATTGCTTCTGCGGCGACGGCGTCTGCAGCCGTAGCGAGACCGCCGCGAGCTGCGCGGCCGATTGCGGCAACCCGCCGAAGTGTCCGAACGGCATATGCGACAACGGTGAGACCACGGCGACTTGTCCCGCCGATTGCCCCATGCAGAGCACGTGCGGCGACGGCAAGTGCCAGGCCGGCGAAGACACGACCTGCGCCAAAGACTGCTGCGGCGACGGCACCTGCTCGCGCTTCGAGCGCTTCTTCTGCGTGCCCGACTGCGGCACCAGCTGCGGCGACGGCACCTGTCAGATCACCGACATCTTCCTGTGCCCTGAAGAGTGCGCATTCGGTGGCGGCGCGGGCGGCGCGGGCGGGGGCTTTCCGCTCCCGCTCCCGCTCGGCGCACCAGGCACGCCCGTCCCGCTCGACCTTCCTGCGCAAAACATGCCCTAAAAAACCGGCCCTTTTAGGGGCGGCATTCTCAAGTATGCTGCGAGGCCCCGAGCCCTTCGCATGTCTGCCGCCCCGAGCCTTACTCAACAACGCGAAACTGCAGCTCGTGTCGCAGGGTGGCTGGTCGACAAGGGTCGACCGGACGAAGCCGTGTCGCTTTTGGCCGTGTGGGCCGCGACCGTCAACGACAGCGAGGGGCAGCACCTGCTGGCCGAAGCCTTGCGCATCGACCCGGGCGCCAAGATCGCGCAGATGGCGTTCGAGCGCATGGAGGGGGTGTCGGGCGACCACGCCGCGCTCGACCAGGCCATCCACCAGTTCGGCCCGCCGGAGCTAGCGCGACTCGAAGCCGAGATGAAGCGCCCGAGCTTTCGGCGCGCGCAGATGGGCTTCAACAACAACATCAAGGCCCAAGACCAGGTCTTCCACGTGCAGACGGAAGACAGCGGCCTCGACCAGCCGCACATCATCACGCACCTTTTCGCCGACGGCGGCAGGGTGATCAAGAGCCACAAGCGTTCGTACGCCCAAGCGGTCTCGCGCCCCGATGTGGCCGAGTTCGTGCGCGCGCTGATGAAGTCGCAGCACCTCGAGATGGTGCTGATGCTCCGCGAAGGTCGCTTCGACAACGTGATAGCCGGTCGCGAGGTGGGCGGGCTGCAAATGCTCACCGAGCCGCCGAACGTCGACAACATCAAGAAGCTCGCCAGCCAGAAGAAGCAGCGCGCCGAGGTGGGCGCGCCGACGTCATCGGCGGCACCGCCGCTGGCCACGCCCGCGACTGCAGCCGCGCCTGGACCGGTGATCGTGCAGCCCGCGGCGCCGGTGGTTCCGGCGGCCCCGGCGCCAGCTGCGGGCCCCAAGGTTCACTTCACCATTCACGTGCTGCGCAGCCTGACCGGCGGCCCCGAACGCTACGATCCGCCCGGCACCGAGGTGCTGATCGGCGCCGCCGGCGGCATCAACATGCCCGGCGAGCGCTTCTGTCATCCTGAAGAAGCCCTGCTCAGCTTCCGCGAGGGGCGTCTATGGCTCGAAGACCTGGAGGGCGGCAACGGCGTCTTCTTGCGCATTCGCACGCCGGTCGAGCTCGAGATGCTCGATGAGTTCGTGGTCGGCGACCAGCTGCTGCGCATCCAGAAAAATCCCATCTCCGACGACGGTCCCGATCCCGATCCGACTTATTTCTATTCGTCGCCCAAGTGGCCGTCGTCGTTTCGTGTCACGCAAGTATTCGAGGGCGGCGCCGACGGCTGCTGCGTCGTCGCGCGCGGCAACACCCTGCAGATCGGCTCGGCCGTCGGCGACTTGGTCTTCCCGGACGACCCGCTGGTCGCCGAGCAACACTGCTTGATCGAAGAGCAAGCCGGTTCCATGGTCCTCACCGATCTCGGCACCCGCACCGGCGTCTTCGTCCGCATCCGCGGCGAGCAAGAGCTCGCGCACGGTGACGAGCTGTTGATCGGCCGCACGCGGCTAGTCGTCGACTTGGCGCGTAGCGCCGCCTAACGGCTCCCTGATTTTACAGGGAGGACGGGAGGACGGGAGGTCCGCGAGGGTGAGAACGCATTTTTTGATTTGGAGGACCAAATCAAAAAATCATTTCCTCGGAGGAGAGCACGAGGCGATCACTAAGCAGGCGGCAGCGCGGACCCTAAATTCTCGCCTCGCGGACCTCCCGTCCTCCCGTCCTCCCGTCCTCCCTGTGAAAAAATCCGAGTCGTTACAGGGTGAGGCCCAGTTTCCGTGTGTAGCGACGCCGCCCAGCTGGGCGGCTGTGACCGGGCCTACAAAAGCAAAAAGCCGAGCCCGTGTGGACTCGGCTTTTTGGCAAATTCCTCACTCGTTAGAGTGAGGGAAGAATCACTTCTTCTCTTCGGGGGCCGGGGCGGCCGCGTCGGCCGGCTTGGCGGCGTCGCCTTCGGCCGGCTTGGCAGCGTCGCCTTCGGCCGGAGCAGCCGCGTCAGCCGGCTTGGCTTCGCCGGCAGCAGCCGCATCGGGCGTGGCCGGCTCGGGGGTGGCTTCGCCACCGCAAGCAACTGAACCGAACGCGAGAGCACACACCGGAACGAGGGCGATCAAAGAACGAATCGACATTTGGGGATCCTCCTAAATTGCCGAACCGGGGAGGCTCGGACCTGGAACAGACGCCCAAGTAACCTGAACCGGCTCACGCACAAAGCCGAAATGCGCACTTTAGTTTAATAAATCGAAACAATCCGCGCCTTTACCTGTTGCGGGTTTGACCGGCCAACCCGTTACCCGAAACTTCTCGGCCCCGCGCCCGGTCGATTTGAGCCGAAATGCTCGCCCGCTGCGTCCATCATGGGTCCCGGATGGCAGCCACCAGTAGAGCGCCGCGGCTTCGGCTGATCTCGTCCGAGTCTCTCGAGGAGGAGGCGGCGTCGGCGACCGTCCCGGCGTCCGGAGCGGTCGAGCTCGGCGTGCCCGCCGAGGCCCAAGAGGTCGAGGCGGAGCGCGAGGTGGATCAAGAGCTGGTCGGCCGCGCGCGTCGCTCGGAGGCGCGCGCTTTCGAGGCGCTGTATCGCCGCCACGCCGAGTTCGCCTTCAACCTGGCCGTGCGCATCCAAGGCAACGCGACCGACGTCGAAGACGTCGTGCACGACGCGTTCCTCAAGGCGCAGGTTCGTCTGGCCGACTTGCGCGATTCGGCCGCGTTTCGGCCCTGGCTCGGTAGCATCGTGGTGCGGCTGGTGCGCACGCGCCTGCGCCGCCGAAAGCTGCTCGGGGCGCTTGGGCTCACCACGCCCGACCCGGTCGAGATTGAGAGCATCGCCGCTGTCGATGCCGATCCGGAAGCGCGCGCGCTGCTCGCCCAGGTTTACGCGCTGCTTCAAACGTTGGCAGCCGATGATCGCATCGCCTGGACCCTGCGTTACGTCGAGCGACACCGCCTGGAAACGGTGGCCGTGATGATGGATTGCTCACTGGCTACCGCCAAACGGCGCATCGCTCGCGCTCAGCGCTTTCTTACCGAACACTTCGTTTCTCCTTTCACTCAAAGCCCCGCATGACTCGCGCTAGCTTCCCCGAAATTCCCCAAGAGGCTCTCAGGAGCCACGCGCGTCCCGAGCGGGTCGAACGCGTCTGGCGCCGGCTCGAGCTGGATCTAGCCACGCCGCTGCGCGGGCGAAGCCTGGCGCTGTGGTGGGTGCCGCTCAGCGCACTCGGCATCTTCGGCGCGGGCGTGCTGGTTGGTGCGCGCCTTCACGCGCCACAAGTGGAGATCAGTGCCATGGCCGAGCCGCGCCCCGCCTTGCCGGTGCCGGGCGGGGGCCCTGTGCGCGAGCCGGAGACGCCGGCCCAAGCGCGCCCCGATGCGCCGGTGCAAAAGCGCCTTCACACGCCGCGCGTTTCGCCGACGGGCGAGGCCGCCAGCGACTACACCGAAAGCTATGCGGAGCCTGCGATCGTCATGGCGAGCGAGCCGGCTCCGCTCGTCACCGGTCCCGCCGAGTGGGAGAAGCTAGCCGAGATGGGCGATTTTCGCGCCGCCAAGGCCGCGCTCGATCGGGAGGGTGGCTTCGCGTCCGTGTCGCAGCGCGCTTCGGCGAGTCAGCTGCTGGTGCTGGCCGACATCGCGCGCGCTTCGGGCGGTCGCGAGCAAGCAGCTCAAGCGTTGAGGCGGGTGCTCTCGGCGTACCTTTCCGCTCCCGAGGCTCCGCTGGCCGCGTGGACGCTCGGCAACTTGCTCGAGCAAACTGGCGACCGAGCCGGCGCCGACGAGGCGTACGCGACGTATCGGCGCTTGTCACCGACCGGAGACTTCGCCGAAGATGCCGCCGCCCGTCAGGTGGATGCGGCGTTGTCCCAAGGCAATGTGGAGCTTGCTGCCCGCGCGCTCGAAGAATACAGCCGGAATTTCCCCGGCGGACGACGCCTGGCCGAGCTGCACAAGCGCTTTGCCGCGCTGGCGGCTCCCGCCGAAGCTGGGGCGAGCGCGCCTGCCGACGCCGACGACGACGAGACGGACGCCACGGAGCCGAGCGCGGACGCCCCCGCCACTCCCCGTCAAACTGCGCCTCAGCACTGAGCGGCGGCGCGGCTCGCTGCTGGCGGCGCTCGCCGCGTGCTTGCTGGCATTGTTTGGCGCCGTCCCGGCGCGGGCAGCGGCCGCCAGCGTCGTGGTCGAGATTGATGGCGCAGCGGAGCGCGTCGTCGACGCACGTAGCGCCAGGCGCTTGGTTCCGCTCGAGCTGGCTGACGTGGCGGTGCCGGCCGAAGGCGGCGCGCGCGGCGTGCCGGTGCTGTTCTTTCGCGTGCTCGGGCGGGCCGACGGCAGCTTGCGCATCGAGCTGTGGGAGCGTGGCGAGTACCACGGCGCTCGCACGCTCAGCGGCGCCGGAGAAAATCCACAGCTGGTGGCGCGCCGCGTGGCGCTCGCGGCAGCGGAGCTCGGGCGGCGCCTGGCTCGCAAGCGCGAAGCCAGCTTAGCCCGGGATCTGCGGCTGCTTTTGGGCCGTGAAGCGCGCGAAAAAGAGCAGCGCGAGCGCACGCAGGACGGGCCTCAGGCCTTGCGCTCGGAGCTTTCGTTCGTGCGCGTGCCGCGCAGGCTTTGGCTGGGCGGTACGCGCGCGAGCGCGGAGCTTTCGCTGCGGGGCCCGCTGCGGCTCGATGTGGCAGGTGAGCTGTGGTTGGGCTCGCTCAAGCCCAAGCTCCGCGCCGAGCTCGAAGGCGTCAGTCTCGGCCCCGCGTATCGGCTGGTGCTGACCCGACAATTGGACCTTGATCTGAGCGTGCAAGTTGCCGCGCTCTTGATCCAAGTACCCGAGGCGCGCGCGCTCGACGCGGTACCGAACCAAGACAGTTCCTGGACGGCGCGCGTGACAGGCGCGGCGCGCCTACAGCTTCGGCTTGCGCGACAGCTGCGCCTCTGGCTGGCCCCCGAAGCCGGCGGCCTCTTGCGTTCGATGAGCTACGTGGGGCCTGCTGGTCAGCCCGAACACCTCCGCGGCCCGTGGTGGGGAGCGTCGCTCGGCGTCGTGTTCACGCCGCGCTAGGGGACGTCCCGCGCCCGCGTCGCTGAACGATTCGGACAAAAAGACAACGGCCCGAAGCGAGGGAGCGCTTCGAGCCGTTGAGAAGAGAAAAAGCAACGGGCCTCGGCGAGGGGATTCACCGAGACCCGTTGGCAAAAGAGCAACAGGCCGTATTGAGGGGATTGCAGTACAACCCGTTGAGGAGCGTGCCTGGGGACACTGCACTCAACGTGCCAGGCTCCGCCTCACGCAATTTCAGCCACTTAGGGCTGCTCGCGCTGCAGCTTTGTGTCTCTTTCAGGAATCATGTTTCAGATATGGATCCCGATCTGCTTCGATCTGAGACGGGAACAGCGTTTCGCGATCCGCGCGCGTCAGACTGACGAAGCGCCCCTCGATGCGAAAGCCATCCCGGCCGTCAGGCAGATTGTGACGCCGACAGCCGCGCACCTTCACGCGCACGGTGACGCTGCCGGTGGCGGCGGTGTGTGTAGCTTCGACGGTGGAGCCGGGGGGCGAAGGCGCGCTCGAAGCGAGCGTCACGAAGTCGCCCGAGTGCTCGACGATGAAGGCGTCGCCGCCGCCACGTTTCAGCTGCAGCGGTACGGGGGCGTGCGCGGCCTCGGCGCCGGTCTCGGTCATCCTTTTCGACCTCGGCGCATGGCAGCCTCGGCGTCGCGCGCGTCCATTTTGGTGCGCAGCGCTTGGCGCTTGTCGTGCGTCTTCTTGCCGCGGGCGATGGCGAACTCGAGCTTGGCGCGGCCGCTCTTGATGTAACACTTGGTCACGATCAGCGTCATGCCGTCGCGCTCGACCAGGCCGCGCAGCTTGTCGATCTGTTCGCGGTGCAAGAGCAGCTTGCGCGGCCGGCGTTCGTCGTGACCGAAGGAGGCGTGCTTGAGCGGCGGCACGCGCATGCCCTTCACCCAGGCTTCGTTGCGCGCGTCGATGTCGACCCAGGCGTCGGTCAAGTCGGCGGTGTTTTCGCGCAGCGAGCGCGCCTCGCTGCCGATCAGCACCAGGCCGGCTTCGTACGCGTCGCCCAGCTCATAGTTGAAGCTAGCGCGGCGATTCTTCGAAATTAGGCGATCGCCGCCGGGCTTTTTCTTGATTGCCGCCATCGAGGTCCGGGTCTGGGGGCGGCAATATGCGGGCAGAGTCGCCGCTCAGCAAGCGCGGAAAGGCCGCTACTTGATCAGATCCGAGACTTTTTCGGCGATGCCGAACACGCCGAGGCACATTTCGTCGAGCGTTGACTCACCCAGCACCACGTCGCGAGGGGCAGTGAGCCCCTGCTCGGTGAGCGCGCGCTGGACCGCGAGATTTTGCGTACTGTTGTCGTAGGTGCAGCGCAGATTGATGACGTCGCCAGGGGCGGCGATTGGCGTCTGATCGATCGGCACGTCGTAGCGGTAGCCGCGCTGCCAGTTGAAGTCCCACTTCGGCGTGTCGAGCAGGCACTCCTCGGCGGGCTCATTGCCGCCCGCTGCGCGAGTGATGCCGATGCGCATGTCGGTGCCGACGTAGTGCATGTGGCTGCCCACGCTCCAGAGGTGATAGTCGGGCGCGTCCTTCGCGACCTGGTAGGTCATGCTTTCGGTGTGGTTCTGCGCGCCGGCAGGGATGCGAAACTCGGCCTTGCCCTGGTCGTCTGGCCCCGGTAGCAGGCCCGTGCCAGCGATCACTGGGTGTTTGAAATTGCCGATCAGCGCGAGCGTCGAGATGTAGGTCGGAATGCCGGACCCATACCCGCGCAGTTGCAGCGAGGTCGCGCTGTCGGTCTGCGGCGTGCCCGTCGGGTGGTAGTGCACCTGCATCACCAAGCGGCCCTTGCTCGGCGCCGCCATGGCCACGCCGTCTGGCGCAGTGAGCGGCGTCGCGCCGGGAGCCCACGCCATCAAAAGGCCCGGTGAGTCGAGGCCAGGCCCGCCGAAGCAGTCGTAGTAGCCCTTGTCACCGGCGAGCGCGACGCTCTGACCATCAGGGTCGGTGTAGACCAAGACATGATGCACGATCGCGGAGTTTCCAGGCTGGATCTGCACGCCGTTGAGCAGCACGCGGTCGCCGAGCAGCGCAGCCTCGGGACCTGTGGCGGCGAGCGCGGACAAGTCGGGGGCGAGCGAGAAACAGACGAACCTGTCAGCGGTTCCGTCGATGGTCACCGGCGCCGGGATGGTGACGCTGACCTCGGCGTCTTTCAATTCGAGCACCGGTGGTGCGGGCAGCGCTGCGGCCGTGCTCGGATCACCTTCGGGGCAGCCGGCGTCTTGCCAGTGTTTGAAC
>Ga0307508_10000898_pt1 | contig 34679 bp, 40 predicted proteins | sample 9_EM_MG_FD_203089 | JGI IMG/M metagenome (GOLD analysis project Ga0307508, IMG submission 203089) | Populus trichocarpa ectomycorrhiza microbial communities from riparian zone in the Pacific Northwest, United States - 9_EM | ecosystem: Host-associated > Plants > Roots > Unclassified | place...
GCGGCGATGAGGACGACAACGAAAACGCCGTCGAAGATGAAGAGGAGGAATAATAGCAATGTTCCGAGCGATCCTTCTCTTCCTCCGTGCAAGTGTTTCATCAGTTCATCGTCATTCACTTTTCGTAACCCCCCCCCCCCCCCCCCCGGAGTGGGCTGGACTTGGGAAGTTGTTTGCTTTTGCTTGGGTGGGGTGCGAGACCGAAGTGCCTGCTCGAATGCGTTTTTTTTTGACGCGTTATGGAGTTTTTTTTCCTTCCCCTTTTCTGTTCGTTTCGTGCTCTCATTTGTGTTGACTGTCGGTCGTATTGTTTTTGGTTTTGATGCTTTTGCAGATGTCGATCACGAATAACTAACCCCCTCATCACCGGAATAATTTTACGATATTCTCGTTTTACATGTTTTTTTTTATGGGGCACGGGGCATGCATCATCACCTTGGGACGGGGTTCGTTTTGGTTTTCGAGCGGGCTATATTTTTTTTTTCTTTTTTTTTTAACGGAGTTCTGCGCAAGCCCTAGTTGTGGTGTTTCCGTCTTGTCTGTCCGGCCGGTCGTTTCCGAATGTGAATTTCCTCTTTTCCGGCTCTGCAAACTTGGCCTTAAGGGGGGTGGTTTGTACTTCTATGAGAAGCCCGCGCGGGCATCGAGTGTTGTCGTTTTTTCTTCTTCTTCTTTTGTCTTTTCAACCCTCTTGTCCATCGGTTTTCCTCGGTTCCCATAGGAAACGTAATACATTTGTAGCCTACGCCCATCCGTTATCACGAGGGAGATATGTCTGTCTGTCATACTTAGAGTGTGAAGTGAAATGAAATTATTTGTGAACGGAACAGAGATTCGAGGCTCGCATCGTCCGTCCGTCGCCGCTTCCGGGTCGTGACATCGATACATCCGCACAGGTGCTCTGCTTCGTGTTGGGGGGAGGGGGACCGCCTGCAGACTTGATCGAGGTCGGGGACAGCTTGCTCACGCCATGATCTAGGTACATACTTAGGTATGTAGGTCGCATGCGAATAAACAAACAAAAAAAACCGGGCCGCCGCTCGATTTGAGCGACATCCCGAAAATGCGGATAGATAGATAAGGTATGTCTGCTACACTCTCAGACGCCGGCTTTGATGCCAGAGTTTCACCGCCCCCCCTCCCCCTCAAGCCAGCCGGCCAGTCCTTGCATCGAGAGCCAAACTCTGCTGATGATGATGATGATTCATTAATCGTGTGCGACCCTATTGGGATCATGACGATATTATATACAATCCTTTCCTGTTCACCGTCCGCTGCGACCTCGAGCAGTCCGCCAGCGGCTCGCGGCAACTCCCCCTGCCCCTGCCCGGCCTGTCCCACGAAAAGAGAAAGATCAAGAAAGAAGGAAAGAAGGAGAAAGACTCGACAGAGATGACATAGGAGAGAAAGTTCGAAGGAAAGAAAGAGACAGATTAAAAAGTTCACGCCCAGCCAAACTCTGCGATGGGCGGCCGTTGTTTTGCGATTGACATTTTGCGAGTGCGAATTGATGCATCAAAATCGCCCCATCGCAGAGCCGCAACGGAGGAACGAAAGAAAAGAAAAAAAAGCCAAGCCACGCGCTAGCCGACAGGCCCTAGTTACTTCACATACTTATGTAGTTGCAAGTTAGCAAAAAAGAGGGTTTTTTTTTTGCGATAGAGAATCCCAACCTCAATTTGATCTCACCTCCTCGACTAGTCGCCCGCTTTCGACGGACTCCTACTCGTGTATATATATATATATACATACACATACATACATACACACAGCTTTCGACTTCTCCCTCCCCCTCTCTCCCCTTCCCGCAGCAATGGCCAAGGAGCGCAAGGAGAAGAAGGAGAAGAAGGAGAAAAAGGAGAAGACGGTCAAACTCGAGGACCCGGTCTCGGACGGCGCGACCCGCGTGAGCAAGAAGGACAAGAAGGAGAGGAAGGACAAGAAGACGAAGGTCGTCAATGCCGACGCGGCCAAGGCGCTGCTGGAAGCCCTGGACCGGAAGAAGGAGGTGGCCGTCGAGGTCCGCGACGCAGACGGCGACGTCGACGTCGAGGTGCACCCCGTCGTTCCCGCCGCCGAGCTCGTCGTGCCCTTCGCGCAGCCGCTGGCGAACGAGAAGGCCACCAAGAAGGTGCTCAAGTGCGTCAAGAAGGGTACTTTTTTTTCTTTCTTCCCCTCCTTCTGCGGAGGCAATGCGCACGGCTGCTAACGACCGTGGGGGGGGAGGGAAGGTGCGAAGAATAAGTGTCTCAAGCGTGGCGTGAAGGAGGTCGTCAAGGCGCTGCGCAAGTCCCCCGTCACCACTGCGGGCTCGTCGACGCCGTCCAACGGCCTCGTCATTCTCGCCGCCGACATCTCCCCCATGGACGTCATCTCACACATCCCCGTGCTCTGCGAGGACCACGGCATCCCCTACATCTTCGTCGCGAGCCGTGCCGAGCTCGGCGCCGCCGGCGCCACCAAGCGCCCCACGAGCGTGGTCATGGTCATGCCCGGCGCCGGCGCGGCGAAGAAGGGCAAGGACCCCGTGCCCGAAGAGGGTTTCAAGGAGGCCTATGACGACGCCGTCAAGCTGGTGGAGATGGCGCAAAGGGCGGTCGTGTTTTGAGGTCTCTTCTTGTCTGATCTGTGTGTGTGTGTGTGTGTGTGACCCAACTGGGAAGAAAAAAGCGGGAGGCGCTGGTGGTTGATGATGGCGTCTTTTTTTCTGGTCTTTTTTTTCTTTTTTTCTCTCTCCACGTTAAACGTTTACTTGGGGGGAGGGGCTTTGTTTGGTCATGGGGTTAGCAGCAAATTCGGCTTCTCTTGAGAGGATATAGTTCTTCTGGGTTCGGTTCGGTTTTGGGGGGGATGCAGTTTTGGGGAGCAATCGAAACTCTCTCCCGAGATGTGCACTCCCCTCGAGTTAGCTATCGGTCGGTGGAGGGGGGGGCTCTCCGTAGGGAAGACACAATTCGATACGTTAGCTGTGAGCGCACGACGGCGGTGTCGATGAGCCGTGAATCTTTTCCATACATTGATCTTCCTGTCCTGTCCGACGTATCATCCCGGGCTGTGGGTTCATTGCACATCACTCGGACGGACGGGGCTCATTGCTATCGTACGTCATCTCTATGCTTATCTAGTGCACATAGCTGTCCCACACAGAGTAGTGGCTCAGCGCTGTAATGGATAACCATTTCCTTTTCCCATCACATCAACCAATAGGGTATGAGCCCGGCTCGATTATTCCTCGGAAACCTATCTATATGTCCATATACTGACTGGCTTTGTGGGGAGCAGAGCTATCCCAACGATATGCGACCAACCAAATTGACGATCCTGGATGGCCCGCGGGGTTGACGAGCTGTTTCCCCGTGCCCATCGAGGGTATCGTTGCGCAACGCCCGGCGGAGAATGACAAAACCCGATACGGATTAGCTGCCAGACCGGCATATTCTGGGAGGATTGCAAAGGCTATGTATGTAGATAGGTCTATAACTACCAGCGTACAAATTCCGCCCTTGGGGAGCTTAATGACACAAAGCCTGCTGCTTTTTTTTTTTTTTTTTTTTTTGCTCATGTATGTGAAAGCTAGATATCTCTCCACAGCTCCACACCGCTCTCGCAGCTTTCCACGTTCCACAGGCCTCGGTTCGACTGCATCACCTCCACCATCGTCGAGTCAGCAAACGCACTGTAGATACCTACCTACCTAGCCGAACGCAGTCTGCCCTGTTGTGGAGATGATCGCCTCGATCTGGCAATAAAGAGATGGAACCGGCGGTTTTTTTTCTCCATCTTCAGAATTGCGCAAAGCTGTGCCCATCCCAGCGCAGAGATTTTACTCACTCCTTTGGGGGCTGCCACATTGCTGCCGAAATCCGAAACGATTTTTTTGCCCAATGGATTTTTTCGATGGTTGCTACAATGTATGAGAGACGAAGAAAACTCGGGGGGGGGGGGGGGGGGGGGGGGGGGGCCCCCCCACATTATAAAGTTTTTGGGGGGAAAGGGAGGGCACAGGCACAGTCTTCAAGGATTGGGCGTCAAGTGGGTTGTCGATCTGCGAGAGAAAAAAAACCTGCTCATGTGCCTCCGTTTCCAAGATACTGCTGTGCCTTGTGGTCAAGTCACGCAATCCGGATTGTCTACGCTATATGATACGCCCACGGCTCTGGCACTCGACAGTTGGATTCAGACTTACGGTATCGGAACATCCTACCACAGTTAAGGAGATGCAGGTGGCGGTAGGTGGCAACCTTCTGGGTGTGGCTGCACCTGAGCCACCCGTGACCGCAAACCCCAGGGGAAGGCCCACTGTTCAGAGAAAGAGAAAGGGAGATGTGAGGGAGCAAGGAGCTGCGCAGCTAAACGTGGTGGTGTGGGGAGAGTTACCGGAGGTGCCTAACCGCCCGCGCCCTACATAGATGTTCTACCTGCAAGGAGAGTGGGCACTACGCGCCGAACTGTCGTAAAGCTCACTGCTAGCCTTTGTTAGACTACATATGGCTGCAAGGCTTTTGAACTTCAATCTTTTCTCTTCTACTTTGAGCGAATCACGAAGTACGAGCACGGCTCTTGCACCACCCCAGATCATATTATTGTACCGCCCCAGATCATTGCATTGCGCCACGATGATCCGCTGCTGATGCGACGTCCTAGACCTACGTGTGGCTGCCACGCGCGAGCCGGACTCGGGAAGATCATGAAATATTATTCGTCCAACATGGGGGGTATCTATCGTGTAACTTTTCTCTTACTGCCGCACTTACATCGTTTACCACGGCACATTTACCAAATTCCTTGTACCCTAGGGACACCGTCACATCAAACCCACCGCCCTGCACTTGCACATACACACCAGCACAAGACCGCCACGGCCGACTTGCAAACCCGTATCCCCGATCCCAAGCATCAGAGCCCAGTCGTGTGGCTGTCTGCGTGGCGGCGGGGATGGTCAGCAGCTGAGTCTGTGGACTCTGGTACGCATAAGGGTAGGGCTAGAAGCGGAGAAGACTTAGGCTTCAACGACGGGGGGCACGGAAATATGTGAAGCCAGCCTACCCTGCAGTGCGAGTTGGTTGCGCAGCAGTTGCCCTGCCTGCAGCCGCTTCTCCGCGAGGTGCAAGGGAGTTTTGCCCACAACATTCTCGACGTTCACCTCCGCGCCGCGATCGAGCAGCAGTCGGACCGTAGCCTCATGTCCCCCTGTTGCCGCAAGGTAAAGGGGAGTATTCTCCGCCCGATTCTTGACGTCCATCGCTGCGCCACGGTTAAGTAGTAGTCGGGCCGTAGCCTCATGTCTTCCTGTTGCCGCGAGGTGAAGCGGTGTCTCCTCCGAATAATTCTTGACGTTCACCTCTGCGCCACGGTCGAGTAGCAGTCGAACCGTAGCCTCATGTCCTCCTGTTGCCGCGCGGTGAAGGGGTGTATCTCCCCAATCATCCTTCACGTCCCTCTCCGCGCCACGATCGAGCAGTAGTCGAACCGTAGCCTCATGTCCTCCTGTTGCCGCGAGGTGAAGGGGTGTATACTCGTCACAATTCTTGGCGTCTACCTCTACGCCACGATCGAGCAGCAGTTGGACTACGGCCTCATGTCCTCCTGTTGCCGCATGGTGAAGGAGTGTATCCCCCCAGTCATCCTTGACGTCCCTCTCTGCGCCACCATCTAGCAGCAGTCGGTCCGAAGCCTCGTGTCCTCCTGTTGCTGCGCGATGCAGAGATGTCCGCCTGTTCGGATCACCGACATGTAGATCGGATGCAAACCTGTCTAACAGAAGCTGAATTGTGGCGGAATCGCCCTCGGCAGCCGCCTCAAGTAGTCGGCTCTCTCGCTCGGCGACTGAGAGCAAGCGAAAACGTAAATCAGCGGCGACATTGATGCTTTCCTGTCGAAGGCGTTGCAATCGTGGTAGCGATAGGATGCCGCTCCTAACCTTTCCATCCGCCGTTCTCCCCAGCACCTTCTGATACATTTGCCCGTTGTTCAGCTCGACAATGTAAACGGGTAGGCAGATGATGGATATGTTCGAGATTTCACTGAGGCTCAATCCGCTGAGCTGTGACCAGCTGGAATGCCCGGTGTCGGTGGTGTTGAAGGAATCGAGCGACACATTTCTTCTTGCATTTCTGTACACTCGGGTCATGGCAAGGGTTTTGTCAATGGAGCGTAGAAAGCTTTTACGGGACAGCTGGGACGATGTCGTGAAGGCTGAGGTACCGCTGCCACGGCCAGCAGTGATAAGGCGTGTGACGGGGGTCATGGGACGGTCTGAATCCGTGGGTGCATGGCTATCGCTAGCCGCAGCGGAAGGGGTGTGTTGGACGACGGCCTGAGATGCGAAAGATCTCATGCGCTGGGAAAGGTCTGGATCCAGCAGCATATGCTGTACAAGCGCCTGGAAGTGCTCGGCTCTTTGATCGGCTTCCCCCGCTCTTCGTCTGTCTTCTTCAGCTCTCCGATCAGCTTCCTCCGATGTTGTGCTATCTCGCGACGTCAGTGACCATCTTATGGTCATACAGAGGGGTCATGCTGGGCACCAACATCACGAATAGTAGAGTCAGTGAGCTCTTATAGCTTTGCAGCTTCCCCACCACCCTCGTGATGTCGTTCGTTTTGGTCGCCCACTTCGCCCGATCCCACGGGCTGAGCTGTGGTCGCTTACGGTTGTAATTCTCCAACAGGCCATCGATCTCCGAGAACGTACACACACAGCCGGTCAGAATAGTGACCAAGCCGTCGATGTCGATGCGGGACATGCACTGCCTGTCGTGGTCCGCGAAGCGGTGAACGAAGTTGCGGAGCTGCACGAAGATGAGATGCATCGCTTGGACTTCGGACAGTAAGTCGCCAGCCACGGTCGGAGCATCGCGGACGTCGGAGAGGAAGCCGGCGACTTTGGAGGCGGCCTGTACCAGGCCAACGACCGATGCTGCGACAGAGAGGTCCATGTTCGGGGGGGGTGAGAGCCTGTCGTGTTTGGTGATGCAAGAGAGCGGTGCGGTAATCTGCTCAACTGGCTCCTAAGTCTTCAGCCGCAGATTGCGTGGACTTTTCACATTCGTTGCACCTTCGCGGCTCGTGACAAGGCTCGTGCCTTTGCCTTACTCTCGAGGGCTCAGGAGCCCTTCTCCTAGATGCTCAATACATACACGGCATTATCCCTCTTTTGCCCTCTTTTCGCTCAAACCGATATCAATACATATGCCATGACCGATAATGAAGGATGGGAAATAGTTAATCGTCTTTTGATGTCACGTGTCATGAGACCTTAAGCGCCGCGAGCACTGCTACAACTATCACCACAGCAACGGACAGGAGTCCTAATTAATTGAGGCAAGCCAACACGTGAGCCACATATCGTGTACATACATACTAGTTACGTGTAGTCAAGGGGAGGGTAAAAGTAAAAACGTAGTTTTCCCGCTGTACGCGTACATACCAACACGGTCAAAATACGTGCTTTTCACGTCGTGGTAGGTATGTAAGGGTTTTTTTTACCCCTTGGCAGGCAGTATGTACTCTAGACTACGTAGGGCCCTGGCCGTTTCCGTCAGACTGGGGGTTGTGGATTAGCGGGAACTATAGAATGCAAACAAAGACGCTGATTGGATGACAGTATCCACGATAGGATTCAGACTCTCGTGCCCGCCTCCGTCCCCGCTTACATAGCTGACTTGTGCACAGCCGCGCCCTCACAGCAACTCTAGATTGCGGCTTGGGTTTGTAGAACCTTTCATCCCTCACGAGCAAGCTAAACCCACCCGTAGTTGTGGTGCAGAACCTCCTGTGGGTATGTCATCGAGGTTTTTTGCTGTGCTGGGCTGTGCGTGATATAACTATCACTACAGCAACGCCGCTAGACAGGGGTTGTGCAGTGATTTATGCTCTACACAACTTCAGAGCACAGCAGAGCATAATAATAAAAGCACGAGCAGGAAGCTGAGCGTGCACTCTTTGCCAAGACGTAAACAAACCACCTGATTGGCTGACAGTACTACAGCCATCGTGCGCAGCACTGCATGACAGGGGAGTTGTTCCAGTAGTCGTCAAAACCTCGTTCGTTCTATCTAGATGCCTTGGCGTCCCCCAGGAAATGCAGTGTGGCGGCTCTCTGTTCAAAGGCTCATACGGGCGGGCATCCGGAAGTGAAGCCGAGGTGTCTACTGTCCGCCGGCAGGTTTGGCCGTGGATTTCGCCCCCCGTGCCCATCTCCCCGAGAAATGTGGAAATGATCGCACGGTGCAAGCAAGGGGCATGGGATGCTGATCGCTGATGTAACCACACCTCCGGTCGATCATCGTGACATCACAATCTCGAGGTCTCTCTGCCGGCCACATAAAACGACGGGCACGCCTGCCAGCCATCGTTCCACTATTCTCCCCGGACGGCAGCTGAAAAAATCTATGTATCTAAACCAACCGTACGAATAACTATCTCGGACTTATCCACATATCACATTTGCATACCGGTGAACGGCATCGGACAACACAATGTCGGGCTATCAGAAGGTGCGTTCCTTTCCCCCAAAAGCACATTCCTCGGACATTGCGAAGTGCTCTGTTCTTTCCTCGTCATTGCGATACCTGCCCCAAGCACACACTCATACACAATCCCGGGCGAGCATATGCAACAATGTTTCGCAGTCAGCTATCAGAGCTACTACGCCCCGAGAGCCACCCCTGGCACACCCAGCGCCACCGCCCTGTCCCCTTTGCCAGCATTTCCTTCCCTACGGTCCGCGCTGACGGCTTGCACGCCAGACCAACCCCAGCCACGGAAAGAAAGTGACCTCGCAGCACCCGGACCACGTCAAGGCAGAGCACGCTGGTCCAGTGGCCAAGGACTCCCTCGCCGCCGAGTCGATGCGGGCGGGCGGGGACTTCGCGAAGGGGCCCAACCCGGCGGGAATATCCGGGGCCTCCGGGTCCAGCGGCACGTTCGCGGCGGACCCGCACGGCAGCGGAAAGGTCAGCACGTACGACGACGTCAAGAGGAAGTCGTCCCGTGCTGGCGGAGGCACAAAGACGGAGCCCGAGCACGACGACAGCGCGAAGGGCTCCGCCCACAGTGCCGGCTCGCAGGAGAAGCGCAGAACGAGTGCCCAGGCCGACACCTCCAAGAAGAGCGGCGCCTCCTGCACACATTCCCACGGTGCTCACGAGGCGCCGCTCAACACCGCCACCAATCCGGAGGCGTTCTCGGGGCTGGGCATCAAGCGGACCGGCAAGGTCGGCGAGTCGGCCGAGGACGTCGACTGGAGCACGATCAGCAAGGACACGAACCCGACCACGAATATGGGCAGCGACGAGGATCCGGCGAGGCTGGCCGACCTGGGCGCGCGCAAGGCGGCGCTGCACCTCGGTGGAGACAACACCGGAGAAGAGGAGAACAGCTTCAAGGTCTTGGGCGAGGAGGATCTCGATTGAGGGGCCTTCGCTGGTGAATCACTGTATGATATGAATCTGGGCTGGAATCGAAACTTTTCGTGTTTCTCGTTCGTTAGGACCTGAGTGGTCTTGTGTACTCTGCGTGTTGATGCAGGCTTGACGGAGATTAGCCGTGGAGACCACGCTCTACCGTAGAGAGGCGCTTCAGATGGCGGCGGGCTGGTGGAACGGCTGTGAATGGGCGTTGATGGATGGTGTACATCTGTCATAGAGGGACATGTGCCTCCGGGCGTATGTAGCCGTCTGCGCATTGAACTTTGGCGGCGACGTTGCCGTACGACATGCTGCGGAGTAACGTAGCGTTTACGTGTGGAGATGGCCCTTAAGACTCTTGATCTTGAGCCTGCGGGTTCAACCCACACGTGGGGCTGCTTGGCTGGCAACACACGGCTGTAGGGAGGAGGGCGCTCAGAGAATGAGTGGAGGCGTGGGAGAGTGGAGGGTGGGCGAGTCGGGAGTTCCTTCGGAGGGCGTTTCCTCGCAAGACAGCTGGCCAGTCGTCAAGCAAGCCTGGAGCGGCCGGTATACATCCGCCCTGCAGGCTACATATGTACATACATAGCTCTCCCCCGAGCGTTCCCAGGCATGCGCGACGATGACGCGGTATCCCACAGAGCACGCGCAAGGACCTGGCCTTGTCTTATCCTTTCTTGCTCTTCCTTGCCTCACGGCAGCGAACACTCTCCACGTGTACCCCGCCACCGGCCCCTGTCTTTCCACGTCAGCGGGTTGCGACGGAGTCGGCCGAGTGATCATTTATGAATTCGCGGGCTTTTCGCCGAGCTGTCGACACTTTTCGACGCAAATCGCGAGCCCTGGGTTTTGGACGGGTGGAAGGGATGGGGTCCTGCGGTACCAGGTACATGTCGGCAGGTTTAGCCAGATGCTCGGGTGGAGATGCTGAAGCCGACCGAAACTCCGCTTCTTGATGAAATGCGTCACATCATCGCCAAATACACGCCTGCCACCTCCAAGTTTGGCTGGGATCCGTCATGAGCAGCAAGAACTTTAGATTTGGTAGTCAAGTATATCAGAGTGCTTTTGTAAATCTCTAGCATGCACAACTGTCTCGCGCTGTGAATCAACGCTTGGTGGACGCAGGAACTCGTACCACCGCACCGCATCGATCCTACATCATCAACCTCTTCATGAGGATTACCGTAAAAGAAAATCCTCGCATCACACAAAAGATCAGGACAAGAAGGAGAAGAGAAGAGAGAAAAAGGAAACACGTCACACATGTGCAAGGGAAAACAAACGACAGAACACAGAAATTGCCACCCCCTAAAATCACGATGCAGAAACGATGCAGAAGCAATGAAAACAGAAATGGTTGACATTATTGCTCGTTCGGAAGGTAGCTTAGACCTGGTCGTCGCCACGGGAGATGGGTCTCTTCTCCATGGTGGTGGTCCGAGATCCCATGCTGGTGCGCGTCATGGTCCTGGCCATGGTGAAGAATCCTTGGCGGAGACTGAGCGAGGCGTCCTTCTTGATCCTGTCCGATTCGCCACCGTTGAACCATCCGTAGTAGCGCTTGAGGAACTTCCAGATCTCGACGCTGGCGATGAAAACGGGGACCCCCGCAATGGCAATTGCCCACTCCCAGGTGATGCCAGCGTGGCGGAGAACTTTGGTGTTTAGTCCGGGGATGTAGATGACAGGGAAAACGGAGAAGAAGGGGATAATGACGGCCCAGAACAGAAACTTGTTGTCGTAAATCTATGGCAGCGTTATAAACTGCGAATAGTAAAGGGTGGATAGGATTGCTGCAACATACGTCCTTGAAAAAGGGGAACATGGAGTCGGTCTGGTAAGGGTTCAGTCTGAACATGCTGCGACGAAGGCTCTTGAATTCCCAAGCAGAGAATAGAATGAGCCAAGTCAACTGAGCGAACACGGCTGCACGGGCACGGAAGACGGTGTTGCACTGGGGCGAGTAGTAAGAGTTGCAGTCCTCGCCGAGTTCACCGTGTCCTGCACCATACACAACACAGACGAACGTAAGCAGAGTGCAGGTTCCCATGATGAAACCGTAAACCACCATATCAGCAACGATCTGCCAAGTGAAGACACCGGTCTTGATGCTGTGCGGTGGGCGTCTCATGATTTCGGACGACGGCTTCTCTTTTCCAAGACCAAAGGCTGGGAAGGAACTGGTGAGCATGTTGATCCAGAGAACCTGCAGCGGAGCGAGCGGGAAGACCGAGAGTCCGTCCTTGTCCTGGAAAGCCAGACCGATGACCAAGAGAATCACCTCGCCGACGTTGGAAACTAGCAGATGAAGGACAAACTTCTGGATGTTGTCGAACATTCTCCTGCCTTCCTCCACAGCCTTGACGATACTGGCAAAGTTGTCGTCGGTGAGAACCAGATCGGCGGCCGATTTGGCGACATCGGATCCTCCCTCGCCCATGGCAATACCGACATCAGCACGCTTCAAAGACGGAGCATCGTTGACACCATCACCAGTCATGGCAACGTATCGACCGCGGCGGTTGAGGGCTTCGATCATGCGGACCTTGGTGCTCGGGGCGCAACGGGCAATAACGAAGGGAAGCGTGGGCAGGTCATCGATCTGGTCATCCGTGAGAGCGTCGAATTCCATGGCAGTCATGCACATAGCCGCCGCGACGTCTGCAGGCAAGCTGCCGAAATCCTTGGGGATGATTCCGATCTCACGAGCGATAGCACGAGCAGTTCCAGGGTGATCGCCAGTAAGCATGTGGACCTGAATTCCGGCGGTCGTACAATTCTGAACAGCCTCCTTGGACTCGAGACGGGGCGGGTCATACAAGCCAGCAAGTCCGAGCAGGGTCAGCTTGCACTCGACTTCCTCGCGGGGGAACTCAGCCCATTCGTGGGAGCTCTTAGGGGAATCGACAATACGCCTGGCGATGGCTAATACACGGAGACCTTGGTCTGCGAGGAGGGTCATCTGCCGAGTGACTTCGTCTTTCCTCTCCTGGGTCATGGGCTGGACACGATCGCCGAATCCGATGTCGTCGCAGAGGTCGATGATCCTCTCAACTGCTCCCTTGGTGAAGATAATCTGCTTTCCACCGTCCGGCTCCTGGAAGACCACAGACATCCTCTTGACGGTCGAGTCAAAGCCATACTCTGCGAACTCCTTCCATCCGGCCTGCTCGGTGAGCTTCTTGCGGCCAAAATCGAAACGATGGGTGAAGACTTGAAGGGCAATCTCGGTTGGGTCTCCGCTTGCCTGCCACGCGTTCTCCTTCTCATCGAAGCGAACGCTGGCCAGATTGCAGAGAGAAGCCGAGTGCAAGAAAGCTTCGAGTTCGGGGATGATCTCGGGATGTTCTCCATCCTCACCGTGGACTTCCGGAGCGTTCTCAGGGGCGGTTATCTCGTTCGGGCGGCCTCTGATTTCCGGCTCGTCTGCGAATTTCAGGGCTAGAGCAGATCGTTCCTGGTCACGGCGGACACGCTTCTCCTGGTATTCTCGCTCAATGGCTTCGGCGTCCTCGGTGGGTGCGGCACCAAGCGTAACGAAGCCAGATTTGGGATTGGTGGCGGAGTTGTTGCGCTCGACACTGTAAATTCCGATCTCGGGGATCCACACCTTGCGTGCAACCATCTTTCCCTGCGTGAGGGTACCGGTCTTGTCCGAGCAGATGTTCGTGACACCACCGAGAGCCTCGAGAGCGTCGAGCTTTCGGACAATAACGTTGTTCTTGGCCATCTTCTTCATTCCGACAGCCATGGTAATGGTGAGGACGGCGATCAGGGACTCCGGAATAATGGCAATACCTAAATCCCGTCAGCAAAAAAACCTGAAATCTTTCGAAGGCACCGCAATCACTCACCCAGCGAGATCGCATAGATTTGCACCTCATGAGTGACATTGAACTTGTTCACACCAAACACGATGATTGCGAGCAGTAGAGCGCATCCGAACAGAATATAAGCGAGCTTGGCCAGCTTTCTCTGCAAAGGCGTTCCCTCAGTCAGCCCCAAGAATTTTCCGACACCATCCCAAGTCCTCAAAGCGGAGCCCTTAATAGGGTTCCACTTGTTCTTCTTGGGGTCGATAGAGCGGTTCGGCTTCTTGGGCTTCCTCTGCATCGCCGCAGCGATCGCACCCATTTCGGTTCCCATTCCGGTACTGACAACGATACCTCGGGCACGTCCCTTGGTGACTTCGGTTCCAGAGAAAGCCATGTTGATCCTGTCGCCAATGCCTTGCTCACCCTCGATAAGCTCAATCTCCTTGATAACGGGGATGGGTTCGCCGGTCAGGATAGCTTCGAGAGCTGCGAAGTTGTAGGCCTCGAAGATTCGGACGTCCGCGGGCACGATGTCGCCGGTCGTCAACTGGATTATGTCACCGGGGACCACAGGGCCGCTCGGGATGGTCTTGACACCGATGTCGCCGTTACGGAGGACGGCTGCACTGGGGCTCGAAAGGCTGCGCAAACTGTCCACAGTTTTCTCTCTAAATCCAGAATCAGCAAAAACGAACTGCTGCACCATCACGAAAGAGCGTTTGCACGCATACGCGTTATACTCCTGCCAGAAGCCAATGGCAACATTCAAACAGATGACACCCGTAATGACACCGCCTTCAATGTAGTCTTTGGTACCGTAGGACAATGCCATCGCAAAGAATAGCACTCTGGTAGGACATGTTAGTCGGAAACAAGGGGAGTTCGACGCCGAAGACGTCCGTACGGCCACAAGGACACTCACAAAATCCTAGGTGGGTATATAAGGTTAGCACCCAATCTCCAGTTCGCCATTCCAACCGGCTTCACGCTGTGCGGGGAACTCACATTGCATTGGCAACCTGCTTGACGAGGATCTTCCACGGCGAAATGGCGCCGTCTCCGTCGAGCTTGTTCTCTCCATACTTTGCCAGGTTCTCGTCAACTTGCTGCTGGGTTAGTCCTTTCTCGATGCTCGTGCCCAACTCATCCGCAACCTGTTGCCACGAGAGCTGGTACGGAGGCTTCGAAAAGGTTGGGGCGGTTGTTGTTTTCTTGCCGGCCATGTCTGTCCATTGAGGTATGAGATAGGCAAATCCGTGGGGGGGGGGGGTGGTGCAAGGACTATTTATAAGAACTCACCAATCTCTGCTCCGGCTTCAGGCTTTTGGCTTTCTGTGGTGGGTGGCGGCATTCGAAGGGGGGGGGAGACGATCCCAACCGTTAAGCTCCCCGCTAGTAAACTCTATGTGACCTACCCTGGTTGGATGCAACCTAACTCGACGTCCCTCCGAATCTGACCGCCGAGACCTCGCCCGCTGCCTAGTGCAACCACACTGGAGTGATCACCCATGGGAGGTCGGCTCGGGCTCGGGCGGTTTTTCGGGGCTCCACTGTTCAACCATTCCTTCTCACACTCAAACCTTCGACCTGGTTGCACAGCCCAATGACACGCTCCTGGGTGGTGAAACTATACACCCAGATGCAATGGATTCCATTCAGGTCGAGCCAGCCACGGATCGTCCGGAGGAATCGGAATGTCCTTCCTCGCCATCGACCCCTCTTCCTCCTTCCCTTCAGAATCCTGGGAGGTGGCCAAGCCCTCCAAGACACTCCAAGCCAAAATCACAGCACCTCAGCGGCCATCCCAAGCACCGGTCACCAGCAATCACGGCTTGGCAGGCAGATATTGGCCTCGATTGCGATTCACAATGGATTTCGCTTCTCCCAAGCACATCGCTTTCTCGGCGCCGGGCTTGGCCCCCGTAATCCGCGTCATAGTTGTCGCCAGCCCCGACAGGTTTCACTTGCCACCAGCTCGGGACAGCAGCGGAGCGGGACCTATAACGACGGCACACTCAGAACACAAATGGACACTCCCACATATGTCGACCGCTCTGCTTATCTACATATCTCTTTGACTCCCAGCAGATTCGGCGGTGGGAGCGGCTGCTCGCGATGTATCAAACGCTGTCCTGTGACGCTGATTAAGTGGCCGCCAGCTGCATTCCATTGGTGGGAATCCGTCTTGACCGCCGTCTTGGCCACTTACTTGGCCGCCGTCTTGGCCGTCTTGGCCGTCTTGGCCGCCGTCTTGGCCGTCTTGGCCGCTGGGGTTGCTGTCGCCATTCGGGCGATGACATGCGAATACGCGCTTTCAAAGATTACTTTTTGCCTCGCGCTTTCTTGGGTTCATTTGGGTCATGCAGGACGTCTTTTCTGTGTGACTCTTACTTGCAGGTTGTGGTTTGTCGTGGGCTGGAGCTTGTGACGGAGGGATCGATTCAAGCGTTGGGCGTGCTAGAGCGCACTAGCCTTTTGGGGAACTTGTCGGCACTCTCTTCCAGATTGTAATGACTATGAGGCACTGGCAATTCAGCCAACATCTTCGGCGAGGCGAATCCCGAATCATCCTCGGCGAGACGAAGCTCAGCAAAGAGAAGACTGCCACAGCGGTTCCCATTGTTTGTTTCTATCTCAATTTGTTCCGGTGCCAGTGTTACCAATAATGGAACGACTAGGCACGCGTCATTTTCATCCGAACCTGACAGAAATCTTCAACGCAGACTGCAGTCATTCGGGCCTCTCGACATGCCCCTCCTTTCCTACAAATTTTATATTGGCCTTTTTGCTCTGTCGCAGACGATAGTGTTGGACTTGTACCGCAGCCTGCTGTTGAGTTGTGTTTCCACCTACCTTGGTCCAATAACTTGTCGATCAACGGACAGGTTTCTCCATTCGTAAAGCATCTCTCTATAGGTATTTGCTAACTTGGGCAGCATCGGGCTCGCGTCGGACTTGCGGTCAGTATCGTGCCCGGACTCGCACTGCACAGTAGATATCGTGTCGCGCATGTTGTGAATGTCGCGTCGGAGTCGTAGTAGATATCGCATCGGGCTACGTAGTCCTGCAACGCTTCCTAAAGCGAAGGTCAGCGAAGTTTATGCCGGCAGTAATGCAACAGGTACGAGTGTATGTCAGTGATGCGTACGATGGCAGTCCTGCATCGCGTACGAACGAACGTAGGCCAGCGATACGGATGAGGGCAGTCCCACAACGCGTACACGGTATCACGGTAGAAGACGGGGAAGACATTTGCAAGCGCTATTGATTGTTCGGGTGGTGGTAAAGGTAGCGAAGCCCCTGAATGGTGGTTGCTCCCACAATTTTTTATTTTATTTTATTATTTGATCCGATAGTTAGCACATGTGGCGGCGAATTCCAAAACTGGACTAGCGTGCACAACGCATGAATCGATTCCAGGTGAAGGACGGACCGAGACGGGCTTGCACGGCCCGCCCGCCCGCGAAGCAAACAGACCTTATCTTGTAGCCAAGAGACTTGGGTGCCTTTCGCAATAATTCCTCATTCCAGAGTGTCTTGGCTCTCGGAAATCTTAAAACCCACAGAAAAGAAAATTCGGCAGCTGTGGCCAACCATCAGGGAGAACTGATGAGTGAGTGTCCAAGTCTAGACCGGAACTTTCTTTCGCTAATACTTGCCACTCACTGGGGGCCCCTAAGACGTCCTTTAACATGACAGGTTTCCGTCATAGATGCCCCCGGCCTTCATCTCAACACGGACACCAGCCGTCATCCGCCAATCCAGGCCCAAAGGAAATATTAGGTTATCAGACCACACCCATCCGCCGCGTCTGCATCTGTCTACATAGCCGATCCAAACTGGACAGTCATTGGTGTGGAAAGTGTGTCGGCGAATCGCGTGACTTTTCCTCCTGGAACCTTATAACAAATGGTTGACCCTGGAGTAGGTATGTATGTAGAGTAACTTCAATGGGGAAGACAAAGGAAAGGCTACATAAACGGAACAACGACATGCCCAGTGCGTTAGTTATTTAGCCTCCGATGAGTCGTGATGCTCCCCAGGAATCGGGACCCACCTTCTCCAGCGGCAAAATACCGACGGGCGATCATCTGAGTTGGACGCGTGAGTTGAAGACCTGACGTCACGCACCGAGTAGTGGATGAAACAGCTCCTGTCCGTGCGTTTCATCGTGGCAATGCAGCTGATAATATGTCTCAAAGTGCCTCGCTAGCACAATCGGTGTGGGGCTTTCGTTTTTGCCGCGCAGAAAGTCAAGGCATTCCGGGCCGATCTTGCCGGAAAAGTCTCAGTGCCGTTGATCACCCGCCGCATCCGTCTGGCCGCGGACTGGCAGTGATCCCGAAGATTGAAGTCGGAGCTATGTAGGGTTGGCAGTGCTACTCCCCAGAACAGCGGCCGACCAGGCTGCTACATACCTACCCGATCGTCGCCTGTCAGACACACGCTGTCCGAAAAGGCCTCGCACCTTGGAAAGATACATGCATACATATGTACATATGCAGAGACTTCTTCGACATCCCCGGTCCCGCAAAAACGTATGTAACAGCTTGCATGCGTGCGTGCGTGCCTGGGGAAGCAGGTAAGACTTCCGGGCGGGCCGGTGGCTGGGAGAGTGGGGGATGCTACCTAGTGCATACTAGTGTGATAGAGCGGAGCAAAACCCGCGGGCGGTGCCCTTACGTAAGAGAAGCCGGCTCGGCGGCGAGCGGGAGGAACTGGACAATGGACGGGGGTCGGACGCAAGCATCCCGCAGTGTAAATATCTACATAGAGTACATACATACATATCTAGATACCCGGGGATCGTTGAAGCCGGGATGGTGTGGGGGCCAGGTTTTACGTAACAAATACATAGGAGCCAAGCCCGAACCTGTCGAGTTCGGAATTCGGTCCTCACTCCGTTCCGCGCACACCAGGCGCACGTGCACACTAGCTAGCGCCAAACCCCAGAATCTGGCGTCTGGAAAAAGCGGGTGGGATATCTAGATACATAACGGGTCGTCGATGCAGCGACGGCGGTGCGGGGAGATCTACTAGCGCAACCCACGACGCACCCGGACACCCTTTCTTTTTTTAATCATTAGAGGGAATTTGCAGTTGTATGCAGTTGGGGTAAGTTGGGGTGATAGATACTATGTGACCCCAACTTCAGAAATCGAGGTTTTGCGAATTCGGAGTGCTCCGCTACCACTAAATAGGTGGATACAGGACTAAATTCTTCTCTCGAGTATCCTTACCATGTCAGCGCTGTTGCTCAAATGTCTAAGAGGAGCGTGTTACTCTTCCAAACCTAGTGATCTGGATCGTGGCGATGGTATCGGGCGCGCTAGAGTAGCAAGGACAAAACTTGGCAGTCGTATCCGAGTGATACCATACGTGTGTAGCCACCTGAGTATTCGGCGCCGGCAGTACAGACCGGCTCCGACATATTGTTTATGTACTATGGCGACGAGGAGGCGGGACAGCGGGACTGTGGAGAAGCCGCGACCCGCCCCCCCCCCCGGATTTTCAACTACGGGGCTTAGACACAGCAGTCCCAGCTTTGCCTGGGCATGCTAACGGCATTAGCTCTTGACGGTCATCCGTGATGGGCTCTGGTAGACTCCGCGGGTGTCCGTTTATGTAGTGTACCCCGTGTGATATGTGCTGTGCGCTGCCGCTGCCGTAGGTACATACCCATCCACGGCGGCGTTCCGCACGAATGTGTGCCGTTGCGTCGTACCGGCCAAGGCGCAAACGGCCCGGGAAATCGCCAATAGGGGACCCGGTCAGGCGTCGGGTCCTACTGCTGCCACGGTGCGATCTAGCACTGTCAATTCTAGAGGTTTCCGCAACGTGCGGGTATCTATGGGTTTCCAAACCCCCACGGTGTCGTAGTATATCACTCGGGTCTTTGCTCTTCTTGCATTCTCTCGTGGCTTCGCCTTCGATTCATGAAGCATCATCATCATCGCCTTCGATACAAGGCTGCACCCATCTGCATGTTCCTACTTACTCAATTGCGTGAGACCTATCTAGACCATGGCCGTCGCACTGCACGATGATTCCGAGAATAACAGCAGAGCTGGGGTAACCACGTAAGCGCTGCTCACCCGCTCACCCGCTGTCCTCCCTCCCTCCCTCTCTCTCTCTCTCGGTGGGGCTCGGGAGAAGATGGTATATATATATCGCTAAGATATGTACGGATGCCTCTTCCACCCCTACCCCACAGCTACCTACTCGGACAGACAAAAAGAAGGGGAAAAAAGATAGATGAAACGGATCAACGAAACAGGTATCTACGAGCCTACACTCCGCCCAATGCACAAAACACACTAACGCGAGAACATCCAAAAGAAAGAGAGAGAGAGATGGCTGCACAATAAGGGACGTGAATAGATTAGATTACGCATGGAGGTGACTAGCCAAAGGTACATACGCAAACAAGAAAGAATCTCAAACACAATGGATTGGGAAAAAGATAGACCCCGTCTAGTTGGCTGATTTGGTGCGGTGTAAAATGTTCGCTCCTCCCCCCGCCGTCTCGTTCCCTCCACACGCTTTTTGCGCAAACAACTATTCCCTTTCTCTAAACCCATCATGTCGTCAACCATTATCATCGTGTGAGTAGCCTTTAATAGGTGGATGTTTGTTAAGCGTCGGCGCTGCGGCCGCGCTTATGCAGTATACCGCCCTTCTTGCCGAGGGCTTTCCTCAGGCCTTTTGCGCTCCAGCGCCCCTTCTCGATGGAAGCGGCGCTGCCACTCCTTTTGAGTCCAGCGGCGGATGACTCCCCTGCATTGCCGGGAGTGGACGCGCCCGACGGCAGGCTCTCGAGAAGATCCTCGGCTTGCCTAGTGGCCGGCGTGATCTCAGTAGGTTCCAGGGCTGGTGTGGCACCGATGGCACGCTCCGATTCGGAATCGTCCGATACCGCGGACGACGTGGAGGAAATCATTGGTGTGTTGTGGCTCTCTTCTAGACGCGCTTTCGCCTTTTGGACCTTTTCTGCCCGGATCTGCTTGTTCCACATGCTTTTGTACCGTCCGCTGAGGGCTATTAGTTCGTCGTGCGTGCCCGCCTCGGCCACCTTGCCTTCATGGATGCAGATGATCTGGTCCGCGGCGATGATGGTGGAGAGACGATGGGCAATTACGAGCATGGTGCGGCCCTTCGCCAGCTCCCTAAGCGCTGCCTGAATGTGCTGCTCCGTCTCCGAATCGAGAGCCGCAGTGGCCTCGTCCAGAAGGATGATCTTCGGATTCTTGAGGATAGTGCGCGCAATAGCAACACGCTGCTTTTCTCCTCCAGAAAGCCGAAGCCCACGCTCTCCCACACGAGTGTTGTATCCGTCCGAGAAAGTAAGAATTTTATCGTGAATACTGGCGGCTCTGCACGCATCATATATCATCTCATCCGAGACCTCGGGATTCGCGTATCTCAGATTGTACATGAGGGTTTCGTTGAACAGCACGGTGTCTTGAGGGACCACGCCAATGTGCTCTCGCAACGAATTGATCGTGATATCTTCAACATTGTGGCCATCAACCTCGATGGAACCGCCCTGCGCTTCGTAGAACCTGAACAGCAACCGAAGAACAGTGGTCTTCCCTCCACCTGATTCTCCGACGAATGCAGTGGTGGTACCGGGCCTGCAAAGAAAGTCGAGTCCTTTTAGGGCCTGCTTGCGGCTATCGTAGGAGAATTCGACATCCCTGAACCTTATTTCGCCATTACAGGTCTCCAGCTTCTCGGCACCTGGCTTGTCGACAACGGTTGGCTGCTCCTTGAACTAGACAGGATGTCAACAAAGATGTCTCGTAGGCGAAAGGGCGATTACCCGCTCGGCACCTACCAGTTCCAGCATGCGTTCCGAGTTTATCATAGAAGACTGAATACTCCGGTAAAACGTGCCGAAGAAATTGAGCGGGCCCTATCCGACGAACCCGCGTCAGCGTCGTGTACTGTAACACCGCATCCAAAATATAAAGGAATAAAAAATCAACAAGCTGTCTCACCTGCAGCTGGGCGAGGTATGCCAACAGTGCCACAAATCCTCCAACCTTGATATCACCCTGGTTCACTTGGTAGGCGGCGAGGAAGCAGGCTACCAACAGTCCGAGGGTGAAGACGACGTTCTGCGATACGTTCATGACATTGAGCGACAGGAGCACTCTATACTCCGCCTTCTGGTACGCTTTGACCGCATTCCTGTATCGTCTAAATTCATAGTCCTCAGCATTGAAGTATTTGACCGTTTCGTACGCAATCATGGAATCGTTCTTGACTGCGTCCTCCTCTCGTGACATGTTGACCATATCACGGCGAATATCGGCACGCCATTGCGCCATGCGCACTGTGAGGTAGAGGTAAACGAAGGTGACGATGGCGACGATGAGCGCGTAGTACCTAAACACTTGTCAGCACGCCCGAAATCGCCGTTATCGGAGCAGCGGTGTCCCCTACGCATCGAACTTGACCATGAAATACGCAATAGCCACGGCCAAGTCCACCAACATTGGTACGACCTGGAACGACACTTGCTCGAGGAAATTGTTGATAGCATTACCCTTGCTGAGGGCACTGATAACTTCTCCCGTCTTCTTTCCCAAGTGGAAGTCCAGGGACAGGGAATGGACGTGCTCGAAAGCCGAGGTCGAAAGCGCCTGGTACGAATACTGGCCGATCGGAATCCATAGCGCACTTCGAGCTGCGCCGAGCAATCCCATATTACCCTGTAGGAAGCGGTACATAATGTACAACAGAATCTGGTCCCACGGAAGACGCGCTAGAGGATTGGTCAGCTGAAAACATTCACCACACCAAGATGATTGACTAGTGCACTTACACGGGCCATCCTCGCCACTCAGGATGTCGGTCACCCGCCCCAACTGGTGCGGCACCGCGACGTTGATTCCACGTTGGAGCGTTACCAAGACGAAGCAGAGAATCATCACGATCTGCAACCGCCGATCGTTGCTGGGCCACAGGTACGGGAAGAAAATGGCATAGCCCCTCAAGTATTCCCACCAGCTCTGCTTCCCAACGTTCGTTCTCCGGGCCCACCCAGCAGGAGCCTTTGCCGAGGCTTCCGGAACACTGGGGATGGAGCCATACTCTGGCTGTTCGCCGTCGGATCCGGCGCCGCTTCCGTTCGCAAGTAGTCCGGTTGTCTCCTCCGCCTCGCCTTGCTGAGCAGTCGGGCTGGGGCTGCTGGGGATCACGATCAAGGCAAGATACAAGAGGATCAACGTCAGCAGGATGCAAGTCCGCAGCATGTCGATCGAGATATCCAAGATCTCGAAAGACCCCCATGTGATGTGGTGCTTTCCTCCTTGGTGCTTCTCCCGCTGGTGCGCAACGTATGCCGTAATCCTTGTCACCACCAACAGAATCTCGCCAGCGAGTCCAAGTACCCAGGCGAAGAAATGCGGAAACGTAGGATTGAGCCGGGAATCGATCTGCGAGATCAGGAGCAGCGCGTACGTGAAGAATCGGGCGACGTTGGAGATCTAGCGGAGGAACACAAAACACGCAAAACACACACAGGTCAGCCAACACGCACGCAAAAAACAAGTTTGCAGTTAGTCCCCAGAGAGGAGCGGGATAGTCGCGCACCACGTAGTCCTTGCCGCACCACCAGCTGTGGTCGAGCAGTGTGTGCAGGATGACGTTCGTAGCATTCGCTACAAGCGTGGCCAGAACACCTCCCAACAGCCAGTTCATGAACGCCTTGCGCAGGTCGCCCAATCGCTTCAGATCCGACTCTTCATGACCCTGTACTCCGCCGGGAAACCGTGCAGCGAGCCGGCCGAACAACGTCGGCCCCGACCGCTTCTTGCGACCCTTCTTTTTCAGCGCCCGTTCGTTCTCGTAGATGCCGTTCACCGGCGGCGGTGTTGGTTTCGACGATTCCGAGGTTGCGATCCCCCACGTGCCGAGGGAGATGGTGAAGAAGAAAAACAATACTAGAGGGTAGTAGTACCGGGTGTAGCGCAGTATCGGTGAGGAGCTGACGTCGTTCAAGGGCGGAGAACCGCTGGGCGGACCGCCCACTGTTTCCATGGCGGTTGTTCGCTGTAGGAGCCGAGTATCACTGCTGCGTTAACCGGCTGGTGTCAAGGAAGACCGCCGCGCTGTGACGTGATTGGGTGTTGTGGTTTGTCGTGGGTCGTTGGCAGTTGTCGGCGAGACCAAGAAAATTGCCTGGAGGTCGCAAGCGCGGGGCGGACGAGCAGAACAGACGAAAACCCAGCAAATTCCGGACACGGCCAGCCTAATTAAGTACTTTCTCGTCCGTCGCCCGCCCGTGAATGATGTATGTAGGTGAGCAGGTGGTATCGGCGGAGAGCAGGATGTGGTGCGCCACCGAACCGAGATCCCCCAGAAAGAGCCTATGTATAGATCACTTCTGGACGCCCTTCCTGATATAGATATGTAGAGCAGCATTCCATCTACTCCAGCTAACTACTTTCCGGAGCCAGGGAGACGGGTGCTAATGTTTTTTGGTGTGCGACTTGGGAGCTGACGGGGGAGTTACCTGTACATAGATATGTCGATAGTATCTAGCCACCCACATCACAACGGCCACAAGACCCAACAAGCGCAGCGGCAACTTGCGTTCAATTTGCCTCAGCCTGTGGTTTTTTTTTCTGTCCGGGATTGTTGCTGCGCCTGGCAGTGTCGACGGCGACGGCGACGGCGTGCGGAATTGGGTTCTACTCGCCTGCACTCACCGGTTAGAGTGCGTGCCCAATTACACGCCCGCCCTTTCGGCGGCGGCGAATCGGCGGCGCGCAAACCCCTCACCCGTCCACTATCTACGGCATCGGCGCCGAATAGAAGGGAAGTCGCACGGACTGGAGGGCGGAGAATGTGCAGCCGACGTTCTGGATGCGGTAGCCAGAGAGCACTGTCCGGGCCGTATCTACAGAGTGGAGGCGAAGGCGAATTGGACACCGCGAGACGAGGGTTGGATACATATGCCGAGGTTTCTGCAGGGAAGTCAGAGTTACCTGCTCTACCTGGTGCTGCGCTCTGACTGACTCGGTAGATATCGGTGCAGAGCGGTTGAACTCGACGCATCACTGGGATGGTACATAGGTAGTTAGGCTTTTGGGACTCGGCAAGCACCCGCTTGCGCAGGACTCGTTGGGGAGCTGAAGCTTAGCAAGGCATTCGGGCCTCCGATAAGGCGCCGATCTTATCAGATCGTCTGGTGGGGGGGACCTAGATGATCAGATAATGCCAGATGCCTACGGCGCGCACGCTGGTGGCAACGCGCTGAGTCGCGGCCAGTTGGGAAGGCGCCCACGTGGCTGTGTCTCCGCGAAAAGCCCGATTCCAACCCGTGGGAGAGGTCTCCAGATAGCGCCTGTGTACGCGCGTGTTGCCACTCCATTTGCCGTTCGTGCAAACAGGATCTTCAGGATCCGTCGTGAACATTCACCCACGACCCACCGCCGGGGCTCCGGCCAAGACTCGGACCGGTCACTGCATGTGCACGCCCCGAAAACTGCAGTCAGCCGGCGTAATCTTGCTATGTACGTAGACACGCAACTGCCTATATAGAGTTCGCGATGCGTACTGACTTATGTATGTAGGTACTTTACGGCGTGAATATCTAACTATCCGCAAACGCACCCCACCGGCCCGCTGCCTCCAACTTCCAGCTTCTGTGCACGCGCACGCACGTTCGTGTTTCATACATATCTCTGCGGAGCGGGATCCGCAACTCCGCTGGGGCGCTGCTGCACACCGGGGAGAAACCCCCACTCCACCGGCCGGGGGCTTTCCGTCGATCGCACGTCCGGACATCCAGGCGTCCTCCAAAACCTGGTGTGGACTCGCCATTGGCGGCCGGAGCCGCAATCCGGACGTGGGCGGAGATCTGGAGTCGCTGATCGGCGGCTGCTGTGCGGCGACGGAGGGAGTGAGGGCCGCGTCGGTGGGGACTCGGCCGACGTTATCGATCATGCGGTGGATACGCGATCGAGTCGGGAGGCGTGCGTCCTGTCACGTGACGGAGGCGGACGAGCGGCTCGTGAGACGCGGAATTGCGGGTGGACATGCCACGCTGGGGGTGGATTCCTAGGTACATAAGTACCTACCGGGTATGGAGCATGCACGAGTAACGTGTAACTAACAGGTATCTCGAGGTAGTGCAAACAAGCAATCGATCCATGTCGTGGCACGCGGTCGACAACCGGTTGCTGCGTATAAATAAAACACCAAGGGAAATAAACAGCCACGGATACGAACCGCCGGCATCGTCGAGGATGACGATATGCTCCCGCGATGTCCCGGGGACCGGTGCTTATTCGGTGCGGAGACGGCGGGCGAGTGATCTTTCGTGACACTCCCACCGGGAGCCGGGGTGGGAGCGGTGATTGGAGCTCCGCGGGGCAGCAAACGGCCCTGCGCGCAACGGAGGAAATCAGCTGGGATCGACTGCGCAGATGAAGTAACAAAATCGAGTGCTCGCCGGTGCGGCGCCCCCCTACAGCTCTCGCGTCCGCAGACCCGTTACTATGCGTCAGCTCTGACGGCAGGCGGCTAAGCGCAGCTAGACGGCCGATGGATGGGGAGCAGAGCGGGAAGGCCTTTTTTTCCTGGTTTATTCAATACTCACATGTGGCCAGTTTAATCATGGTGGGCCTGACTCGGAGAGCTAGGATCGGAGAAGATGAAGGTAATTTACACACCGAAGGGCCCGAAAAGCCATTGAACCCCTATGCCCCCCACAACTGCGAGAATCGTGTTTCATCGAGCTCCGACACGTTGAGAGCAGATGACCCAAAACTCACGTAGTCCTCTTCTGTTGCCGTGCCCCGACTAGGGTAGGTGTAGGCTGTTGAAGAAAATGGGAATAGGTGTAGGTGGGCCGCAACAATGGGGACGGGGGTGCTGGCTCTTGAGTCCGAACTTCCAAGAGACCTTACCCGCGAAAGTGCGTTTCCCAGTCCACCGATCCTCCCCCCCGCGCGCATCGGCGCATCTCCATGCAGAGCGGGTTTTTATGGCTTCTCGGGCCCATAGCGGAAAGGACCTTCGCGCCCGCCAAGACCGCAGCTGACCGAGCCACAGTTGATGATCCGGCCCGTGGGGGGGCTGAATCTTTCCTACAACTAGTAGAGGGGGGTCGTCTCCTTCGGCGAACCCCCGGAGGGGGGGTAACGAACAGCGTGGATGGCGGATGGAGTCTGGAAGAGTGACGTTATGTAAGTAGTAATGGATGCCCTGCATCCGGTAAACTCAACTTCCCGACTGCCAACGGTTGCAGCTGTATGTCGAATCGTTAGACGCATAGGTAGGTACATCGCTCGATTACTTGGGTTTGAGTGCTTTTGCAGAACAGCAGCATCATGCGGTCTTGAAGACACGTGCATGCAGCTATCCCACTGCAGTCGTGATATTGCGATGTTTGGGTGAATTGTGAATCATTCCCGAATGAGAAATCATGAGTGTTCCGCCACCGTCTGCACGGAGATGTCGAGGCAAGGGTGCAGAACTGCCACGACATCCGCTCGCTCGGACTCACAGCTCCGCACTCACACGCCGTGCAGCTCCACACCTATGTATGTTTCCCTCCCTTCGATAATTGGTAACTACTGTACATACAGATATATGTATAGCTGTACGGCTGCGATCGCCTGCCCGCCTACCGCATCCTGCATGCATGTGATCTACTTATGTAGGTAGATACACATGACCTGTCAAAACTCTCCGGTTCTACCTGTCGAGTGCTGTGGGGCGCGCTGCACTCTAGATAGACACTCTATTACTTCAAACCCGCTCGCCAGGATGCAGGATCACGTCGGGAAAAGCTCCAGCTCGGACGGAGACGGAACGGTTCTCGCCTAGATAGCCATCGGAGATGGCGAGAATCTGCCACGTTCTGTATGTGTAAAGTACATACATATGCGGCGTACAAAAAATTCCTCCGTTGGGCCTGGGGCCTAGGTTTTCGGCTAGTTAGGAACAGAGTAGATAGGGAAGGGGGGGGAGAGGGGGGGGGAGGGAAAAACAAAAAGTCGAAAGCCCCACGCGGGGGTCGAACCCGCAGCCTTAAGATTAAGAGTCTTACGCTCTACCGATTGAGCTAGCGAGGCTTTCTATGAAATCAGGCTTGCTCACCGACTATAAGAGTTGTGTTTTAGTGAGCTGGCCTTGCACTGCACACTCACTCACTCAACGCGCTTGCGTCCTTCCGCCCGTCGTTGGCCCACGTCAGCTCGCACATGTGTGTGAGGGCGCCGTGTAGAGCACTCACCTGGAGAAGCGTTTCACGGCAGACGCAGCCCGGTGTGTCGCCGTGATATACGGCGAATCCTCACAGCCCACCGCACGTCACCGCAGAGCGACGTGGTTCTAGCATCCACTCCGCTGCTGGTCGCCCGCAGTGCTGAGGCTGCGCACCCGCCGCCGTACACTCCTGCATATACGTACCTCACTAGGTGGTGCTTGTGGTTCCTGACCGATACTCAGTGGTTGCATATCTATTCCCATTAGGGCTACTAGCGTGAAAGCTTGGCCACTGCGGCTTCAAAGAGGGGAGAAGAGGCGCGGGGTCCTTCCAACGCCACCGTCCCAAAAAAAAGCGAGTGGAGCAGGACCACGAACGATCAGGGGGACCCACAGCTGACAGCCATCGAGACAAGTCGACTTGCTGCTGCTGGGCACGCATCTCGTTACGTCACGAAGATGCTGTTCGCTCGAAACTTTGTTCGACTCAACTGGTTCACGGAGATCCGTTTAGGTTTAGATATCTACTGCTAATTGTGCAGAGTGGCAAGGAATGATTTGAGGCCTTGGGATTTCTGGGGTTCTTTCTCCCCCCCCCCCAGGTTTCCGTGGTTAAAACGGACAAATAGCGTACATACGTATGTAGAGTAGAAGACAGTGTTGCTGTTATGTACGGGTTACTTCTTTTTTTTTGGCCGTGTAGGGATCAGGTGGCTACGCAGAGCCAGAGGTGCACAGGCGCGTGTGGCCGGACGGAGATCTTTGCCGATCGTCCTCCCTCCTCCATGAGTCCATACATAGCCAAGAGAGATATATGTACCTCTATGCGCGCATGGAAACAAGAAGGTTCCACAGGCAGACACGCACTGGGATAAGGCAAGAAGGTGGGAAACCCCCATCACCGCGTGCGCAAGACGGAAGGAGATTTTTTTTTTGTCAAAAAGGATATTAACACTCAGCCGATTCTAATTCTATCCGCCGGCGTAGGAAGCGATGGTCCAAGAGCAGAGAGCAAAATGGAGAGGAGAAACTCCCCCGGAAACCCAAGGGGGAGAGGAAACAACACCCGGAAACCCAAACCCCAAAACCCGCAAACCCCAGCAAGACGGACTCTACTCCCGCCTAAGACCATAGGGAAGTGATATATATATATATAAAAAAAAAAAAAAAAAAAACGCCACGCGCCCCAGAGTGTAGATGTATAGATAAAACAAGTGACCCTTCTTCCTCCCATGCGTGCAGCAAAGGCCTTCTCGGTGAGCGAGAATCCGTGCATCTGCATCGTACCGATTATTTACAGTGTCCTATCCGCTTAGTAGGCGGCGGACATTCTCCTTCCCATCAACCGGCCCAGGCCGCCATCCAGCTCGCTCTCGCGACAGAGAACGGACATCTCCTCGACGATCCTCTTGCCCCAGACCCTCTGGAAAGCGATCTCCTCGGGAGAGCTCCTGGGACGGGCGCGTTTGCGGTCCTGAGGCGTGCTCGGAGTGCTGAGTCGTGTGGGTGGCTGCTGGAGGTATTCGTCGACCTGCATCTCGCATTCGAAGATGCCCTCGTCGTTGACGTCGCCGCCGCGACCGCTAGTGCTTCCGACGTATCCCTCGGGGAAGATCTTCTGTGGCGGGGGCGCCTTGGGAGCGGGGCGGATGTCGTCGTCCTCGTCCTCGCTCCACATGAACTCGTCGACACCGTTAGTGCCGCCGGACCCGCCGGACCAGAGGGACCGTTTGTCCTGCTCTTCCAGGTCGATGGCGTCGAGAATGTGGTTTTGCGCCTCGATGGTCGCGATCTGCTCGGCGCGGCGCTTGCGGTCGATGGTCTTCGACGGCGGGGATGCCGACGGAGCGCCGCTGAGCGAGGCGTAGCCGTCGGAAGCGGGAGAAGCGGCAGCGGCGCCCGGAAGGGTGTTGGAGCGTTGCTCCCGGACGTAGCCCAGGACCCGCTCCCAGCGAGCCAACCGCGAGTCCTTGCCGATCTTGGCGACGGCCTCCTTGGTGAGCTTCGGGCGCGGCCTAGCGGAGGGCCTGGAGCAAGGCCTCGACTGCTCCCGCGGGTGTTGGTAGGAGACGAGACTCGGCTTCGGCGAAGGCGAGCCGGCCGGCGGCCGCGAGGAGTAGATGGTGGTGTTTCCCTTCGGGACCGAGTTCTGCACGGGCGAGCCGTGGGGGTTGATGGCCATGCTTGCGGGCGGCGGACTTGCGGGCACACAGAGGCCGGGAGTGTTGTCGTAGGAAGAGGCGGGCGTCAGGACCATGAAGCCGCCAGGAAGCAGGCACTGGGTCGGCGGACGGCCCATGGTGTTATGGGACGGCTGTGGGTGAGGACACGACGGGTCTAAGTAGGGAGAGGTCGAGCCTTGCATGGAGTACAGTGCAGCGCGCGCCGACCTCAGAACATCGGAGCGATAGCGCGCGTCGGAGAGATAGTGCTGCCTGGTGGTGGTGGCCTGTGGAGGTACGGGCGAGGCGGGAGGAGTTGGGAACTGTTGCTGGTGGTGGTTGTGGTGGTTGTGGTGGTGGTGGTGGTGTTGCGGGGTGGGCTGTGCAGCGGCAGATGAGTGCGATGGGGAATGCGAGGCTGAAGCAGCAGTCAGGTGGTGGAGGATCTTCAGCTTTTTCATAGCGTTGGACATGGTGGGCGGGAGGCTTATGATCGGACACTGGCAGCTGGGGTGGTGGGTTGTCGGGTTGGGTTGGGGTTCGGTGGTTGGGGGTACGCGAATGCGAGCTTCGGCCAGGTATGCACGCAAGGATCGTTCGGGACGGGCAGGAAGCGGTGGAGCACGCAGATGTGCGTAGAGGCTTTGGGCGGGGGATGGCTGTGGACAGTCTTTTGCGGCTGGACTGGCCAGAGAAAGATCGGAAGCGGCAGTGGCGGGCTGTCTCAGGGTATTTATGAGCGGGAGCAGTGGTTCTTCTGGCGTTGCGGTTGTGCCGAGGGGGGACGGTTGGGGTGGGGTGGAGTGGGGTGGGGTGGGGTGGGGATATAGCAGACTCCGGAGGCCAGCTGTTCGCGCAGGGGGTGCGGCAGGCAGGCGGCGAGCAGGCGAGTGGGTTGCGCTCTGCTTGCTTCGCTCGTGCGGCGCGCTGCAGCCGGCGAACCACCCGGAGCGACATTCCACTCGCGGCGGACAGGCACCGCGCTGCTAGCGGCGCCGAGTCAGGGCTGGCGGTCCGCGGAATGGGCGACGGGTGCGCGGGCGAGCTCCGGATGCGGGCTGCTGCGTGCTGCGCGCTGCTCTTCCGGGGTGCGCCGCTCGTCTGGGGTGCCGGGTGCTGCGCTCTGGGCTGCTCCGGGTGCTGGTGGCCGCGCAGGGACGCAGGGTGCGCTGCACCCGCCCGCGCCGGTGTTTGGCGGCGGGCGACGTCCCCCACCGCCCGCGCGCCGGCCAAGGCCCGCCCACGTCGCGCGAGCCAACCCCACACCCGCCCCGCCCCCCCGGCCGCAACGAATCGTCGTCGCCACCGCCACTCCCTGCACCGCAGTGAGTCTCCGGCACGGGTTGGAGATACCGTGCGCACACAGCATCGAGAAAACAAAGGCAGCGCGGGTTTGCCGTCGTCCGCACGCCGCCAGCCGCCAGCCGCCAGCCGCCAGCCGCCGCAAGCACTGCGCGATGTCCGGCGTGCCCTCGCCCTCCTCGTGCTCCGCCCTGCTCGTCGCTCGCTCATGTCTGTTTCCGCTCGCTGCACGGGCAATGTCCGTGCAACTCGCTGCCACACGCCGGCCGTGCTGGCCCCAGGCTAGCGTCGCATCCTCGTCGCCTGCCTATCGTGAGAAGTGTCGGTTCGTCCGACGAATCGTCGCCCGGACACGCAGCCACGTAACCGGCATGCCGCTGCAGGATACGTGGAGGAGACGACGAGCGCTCGATTGTTGAGAAACGTCTCGAGATCGTCGAGTGGCCTCCGCGGGGACGGGCCCGGTGGATCGGATTGACGAATAATGGCGCCGGGTGCGATGCAGAGATTTTCCTCCTCGCCGGAAGGTTTTTTTCTTTCTTTTTTTTCTTTTCTTTCTCGTCTTGCGGAGCAGAACAAACGGGATCCCTCGCCAGCCATTTCGCCCTTCCGTCCCCGCAGCCGCTCCGACTCGACCGTGCTGAGGATTCCTCCCCCCGTGGACCGCTCGCCCTTGGCTCCGCCCCCCATGTTTGGGTCCGACAACTCGTCAGCAGCAGTCTACTCTACATAGCAGCGATACGACTCGGACAACCCGAACCGGGAGAACGGGCTCGCAGGGTGCTATACGTGCTGCAGAGGCAGGCGGAAACAGCGAAGAGCATACACACATATTGGCGGCGTGATGCGCGGCCGATGAGATTGGCTGGCTGGCTGGCTGGCTGGCTGGCTGGCATGTCGAGCACGAACACGACACACAAGTCGACGACTGGGGGTGACATTCCAGTCAGTTGTGCGCACTTTCGCTCTCTACGCTTAGCGAAGCTCAGGACTGCCACCCAGCCTCGAATCGCCGCCAATCGCTGGTGCTCTTGGGGGCTTTTTTTCTTCTTCTCTTCTTCCTTGCCTGTCTCTGTCACGGCGGAAAAGAGGCGAGGGAAAAGGAAAGGAACGAAAAGGGAAGAAAAAGGAAAAAAAAAGGAAAAAAAAAGTGTGTTATGTATGTATGTATGTATGTGTGTACAGTTCATCCGGAGTTACCCGTTTGGGGAGCCACCTCGCGCCGTCAGTCGCCAGAAGAAGTACGAGCACGGGTTTGCGCTGGAATGCGATTCTCGGAGCATGCGGCGCGATAACGGACTGGAAACGACCGGCCGTCGTTCGAGGGTGTCGATGTGTCAGGCCAGACCTGGGGATGAAGGGAGCAATCGTCCAAACAAAGCTGCTCCGCCCGCACCGGGCTGCTGACGCGGCCATGCTCTGATTCGGAGGAGTCTGCTACCCAACTGGAGTGGCCGTCGTGATCCTCCCCTTCGGCGGCGAGTGGTCCGTTTCCGTTGCCGCCACAGCCAAAGGAACAGCGCAGCACGGAAGCCCTTACGACTACTGTATGTACTCAGAGTATCTAGCTCTCCAGTCGACGCTAACCGCATCGGACGACGGGCTTTAGTGGCCGCCAAGCCCGGCTGCATCGACGTCGGACCTTCCGGCGATGCTTGGCCCCGTCCTCGCCACAGCGTCATCGACGTCCTCGGAGTCCTGTGGTAGATACAGCTCTCGTCGCCGCCCTCGACCGATCCGATGGCCGGCGACACTCGATCGCGTGGGGAGCCGACTCCCGGAGCAGCAGGGCGAGATTGTCGTCATCTTCGCTGTCACCCCCCTACGGAGACCAAGGCACCATACATCCCACTGTCTTCCCGCCGGAGAGATGTCGTGTCGGCACATACATAGCTACATGGGGATCGCGGATCGTGTCGGTGGGTCCGCCGAAGGACCTGGGGGGCGGTTTCTTTTTTTCTTTCTTTTTTTTTTTTTTTTTTTTTTTTTTTTTTTTTTGCGTTCCCGTCGAGGACGATCGAGACGCCCCACCCATCTGGAATTACGCTGAAGGGACATGGGTGCTTTCCCATCGAGCTGCCCGACGTGCATGCATACTCTGGAGCAGATATATAGCTACCAATCGGAGGGAGTATTCTCCGGCCAGGTGACGATTCCTCTCCTGCTTCATGTCGTGCTCGCAACGGCCGCGATGTTTCTCCACACGTCCACGCGCAGCACGAGTGCGTGAGCCCGATCGCCAACAACCAGGCGGGACGTGCTCGCGCCGGGTGACGGAGCGCACGAGATTCCGCGCGGGCTTTTCTCCCGACGACGGGACCGAACGCAACGCCAGGCGGGAGGATGGATCCCGTTGATTTCCCGCGAAACCGCACTGCCTCCGGTGCAGTTACATGTATACGTGTCCTCTCTCGACCGTGTGTGTGTGTCTGCGTCCGGGGCGTGGGGCACTCCATGCAGTCACGCTCCGCGCGAGGTGAGTATGTAACCAGACGTGCCCATCTTGCTCATCGCGCCCCGCGTGGTTGCCGTCATCTGTTCTTGTTCTTTTTCCGTTTCGGTCCGCACATATCGAGAAGGGGAGGGCGGGGGCGGTGTGTCGTTTGTATGTCGATATCTCACTCCGACCACAGCCGTCCGTCCGTCCGTCCGTCCGCCCGTCCGTCGACGGAAAAGAAGGAAAATACAAATGTCTGATCGACATACATACATACATACTTCCCGGGTATCTACCCGTGAATTGGAGCATCATACATATATAGATGGTCGGAAGGGTGTGGTGATGCGTGGAGAAAATGCTTCCTCTTCGGCGGTTGTGATGGCAACGGGGGTCTCGACCGCATGCTGCACACAGCAGGCTTCGAGTGTGTGTGTGTGTCTATCTGTCTGTGCATCTACCTACCTATGTATCTATCACAGATATATGTATACATATATCTACATACCGGGCCCACTCGTGGAGGTGTGCATGCATGGATGCGCGCACGCACGTCGGTCCGTCTCCGGCCAGCGTCGAGTGAGGCGGCGTGCGGTTTGCATGTACTCTGGCCAGCTGCGTGCGCACTCTACGTATGTATACCGGCGCCGTCCGGATTGGAATGCCCGCCAGAGCTGGCAGTACTCGCACACATCTGCCTCGATACTCTACATACATACATCATGTGCAGCGACGTGGTCATGCTGCGAAGCGAGCGCGAACCATCTAGATATCTACTTGCATACTATAGCATCAAACCACCTAGATAAATACACTGCATAGATGGATACATATTATCTAGTTATACATACATAACGTTACATATGCCGGATATCCAGGCGTCGTCGTGACGTGACGACATGCTACATCATAGATAGCACTCTCTGCGTTCAGCTGCAGGGGAAAGGGTTCTGCTCGCCCCCTTTCTCTCCCTCTTGGCTTCCGTTCCTTTTTTTTTTCTCTTGAGAGTAAGTACATACATTTTTAATTTCGTGGCTGGGAGGGGGCAAGAGTCGGTCGATTAGTCACGCCATGTCGCGCCACATTCCGTCGTCCTCTTTTTTCCTCGCTTGGCCACTTTCCGGCTTCACCCGGTTGCCCACCACCACTCTGCCGATAGATAGCGCGATCACCGGCCGCTCTCCTCCTCTCCGGGGGGGGGGGGGGGGGGGGGGGGGGGGGGGGGGGGGGGGGGGGGGGGGGGGGGGGGGCGGGGGGGGGGGGGGCGGGGGGGGGGGGGGGGGGGGGGGGGGGGGGGGGGGGGGGGGGGGGGGGGGGGGGGGGGGGG